>Ga0310122_10000180_pt1 | contig 39934 bp, 31 predicted proteins | sample CB6_Bottom_1051__FD_203503 | JGI IMG/M metagenome (GOLD analysis project Ga0310122, IMG submission 203503) | Marine microbial communities from Western Arctic Ocean, Canada - CB6_Bottom_1051 | ecosystem: Environmental > Aquatic > Marine > Oceanic | place: Canada: Western Arctic Ocean | collected...
CACTAAAAGAATCGCGTATAATAGATGAAGTTATTTTTATTTAAGAGCACCCCATGGCGAAGAAAAAAGGCAAGCCTGCTGAAATTGAAGAAGAAATTATATATGTATCAAAAAGTGAACTTAAGCGTGAAGCGCAAGAGTTTCATCAGTTAGGATCTGAAATTGCCAAAATGGGTAAAAAGCAGCGCGAACGCTTGCCGCTCAATGATGACTTAAAAGAAGCAATGGTAGTTGCCGATAAAATTAGTAACAAAAGTGATGCCTACCGCCGCCACTTAAATTACATTGCAAAAACGCTTCGTACCGTAGAAAACATTGAAGATATTAAAGCGATCATTGATGTAATGCTTAATAAAAATAACCAAGCAGAGGTTATGATCAAAAAAATTGAGCAGCTGCGCAGTGATTTAATTGAGCAAGGCGATGACTTGATCAACGAAACCATTGAGCAATACCCTGCTCTTGAGCGCCAAAAAATGCGCCAAATGGTGCGAAATGCGGCTAAAGAAGTAAAAGCAGAAAAACCAGCCAAAGGCTACAAAGAGCTATTTCAGTATTTAAAAGACGCCATTATGTAACGCAGCTGCGTTACATACTAAAAAGGTGCTGCGGCACCTTTTTTTGTTGTAGATCAAAACCTCCTCCCCTTTCCTTTTTTACAATACGCAGCAACTTAAAAGATAAGGTGCGCGTGATGATTAAACTTCCTCAATGGGATCAAACTTTAATAAACAAATACAATGTATCGGGCCCGCGTTACACGTCTTACCCGACAGCACTTTCATTAGCTGACGGCTACCAGCAACAAGATTTGATCAGTGCTATTGAATCATCGCAAACCCGTGCTTTGTCTTTGTATATTCACATCCCTTTTTGTAGCCAGCTTTGCTATTACTGTGGCTGTAATAAAGTTATTACTCGCCATCAATCTAAAGCCGATACCTACTTAGATTTTTTAGCTAAAGAAATCGCGGCACAAGCGCCGCTATTTCAAGACTATCGGGTCGAACAATTACATTTAGGTGGCGGTACTCCAACCTTTTTAACCGCAGCCCAAATGACTCGCTTAGTAAAGCTACTAGAGCAACACTTTAACTTTAGCGATACCTGTGAGCGCGGTATAGAAATAGACCCTCGCTCACTGGCTGACAATATGCTGATTGACTTAAGCGAAATGGGATTTAATCGTGTGTCGTTTGGTATTCAAGACTTTAATGATCAGGTTCAGCTAGCTGTTAACCGCCCTCAACATGTTGATGAGGTAAAGCAGTTAATTACCCAAGCAAAACAATTGGGTTTTAAATCAATTAATGCAGATATGATTTATGGGCTCCCACTGCAAACACCTGAAAGCTTTCAGCAAACTATTGAGCAACTGATTGCCTTAGACCCCGACCGTGTTTCAGTATTTAACTATGCTCATTTACCTGAGCGCTTTGCCGCTCAACGTAAAATAAAAGATGCTGATTTACCTAGTGCCCATAATAAGCTCACTATGTTCAAAAATACCCTAGAGCAAATGACCCAAGCAGGCTATCAGTTTATAGGTATGGACCACTTTGCAAAAGTTGATAATGAATTGGCCATTGCTCAAAATAGTGGTCAGCTGCATCGTAATTTTCAAGGCTACACCACTCATGGCGAGTGCGACTTATTGGGCTTAGGTGTCTCGTCTATTTCGCAAATAGGCACGGCCATATTACAAAACAAAAAAGAGTTAAAACATTATTATCAAGCAGTTGACGAGCAAACAGGCAGTGCCATTAATAAAGGCATGCATTTAACCCAAGATGATCTTATTCGCGCCGATGCGATTAAGCAGCTTATTTGCCAGTTTGAGCTTAATATGACTACCTTCGCTCATAAATATAAAATTAGTTTTAATGACTATTTTAAAGATGCCTTGGAGGCACTCGCACCATTAATTGCCGATGAAATGGTAACAATAGAAAACAACCTAATTAGCGTAACACCAAAAGGGAATTTATTTATTCGTATTATTTGCATGTGCTTTGATGCGCATTTACAAAAACAAATAAATGCCACTCGCTTCTCACGCGTTATATAATTTAAAACTAGCACGCATAAAAAAAGCAGACCAAGGTCTGCTTTTTTTATTTATGCCGTAAAATTAATTAAAAACCACGTTTTCGCTGCCTTGGGCTGCTTTAAACTCAACAATAATTTTTTTACAGTCAGCTTCAATTTCATCACTCAGTGATTCTTCTGCGCGCCAGCGTGCGGTGTCTTGCTTAAAAATTTCTTTTTTAGCGTATTTTTTGCGCGAATCATGGGTTGGCATTTCTTTTACCACGTCGTACATTTTATAAATGCCCGGGTATGCACTCGTTAGGTCGCGCTCAGTATCAAAACTATATTGCGACATAAGCACCCAAATACGTAAGCACCCCTCAGAGTAATCACATTGCTTTTCATTCATAGCACGTGCAATTAAATGAATACTATCGGCTAACTTCGCATTACGCTTTAAACGCGACTGTTTTAGCTTTTGCTGTTGCTCTGCCTGTTTTTTGCTAATTAGCTTTTTTTGCACATTTAGCTTGTAGAGCAACTGACCCGCATAAAATGCCAAGCCCGCTATTATAGCAGCACCTACAACTAAGGCTAAGATCACTGCTGTACTCATTGCGTGTCCTTATTACTTAACTTCGTCGTCATCTAGCCATTCATTCGCTAGATCGTTTGATAGGTATTGATCAAAATCTGAATTGCTGCCTTCATCGCTGAAGTCGTCTTCAAACTCTTCTTCATCTTCAATGCCTAATAATTTACAAAGCACTTGGTGACGCGCTATGCGGCTATTGAAGTATTTTGCATCTTTACCCGTTAGCATTTCACCTTGCTCATGACGCTCAACTAATTTAAGTAAGCGCTCATCGTTTTCAAGGGCTTCTAGCTCTTGTTCAGGCGTTAATTCTGGTTCAACGGCCTTTTTAAGCTCTGCTACAGGTTTAAGGTTACGTTTCATTTCGATTTTTGGTTCAGCAGCAGGTGCAACTAATGGCACTGCTTTTTTGCTACCTACGCGTTTGTCTTTAGCAGCCGAACCTGCTTTTTGAGTGTCATTACTCAATGCATCCGGTGCATTACGTGATCCAGGCTTAGCGCCCTTGGTTTTTTTAACACGTTGCTCTTTCAATGCGCGCATTTCTTTAAGCTTATCTTGGCTTAAACGAACGGGACCATTTGATGGAATTTTACGTGACTTTTTCTTTCTACTCATATCTTGATCGTCTCACTTAAGAGGTTTTGAGCGAGGCGCAACTCAATGGGCATCGCGGTGCTGGCCTAGCCAGGAGAATTCAGTTTGGGCGTTTTGTGCGCCAAAGCACAGTTAAGGTGCTTTTTTTAAACGGGGGGTATTGTAACAGGACAAATAAAAAGGCGGTAGAGAAAACATCTCTACCGCCTACTAATCTGAGCGCCATTATATGGACACTTCTCCCTTCGACTTTTTAGTCTTTATTGTTTTTATTATTATTTTCTATCCGTATTTTTATTATTTATCTTCCGTGTAGCATTCCATTTTGTTTTTATTATTAAACTTCCATAAGTATTTTATTATTTTCGGTCTTTCCTGACACTTTTTTGATATTTCCTTTGGTAACACACTCTATGTGCTATTCAGTCGTGCCGCGCTACTATCCTTATAACGTTTTCCTATTTGTTATTGTTTTTGCGACAGGGGTTAATTTACTCGTTAATAATTTTGTTACAACTAATTTATATCTTTTTTCTTGTACTATATATGACCAAAAACATGAAAAAATATAAATTACAATAAGTTAGCTTAAAAAATAAAAATAAAATGAGACTTTTCTTACACAAAAGTATGGTCAATGTCTTACAAGAGGAGGAGCTTTATCGGTCACAGCAGGCACAAAAAAAGCAGCTAAAGCTGCTTTTTTCACTAATTAACATTATATTATGTTAACAACATCTAAATAAATACGACTTTAGTGTAGACCACCAAGGTATTTAGACAGTGTTTCAATGTCTTTATCTGTTAGTTTCTTTGCAATGTCCTGCATAACACCATTTAGGTCGTTATTACGAGTACCATCTCTGAACTGTTCAAGTTGTGACTTGATGTATTCTGGATGTTGAAAAGAAATTTTTGGGAATTTAGCTAATGAAGAGCCATTACCACGTGGACCATGACAAGCCGCACATGATGGAATTCCGCGTTCAGCGTCACCCGCTTTGTATAACATGGCGCCTGTTTCTTGAACATCTTTAGGTGTAGCACCTTCTGACATATTCAAAGAAGCAAAGTAAGCAGACAAGTCTTTCATATCTTGATCGCTCAATGGCATTGCCATACCGCTCATTACTGGATTCATACGACCTTCTTTACCGCCTGAGGTCATACCTAACTTAAATTCAGTAAGTTGCTTATATATGTAATCTGCGTGTTGGCCTGCAATTTTTGGGTAGATGTTAACCGGCGCATTACCGTCTGGGCCGTGACAAGCCGCACACGTTGCTGATTTTTCTTTACCTGCGTTTACATCGCCATCAAATGCTGTTGCGTTGCTTGCTGACAACGCACCAAGCAATATAGTTAAAGATAGTGCTATTTTTTTCATGGTGAATTCTCTGTTTCCGACCCTGTATCATCTACAATATGGATGTTGTGATTTTTATATTCTACACGATATTAAATTCTCTGGCACGTTTTCTACACACATTAAACCTATAAATTATAGGGTTTTGAGTAAAATTAATCGCCAAGCCAGTTAAAATGTACCATCAGCAATGATTTTACATGCTCAAATACACTTTTTAATAGCTACTTTATAGTATAAAATACGCGCCACGGGTGAATTTGGTTTACCCAATGTTATTTTTTTAAGTTTTAGGAGAGCCTGTGCTCAAATCTCGTATCAAGTATAACACTGCGTCTTTTGTTACAAGCGCGCCAGACATCACTAAATTACCTGCTGATACGGGAATTGAAGTCGCGTTTGCCGGTCGCTCTAATGCGGGTAAGTCAAGTGCGCTTAATGCTCTAACCGATCAAAAATTGGCCCGCACTAGTAAAACACCGGGTCGTACTCAGCTGATCAACACGTTTGAACTTGCCGATGTAGATGACATGCGCCTAATTGACTTACCAGGTTATGGCTTTGCCAAAGTGCCTATTGAAATGAAAAAGAAATGGCAAAAATCGTTAGGCGAATACCTACAAAAGCGTCAAAGCTTAAAAGGCATTGTGGTATTAATGGATATTCGTCACCCATTGAAAGATTTAGACCGCGATTTAATTAATTGGGCTGTAGGTAGTGAAATTCCAGTATTAGCATTATTAACTAAAGCTGATAAGTTAAAGCAAGGTCCACGTAAATCACAGGTACTTAGTGTTCGTCGTGAATTGAGTGAATTAGATGGCGATATAACAGTTCATGCCTTTTCATCGCTTAAAGGCACTGGTTTACCAGAAGTCGCTAAAAAGTTAGATGAGTGGTACTTAGGCCCTATCGTAGCAATTCCACCCGCCGACGCAGAGTAATTACCCTAAATAAAACCGCTCATTCGCGGAAGTAATAAAATAGCCGAGCTCATCTGCTTCGGCTATTTCAGCCCACTGATAAAACACATTTCTGGCAATTCGTGCAAAACAGCCATGGGGTAATTGCATATAAGGCACTGCGCCGCCTTTGTAGTCATTGATATAAAGTGGTTCTGCATGACTTAATAACCAGGTACGCTGTAGATTATCAATACAACAAATAACATCGCCGTCAGATGTCGACTCACGATGCCAACTTACAATAATAAATGGCGCATCCTTAACCTCAATCGCAATTTTCTCTACTGGCGTTTTTAAATAAAACTGTCCATCTTCGCGGCACAACACACTAGCAAACAGCTTTATCATGGCTTGGCGGGTAATTTCACTACCCGCATAAAACCATTTACCTTGCTCGTCAATCAGCAGTGGCAATTGCCCGCAATGAGCAGGCTGCCATTGTTCAAAAGGTTTACTTGGCTCGCTTAGTTGCTTACTAAGTTCGTTAAGTGAAATCACTGTTTTTTAAAGGTCAGTGCAAACGTAACCGGTACTGCAGTAGCAATCGAAGGTAAGCCGGCTAGTTTTTGTAACTGCATTATCCCTTCGGTGACTTTAAAGTCATCGCTATTAATAATAATAGGCTTGAATGATGCTACGCTTAAATCCCCGTTTTCCGCACTACTAACAAGTACATCAACTGCAAGTGGCTTTTTATGACCGTGAAAGTCTAGCTCGGCGCTAACACCTTTTAATACGTACTGCCCAGGCTGCTTAATAAGTGACAATTTATCAGATAAGTCAGCGGTTAATACTGCATTTGCAAAAGTGTCAGATTCAAACAAAATCTTGCTGAGGCGCTCGTTACGAATAGGAATAAACGTTTCAGCTGAGGTTAAATCAACGTTTACGCTAAACTGGCCTTGTTCACTCAGTTGGCCTGTTAACTGAGTAAAATGGCTTGCCTCAGCAATGCTATTTTTTTTAATTGAGACAAAACTTAATTGGCTTTTATCGTTGAGTAGCTGCCAGTTTGCCGATGCAACACTTGAAACTAGTAAACATGATAAAGATAAACCTGCTATGGCTAACGTTTTAAACATAATGCACTCCTAAAATAAAAGATTTATACCCGAAAAAATAATACTTTGATCAGTCAAATTGAAAATCACTAGTACGCTGAGGTAAAAAGAAAACGCCCAGTAAACTGATGGTATCACTTGAAATGCTAAGTGCAATTAGAGAATAAATTTAACGCTTTGGAGTAAAGCTAAAAAAACGGCCCATCAAATATATGATAGGCCGATATAGCAAACTGGGGAGAAGCTATCAATACGTTGCATCTTACGATGCATCATCAACAGGATGTCCTACAGGATGAGGACGGGCGGCACTTTACCAAAAGCAAGCGTAAAAATACAAGCATATTATCGATATTCGAAGCGAATTGACGAACCTCTAACGATTTAATACAAACTGCTGTTTAATTTAACTTTTTTTTAACCTGCAAGCTAAAAGAAAAGCGCCTATTGGCGCTTTTAAATAATTCTTTTTAACTGTTGTGTTTACCTAAGACAAGGCATCCTTGACATACCAAATTAGTGCGCTTGTTCCCAGTTATCACCTTCGTCAGCTTCAACTATAAGTGGTACATCTAGCTGTGCCGCTTGTGACATCAGCTCACAAATTTGCTGAGTGTATTGCTCAGTGCACTCTGTTTTAATCTCAAATACCAATTCATCGTGTACCTGCATAAGTAGCTTAACCGTATTAGGCGCTTGCTGGTTAACCCATGCATGTACTGTTAACATGGCTTTTTTAATAATATCGGCAGCCGTGCCTTGCATAGGGGCATTAATTGCTGCGCGCTCAGCGCCTTTGCGGCGTGCTCCATTGCGGGCATTTATTTCTGGTAAATGTAAGCGGCGGCCAAAAATAGTTTCTACGTAACCATTTTCTGCTGCTTTTTCACGGGTCGTTTCCATGTATTCTAAAACACCTGGGAAACGCTCAAAATATTTATCAATATAATGCTGCGCTTCATGGCGTGGTACATCAAGTTGACGTGCCAGACCAAATGCCGACATGCCATAAATTAAGCCAAAGTTAACGGCTTTAGCTTTACGGCGCATATCAGATGTAACCTCTTCAAGCTCAACTCCAAATACCTCAGCAGCTGTAGCGCTATGCACATCTAAGCCATTTGCAAAGGCGTTGAGCAACCCTTTATCTTGTGAAAGATGCGCCATAATACGCAGCTCTATTTGGCTGTAATCGGCCGCCACAATTTTATATCCATCAGCAGCAATAAAGGCTTCACGAATACGGCGCCCTTCTTCTGAACGAATAGGAATATTTTGTAGGTTAGGATCGCTTGAACTTAATCGACCCGTTGCTGTTACCGCTTGATGATAAGAAGTATGCACACGCTTGGTTTGCTCATTCACGATCAGTGGCAATTTATCTGTGTAAGTTGATTTAAGCTTAGATAAACCGCGATGCTCAATAATCACTTTAGGCAATGGGTAATCGTGTGCTAATTCTTGCAGTACTTCTTCTGCTGTAGAAGGCGCGCCTTTGGGTGTTTTTTTGATAACGGGCAATTCTAGTTTTTCAAATAACAGTACTTGTAATTGCTTTGGCGAGCTTAAGTTAAACGGTTCGCCTGCGATTTCAAACGCTTCTTTTTCAAGCTCAAGTAATCGTTCACCTAAACGTTGGCTATGCGTGGCCAACATGTTGCTGTCGATAGCAACACCGGTGCGCTCAATGTCAGAAATAACGCTTACTAGTGGCATTTCTATATTTTCAAACACCGATTTAAGCTTTTCATCCGCTTCAAGTTTCGGCCATAGTACTTGGTGTAAACGCAAAGTAATATCGGCATCTTCTGCGGCATAAGGCGCCGCTTTTTCAAGTTCGATTTGATTGAACGTGAGCTGCTTTTTACCTTTACCAGCAATGTCTTCAAAGCTAATATTTTTGTGGCCTAAATATTTAAGTGCTAATGAGTCCATATCATGACGAGTACCTACGCTGTTAAAAACATAAGACTCCAACATCGTATCAAACTTAATACCATTTAATTCATAGCCAGCATTGGCAAGCACACTTTTATCATATTTTAAATTTTGACCAACTTTAGCTTTATTTTCGTCAGCTAATATTGGCCCAAGCTTTTGCATCACAAATTCAAGGCTTAGCTGTTCAGGCGCACCTGGGTAATCATGTGCAACCGGTAAGTAGGCGGCTTCCCCTGCTTTTACTGCGAAACTCATCCCTACCAACTGCGCTTTCATATACCCTAAACTGGTTGTTTCAGTATCAAAAGCAAATAGCTCAGCTTCATTGAGCTGCTCTATCAATGTATTAAATTGTGCCTCGGTTAAAATAGTTTCATAGTGCGCATCTTCAACTTTTGGCAACTCATTCTCTTGGGTTGGGACCGCTAAATGTGTGTCAGCATCTTTTGGATTGTCTAGTAATTCAGCTAACCAGCGACGGAATTCACACTCACCGTATAAGGCAATTAATTCGTCTTTATTCGGTGTTTGCAATTTAAAAGTATCAAGATCAGATTCAACCTCCACATCACACTTAATCGTGGCAAGCTCATAGCTTAACGGTAAATGATCAATCGCTTTTGCAAGCTTTTCACCTATTTTACCTTTGATATCAGCAGCATTATCAATTACGCCCTGAAGCGATCCGTACTTTTGTAACCATTTAACCGCAGTTTTAGGCCCGCACCCTTCAACACCAGGAATATTATCTACTTTATCGCCCATTAAGGCTAAATAATCGATAATAAGCTCAGGTCCAACACCAAACTTTTCAACCACAGTGTCGGGATCTGAAATACTGTCGGTCATGGTATTGATCAAAGTAACATGCTCATTAACCAACTGCGCCATATCTTTATCGCCAGTTGATACTAATACATGGCGTTGTTGCTCAGAAGCAATGCGCGCAAATGTACCAATCACGTCATCGGCTTCTACACCTTCAATACTAATTAATGGAAAGCCCATCGCTTTAATAATGCTATGTAGCGGCGCTATTTGGGTACGCAGATCATCAGGCATTGGCGGACGATTCGCTTTATACTCGCTGTACATGTCATTTCTAAAAGTTTTACCTTTGGCATCAAACACCACCACCATATGTGAGGGATCGTATTGTTTGATCAAACTTTTCAACATGTTTACCACGCCATAAATGGCGCCAGTGGCTTCACCTTTAGAATTAGTTAAATGAGGTGGCGAATGATAAGCACGAAACAAATATGAAGAGCCATCAACAAGAACAAGCGGGTTTTCGGGGATCTGAGCCATGGTAAAATTGGATCCTAAATACAAAAAAGTAATATGAGTGTAAGCATGCCATAAGGCAGTAAATAAAACGACTGTGAATTAATGTGATTAAGGGCGCTACATTTTTAGCAACTTGTGGATAACTATGTAGATAACACCCACGAACAATCCATCCGAAACATAGTAAAATGCTTAGATTAGTTTGTAGTTTATTGTTTTATTTAAAAAAAGATAATTCGAAGTTCTTTTTTATTATTCTTCTATCAATGTGGAAAAGGCATTTAAACCGTTACTGGTGTTGTAACCCACTTTGATTATTTACGTCCATTTAAATAACTGGATGAGCATTCTAGCATAATGGATCAAAGATCATAGCGATCCTTTATAATTTTTTTTACCCTTACTAGTTATCAAATGGCATATAGCGCATAACAACTTACTTTGCGGCTAAAAAACCAGCAAATAAATTTTTAGATAGGCTGATTCGTCGTGTTAAACTTTATTAAAATGACTTCAATGGAGCAAAATAATATGAAAAATATAGCGGTAATTTTAGCAGGTTGTGGCGTATTTGATGGCAGTGAAATTAATGAAGTAGTGCTTACTTTATTACACATTGAAAAAAACAACGCGAAATATCAGTGTTTTGCACCCGATATTACGCAGTACCATACTCTTAATCACATTACTGGTGAAGAAATGGCAGAGTCGCGTAATGTATTAGTGGAATCGGCTCGAATCACCCGTGGCAATATAAAGTCACTCGCTGAATTAGACATTACACAATTTGACGCTTTAATTATTCCTGGCGGCTTTGGTGTAGCTAAAAACTTATCTGACTTTGCTATTAATGGCACTAACGCGAAAGTAAATGACGAAGTACTGAGCGCTTGTAAAGCATTTGCAAAAGCAAATAAAGCCACCGGTTATATGTGTATTGCACCCGCTTTATTGCCATTCATTTATAATAAACCACAGCTCACTATTGGTAATGATAGCGACACGGCCGATGCTTTAACCACATTAGGCGCTGAGCATATTGAGTGTAAAGTGGATGATATTGTTATTGATAAAAATAATAAGCTGGTTACAACACCTGCTTATATGTTGGCACAATCAATTATGGATGCCGATGCAGGAATCGAAAAACTAGTACGTAACGTATTGGCCATTAGCTAATTATTAGGGTTCTGATCGCATTTATATGCCTAATGATCCCGTTTTATCTTGGTAATTTATTGAGTTAGGACAATCATTAGTCGTATTTATAAATAAAATCGACTCTGAGCATTTTATAAATCACTGAGTGGAGTTATAATTGTTCTAAATTCCGTCATTTAAAATCGTGATTGATCACGTTCAAATTGAAGTGGGCAAGGCAAAATGAAAAAACTATCAGCTGCAGCATTACTTGTGCTAGCAACCACCGCATACGCACAGCCATATGATAACTCTATGACTGAAGATGCAATTAAAAAACGTTTAGCGCCTATTGGTGCTGTTTACCTTGAAGGTGAGAAAGTAGCGGTTGCTGCACCTACGGGTCCTCGTTCAGGCGAGCAAGTATATCAAGCAGCCTGTTTTGCTTGTCATGGCACTGGTGCTTTAGGTGCTCCTAAATCAGCTGACGATTGGGCACCGCGCCTTGCTAAAGGTAGTGACACCTTATTAGACCATGCGATCAATGGTTTTAATGCAATGCCACCGCGTGGTACGTGTATGGATTGTTCTGATGATGAAATAAGCGCAGCAATCGACTTTATGACTGCTAACTAAAATTAGCTAGCGCAAAAAGTTTTAAATAAAAGGCTTACTCTTTAGTAAGCCTTTTTTGTTCCTAATTCCCGACTTTTCGCTGCACAATTAAGAAAAATATCTACTTGACGCAAAATGTTAAAAGTGGAACTATAATGATTAATAACTATACAAAAAATTATAACTGGTTAAACATCATTGGAAGATAAACTTATTGTACCTAATAGCGTAGTGCGCCAAAATAAACGACTAAAAGCACTATTAAAAAAGTACAAACATGCCTACCACCTCCACAATGCCCTGATACAATTATCAGAGCAAGCAAGTACTGTTGCCGAGCTAACCTTACTTTACCCTGCTATTCATGACATTTTACAAAAGTATGTTCCGAGTAAAAGCTTTTATGTGGTGCTGGTTGATCCCCAGTCACAACAGTTAGAATTATCTTATTTTTCTGATGAAAAAGATGGCATTGCAGTACCACTTAATCGAGATAATAATTTTGAAGAAGGCGCAACGGGTTATGTTTTCAAGCAAGGAAAAACCACTTACTTTACCAAACAGCAAATGCATGATGCTGCCCAGCAAGGCTTATTTAGAGCATTAGGTACACCTGCAGAACATTGGGTAGGCGTCCCCGTTTACCAAGAAAAAAACATAATTGGCGTGTTAGCCGCGCAAAGTTACGACACACAACAAGGTTATAGTTCGCAACAAATAAACCTGCTTGAGGCCATGTCACTCTATTTAGCCACCGCAATTGAACGGGTTAAAAAACGAGAGTTACTCGAATCAGAAGTAAAACTAAGAACCCGGGCATTAACGCAAAGTAATGACGCATTAAACATTGAAATACAACAGCGAAAAAGTGCCCTGCAACGCCAGCAGATATTATTTAAAATTTCAGAGCTGACAACTCAAGCTAAAAACTTAGATGATGCTTATTTTCAAATACACGAAATAATAAAAACCATTACTTACGCGAAAAACCTTTATATTGCCTTGTATGATAAAGAATCGGGTTGGATCAGCTTTCCTTACAGTGTTGATGAATTTCAAGGCAGCACCCAACCAAGGCGTTTTGCAAAGGGTTATAGCGAACTGGTGATCAGCACCGAAGAAACACAAATAATTCACCCGCAAAGAGCGCAAGAGTTATTAAATAGCGGCATTGTAGAGCGTGAGAAACCAATTGATGAATCGAAGAGAGCCACCAGCTGGCTAGGTGCTCCGCTAAAAACCTCGCAAGGGGTTATAGGTTTAATTGTTTGCCAAGCTTATAATAATGAACACCTTTTCACACACGATGATGCAGAACTGATCACCTTTGTATCGCATCAAATTGCCACGGTATTACAAACAAAATTAGCTTCACAGGCGCTAAAAAAGAGCCACCAAGAGCTTGCTTCACGGGTTGATGAAAAAACTAAAGAATTAAGCCAAGCAAATTTACATTTGCAAATGCAAATTGATGAGCGTAAAAAAATAGAACAACAGCTTTATCACGATGCTCATCATGACTCATTAACTGGCTTACCAAATCGGAATTTATTTTTAACTCAATTAGAAAAAACCCTACAGTATTATCAACGCCATAGCGATGAACACTTTGCTGTATTGTTTATTGACCTTGATAAGTTTAAAGATATTAATGATCAACTCGGACATCATGCCGGTGATGAGTTTTTAATTAGTGTTAGCAAATTATTCTCACAATGTATTCGTGAACATGACTTATTAGCGCGTTTAGGCGGAGATGAGTTTGTAGTATTACTGACCCACCTGACTGAGCCAAACCAGGCAGAAGATGTTGCCAATCGCATAATTAAAATTATGCAAAAGCCATTTTGTACTAAAGGTGTGTGTGTACAAAGTGGTGCCAGTATTGGGATTACCTATTCAAAGCAAAGCTATAAACATACCGATGAAATCATTCGCGACGCCGATGCAGCTATGTATTATGCTAAGAATTCAGGAAAAAACCGCTTCGAGTTATTTCACCCACTGCTCACTGAGCCTATGTTGCAACATGAGTCACAAACATTGCATCACCTTGATGTATTACCTATGACGTTTCGTAGTTCAGATATTATCACCTTAGATGAGCATTATCAGTGTGCATCGTTATTTGAGGCTTTTGGTGAACACCCAGTCCTTGGCTTTACCAGCTTTGATATTTTAAAGAAGTTTGCTAATGATAAAGAGCAACATGCCAAAGTTGAATTACAACTCATTCAACAAGCTTATAAACAAGCACAACATGCAGAAATAGCCGTTGCGCTATTGCCTTGCTCAAGCTTACTGTTAGAAGAGCACGAGTTTTCTTTACTAAAAGCGACACTAAAACAGTCGGTAAACAGTGACCAGCTTTGCTTATTATTTGATGAGCAAGAGTTGCGTTATGCCAGTTCGCTGCAATTAGAAAACTTAAAACAACTTAAAAAGAACGGTTACTCGATTGGCTTGAACAATTTCGCAAAAGACAAATGCGAGCTTAATTTGCTGACTGAAATAGAGTGTGATTATTTACTGCTTAGCTCCACCTTTAGTAAGCGAATATTACAGCAAGAATGCTACGATTTGCAGTTGCAGGGAGTGCTTGCTATTACTAAGCTTAAACGTATCAAAGTAATAGCTAAAGGCCCATCAATATTAAACTTTAGAGCCCTTTTAGATAAACACGGTCTAAACCTATTTGTTGCTAAACAGCACCCACTAACTAGCGCTATGTCAGCCACACTTAAAAATTCAGAATTAAAATAACACTAAACATATATTATTGCGGCTTTTTCAGCATCGCTCTTAAGTTGGCAACCCGCGCTTGACCTTTTTCCATCCGTTCAGCTTGGGTATTCGGCGCTTTTTTATTTTCAAAGGCTAAGTCATCTTGCGGTAACTCTTGCACAAATCGACTGAGTTCCGTTTGTGATGTTTCACCAAACTGACGACGGATTTTAGCATAGGTTAAGGTGAGCTCTTGTTGCGCGCGGGTGATTCCTACATACGCAAGGCGGCGTTCTTCATCCACATTATCTTCGTCAATGCTTACTTGATGTGGTAACAATCCTTCTTCCATACCCACCATAAATACATAGGGATACTCGAGCCCTTTTGAGGCATGCAAAGTTAGTAATTGTACCGCATCAGCTTCATCTTCTTCTTCGTTACGCTCAAGCATATCGCGCAGGGTCAACTTACTAACCACTTCAGCCAGTGTCATTGGCGGATTATCGGCATCGCCTGTTAACATGTCTGTTATCCAGCGATACAGCTCGGACACATTTTTCATCCGCATTTCGGCGGCTTTGGCACTTGGCGATGATTCATACAAGTAAGCTTCGTAATTAATATTACGCACTAAATCTTTAACCGCCTCCAGTGTATCACTGCGCACTGCGTTATCTGAAAGCTCAACCACCCACCTAGCAAACCCTGATAATGCATTTAAACCACGGCCTTTTAATCTATACCCTAAGTCATTATCAAAGCAGGTCGCAAACAAGCTTTGGTGTTTTTCATTAGCTAAGGTGCCGAGCTTTTCAAGCGTAACTGTACCTATTTCACGACGTGGCGTATTCACAATTCTTAAAAAAGCATTGTCATCATCTTGATTCACCAGAAGACGTAAGTAAGCCATGATATCTTTAATTTCAGAACGTGAAAAAAACGACATCCCGCCACTAATTTTATACGGGATACGGTTACTCATTAACGACTTTTCAAAACCACGCGCTTGGTGGTTACCTCGGTACAAAATGGCGTAATCTTTATAGCTGGTACGTTTCATAAATTTATGAGAAATAATTTCTGCAACCACACGTTCTGATTCATGTTCTTCATCGCGACAACCAATGACTTTAATTTGCTCACCATAGCCCAACTCACTAAACAGCTTCTTTTCAAACTCATGGGGGTTATTTGCAATTAAGATATTGGCTGCTTTAAGAATGCGCCCAGCACTACGGTAGTTTTGTTCTAGTTTTATTAATCGAAGCCCAGGGTAATCTTTACTTAATAACACCAAGTTTTGTGGACGAGCACCACGCCAAGAGTAAATTGACTGATCGTCATCTCCCACCACAGTAAAGCGTGCTCGTTCGCCTACTAGTAATTTCACTAATTGATATTGACTGGTATTGGTATCTTGATATTCATCTACCAGTAAATAGCGAAAACGCTGTTGCCAACGCTCACGTGATGTAGCATTACTGCTTAAAAGCAGTGTGGGGATCATAATTAAATCATCAAAATCCAGCGCGTTATACGCTCTTAATTGATTTTGATAGCGTGCATAAAGCTGCGCAAATAAAGACTTTTGTGCATCGCGTGCTTCACCAATAGCTCGCTCTGGTAAAATGAGTTCATTCTTCCAGCTACCAATTTGCATTTTTAGCAGGTTCAATAGGTCTTTGTCTTTTTTAAGCTCGTCTTCGGTTAAATCAGCAAGTAATTGATTCGTATCTTGGTCGTCAAACAGCGAAAAACCAGGCTTAAAACCCAGTGTTTTTAACTCTTTTTTGATGATTTCAAGCCCAAGCGTATGAAAGGTAGACACCCATAAACCTTTAGACTCTTGTTTGCCTAAGGTTTGCAAAACCCGCTCGCGCATTTCTTTAGCCGCTTTATTGGTAAAGGTAACCGCCGCAATATTACGCGCTTGATACTCACATTTCTGTACTAAGTAAGCAATTTTGTTGGTGATAACTCGTGTTTTACCCGAGCCTGCGCCGGCTAATACTAAGCAAGGACCACTAATGTACTTTACCGCTTCATCTTGTTTAGGATTGAGTTTCATAACGACCAGCTGATTGCAAAAAGACGGGCAATTTTAACGTAATCACTACAATACGCCTAGCCAATAAGGTAATATTAGTTATTATCATTTTAGGCAACAGGCAAGGGACGACTATGATTAACCCAGCAAAACTTGAAGAAATTGCGAAACAGATCACTAATAACATGCCACAAGGTGTAAAAAACCTGGCTGATACACTTGAAGGTAAAACCAAGCAAGTGTTACAAAATAAGCTTGCCGAAATGGACTTTGTAAGCCGTGAAGAGTTTGATATTCAAAGCCAAGTGCTGATCCGCACCCGTGAAAAGCTAACTGAATTAGAAGCAAAAGTAGCGATACTTGAACAGCAATTATCGGCAAAAACAGACGCAGAATAATAAATATAACGCCATAGACGAACCTGCTTTATGGCGCTAATCACTCAGTTATTCAAATAGCTCGTCCAGCACATAGTAACCCGTTGCTTGTTGCTGCTCTATGCTTACCCTCAGCAGTTTATTAGCTACTTGCTCACCGGTAATGGGTCTATACCGTTTGAGGATGCCAAAACGCGTCAGCAGTGGAAGTACCACCTCACCGAGCTTTTCTGCAATTCTAAGCTCTGAACGCTCGCCGACTAATAAAGACGGTTGCAATATACTCAAGCGTGCAAAGCCAAGCTGCTTCACCTGCTGCTCAAGCTCTCCTTTTATTTTTAGGTAACGGCTCATACTATGCGCATTTGCGCCACTTGACGATACCAAACAATAATGCGGAACAGCGTTATTGGCCGCCATTTGCGCGCAAATAAATTGGTATTCAAAATCAACTTTACGTTGTGCAGCCACACTACCCGCTTGCTTTAATGTGGTCCCTAAGCAAGAAAAGAACACGTCACCTTTGAACAATTCAACATAATGCGTCAAACTTTCAAAATCAATAACATGGCTAATTAATTTAGGGTGGGAAAAGTCTAATTGGCGGCGCGATAAACTCACTACCTTTGAATAGCAAGGAGATGCTAACAGCTGCTGTAATAACTGGCTGCCAACTAAGCCGGTACTGCCGATTATTAGCGCCGTTTTAGCCATATTAAAGGTGACTGTCCGCAGATTTATTTAGTACATGGTGTACTGCTTTTTTATAGCTTTCACACTCTTCTTCGGCACAACTAACTACCGATTCTAAGTCATGCAAATGACCATTTTCTAAGCCATATACCCAACCATGCACCGTGAGTTCCTGGCCTCTTAACCATGCATCTTGAACAATGCTGGTTCGTGATACGTTACGCACTTGCTCAATCACATTGAGTTCTATTAAACGATCCAGGCGTTGTTTTTCTGGCAGAGCATTAAGTTGCTCTAGGTGTTTTTCTTTTACATCACCAACGTGGCGGAGCCAGTTATCAATAAAGCCAAAACGGTCCTCGTTTAGTACCGCTTGCACGCCACCGCAACCGTAGTGGCCAACAACCATAATATGTTTTACTTTTAATACTTCGACCGCGTACTGCATAACCGATAAACAATTATGATCGGTGTGAACGACTACGTTGGCAACATTACGGTGCACAAACAGCTCACCCGGCAGTAAATCAACAATTTGATTAGCTGGCACCCGTGAGTCAGAGCAACCAATCCATAAGTATTCTGGGTTTTGCTGCATCGATAAAATTTTAAAAAATTCAGGGTTCGCTTCGCTCGTTCTTGATGCCCAGCGTTTATTATTTTCTAGTAAGTTATTTAAATTTCTCATTACATCTCTTTTAGGTCGAGGGCGTTTTTAAACTGGCTAAAATTAAAATATTACGGGGTGTTAATTGCTTCTCACAAAATGTATTAACACTGACGTCATAGCCTTGCTGCTGCAAATATAAAGCACGATCGAGCACAAGCCAAACTTCTATTGCTCTTCTAAACACATGTCGAACCAGTTCAACTCGCTCTGTTACTTTTTTTCGCGCCTGCCCAATCAATAAAAACTTATTGTAATCAATATCTTTTGGTAGCTTTAAAGCTTTTTTATCAGCTGCCCAGTTACAAAACGCTGCAAACGAATCTGAAAATATCGCTTTATTTACTGAAGGAACGCTGACATACACTGACTCACCAGTAAGTGACTTTCTTAAGGCATCAAATCCAAGTCGCCACTCCACTTCTGTTTTTCGCACTTTACCTACTCGCGAAGGAGCTGTAACCGTTTCTTGCAGGGCGAGCTTTAAATCTCTGTGGGTTAAATTAAGCCTGCTTTGCTGAGCGTACTCGCTCATCACTAGGTAATTATTATCAGTAAATAAATGATAGCAACAAGGTGAAAAGCTAATTTGTGGTACTTTTGCCGCACTAGCTTGATACATAAACGTTTGGTGTAACGCGCCGCAGGCATGTAAAGCGACGGCATGAGTGTGTGGGTTGAAAAAATCCTGAGTATTATCTTTGAGGACATCGGCTTGGCTAAATTGCATTGCCAGTCCCTGCTGCTGAGCACTTTTTTGCCCTTGTTCACACAAATGAGATTGTAGCTCAACGCTGTGGACACTTTGCGCACCATTAAAAGCTAACATTCGTCCTAAATGGCCTTTACCTGCACACCACTCCAATACAGGCTGGCTACTAGCGGGTAATGCGCCAACAAAGTCTTGTAACTGAGTAAACTTTCGACCTTTAATACCATTACTGATCCAAAACGGGTATTCCTTTCGACTGTTGGGAATGGCAGGTAATGACACTAATCGGCTAAGTTGCTCAACAGCGGGAATATAAGATGAAAAAAACTGATAAAGCTGCTCTTGATCAGAGTCTAACTCGGCAACTGCCTGGTCAGATAAAGCGCTTAAGGGTGCATGTAATTCAGGCCAAGGTAAGACGTCAAAATCAAACGCAGTGCATTGCCAATACGAGCGAGTATTCATTAGCAACGAGTCGAGGGCAGAAAATTGCTCAGTTAAGGTCATAACAGCTTAGGATATAAAAAAGACAATTAATTATACCAGCACAATAGCGCCTATTTAAGCGGTTATTTTTTTACCTAGTAGAGCAAGGGAATAGAGTAAGTAATCCACTAGCGCGATTTAAACATTAAACGTAAATAGAGGGGGATAGAAATAATGCTTATTATAATAGCCGCAATCAGCATCCAAGAAAGCTGCAGTGTTTCTTGCTTTTTATATTTATAAATAAAATCAGCTTTTACTTCGTCAAACTTTGTTTGGTCAATCTCATATAAATCAGCAATTAAACGCCATTTGGCCATCGACATATTACCCACATTGGTGCTTGGCGGCGCAATATAGTCTTTTAGCACTTCGGCCTCATAAGCTAATTGATGAAAACTACGCTCAGGGGCATAAAACTGCTGAGTAATGGCGATGGCTTCATCCATATTCATTACCGCATAACGCCACCCTTTTAAACTCGCTTGGTAAAACTTTTCTACCGTATCGGGGTGGTACTTAATCATGTTATCACTGGTAAATAAAATATCTGCGTATACGTCCATACCATAACGTTGTGGACATATAAGTCGATGAGCAATACCTTGCTGATCCATATAATAAGGTAAGTCGGTAACATAGACTTCGATGGCATCTATTTTATTTTCCATCCATGCTTTTTGTAATTTATCGCCTTTGTATATAGCCAACTTTTCGATATTTATACCGCTGCGCTTGAGCATAGTTAACAACTCAGAATTGCTCTCTTTACTCACTTCACTTACACGTTTATTGACAAAATCACGGGCATGAAAAATATCAGAGCTTTCTTTGACCATCCAGCAATAAGGAGAAAACTGTAATATGGCAGCCATGGCTACAAAGGGTTTACCTGCAATACGCTGCTGTAAAATACCAGAATGCGCAACCCCAAACTGGGCTTCACCACGCTCTACCGCGCCAAAACTATTTGGCCGTTTTGGATCGGCAGGAACTATATTGACGTCTAAACCGGCCTCATTATAAAAGCCTTTTTGTTTGGCCATATAATAGCCAGCGAATTGAAATTGGTGCGTCCACTTTAATTGTAACGTGACTGATTCCTGCGCCATTAACTGGCTACAAAAAAAGCAGGTGCTAATTATTATTCCTTTAAGTAGCAAAGCAGGCTTCCATAAACATGATAATTAATTATAACTATATGTAAAACAGCTAATAAAGCAAGCATCGGGATAAGATGCTTGCTTAGGATAGAGTTAGGCTAGAGCAATTTTTTCAAGCTTTTCTGCTTGAGGTTGGGTAGTTAAAAACTGAGTAAAACAGGGGTTATCGGTTTCGTCTTGGACACTGTAACCTAGCCGATTTAAGTGCTCATTAAACATCTCATATTGGCTTGGTTCAATAGCAAAGCCTGCTAATACATTCCCCATTGACCCGCCATGATTGCGGTAGTGAAATAAAGTGATATTCCAGTTACTACCCAGCGTATCTAAAAAGCGCGCCAATGCGCCTGGGTACTCTGGAAACTCAAACCTTAGTAAGCGTTCATGTAACTGCTCTGGCGCTTTACCGCCAACCATATAGCGTACATGCAGCTTTGCTAATTCGTTATCTGACAAATCGCAAAAGGTATATTTGTTATCTGTTAGACTTTGTTTAAGCTCTTCAAGTTCTGCTAATCCTTGGCGCAGTGCAATACCAACAAAAATTTGCGCCTCGCCAGGCCCCGCATAACGATAGTTAAATTCGGTAATAGCGCGCCCACCTAAAGATGCACAAAACTGTTTAAAGCTACCGCGTTTTTCATCAATTGTTACCGCTAATAATGCTTCGTTCTTCTCACCCAATGCAGTACGTTCAGCTACATAGCGTAAGCGATCAAAATTTAAATTAGCACCAGACAAAATAGCCGCTAAGTTTAACCCCTTTAAACCCGACTGCTGAGACCATTTTTTAAGCCCTGCAGTTGCAAGTGCGCCTGAAGGTTCGGCAATAGCACGGGTTGATACAAAAATATCTTGCATGGCAGCACATATTTCATCATCTGACACGGTCACCACTTCATCGCAAAACTTTTGCGCCAGTCTAAATGTTTCGCTACCAATTATTTTTACGGCAACACCATCGGCAAAGCTTCCTACTCTTTCTAGCTCTACAGGCTCTCCCGCTTCCATGGCAGCTTTTAAACAAGCACTTTCATTAGCCTCGACTCCAATCACTTTGATATCTGGGCGCAGCGATTTAATGTACACCGCCATACCCGCCAGCAATCCGCCGCCGCCAACAGGAATAAATACCACGTCTAAGTCGTTCAGCTGTTGCATTAGTTCACGGGCAACTGTGCCTTGACCAACAATGACATCGGGGTCATCAAATGGAGGGACAAATACGCCGTTTCGCTGCTCAGTTAATTCAAGCGCATACGCCTTTGCGGCATCAAATTGATGACCATGTAACACGACTTCCCCGCCCAATGCCCTTACCGCATTAACCTTAATTTCAGGCGTCGTTACTGGCATAACAATGGTGGCTTTATGCCCTAGGTGTGAAGCACTCAGCGCCACCCCTTGAGCATGATTGCCTGCCGATGCGGTGATCACAACCGAGCCCTTTGGCAGCTTATTTAATTTATTAAAAGCACCACGTAATTTAAACGAGTACACCGGTTGCTGATCTTCACGTTTTAACCAAACATGATTACCTAATCGTGCACTCAATTCGGCCATTTCACTCACCTCAGTCACCTTAGCTAAAGGCTCCATATTGGCTTGGATAATAGCGCGAAAATAATCGAGTTCTTGAGAAACCATACCTAACTAAGCTCCTCCAGTTTGGCTAAATCACGCACCGCACCTTTATCGGCACTGGTTGCTAGTAGCGCATACGCTTTAAGCGCAGATGACACATAACGATCGCGGTTAAGCGGCTTATAAGCTTGTTTACCACGAGCCAATTGTTTTTGCCTGCGAGCTTCGAGTTCCTCATCGCTTAATGCTAAAGTGATTTCTCGAGTAGCGATATCGATGATAATTTTATCGCCATTTTCAACATAAGCTATCGCGCCACCGCTGGCTGCCTCGGGAGACACATGGCCAATTGATAAACCTGACGTACCACCCGAGAAGCGACCATCGGTGATCAAGGCACATTTTTCAGCCAAGCCTTTTGATTTTAAGTAGCTGGTTGGGTATAGCATTTCTTGCATGCCTGGGCCGCCTTTAGGGCCTTCGTAACGAATTACAACTACATCGCCGGCTTTTACTTCACCATTTAAAATCCCTTCTACAGAGTCATCTTGAGACTCATAAACAACAGCAGTGCCTTCAAAGTGCAGCATTTCATCGACAACGCCGGCACTTTTAACAATACAGCCATCAACCGCTAAATTACCTGAAAGTACCGCGAGGCCGCCATCTTGACGAAATGCATGTTCAACACTGCGAATACAACCATGTTCACGGTCGTTATCACCCTCATCCCAACGGCAATCTTGGCTCATGGCTTTGGTGGTACGAATACCTGCAGGGCCAGCACGATAAAACTTTTGCGCAGCTTCGTTATTCGGATCGGTTGCATCCCACTTTTTAACCAGTTCACCCATTGTCATACCAGCAACATGGTTAACCGATAAATCAACTAACCCAGCCTTTCCAAGCTCGCGAACTATCGCCATCATGCCACCAGCACGGTGTACGTCTTCAATGTGGTATTGCGCTGTAGCTGGAGCAACTTTACATAAAAACGGGGTTTTACGTGAAAGTTCATCAATGTGTGACATATCAAAATCAACGCCAGCTTCTTGTGCCGCTGCGAGTAAATGTAATACCGTATTTGATGAGCCGCCCATGGCAATATCAACCACCATAGAGTTCATAAATGCGGTTTTATTAGCGATGGCACGAGGCAGTACGTCTTGGTTATCTTTTTGGTAATACTCGCGGCATAAATCAACGATGCGAGCACCTGCTTCAACATACAATTGTTTACGGTCTTTGTGGGTCGCAAGCGTGGTACCGTTACCCGGCAGCGCAAGGCCTATTGCTTCTAATAAACAGTTCATTGAGTTGGCAGTAAACATCCCTGAACACGACCCACAGGTAGGGCATGCAGAGCGTTCAACTTGCTCTGAGTCGGCATCACTTACCGATTCATCGGCACCTTTAACCATGGCATCTACTAAATCGAGTTTAATATCGATATTGGCTAATTTAGTTTTACCCGCTTCCATAGGGCCACCCGATACAAAAATAACCGGTATATTTAAACGCAGCGCCGCTAACATCATCCCAGGGGTGATTTTGTCGCAGTTTGAGATACAAATCATCGCATCAGCACAATGGCCATTGACCATGTACTCTACCGAGTCGGCTATTAAATCGCGCGATGGCAGTGAATAAAGCATACCGCCGTGCCCCATGGCAATACCGTCATCTATGGCGATGGTATTAAATTCTTTTGGAACACCGCCCGCTTGGGTGATGGTTTCAGCCATTAGTTCACTGAGCTGATTAAGATGCACATGCCCCGGCACAAATTGTGTAAATGAGTTAACCACAGCAATAATTGGTTTACCAAAGTCGGTGTCGGTCATGCCTGTTGCACGCCATAATGCTCTTGCGCCTGCGCGTTTACGTCCTTCAGTAGTCGTTGCACTTCTTAATTTAGCCATAGTTACCTCACTATTTGCCGCAATAAATGCGGGCATTCCTCATTCTTAAAATTGATGAGTAACTACGTGAGCAGTTACTCGTAAAATCTGTTAAATTTTTTGTTATACAACTTGTTGCTGTAAGCTTTGCAGCGTGACATGTTTCACATCAACCAATTTATTTAGTTGACTGGTAAGCAAATAAATTGGTTTATCGCTATCAACCGTCATGGCCATATTATATTGGCCATCGTCCATATTGAGCTGCAAGTGAGTTAAATCAAAACCACGATGACGCACGACACGTAAAAAGCGCTCGATTGCGACACTTTGGCTTTTTAAAGCAATAGTTAAACTGTGTTTCATTGTGCTTTCTCCGTCATCATTTCATCGTTAGCAGCCCCAGGTGGAACAAGTGGCCATACGTTTTCTTTATCATCAATACAAGCATGAACAATGTAAGGTCCATCGCTATTTAATAAGGCTGTGATTGCATCATCCACTTGATTGGCATGGGTAATCGTTTGCCCCGCAATACCAAAAACAGCCGCTAGCTGTACAAAGTCAGGGTTATCTGACAAGTTGGTTTCGCTATAGCGCCCTTCAAAAAATAACTCCTGCCATTGGCGAACCATGCCTAAACGCTGGTTATCAAGTATCAGTATTTTTACTGGTAAATTATTACGACGAATAGTGGCAAGCTCTTGAATGTTCATCATGATTGAACCATCGCCTGAAACGGTGATCACAAAGTCATCTTTACGCGCTATCTGTGCACCTATAGCCGCGGGTAAACCAAATCCCATAGTGCCTGCACCACCACTGCTCAAATGGTTGCAAGGGTGGCTAAACTTCATGTGCTGAGCTACCCACATTTGGTGCTGGCCTACATCACAACACACCACACTAGTGCTTGGCATACGCTGGCTAAGTTGATTAAGTAAGTAAGGAGCAAATACTTTTTCACCAGGGTAGTCGTAGCGCCACGCGTGCTTGACCTTCATTTGTTTACTATGATCGCACCACGCTTTTGGTGTAACCACGCACTCAAGTGCAGGGAGAGAAGTTTTTAAATCAGCAATTAATGACGCTTTTGCGGGTTTACGTTTTCCGACCTCGGCTGCATCTATATCTAAATGAATTACGTTTGCTTTTGCAGCAAACTTAGCTAAATTGCCCGTTACACGGTCATCAAAGCGTGCGCCAATACACACTAATACATCACATTCTTGCACCGCTAAATTAGCCGCTTGACCGCCATGCATACCTAGCATGCCTAAATCATATTCGTAATCAGGTAATACACTGCCCAATGCTTTAAGGGTTGAAACCGCTGGCATTTGCGTTTTATTTAAAAATTGCATTAACTGCGCTTGCGCATCAGCGGCATGGACCCCGCCACCAACATAGGCAACAGGCTGTTTGGCTTCACTGAGTAATTGGTTAGCAATAGCGACTTGATTTAGATCTAGTTGAGGCAAATATTCATCTACCGCTAACCAAGGTTTAAAAGGTACTTGCGCCATTTGAATGTCTTTGGGGATATCAACCAAAACAGGGCCTGGTCGACCGCTTTGTGCTAAATGCATCGCCTCTTGTAATATTTCGGCTAAATCTTCTGCTCGCTCAACCATATAACTGTGTTTTGTACATGAAAGCGACATACCCAACACGTCTATTTCTTGAAAGGCGTCAGAACCAATAGCTGCGGTTGGTACTTGCCCGGTGATGGCAAGTAAAGGCACTGAGTCCATCATGGCATCAGCCAATGCGGTAATTAAGTTAGTAGCACCCGGGCCTGATGTTGCTAAACATACACCTAAGCGGCCAGTACTGCGTGCATAACCTACGGCTGCAAACCCTGCACCTTGTTCATGGCGAGTGAGGTAATGTTTTACAGGCGCACCATACAAGGCATCGTAAATGGGCATAATAGCACCACCTGGGTAGCCAAATACTTCATCTACGCCGTGCTTGGCAAGTAAATCAATTGTTAGTTCTGCGCCTGTCATTAGTAAATCCTCATTCCTGTGTGACAACCCGTTAAAATTTAATCTTAAAACTAAAAAGCCCCCCGGACGGTTAAGTGCGGAGGGCTTTTCAATGCTTAGTTTTTTAAAGCACTACGAAGCCCTCGCGGGAATAATCACCACGATAATAATCAGGACTAGGCTAAGTGCATTGTTAAGCATAAAATTTAATACCATTTAATTTCTGTAATTACGAAACTCTTGTTTCGCTGTCTTTTTATATTAGTACCGCGCTCAGGGCGCTAAGTCAACATCAAATTCAATCCAAAATAATTATAAAAACACGCCGGCCTAGGTTTTAAAATTCAAACAACCTAAACAAAGTGAATTTTTTATCCCTTCATTTCAACTCAGGAAATTCACTATTCTTATAACGGTGAATTATGGTTTGATTAATTTTTAGCAAACCGCTGTATTTTATAGCTCACAAAATAAAATAAATTGACTTCTTAAGCGTTTCTTAAGTGTGACGTCCTAGCATAACAACGTTCACTAAAAAGAGATGTGTTATGAATTCAATTTTCAAACTCAGTAAGCAATCGCAAGCAAACACCAAAAAGCGCTTTTACTTTAACTGCAGCGCTAATGCATTTGTTATTTTAATGGCATGCTATTACGGCTTAATCATTAATATTCCATTTATGCATGGTGCGTTTAGCGCTATTACTTCGCTGCACACATTTTCGTGGTTATTTCTATTTTCTGTACCGCTACTACTTGTGTGTTTATTAGTTATATTTTTTTCTTTGGTGTCTGTTCGAGGGCTATTAAAACCCATCAACTACTTACTACTCGTGCTCTCAAGTGCCGCACTTTACGGCTCATTAAACTATGGAGTGGTATTTGATTACTCAATGATACAAAACGCAGCAGAGACGGACTCTAGTGAAGCGTTAAGCTATTTAAACTTGCAACTTGTTGGCTTTTTACTGCTTTTTGGCGCATTACCTGCCTTTGTTTTGAGTCGTATAAACGTAAACTGTGCCCGCCCACACAAAGAAATACTCAGTCGTATTAAACTGTTACTAGCATGCGGTGCTTTGATTGCTTTAGTGGTAGTAAACTTTTACGCCGATTATGCGGCAACAGGTCGAAATAACCGTATATTGAAAAAAGAAATCATTCCATTTCAATACCTTTCTAGTGGCTATAAGTATGCACGTGACCAGTTGCTTTACAGCGATATTAAATTTAAAAATATTGAGACCACACCAACTTTAGCATCGCCAAGTACAACACGAGTTACTGTCATAGTAGTAGGTGAAACCGCACGAGCTGAAAATTTTTCCTACCAAGGCTATGAGCGCAATACCAACCAATACACACAAAAACATAATGTCACTTATTTCGATAATGTATCGTCGTGTGGCACGGCCACAGCAGTGTCAGTACCGTGTATGTTTTCACTGCAAACTCATGCCAATTTTTCTCGTTTAGACAGTGATAATCAGCAAAACGTGATTGATTTGATACAACAAGCAGGCGCAGATGTCTTGTGGGTTGATAATAACAGTGGCTGTAAAAACGTCTGCTCGCGCGTACCTACCATTAATATTGATAGCAAAGCATCCGGACTATGTGATGGTAAATACTGTTTTGATGAAGCGTTGCTAGCCCCACTAAAGCACAAGCTTGCTAACTTGAGTCAGGCTAATACGCTTATAGTGCTGCATATGATGGGTTCACATGGCCCTACTTACTTTAAGCGCTACCCTGAAAAATTTAAACAGTTTAGTCCAACCTGCGACCGCAGCGATATTCAGAACTGTAACGCTGAAGAACTGGTTAACACCTACGACAATACAATTGCTTATAGTGATTTTATCAACGCTCAAGTTATTGAACAGTTAAAGGCACTACCGGCCAATATTGATAAGCAATTACTGTATGTATCGGACCATGGCGAGTCGCTCGGTGAAAATGGTGCGTACTTACATGGCTTTCCCTATGCATTTGCACCAACAGCTCAAACCCATGTGCCTCTTTACATCTGGGCTGATGAGCATAATCAGCGCATTACAGCCAAGTGTCTCAACAATTTAAATAGCACTTTAGCGCAATCACACGATGCTATTTTTCATACCCTTTTAAACTTAACCGGTGTTGTGAGTAAAACCTACCAAACCTCTGAAGATTTACTCGCGTCATGTCAAACGATTAACCATAGCGAAACTAAAATATGAATAATAAAACCGTTATAAAACGCCAAGGCCTAATGCGCCTAATTTTTACCTTAAGCCATACATTTAATGGCCTAAAATGGATGAGCCGATTTGAGGCTGCTTTTCAGCAAGAGTTGGTTTTATTTAGTTTGCTAGGCGTATTTGCCTGCTTGCAAGAAATTACTTTAAGTAGCAAATTAATATTGATTGCCAGCTTATTGTTTGTGTTATTTGCTGAGTTGGTCAATACCGCAGTCGAAGTGGTGGTTGATCGCATCGGTAGCGAATATCATGAACTATCAGGCCTAGCTAAAGACATCGCTTCTGCCAGTGTCTTTATCGCCATGCTCATCACCGTTCTGCTTTGGTGGTCTGTTTTATGGGCTTAATTAGCCAAAGTAAAAAAAGCATTAGTGCTGCTGTAGGTCATGGTGGTGTTTTTTCTCAGTCTATGAAGACTTTCACGAATCGCCTTGAGTTCATAACAAAGTGAACGCGCTTTGACTAATTTTGGCAACATGGCCTACAGCAATAATTGGTATCAATAGCGCTTTTAATCTGGCATTTTTACGTTACCTATATAGTAAACTAAGTTAGTATTTATAAAACAACTTAAACATGGCTAGGATTTTTTATGAAAGTGTCATTGCGTATCAGTCATTTATTGATAGCGTTCGTTTTTTTAGCATTTAGTGTCAATGGCTATGCAGCTCCTGCTCTATTCAAAATAGAAAAACAAGGCGCTAGTTCGTATTTATTTGGCACCGTGCATGTAGGTGATGCCAGCATGAAAGGGCTACCACAAAAAGTGACTCACGCACTGGATAACAGTAAGCAAGTGGTTGTTGAAGTGGATATTAGTAAGCTATCACCTTTACAAATGCAGCAACGCTCTATGCCGTATATGCTGCTTAATAACGGGCGTACACTGCAGAGTGAGCTGTCGACAGAAAATTATCAACTCCTGAAAGACTACTTTGCTAAAAAGTCGATTGATATTGCCATGTTCAACAGCTTTAAACCTTGGGCTGTGATGTTAACCATGATGCAAATTGAGTTTCAAAACGCAGGATATTCAGATAAAAATGGCATTGATAAGCAAATATTAGATTATGCCCAACAGCATAATATTAAAATTGCAGAGCTTGAAACCATAGAGCAGCAACTACAAATGTTTAATGGGTTAGAGTCATTAAGCAACGCTATGATGGCAGAAACCTTTGAACAACTCAGTGATATTAATACCTACTTTATTTCTCTAGTAAATGCATGGAAACAGGGCGATATGAAAACCCTAACCAGCTACTACCACACAAGTTTTGATAACAGCCAATACGGCCAACAAAGCGAACAAGTGATGCTAATTGAGCGTAATAATAATTGGGTCACTCAGCTCACCCCAAAACTTGAACAAGGCAATATTTTTATAGCGGTAGGTGCTCTGCATTTAGTTGAGCAACATGGCTTAATTAAACAACTGCGTGACCAAGGATTCACGGTGACTCAGTTATAAACAAGCTTATATAGTCGACTCACTATGAGCCGTATGCTGTTCATAGTAAGTTGGTTTAAAATCTTCCATTTTTAAGGTGTGTTCAATCCCTTTAATGGTATCTGCTGCATGATGGTTTACATAAATAACGGTACTCGTTTTTGCAGCACACACCTTTTCTATCAGCAGTAAAACGCGTTGACGATTTGCCTCGTCAAGCCCTAAACATGGCTCATCCAAAATAACTAATGCGGGGTGTTTAACCATTGCGCGTACAATCAGTAATAAGCGCTGATCGCCATACGATAGTTGAGTAAAAGCGCAATTTGCTTTATCGCTTAGGCCAATTAATGCCAGCCACTGTTTCGCTAACCGCATTTGTAACTCGCTGGCTTGTTGATATAAACCAATACTATCGAAAAACCCAGAGATAACAGTATTGAGCGCCGAAATACTCACTCTATACTGTAAATGCAAGGTATTAGAGATATAACCAATATGCTGTTTTATATCCCAAATACTCTCTCCTGTGCCACGCTTAAAACCAAACACCTCAATCTCATTGTTATAACACTGAGGGTTATCACCGGTGATTAAATTTAATAAACAGGTTTTTCCTGAGCCATTCTTGCCGGTAAGTTGCCAATGTTGGTGTTGCTTAATCGCCCAGTTTAAGTTTTCAAAAATAGTCTGTTCACCATAACGTACATGCGTATCAGTAAGCTTAACGAGTGGCGCGTTTACATTTGAAATAAAAGTAGGCTCGGGTGAATCTGGAATAGTTATAGATGTATGTTCTAAATGCAGTAACTTAAACAAATCGGCTCGTTTTGCTGCGCACGGTTTTACTAAGCTATGTTGTAAAAGACCCTTGCTCACATAAGCAAAGTGATCAACAAACGCAGGAATTTCATCGATACGATTTAGCACAAACACAAAGAAAGTGTGCGTACTCAGTTGCTTTAATAGGCGGTTTAACTGCCTAGCCGATTCAGTGTCTAAGCCATCAAATGGTTCATCAAGCACAACTAAATCACTATTAGCAGACAGTGCTTTAATCAATAATAATTTACGTGTTTCACCGGTCGATAAATCAGTAAAATTACGATTAAGTAAGGCATCAAAATTAAGAGCAGTAATTAGCTGTTGACATAAATCGCGATTAATTTCAGGCGCAGAAAAGAGTATGTCGGTTACTTTTTGTGGTTTATCACTTTTGCGATTAGCGCTTAATAACTGCTTTTGTAAATCACTTGAAACTAACTGTAGATTATTAAAAGTACTATGGCGTTGCCCACTTTGTTGCTTGGCTTCACCAATAAGCGTAGCCCCAAGCGCAGATTTACCGGCGCCATTGCCGCCAAGCAATACCCAGTGTTCCCCCTGTTTTACTTGCCAAGTTAAATCCTTAATATAATAGCGATTACTGCCACCGGTGGATAAATAACCACTAAATTGCTGAAGTAAAATTGAGCGCACACTAGCTACCAAAATAAGTCTTAAAAATTCAAATTAACGTACAAAAGAACAATTAGGCAAATGAGATTTAATCAACCTCAGTTAGAAGAGCATCGTTTAGCGCTGCTATTATGCTTTGCTGATCTATGGGTTTATGAATATGACTTATTGCTCCACAAGCTTTAGCGCGAGCTATGTCACTATCAGAGGTATTTGCGGTAACCACAATAATGGGTCGTTTTTTGTCTTTTTCATGCAGCAGCTTTGTGGCTTCAAAGCCATCCATAACCGGCATATTTAAATCCATAAATATAACATCATAGCTATTTTCAGCCGCCATTTCACAAGCGACTTTGCCATTTTCAGCCGATTCAACCTGTATGTTCAAAGAACTTAATAACTTTGTTAGTACCAACATGTTGAGCGGGTTATCTTCAACCACTAAACACTTAAGATCATCAGGCAAGCGCGTTGGCTTAGTTTCGCTTGTGTCCATCTCTAATGGTAGGCTTAAAAATACAATGGCGCCTTGTGGATGATTATTCTCAAAACGAATGTCGCCATTAAGCGCATTAACAATATATTGCACGCGGGTAAGCCCTGTTCTGAGGCCTTGAAAATGGTTACTTTGTTGATTGTTATCTAATTCGAGCTGACCAACCGGGTGGCTAAAGCCACAACCACTGTCTTTTATGCTTAACTCTAACCGATGGTTATTGAGCGTAGCAATGACGGTGACCTCTCCTTGCTCAGTAAACTTTAATGCGTTATTAAGTAGTTCAGAAACAATTTGTTGTAGCCGTGCGTGATCTACAATCACCGCGCAATCTAAGCTCGGCGCTAACTCGGTAATTAACTTTAACCCTTTCTCAGTACAGCCATATTGATACACCGCCAGTATTTTGTTTAAAGTTGTTAGTAGGTTGTCTGAGGTTGGCTTTAACGACCAGCGATTTAAACTAAGCGCCTGTAAATCTTGAAGTTCACCTAGCATTGCTAGCAACCGAGTTGAACAGTACTGAGCTTGACGCTTAATTTGTTGTTGCGAGCTGGGAATGGTTAATTCATTTATAGAACTAATTAATCCCTGTAACGGGGTTCTAAACTCATGACTGGCGCGTGCAATAAAATGTTCTTTATTCTGACTGACTTGCTCGGCAAATTCTTTTTGTTGTTGATACTCAAGCAGAGTCTGCAAAACTTGCCTTTCCATTGGCATAAACACAAATCTTAACTCTAGAAGCAATAACGCTAGAGTCAAAAACCAACACAACAGCTCAATATTGGCTACCCAATTAACCTTTGTCACCGCTTGCTGCTCAAATAAGCTCACCGCGGTGTCTAATTTTTTTAATAATGCTTCAACCTCACCTACAGAAAACACCACCGGATCCGCTTGTTCTTGTTGGGTCAGTAATTTTTTTGCTTGTTTTATAAAACTAGATACCTCGGCATCTAGGTTATCTGGGGCGGCATAATATAAATCAACTAAAGCAGCATTTAAATAAATCGCCTCACCTTGCTCATTTTTAGTGAGTAAAAAAGTATGTCCTTGTTCGAATAGCCCAAGTGAATATGCTAATGATTTAAGATGTTGTGCATTACTAGCGGTTTCGTTTATTAATGCGTTACTATGCCACGCTATTTTTTGTGACAGCATCCGTTGCTTACCTGCTATATTGATAATTTTCGCATCGTATTTTTGCACAGAAAAGACGTACTGCATGAGTAATGCGGATAAGGTGATCAGCAAAGCAATAGCAATTAATGCCCACCGATAACGCTTGCGAATACTCTTTACAATATTAAACATAAACCAAGCTGCTTTTTATTTTCACTTTAGTCTAACTGTAGCAAGTTAATCAGTTAATTCACTAATTATTAGATATAAAAAAGCCCAACTAAAAAGCTGGGCTACTTACAATATCATTAACGATTTTCTAAGCGGTTATAATCAAACATACCAAATTCAACCCCCCGATACTGGCGGGCAACGTGATGTAATATATCGCTGTATTGCCAAAACTGAGGGTGCGTTCGACGAATCGCAAATTTGGACTTTAAAGCCCGATAATCCGCCTCTACTTGCATAAGCGGTAGCTGCTCTGCAAATGCAGCAACTTGTTGCGGGTTATTTAAATACCAAATTGCTGATGGGTAATCACCAATAAAACCTGGCACAATTGTCACGGTATCTTCTTCATAAGCACGCTGGCCGTCTTCGTTTAATAAGCTTGAAATATTATAATGGGCGTTATGATGAATAATCGTATAAGCCTTGTGCTCATCTTGCTCTTTTACTAACACATACGATAGCTGCGGGAGTAAGTTAATAGCTTTAGCAGGCATGGAATTAATTGCACTTAATGGTGCAGGAACTTTTTTATAGTCATAACGAGGACTCAATACCGGCTCAAGCGTTTGTTTAATTAATCCATATAACTCTGATTGTGGCTTATCAGTTTGGTAATTAATACCACTGGGCTGACTAAACTCACGGTTATTTTCGAAAAAGGTCGATAGACTTGGCGGTGATTTACGATACCAACTTTGCTTAATAGCTTCGCGTTGTGACTCGGGTAATAACGCAAGGAAGTTTTGCTCACCTTCCAAGCGTAAAAAATCCATATATAAACGCGTTATTAATTGATGGCCAATATTGCCATACACATCAAAGCCTGCCACCAGTAAGTAGTGAATGCGCTCAAACAGTGCGTAGTCAAGTACCCACATTGTTTTAGGTTGCTGACCAATAAGCCCTTTTACAACTGTTGCACTATCGAAATGACGAAAAATTGTCAGCGCCGCATTTTGGTTATGCCCTTCCCCTTTCCACAATAAATCCGTGGTTAAGTGCTCGCCATTTTTGAACATTTTATTAGCTAGCTCTACCTTCGCTTGTAAGTAACGTTTTTCACGAACTGAATATTTTACCCAGTTAGAAATAGGTAGCGCATTACTCTCCTCCGCTGCTGGTAACTCTAATGCGTCTTCATGTTGCATTAGCATTTTACCAACCTCTGGAGTCGCCACTTTTTTAGGATCGGCAAATGCCACCCAAAAATGGTCATTAATTACGTTCAATGCAATTTGACCACGGCAAACAGGCCCTTTAATGAAGCCCATAATAATTAACTCAGCTTCATCGAGCATAAATTGATATTTAGCATCAATAGGCAGTGCTTCAAAAGTTTTAAATGGGTTTGAGGCAAGTGCTGGCTCATAGCTTGGTAAACTAGATACAGTGTATTTTGGTGCGATGAACTGCTGATATAAGCGCGTTAACTTCTCATCCGTTAACTTAAGTGGCAAATGCGTTTTTGACAAAATAGTAGAACGGTCGTGAAGCAGTCGATAATAAACACGCTCAACGTTTGGCTTATCATAAGGGCGACGGGCGTTAATTAACTTAATATCTTCACCCGGAGGGGTGCTTGAGCGTACCAACTTAAAAAAGTTTGGTGATTGCGCATCACTAAAATAGATGTGCGCTAAAAACCAATGTTCATAAATATAACGCGCTGATAACTGATACTTCAAACCATCTTGATTTAAAAATGCTTCCCAGTTTTTTACTTTTGCAAGCTCAGTAGCTGATGGCGGCTTAATATGCGCCATTTTCCCGCCTTTTTTAATCCAATTTTGTAAGTGCTGAAATTCAGCAGCCGACACACCAGGTAAACCATAGGGCATACCCGCATGCGGTTGCTCATCGGCTAATTGATCAAACTCACCCATGGTCGCACAACTTTGGTTGCGGCTAAGCGAAAAATCAAAGCGCTCATCTAACACTTCATCTTCTGGCAAAGGTGAACTTTGCTTTAATACCAGCGTATTAAATAACACACTACCCGCTAAATTGGCTTCTTCATTTTGTGCTCGCTCGTTTAATACCGGGCTAAACTCTTTATCACGCCATTGCTCAGTGGTAGTTGCATCAAATAATAATCGGCTCGGCGTTGAGGCTAATAACCGAGTACCATCGTACACCAGCTCTTTACTCAGCCCTCTATCTATCCCCTCAGGAGACGACAACTTTAATTGGCAAGGCGCATCATAACAACCATGGCAAACTACGCAGCGAGTGTCTATTACAGGCTTTACATGCTGAAGAAATTCGGCACCTTCACCACTTTTAGCGTCAACAATACGCGCTTGTGTTTTTTCGGGACCAAACAGCTCGTTATAATGCGCATTCCCTAAGTAGGCACAGCCACTTAAAATAATCAGCACAAAGGTACTTATAATGACCTTCTTCATTACTCTGCCTCGTCGCCTAAATCGAATGTTGGCATCATATCGATTTGAGGTGACACAAACGTTAGATCATCAGCTGTAGTCACTGCAGCGCTTAATAGAGGGCCTTGAGTAAGCGTTAGTTGAGCGTCATGCTCGCTTTGCTCTACGCTTGAAAAGCTTGAATTGATAGTATTCAACTCATATTCCATAATGCTTATGCCAATACTACTGTCAGCACTGGGGTTTTGGCATAGCTGAGTCAGTAGTTCATCGCTTAAAATAACTGAAATTTCTAAGTCAGGCTGCGCTAAGTCACGAGTACTGAGTGTTTCATCTAGAATAAATAAAGGAAGGGTTAAATTGCTATCTTGTTCAAGTTCCATTGGACTCTCTGCGCTACTGACTATTTAATTATTACCTATTATAACAACGTTCCAACTTAAATAACGATAAACACGCTTTAAAATAGCCTAGTTATTTTTTAAGCACCGGTATCAATGCTGTTTTAAACTTCGTTACAACAACAACAGGAACGCCAAACTTCACTCACTAAAACCTGAAACCTGCAACATTACAGCAATTGAGAACTCAACGATCGTTGCTACAAAGTACCGATGCCTAATGTAAGTGCGCCACCTTCATGCTTTATCCTCTGGGTTCGATAAAACTTAACCCAAGTGACAGTGTTAAAATTAACACCTAGCTGATTTACCTAAAACCTGAAACCTCGCACCTGAAACCTGTATTTTATTGCAGACATTAAAAAACCCGAGACTAAGCTCGGTTTTTTTTAGTATTAATTGGCTAGACTAAGTGTTACTCAACGATAGTTGCTACAAAGCACCGATGCCTAAGGTAAAAGCGCCACCTTCATGCTTTATCATATGGGTTAGATAAAACTCAACCCAAGTGACAGTGTTAAAATTAACACCTAACTGCTTTACCTAAAACCTGAAACCTCGCACCTGAAACCTGTACTTTATTGCAGACATTAAAAAACCCGAGACTAAGCTCGGGTTTTTTTAATGCTTAATGCATTACAACAGTTGATTACTCAACGATAGTTGCAACAACACCAGCACCAACAGTACGGCCACCTTCACGGATAGCGAAACGAAGACCTTCGTCCATCGCGATTGGCGCGATTAGAGTTACTGTCATCTTAACGTTATCACCAGGCATTACCATTTCTACGCCTTCTGGTAACTGTACGTCACCAGTTACGTCAGTTGTACGGAAGTAGAACTGTGGACGGTAACCTTTGAAGAATGGAGTATGACGACCACCTTCATCTTTCGAAAGTACGTATACTTCTGAAGTGAATGTAGTGTGTGGCTTGATTGAACCAGGCTTAGCTAGTACTTGACCACGTTCAACGTCTTCACGCTTAGTACCACGTAGAAGTGCACCAATGTTCTCACCAGCACGACCTTCGTCAAGAAGCTTACGGAACATCTCAACACCAGTACAAGTAGACTTAGTAGTCTCTTTGATACCAACGATTTCAACTTCGTCATTCACGTTGATGATACCAGCTTCAACACGGCCAGTTACAACAGTACCACGACCTTGGATTGAGAAAACGTCTTCGATAGGCATGATGAATGGCTTATCGATGTCACGCTCTGGCTCTGGAATGTAAGAATCAAGTGCTTCTGCAAGCTCAATGATTTTAGCTTCCCATTGCTCTTCGCCTTCAAGTGCTTTAAGTGCAGAACCTTGAATTAGTGGTAAGTCATCACCTGGGAAGTCGTATTCAGAAAGAAGTTCACGAACTTCCATTTCTACTAGCTCAAGTAGCTCTTCATCATCAACCATGTCACATTTGTTCATGAACACAACGATGTAAGGAACGCCAACTTGGCGAGAAAGTAGGATGTGCTCACGAGTTTGTGGCATAGGACCGTCAGTCGCAGCTACTACTAAGATAGCGCCATCCATTTGAGCAGCACCAGTGATCATGTTTTTAACATAATCGGCGTGTCCAGGACAATCTACGTGTGCGTAGTGACGAGTTGGTGTATCGTACTCAACGTGTGAAGTTGAGATTGTGATACCACGCTCGCGCTCTTCTGGAGCGTTATCGATTGATGCGAAATCTTTAGCAACACCGCCGTATACTTTTGCAAGTACGTTAGTGATTGCTGCTGTTAATGTCGTTTTACCGTGGTCAACGTGGCCGATTGTACCTACGTTTACATGCGGTTTTACGCGTTCAAACTTTGCTTTTGCCATCTTAAAAAATTCCTAATAAAGAAATTAAAGTCTAACTCACTATTAAGTTAAACAAGCTAAAAATCATATTACAGCGCGAGCTGAAATTATTGTATCTGCAACCTGCTTAGAGGCTTCAGCGTACTTCAAAAACTCCATAGAGTATGAGGCACGGCCCTGTGTTGCAGATCGTAAAGCAGTCGCATAACCGAACATTTCAGAGAGTGGTACCACAGCATTAATTTGCTTAAGGCCACCAAGTGCATCTTCCATGCCTTCGATCATGCCGCGACGACGGTTTAGGTCGCCAACTACATCACCCATGTTTGCTTCAGGAGTGAGTACCTCAACCTTCATTACTGGTTCTAAAAGTGCAGGGTTTGCATCTAGCGCACCTTGTCTCATAGCCAGTGAACCTGCTATTTTAAATGCCATTTCATTCGAATCTACATCATGGAATGAACCATCATATAAAGTCGCTTTAACACCAAGTAATGGGTAGCCTGCCAGTACACCTTGAGCCATTTGCTCTTGGATACCTTTGTCTACCGCAGGGATGTATTCTTTCGGTACTGAGCCACCTACGGTTTCGTTAACGAACTCGTAAATTGGGGCTTCATCATCCGAAATATCCATCGGTTCAAGTTTAAGCCAGACGTGACCATATTGACCACGACCACCTGATTGACGTATAAACTTCCCTTCAACTTCAACAGTTGAACGAATAGCTTCTCGGTATGCAACCTGCGGCTTACCAACGTTACATTCAACACTGAATTCACGTTTCATACGGTCGACAATGATATCAAGGTGAAGTTCACCCATGCCAGAGATAATAGTCTGGCCTGATTCTTCGTCAGTTTGTACACGGAAAGACGGATCTTCTGCCGCTAGTTTTCCTAGCGCGATACCCATTTTATCCTGGTCAGCGATTGTGCGAGGCTCAACCGCAACAGAGATAACTGGTTCTGGGAACTCCATACGCTCAAGCGTAATGATAGAGTTCGGATCACACAGTGTCTCACCTGTTGTTACGTCTTTGAGACCAATAGCCGCCGCGATGTCGCCTGCGTAGACTTCTTTGATCTCTTCACGTGAGTTTGAATGCATCTGAACGATACGACCAAGACGCTCACGCTTACTTTTTACTGGGTTATATACCGCGTCACCCTGTTTAACAGTACCAGAGTAAACACGGAAAAAGGTTAAAGTGCCAACAAACGGGTCTGTTGCAATCTTAAAAGCAAGTGCAGCAAACGGCGCTTTATCATCAGCAGGACGCTCTTCCTCAGTACCATTTTCTAAGATACCTTGGATTTGTTTCACTTGTGTTGGTGAGGGCATATATTCAACAACGCAATCAAGCACAGCTTGAACACCTTTGTTTTTAAATGCACTACCACACGTCATGGGAACAATTTCGTTCGCTAATGTGCGTTGACGCAAAGCATTTTTAATTTCTGCTTCGCTTAACTCTTCACCTTCTAAGTATTTATCCATTAGTTCTTCAGTAGCTTCAGCAGCGCTTTCAACTAAGTGAGAGCGCCATTCTTCGGCTAGTTCCTGAAGTTCTGCCGGTATTGCCTCATAAGAGAAAGTCATCCCCTGGTCTTCATCATTCCAGTTAATGGCTTTCATTTTAATAAGGTCAATAACACCTTTAAAGTCGTCTTCAGCGCCAATAGGCAGCTGGACTGGAACAGGCGTTGCTCCAAGACGAGATTTCACCTGGCTTACAACCGTTAAGAAGTCAGCGCCCGTGCGATCCATTTTATTTACGAAGATCATTCTCGGAACTTCGTATTTGTTCGCTTGGCGCCAAACTGTCTCAGTTTGCGGCTGTACACCCGATGAAGCACAAAGAACAACTACCGCACCATCTAGTACACGTAAAGAACGCTCTACTTCGATAGTGAAATCTACGTGTCCTGGGGTATCAATAATATTGATGCGATGGTCGTCAAATTGCGCGTCCATCCCTTTCCAGAAACACGTTGTTGCAGCAGAAGTGATTGTGATACCACGCTCTTGTTCCTGCTCCATCCAATCCATAGTTGCGGCGCCATCATGTACTTCACCGATCTTATGAGAAAGACCTGTGTAGAACAGAACACGTTCTGTTGTGGTGGTTTTGCCTGCATCTACGTGAGCACAAATACCGATATTGCGGTAACGCTCAAGTGGAGTTGTACGTGCCATAAAATCCTCTTAAAGGTTAAGGACAGATTACCAACGGTAATGAGCGAATGCTTTGTTCGCTTCAGCCATACGGTGAACGTCTTCACGTTTCTTAACCGCAGTGCCTTTATTATCAGCAGCGTCAACGATTTCTTGAGCTAAACGTAAGCCCATAGATTTTTCGCCACGCTTACGTGCAGCGT
>Ga0310122_10000182_pt1 | contig 39799 bp, 39 predicted proteins | sample CB6_Bottom_1051__FD_203503 | JGI IMG/M metagenome (GOLD analysis project Ga0310122, IMG submission 203503) | Marine microbial communities from Western Arctic Ocean, Canada - CB6_Bottom_1051 | ecosystem: Environmental > Aquatic > Marine > Oceanic | place: Canada: Western Arctic Ocean | collected...
TGATGGAGTCGGTGCTGATCGAAATCGGCACGGCATGACGAACGGATTGGATTCTGCGCTCGAGGATGATCGTATCGCGAAGCGTGAGGTCGTTGGGAATTCCGCCGATGCCATGAGGTATGCCTCCGGTCGTCTCGTTTCGGCCCGGGGCAATGATCACCACGGAAGATCCCAGACTCGCGAATTGATCGACCACGAAGCGGACACCGCCTTCGCCGATGGCGGTCAGGGAGACCACGGCGATCACGCCGATCGAAACACCCAATAGCGAAAGCGCGCTGCGGCGACGGTTCTGGAGCAAAGCGTTGGCAGCGAAGCGGAGTAGATCAATAAAACTCATGCGCTGGCCACCTTGGCTTCAAAGAGGCTTCCAAGATCCGTGACGTCGGCTCCGGATACGCGCCGTACGATTTCGCCGTCGCGCAGAACGAGCACTCGATCGGCGCGGCGCGCCACACCGGGATCATGAGTGACGACGACCAGCGTTCGTCCCTCTGCCTGAAGTCGCGCGAGAAGATCGAGGACCTGCGCGCCGGTCCGGGAGTCGAGGTTTCCGGTGGGTTCGTCGGCGAGCAACAGTCCGGGACCCATGACGGTCGCGCGTGCGATCGCGACGCGCTGCTTCTGACCGCCCGAGAGTTCATTGGGCTTGTGGCTCGCGCGATCGACGAGAGCGACCGATTCGAGGGCCGCTTCCGCCCGTTCCCGACGCTCGGCGGGATTCAGCCCGCCGAAAATCATCGGCAGCTCGACGTTCTGAAGCGCGGTGAGTCGCGGCACCAGATGAAACGACTGAAAGATGAACCCGATCCGTCGAAGCCGCACCTCCGCCAGCGCATCCTCCGACAGACCCGCGACGTCTTCCCCGCCCAGGAAATACTTTCCGCGTGTCGGCGAGTCCAAGCAGCCCAAGAGGTTCAGCAGCGTGCTCTTTCCCGAGCCCGACGGGCCCATGATCGCGACGTGACTACCATCATCGATCGTCTCGGTCACTCCGCGAAGGGCATGGAGCGCATGGCCACCCATTTCATAGGTGCGCCAGAGATCCTCGACGCGAATCACCGCCAGCCTCGCTTGTCTTCCTTCATCTGGATTGCCCGCACGCCCGCTTCGATCTCGACACGGTCGAGCGCGCTCACGACGAGTTCCCCGAGCTCGAGCCCCGCCTGCACTTCGGCGTATTTCCAATTCCGAAGTCCGAGAGTGATCTCCCGTTCGACGAGTTCGCCATCCACGAGCACTAGGACCCCGCGTTCTCCCAACAAGGCCGAGCTCGGGATACGAAGCACGTTCTCCCGATTTTCGAGTACGACTTCGGCATCGGCCGACGTTCCCGGCAGCAGGGAGACCGCGACTTCCGCGTCGTCGATCGACACTTCGATCTCGAGTGTTCGGTTCTGTGCTTCTTCATCGACCACATAGGGCGCGACCCGGGAGACGGTCCCTGCGAAGACTTTCCCAGGACGAGAGTCGACGGTCAATTTCACCGGCAGCCCCGCGCGCACTGAGCCCGAATCGACTTCGTCCATCGGCGCGCTCACAAAGATCGAGGTCGGGTCGATCAGGTCGATGACCGGCGGTGAGGTCAACAAGGGTGGCGAAGGCGTAACCCACTCACCGATTTCGACATTCACTTCCGCGACCACGCCGTCGAAGGGCGCCGCGATCACGGTCTTGGCCAGCTCGACCTCCGCCGCACGCCGCTGAGCGAGCGCTCGGGATCGTTCCGCTTTCGCGGCCGCGCAGGCAACACGCGCCGAATCAAAACCATATTGCAGCGCGTCGAGTCGATCTTCGGACGCGACATTGTTCTCGGCGAGCTTTTCGACCCGCATGAGTTCGCGCCTCGATCGGTCTCGCAAGAGACAAGCGTCCTCCAATCGTGAATCCGCAACCGCGACACCATGACGAGCCAGTTCGAGCTGTGCCAAATGACTCGCGTTGGCCAGTCGGATCAGCGTCTCGCCCGCCTTCACGTGGGCGCCCTCGCGATGGGCGATCGCGACGACGCGGCCCCCGATCTCCGCCGCGATGCGCGAGCGTCGGCGTGCCTCGACGGTACCCGCCTTGGAATTCGAAACCGTGGCTTCGACGAGCCCTCGCTCGACCGCCTGGACTCGAACCTCGAGCGGGTCCGGTGCGAAGACCGTAAAGCGAAGCGCAAAGCCCAGCAGTACCACACCGAGCGCAATCGCAAGAGGAACGTATGTACGAGAGCGCCCATCTTCGGGTTTCATCGATGGAGCCTATTTCTTGATCAATTCTGTCATCGATCCGATTTTGATCGACATGTTCACACGTCGATCCTGCAATGGGCGCGGCCCCGACTCTAGCAGACGCGAAAACGACTGGGACGTTGGTCGGCGGCCACCGAAGAGGCGCAGCAAAGCAGCACCTAACGCCCTCGAAACTTCGGCTCTCGCTTCTCTACGAAGGCCGCACCGGCCTCCCTCGCGTCATCCGTCTCGACCGAGAGCATTTCGACCGCCAGGCCCGCGTCCAGTGTGAGATTGACGCTATTTCGCAGATGCTGATTCAGCGTCATCTTTGTCCATCGAATCGCGACGGCCGGACCGGCCGCCAATTTTCGGGCGTGTGCGACCGCGCGGTCGAGAAGGTCCGCCGACGGAACCGAGTAATTCACCAGTCCCATCTCGGCCGCCGCAACGCCGGTCACCAATTCGCCACCCATCAGGAGTTCTTTGGCACGGTGGAGGCCGATCAAGAGCGGCCAGATCGCTGCTCCACCGTCTCCGGCAACCAGTCCCATCTTGACATGGGTGTCTCCGATTCGAGCATCGTCCGCCATGTAGATGATGTCCGACAGGAGCGCGATCGTCGCGCCCAGGCCGGCCGCGACGCCGTTGACCGCGGCGATCACCGGCGCTTCGCAGTTCACCATCTCGTGAACGAGATTTTTCGGACCTCGCAGCTTGTCGAAGGGGCCGGGATCGCTCGGATAGAAGCCGACCATGTCGCCTCCGGCACAGAACGCCTTGCCCTCGCCCGTAAGGACGATGGCGCCCACGTCGGGATCGGTTCCCAAGGGTCGCCAGAGTTTTTCGAGTCCTTCATGGAGCGCGAAATTGATCGCGTTTCGTTTCTCGGGGCGATTCAAACGCACGATCGCGACACGATCTTCGATGTCGATCGTGAGATGGTGTGCCTCGACAAATTCCTGATAGTCCAACGGACGCCTCCCCGGCCCTCGCCATGATTCTCGCCTTCTACTCTATCAACCTTCCGTGAGCGCTCGAATCGCGCCCATTTGCATCCATCATTTCGGGAACTCCCGATCCGAAACACGCTCGGCCCGCAAGGCACCGCGACGAACCTTCCCCGCATCATCCTTGATCGCGAAGCGGACGAATTCGAAGGTTCGCGGGATCTTGTAGCGCACGAGTCGATCGTCCAGATAGGATCGCAGATCCTCGGCGGCAAGCGAAGAATGGGTCTCGACGATCGCATGCACGACCGCTCCGAGGTCCTCGTCCGGAAGACCGATCGCGGCGCAGGAAAGTACGTCGGGATGTGATTCGATCGCGCCTTCGACTTCGGCCGGGTAGATATTGGAGCCGCCGCTGATGATCAGATCCGTTCGCCGGTCGACGAGAAAGAGGTAGTCGTCTTCGTCGAGATAGCCCATGTCCCCGAGCGTCTCCCAACCGTCCTCCCGACGACGAGGCGAGGCGCCGAGATAGTGATAGGTCGAGCCCGGACCATCCGGGGGCATGCAGTAGATATCCCCGATCTCGCCGCGCGGCAGCTCTTCGCCTTCGGCCCCGAGAATCTTGAGCTTGCGCCCCTCGCTCACTCGACCGACCGAACCCGGTTTCTCGAGCCACTCTTTCCCCGAAATGATCGTGCCCCCGATTCGTTCGCTGCCGCCGTAGGCTTCCCAGACTCGATCGGGACCGATCCAGTCGATCCACTCGCGAGCGAGCCATTTGGGTAGTGACGCGCTGGCCGAAATGACTCGATGGAGCGAAGACAGGTCGAAAGACTCGCGCTCTTGCTTCGGGAGTTTCCAGATTCGCAGGAGCATGGTGGGAACGAAGATCGCCAGCTCGAGCCGGTGCGTCACGATCAGATCGAGCGCCTCTCGCGCGTCGAAACGCGACATCAAGACGACCTTCCCACCGCCTAACAAGATCGTCAAGCAGTTGATCAGTGGACCCGAATGGTAGAGGGGCCCCGGAACGAGAATGCTCGCGCCGGGCGGCCGGCCATGAAAGCCGGCCTCCGGATCGATCTCGGCACGGATATGATCGACGATGACCTTCGGACGGCCGGTACTCCCGCCTGAGCAGATCGCGAAACGGTGGTGCGAAACGCGATCCGGCAACGGTTCGACGGATTGCGTGGAGACGTCCGTGTCGGCGGGGAAGGTCCGGCTCTCTGCGACGCTGCCGGAAGCCTTGCCAACGAGGAGTCGGGGGCCAACGAGATCGATGATGGCGTCGCGTTCCTGGTCGGGCAGTCGGACCGAAATCGGTTGCGGTGTCGCCCCCAATTTCCAGCAGGCAAAGAAGGATTCTACGACTTCGCGCCCGTTGGGTAGCGAGATCGTGACGAAATCACCTTCACCAACGCCGCGTTCCGCGAACGCACGCGCGAGACGATTCGAATTCTCCTCGAGTCCGGCGTAGCGGGTCGACCGACCCTCATGGATGAGGGCAACGGCATCTGGCTGGCGCGAAGCCGACCTCGTGAGCGCACGACCGTAGGAACAGACCGTCATCAGAGCGACAAGAGGTCCTTTTCGATGATGCCGGCCTTCACGACGAGCGCGATGTTCTGCGGATCGCGGTGCACGCCGACGTCCGAGGTCGGATCGCCATTCACGACGATCAAGTCGGCCAGCTTGCCCTCCTCGATCGCGCCGAGGTCCGCTCCGCGCGTGCCCATGGCCCGCGCACCGTTTCGCGTCGCCCATCGCATGACTTCGATTGGCTCGACGCCGTGCTTCACGTAGAGCTCCATCTCGGACGCGTAGTCGCCGTGAGGCATCATCGCGAACCCATAGTCGTCTCCCAGCAGCAGTCGAATGCCCGCCTCGCGTAGCTTCGGGAACATCGACAGTGTGTGGTCCGAGTCGCGACGAACCTGTTCGATGCGCGCGAGTGTCTGGGCCTGCGTTTCCGGAAAGCCGTCACCGATTGGAAAGGGCCCGAGTTCAAAGTTCCAGCTGTCGGCAAAGCCCAGATATCGATCCGTCCAGAGCAGACTGGGCGTGATCGATGCATCGGCGCGAAGAACCGCTTCGATTCCCTCCTCATCGATCAGATCCGCGTGGTCGATGATGTCGACGCCGGCCCGTGCACAGTCGATGATGCCCGTCCTCGAAGGACAATGCGCTCGAACCAGTGCTCCGCGTCCATGCGCGGTATCCACGGCAGCCTGAATTTCCTCACTCGTATAGTAGTTCCAGTCCGGGATCGGCTGACTACCGTGTCCATTGCTGATCGAGAGCTTGACGATTTCGCAGCCGCGACCGAGTTCCTCACGAATGGCCTGGCGAATCTCTTCGACGCCGTCCGCTCGCCGGACGAGCCCATGATTCTGGATCCCCATGAACCAGGCGCGATTGTCGCCATCCGCTGAATCGCCCGACGCCAGGATCTCTCGCGTACAGGGCAGGACGCGCGGGCCCCGAGTCAAACCGAGCAGAATCGCTTCCTTCAGACAGACGTCGAGAAGATCGCCATTGCTCGATCCGATCAAGCTGGTCACGCCGAAGTCGAGGGCGATCTGGGCATTCTTCGCAGCGACCATGCCGAGAAAAGCGGGCGGCATATTCAGTCCGAGGTAGGGCGATGCATTTCCCGCGTCGGGTCCGAAGCCCGTATGGAAATGGCACTGCACCATACCCGGCATGAGCGTCTTGCCTTCGAGTTCAACGACCGTGTCGTCGTCTTCCGCCGAAACGTCCGCCGAGCCGACCTGCGTGATTCGGTCTCCGTCCACAACGACGGTGGCTCCAGCGGGCAGGACGTCTTGCCCGTCGAATATCCGGCCGCCTCTGAAAACGATTCGCGCCATGATGATGCCCTCCGGAGGCCGATGCCTCGACCGATGGAATCGTATCACGTCGTCTTCGTTTCATCCGATCCGCGACACAGCGGCTTCGAGCGACTATTGCGCTCGTTAGCCCTGGTCCGACTGGGCGGAGCGAAACTTCATCGCCGAGACAGAATGGTCTTCCGAAAGATCCACGACGAGATCGGCTTCGGACGGAAGAACCCGGTCCATGGCCAGGGTCGTGCGCTCGTAGTGCTGGACGAAATGATCGATCGCGTCCGAATCCAATCGCTGATGTCTAGGACGCCCGCTTTCCTGCTGAAGGCGCCAGCGACGAACGGCTTCGAGATTCGGAACCCTCAGGAAAATCAGGTAGTCGAGCATCTGCCAAGTCCTGGCGTAGGAGTCCGATAAGTAATCATGGACGAGCCGGCGCCAGCGTCCATCGGCATCCTTCGTCTCCTCCAGCAGGTTGATCGGAACATCGAGCTGTGATTCCGCTTCCGGCTGCGCGCCGACGCACCAACCTTCGAGTAGGACGAGGTCGAAGGGGCCTCGCACCGAGCGGACGCCCACCCGATCGTCGATGCCTTTATCAAAAGCCGGCAGATCGACTTCTTCGTCCCGTTGCAGCCGCTCCATCAGTAAACGACAGAGGTCCATCTCGTGCGTTCCCGGCGGCCCGCGCGTCTCGAAGAGCGGATGAAGTCGCGCCGCGCGTTCGCGCCGAATCGAAAGTGGGTAGTAGAAGTCGTCCAGACTGAGAACACAGACTCGAACGCCCACCTCGGCACACGCGGACGCGATCAATGCACTGAGCGTCGACTTGCCTGCGCCCTGTCCTCCCGCAAGCCCGACGAAGTGCGGCCGCCGATCAGCCCATTGCTCGGCGAGAAGCGCGGCGATCTCTCGATAGTCCTGGGGCGCAGAAGAATCGAGAAGAGCGACTCGATCCCCGAAGGCCGGCGTCACTTCACGGCCGGCCAGCTCGGCAATTTTCAAGAGCCCGCCTTGGACCCCGACGGCCCCCGCTCGAAAGGCTCGTCTCGCTTTCGAATCGCCTCTTTCAGCTTGCCCGCTCCGATCCCTGTCTGTTCGATGAATTCCTTGAAACTCGCCTGATGCATCGCCAGTGAACAGAGTTCGGTTCCCTGGCGCAGTCCCTGGCGAAGTCCCATTGCTTCCATCTGTCGATGTACCGCCCGTTTGTTCAACTGGACGATGTCGGTTGGCAGTGCGGCAATTCGCTTGGCCTGCGCGAGCGTCCTTTCCTCGAGTTCCCCAGCCGGATAGGCGCGGGTCGCCCAGCCGCGTCGCGCTGCCTCGACACCGTCGATCGAATCGCCGGTCAGCACCATCTCCATCCCCAGCCGCATCCCCAGCAACCAGGCATGGAATTGCATGTCGGGCACGCCAAACCGAACGGCCGGATATCCCATCTGCGCATCCTCCGCCATGTAAACGACATCGCATCCGGTGGCGAGTTCGCTCCCTCCCGCGAGACAGACTCCATGCACCTGCGCGATGACCGGTTTCTGAAGTTCCCAGATCCCCATCCAACCTTCGATGACATGGCGTGGATGATGACCCTCGCCCCCCGCGGTGTAATAGGGTGGTTCGACGCCGTCACTGCCACCGCCGAGGTCATAGCCCGCAGAAAAACTCCGCCCGGCACCCCGAATGATCATGACGTGGATCTCCGCATCCGAATCGGCTTCCTGCAGCGCGTGCAGGAGTTCGCCGCGAAGAGTGTTATTCAGAGCGTTGTGCTTTTCCGGTCGGTTGAGCGTCATTCGCCGAACATTCGGTGCGGGGTCATCGACCAGGAGGACCGTATAGTCGGCCGCCGACTCGGGCCAACTGGTCCGACGCGCCCCCGTTCTTGCTTCATCCGCGATCGCTGGGTCGCGACCGCGGTCCTCCGTGTCCTCGCCTCGCTCATCGGTGTTGCTCATGCAATCGCTCCTCTCGCCACAAATCCTAACCAAAGCCATCCACTCGTTCACACCGGGCGACTCCTCAACCCTGAACGCTTCAGAGTGCTAGATTCGTCGATCCGCGACCCCTGGGAGGCCACTGGCTCATGAACGACCCGCTCGACTCGAACGAGATCGAAATATTGCGCTCCAAGGATTGGACGCGCCGGCGGTTTCTGCGACGCGCAGGTGTCGGCGCTCTGGGCACCGCAATCGGTCTGTACGGCAGGACGCCCTACGCCCTTGCCGCCACCGCCGCGAACTCTCGACCCGACGTCCAACTTCTCGAGGCGAGTCCCTTCGTCTATGTCTCTCCGATTCAAACGAACGGAAAGGAAAGCACTTGCCATGCCGAACTCTGGTACGCCTGGCTCGACGACAGCATCATCGTCACCGTCGCTGCTGATCGCTGGAAGGCGACAGCGCTCGACAAGGGACTCGACAGAGCGCGGATCTGGGTCGGCGATCACGGTCGCTGGAAGACGTTCTTCGGAGGGCGAAACGAGAAATTCCGAGAAGCGCCGAATTTTCTGGCTGACGCCGAAAGGGTCGACGACCCCAAAACGATCGATCGATTGATCGCCGTCTACGACGAGAAATATCCTGAGGAAATCGCGCAATGGCGTAGCGCCATGATCTCGGGCAGTGCGGACGGTTCGCGAATCCTGATTCGCTATCGCCTCGCGACTGTCAAGTAGCTCGGCGATCGGAAGAGCAGCGAGAGGGGAAACCAGATGAGCAAAACGGCTCTGATCACGGGCGCATCGGCAGGCCTCGGCGTCGAGTTCGCAAATCAGTTGGCGGCGACGGGTGTCGACCTGATCCTCGTCGCCCGTCGCAAGGAAAAACTCGAAGAAGTCGCCAAGCGTCTTCGCGAGAAATACGACGTCGAAGTCACGACGGTCAGCGCCGATCTCGCAGATCGAGAGGCACCCCGAGAACTCTTCGAATTCACTCGCTCGGCCAACCTGACCGTCGACTACCTGATCAACAACGCGGGCAGCTCGGGCCCCCACCTACTCGAAGAAGAGGAATGGGCGCCCCAGGCAGAGTTTCTCGAGCTGATGATGCTGTCCGTCACTCATATGTGTCATCACTTCATTCCCCCCATGCGAAAACGCGGCTTCGGCCGGATCATCAACGTCTCCTCCGTTGCCGGCCGGCTCCCCCGACCGGCCGGAGGACACTACGGACCCTCGAAGGCTTATCTGATTGCGCTGACCGAAGAACTGGACCTGATCCTCGCCGGGACCGGGGTTCAGGTGTCCGCGCTTTGTCCGGGATTCACGCATACCGATTTTCATCAGGCCGGTGACCTGCTCGAGATGAAGAACGCCACGCCAAAATTCGTTTGGTATGAAGCCGAAACAGTCGTGCGAGAAGGTCTTCGCGCCGTCGAAAAGGGCAAGCCGATCATGATTTCGGGTCGACTCTATCGCTGGCTCGACCCACTGACCCAATCGGTTCTCACGAGATCGCTACTGAAGATGGTTTCGCCCGGGCGCGACCTGAACTGATCGGAACGGATCGGCCGTGGGAAAATCAACGTCCCAGCGTCGAGTCACCCAAGAAAAGATGGACGAGTGCGTCGGCGTGGGCTTCGACTTCACGTTCTTCGAGCGGATCGACTCCCGAAACGCGGCGACATTCCGGAGCTTGATGAAAGATCATCGCGACCGAGCCGACGAAAATGTAATTGAGATGCGTCGGATCGATTCCCTTCGGCATTCCGATCTCATCGGCCACGCGTGAAAAGAGAGTCGTCAGTCCGTCGACGAGTGGCCGCACGTGGCGATCGACCAGCCAACGCATGCGCGGTCCCGTTCGCTTCCCTTCCTCGTTCATCAACCGCACGAATTCCGGATGGCTGGCCACGAAAGCGACGTAGACGCGGATCATTCGGGCGGCGGCTTCTCGATCGCTGGGACCCTCGCTCGCCAGCAGTCCACCCATCGCCGAATGGAGTTCGTCGAAGGCGCGATCCACGGCTTCTCGCCAAAGCGTCTGCTTGGTCTTGAAGTAGTAGGGAATGAGTCCCTGGTTCACGCCGGCCTGCGCGGCGATCGACCGGGTCGAGGCTCCATCGAAACCCTTGAGCGAGAACGCCTCGAGTGCCGTCTGCAGAATCAGTTCGCGAGTGGACGCGTCCTTTTCAGACGACCGCTTGGCGGGAGCAGTACGTGCGGCCGGGGTCACGCGAGGCAAAGGCGATGTCTCCGAGTGAGGATCGATTTCGTCGAGTACGAAGTTATTCGTTCGACCAAAAATAGCCGCACTCGGCCCTCACGCAATGTCGGGTCGGATTCCATCCGGAACCGCGTATCACGCGGATCGCGGCCTGGACCACGCGGCGCGCTTACGCGCCGCCCTCTTCCATCGACGAATCGCGGTTGGCTCGACGCTCTTCAGCTTCAGACGCTCTGGCATCACCGGCTGCGTTTTCGAAGATTCGCCACTGCTCGGCAATCAAGCGGACATGTCCATGCCGCCTACGACGACACCGCCGTCGTGCATGATCACGCGGGGCACCTTGACGTCGCCGCCGATCACGCCACCGGCCTTGATCTCGACCCGCTCACTGGCGATCACATCTCCGGTGATTCGCCCGAGGACCAGAACCGTGTGTGCCTCGACGGTCGCTTTCACCAGACCATCCGCCCCCACCGTCAGCTGGTGATTGGCGAGGCGAATCGAGCCCTCGATCGTTCCCTGGATCTCGAGATCTTCTTCAGCCAGGATATTTCCGGTAATCGTCGTTGCGTGTCCAACATGAGCCATGGGGTCAACCTCCAAATTCGGGGAATCCAGAACATCCTCGAGAAGCGGTTCGACCGCGCGAAGGTGTTCGTTCTGGAGTGGCAACTCGGTCCTTTTCTCCGGCGAATGTCCATTGCGCGAAGCCGCATCCAGCTTCCTTTTTTTCGCGTCCGGCCCGAAATGACGATCGACGATCTCGCTCATGGGAATCTGTCCTTTGGTGGTGGCCATCGTCGTCAGGATTCCCGACACGATGCCAACTCTCTGGGGTGAGGTTTCGCGAGGCTCCGGGCTTTCGGATTCGCTGTGTGAGACGATCGACTTTGCGCGAGAGTCTTCGGACGAGCTGCAAGACTCCGCGCCCGCTCGTCTCGGCGGAGAACGACGACTCAGCGATCACCAAGATCGCAAAAGTGAACGACCTCGGTCTTCCACGCCTCGGGCCAACCCGAGGTCGCGCCTACGATCCGACCGAGCATGCCGCCCTGGTCGTGACCCAGGGTCGTGAGCCAATTCGCATACCGTGGGCCCGGATCTTCATGCGCCACCACGATCTCGATCGACCCGTCCGCCTCATAGCGCGCCGTGAACTTGTTGACGCAGACCTCGAAAAAGCGATGTTCGAGAGATTCCATCCAATAATTCGATAGTTGAAAATTCCAGGTCTGACAATCCGGCATCCCTTCGATCTTGATCAGCAGAGCCTCGTCCGGCGCGAGTTCCCAATGACTCTGGTAGTAGTGGATCGTGGGATCGCCACCCGCCGCCAGCAGGGTTGGCTGATGGTGCGCTGGTAACTCGTTGAGCGTCGTTTGTCGATAGGTCGTCGTCCAGGTGGAACCCAGGGCGAGCGTATTCTCGAGAAAGGTCAACGCCTGACCCAGCTGGTCCTCGAGGTCTCCGGGAACCAGGTTGTTATTCGCTCGCTCGGGATTCAGGCATTCGATCTGAAGCTCCGCGCGCTGCTCCTTCTTGCGATCGCCGAAGGTCTGTCGGACGACGATATTGCTCGAGGCGTCGGTCATCGGGAGCCAGTTGCCCGGCTTCTTCTCGCGACTCATCCAGATTTCGAAGCGACCCTCCTCGTCGAAGGAGAGCTGGCTCGAGTCGATCTCGCCTGTACTCGCCATGCTTTCGACGTTCCCCCCGCCCGCCTTCACTCCGACGCTGAACCACTTAACAGATCCGCGTTGACCGAAGATCCGATAGTCGAATCGGGGATCCACCGCGCAATTCTCGTAGTAGTTGTCGGGGTTGTCGTTGAGAACCTTCTTCGTCTCGTCGGCCAGCCGATAGAACGCCGGATATTGCGGATCCGCATAATCGACGGAGCGCTCGAGCCCGGCTCTCAGAATCCGCGTCAGATAGCGATAACCGAGTGCCTGATTCATGAGATCCGTCGGGTTCCCGTCGGCTCGCACGAGTTCGCCCGCTGCCTTCAAGCGATCGCAGAAATCCGACCAGACATGACCCGTCAGGATTCGCTCTTCGGCTTCCATCGTCTTCTCCTCTTTGGACTCGCTCATGATTCACTCCGTGGCGCTATGCCTAATAAACACGATTGTCGACGGGTCGATCCAGCTGCCATCCGAGCAGCGCATCGACCAGAATCTGTCCCATTCCAATCCGCGCCTCGAGTGTCGAACTTCCGATATGCGGGACCATGAAGACATTGGGAAGATCGAAGTAGGCCGACGCCAGATCGGGTTCGCCGGCAAAAACGTCGAGGCCGGCCGCCCAGATCCGCCGCTGGCGAAGCGCTTCGATCAAAGCTTGATCGTCGATGAGATCCCCGCGCGCGATATTCACGATGATCAATTCGGACTTTGCCTGGGCGAGCAGTGCGTGGTCGACGATTCCGCGGGTCTGCGCCGTGGACGGGCAAGCCAGCAACAGGACGTCGCACTCGCGAATGAGCTCGTCCGCGCTTGCACGAAACCCCGCCGCGTAGCGATCGCCTTTGGCCGGCCGTCGACGATTCGAATAGAGAATCTTCATGCCGAGTGCCTCCGCTCGGACCGCGACGCGAAGACCGATATCCCCCATCCCCAGAATCCCGAGCGTTCGGCCCGAGAGTTGAAATCCGACCAGCTGTCTTGGGCTCCATCCCTTCCAGGTCCGACTTCGAACCAGATCAATACTCTCGGTTGCTCGACGGGCAGCCCCCAGGATGAGAAAGATTGCATTCTCGGCGACCGAATCCGCCAACACGCCGGGTGTATTGAAGACGGCGATGCCCCGCTCACGGGCGACTTCTAGATCGATGTGATCCGTTCCGACGGAATAAGTGGCGAGGGCACGGATGGTCGCGGGAAGGGCCTTGATCTGTTCGGCCTGCATCTGCACGTCGAGGGAGAAGAGAATTGCATCGAAGTCCCTGTCACCACCGTTTTCGCCAGTCTTCAATTCACGGAGAGGATGGTTCGTCTTTGCGCGCGCGACGTCGAAGGCCGACTCGAAGCGCGCTTCGACCACGTCGATCAATCTCGACGCGATGAAGACCGAGAGTTTCGCGCAAGGTGGCTCTGTCACACGAATCCCCCTAAGGCGCCAGACTCGACGACCGGTTGAATGATGGTTCTGCCCCCGCGTGAGGGACCGATCCGCGGTCGGCAACGATAACGAAAGCCAGAATCCGAGTCCGATCTTCCAGGCGCGGCCGAATCGATTTCCCCCTACCCTCCGGGCGCGGCAAGGCTCGGATCACCTTTTCTGGCCAGGCACTCGCGCAGGCGATGCTCGAACGGATTCGAATCGGTGGCATGGAGTGAATCGACTTCGACCTCGGCGCCGGGCAGGACTCTGACTTTGAAAGGCCCCCATCGATGCAGCGCTTGCTGATCGCGAACCGCGGCGAAATCGCAGTCCGAATTACCCGCACCGCGCGTGAGATGGGGCTCGTGACCGTCGGCGTCCACTCCCCCGAAGACGAAGAACTCGCCGCCGGCTACGGCATGGACGAACTCGCACTTCTCGAAGGTCAAGGCGCCGCGGCCTACCTCGACGTTGAAAGGATCGTCGCGCTTGCCCGCACGCGCGATTGTGACGCCTTGCATCCCGGCTACGGATTTCTCAGTGAGAGTGCGCGGCTGGCCGAAGCCTGCCTCGATGCGGGAATCCTCTTCGTCGGCCCGAGCCCACAGACCCTCGAACTCTTCGGCAACAAGGCCGCGGCGCGGGCACTCGCGATCAAGGCCGATGTCCCGGTCGTTCCCGGAATCGAGTCGCCGGCCACGCTCGAGGACGCCACGTCCTTCCTCGCAGGGCTACCAGACGATTCTTCGATCATGCTGAAGGCGGTCACCGGCGGAGGCGGGCGCGGCATGCGCGTCGTCGAAACAGAGGACAAGCTCGCCAAGGCCTTTGAACGCTGTCAATCCGAAGCCCTGCGTTCATTTGGATCCGATCATCTCTTTGCCGAGCAATTCGTCGAGGCCGCGCGCCATATCGAAATCCAGATCGTGGCGGACGGCGCTGGCGGAATTTGTCATCTATGGGAGCGCGACTGCACTCTGCAGCGGCGTCATCAAAAGCTGATCGAAATTGCGCCTGCACCGGGACTCGACCCGGTATTGCGTGAAGCGCTGATCGAAGCCGCCATCAAGATCGCGAAGGCTTCCGACTATCACGGCATCGGCACTTTCGAATTTCTGGTCGAGCCGTCGGGCGCCTTCTTCTTCATGGAGGCCAATCCCCGCCTCCAGGTCGAACACACCGTGACCGAGGAGATCACCGGCGTCGATCTGGTCGAGGTCCAACTCCGGATCGCACAAGGCGCCAAACTCATCGAACTCAATCTGGCGGAAGCGCCGCGGCCGAACGGATTCTCGATCCAGCTGCGCATTCTCGCCGAGACGCTCAGCCCGAAGGGGGAACCGCTTCCCGCCAGCGGACGAATCGAATCCTTCGAGCTACCGGGGGGACCCGGAATTCGAGTCGACACTGCGATGCGTTGTGGCCAGGGACCTCATCCCGCTTTCGATTCACTCCTAGCCAAGCTCGTCGTTTCGAGCCCAGAGGCCGACTATGAACGCGTCGTGCGTCGAACCCGGCGCGCGATCTCGGAATTCGTCATCGAAGGCCCGAAGACCAATCTTTCCTTGCTGGCCGCTCTGCTCGATCGCCCGGAATTCAGTGAGAATCAATTCACGACTCGCTTCATCGCGGAAAACGCGAAGGCCTTGATCGCCGAAGCGAAAGCCTGGTCGTCTCGGCAGCCGGCAGCCGTCGTCGACAGCGAAACGTCTTCGTCGGACTCGTCGGAGCGAGCGGTGGCCGAAGGCGCTCTTGCCATTCGCTCGCCGCTGATCGGCACGGTGATCGAAGTCTGTGTGAACGAGAACGCGGAGGTCTTGAAGGGACAGCCGATCTGCATTCTCGAATCGATGAAGATGGAACACGTCGTTGCCGCCGGCGCGACGGGACGGATCGATCGGCTCTTCACCGCCGTCGGAGACGTCGTCGCCGAAGCCGAGGTGCTGGCCTCGATCCTTCGATCCGGTGGCGACGCCGAACACGAAGCCGAAGAAGAAGCCCGTGCGCTCGACAACATTCGCCCCGACCTCAAAGAAGTGCAGGCGCGACACGGTCTCCTGCTCGACGAGAATCGCCCGGAAGCCGTCGCACGAAGACGCGAGCGGGGTCAATCGACGGCGCGCGAGAATCTCGAGAACCTCTGTGACGCCGATAGTTTCATCGAGTACGGAGCCCTCGCCGTCGCCGCCATGCGCAAGAGCCGCTCACTCGAGGATCTTCAACGCAAGACGCCGGCCGACGCCATCATCACGGGCTTCGGAACGGTCAACGCAGAGCTCTTCGGCGACGAAGACGCGCGTTGCGCGATGCTGATCGTGGACGCGACGGTTCTCGCGGGCACCCAGGGCTATTACCATCATCGCAAGATCGATCGGCTGCTCGAACTCGCCGAGCGCTACGAAACCCCGGTCGTCTTCTTTCCGGAAGGCGGCGGGGGTCGGCCTAACGACTCGGACCCCGGCGATCTGGTCGTCGCGGGCCTGAACATCACGAGCTTCCACGCCTTCGCCCGGCTCTCGGGCAAGGTTCCGCGTGTCAGCATCGTCTCCGGATTCTGTTTCGCGGGCAGTGCTGCATTCGCGGGCTGTTCGGACGTCATCATCGCCACTCGGAACTCGAGCATCGGCATGGGCGGACCCGCGATGATCGAGGGCGGCGGCCTCGGTGTTTTCGAACCGAAGGAAGTCGGGCCGACATCGGTTCTCGAACCGGCCGGCGTGATCGATCTACTCGTCGAGGACGAAGTCGAAGCGGTCGCCGCGGCAAAGCGTTATCTGGCCTATTTCCAAGGACCCGTTCGCGATTGGGAATGCGCCGACCAGCGAGAGCTTCGTCATCTGATTCCGGAGAATCGTCGGCGTGTCTACGATGTCCGAAAGGTCATCGACACGCTCTTCGACCGCGGCAGCGTGCTCGAACTCCGACGCGCCTACGGCGTGGGGATGGTCACTGCGCTGGTACGCGTCGAAGGGCAGCCGTTTGGACTCGTCGCCAATGATCCCATGCATCTAGGTGGTGCCATCGACGACACCGGCGCCCAGAAGGCCGCGCGCTTTCTCCAGCTCTGCGATGCCTTCGGACTTCCCGTGATCTCTCTCTGCGACACCCCCGGATTCATGGTCGGCCCCGAGATCGAAATGCTCGGCCAGGTTCGCAAAGTCTCTCGTCTGTTCGTCGCGGGCGCGAGTCTCTCGGTCCCGCTCTTCACCATCATCACGCGCAAGGGCTACGGCCTGGGCGCCCAGGCGATGGCGGGCGGATCCTTCGTCGCCCCTTTCTTCACGCTGGCCTGGCCAACCGGCGAGGTCGGCGGCATGGGCCTCGAAGGCGCCGTTCGTCTGGGCTTCAAGAAGCAACTCGATTCCATCGAGGATGAGGCGGAGCGCGAAAAGCTCTTCGAGAAGGTCGTCGGCCAGATGTATGAAAAGGGCAAGGCACTCAACGCGGCCAGCCAGCTCGAATTCGACGGTGTGATCGATCCCGCGGAAACGCGAGCCAACCTCCTTCGCGGTCTGAGGTCTGTCGGCACCAGGAGATCAGGCTCGGGAAGATTCATCGACACCTGGTAGGCGACCGCGTGCTGCGACCTTTCCGGGCATTATTTTGCGCATTATGCCTACGTGGTGAGCACTTCCAGGACGCACCGATCCGCCTGGCGAGGAGCCCATGACGCGGAGTCCGCTCGAAAGCCCCCTGATTCGAGCTTGGATCTCGAACTGCCGGCTTGTAGCGATTGAGATTGTGTTCAGCCTTTGGCACAGTCGTTGCTTCGTTTGAAACGATCGACATCGAGATTCAACGAAAAGACGCACGTAAATATCTAGACATCTACCCAAGTAGACACCCAGTCCAGCTGGACTGACGGACGAATGGAGGTCCCCCCGAATGGGCACCAAGGCAAAGCTCGAATATATCTGGCTCGACGGCTACAAGCCTACCCAGAGCCTGCGCAGCAAGACGAAGGTCGTCGAAGATTTTGGCGGCAAGCTCGACGATGTCCCGATCTGGGGTTTCGACGGCTCCTCGACCGAGCAGAGCCCCGGCAATAGTTCCGACCTCACACTGAAGCCGGTCGCGCTCTTCGAAGATCCGGGCCGCAAGAATGGCTATCTGGTCATGACGGAAGTGCTGAACGCCGACGGGACTCCGCACGAGTCCAACGGGCGCGCGGCGATCGACGATGACGATGAGGATTTCTGGTTCGGATTCGAACAAGAATATTGCATCTGGGACAACGAGAACGATCGCCCGATCGGATTTCCTGCCGAAGGTTACCCGGGACCGCAGGGGCCCTACTACTGCTCAGTGGGTGCCGGCAATGCGGTCGGCCGTGAAATCGTCGACGAACATCTCGATCTCTGCCTCGACGCAGGGCTGACGATCGAAGGCATCAATGCCGAGGTCATGATGGGCCAGTGGGAATTCCAGGTCTTCGCCAAGGGTGCCAAGCGCGCCGGCGACGAAACCTGGGTCGCCCGCTACCTGCTCGAGCGAACGGCCGAACGATACGGCTATTCGATCAACCTCGAGCCGAAGCCGGTGAAGGGCGATTGGAACGGTTCGGGCATGCATGCGAACTTCTCCAACAACCTGCTCCGAACCTGTGGCAGCCAATCGGTCTACGACCAGATCTGCAAGTCCTTCGAGCCCGTGATTGCGGAACACATCACGGTCTACGGTGCCGACAATGATCAGCGCCTGACCGGTGAACACGAGACCCAGTCGATCGACAAATTCAGCTATGGCGTCGCGGATCGAGGGGCCTCGATCCGAATCGGCATCGCGACTGTCGAAGCGGGTTGGAAGGGTTGGCTCGAAGATCGTCGACCCGCTTCCAACGCGGATCCGTACAAGGTGGCCGGCCGAATCGTCAAGACGGTCAAGGCCGCGAGCGCGAACATCAAGGCCTAGACCGAATCAGGTTTTGCTCGACGCAAGAAGGGCGTCCGGACTCTGTCCGGACGCCCTTTCTATTGCGCTCACTGCGCTCGCTTGGGCTGAAGGCTCTTCCTTTTTTGCTCACCGCGGTCGGTTGGGCGGGGGGTTTGGGTCAAGCGACCTCTGGGAAGTTGAGTACGCGCCGGCGCTCCTGGGCGCGCAATCGGGCGTTCGATCGGCGCTGGGTCCCGCGCGGGAGACCTCGGAAGGCCGCCATCACGGCGGTGCCGATCGAGGCGATGCGCATATCGCCGAAAGGCGTTCCCCCGAGCCGGTTGTTCACCATGGCGACGGACAGTCGACGCTTCGGATCGGCCCAGGCGCCCGAGCCGCCGAAGCCGAAATGGCCGAAAGCCGAATCCAGCGACCCACGCGTGGTGAAGGCCGTGTGGTAGCCCAGACGCCAGCCCATCTTGATCGGGATGACGCGGTCTCGGGTCTCGACATGAACCTTGCTGATCTTGGGAATCATCTTCGGCGACAAGATCTGGACCCCGTCGAGGGTTCCCCCCTCCGAGATCGCTGCGTAAAGGCGCGCCAGCGACCGCGCCGTGAACAGGCCATTCGCTGCGGGAACAGGCACATCGAGATTGCGGCCGTTCCAGAGCCCGTCCGCGCCGCCGGGCGGGACCAGGGCGTCGAGCATGAGTCTCATGTCGATCGGGGATCCGATCGCCCGGTGGAAAAGGGTCAGCGCGTCGGCAGTCGGTTCGGAGAAGATCCGACGCACCCATTCCGAACGACTCTTTCCCGGTCCACCCAAGAGCTGCGCCGAACGCGCGATGGCTTCGGGCGGAGAACCGATGAAAAGTCCATCGAGTCCGAGCGGAGCTGCGAGTTCGTCGTGAATCACTTTTTGGAGCGGCTTGCCCGTGACGCGCTGAATCAATTCGCCTGTCAGCCAGCCGTAGGTCAGTGCGTGATAGGCGCTATGCGCGGTCGGCTTCGCCTCGGCGAGTTCCATGGCGCGCACCATGTGGTCCCAGTCGAGCATTCGCCTGCCATGATCGAGCAGCGGTCGTAAGCGGGAAAGCCCGGCGCGATGTGTCATCAGGTCCCGCACGCTGATCGTGCCCTTGCCGCCCTGTGCGAACTCGGGCCAATGGCGTGCGATCGGGTCGTCGTATCGGATCAGTCCGCGATCCACGAGAATATGGATCAGGGTCGACGGGATGCCTTTCGAGGTCGAAAAGGACATCGCCATCGTGTCCTGCTGCCAGGGTCGATCTTCTTCGTCGCGTACACCACCCCAGAGATCAACGACCTTGCGACCTTCGTGATAAACACAAACGGCCGCTCCGCCGCCAGTCGACTCGAGCTGACGCTCGAAGGTACGAACCACACGCCAGAACGGCGCTTCCGCCACTCCGTAAATCGTCATCGTGTTCCCCCCGTTCGCCGACGCACTGCGGCAATCCCGTAGGAGCGTGGCGTGAGCCCACCATCTGAGCATACGCTCGCCCATCGAAGATGGGAAGTTGCTCAAAGGCCCTTGATGAGAATCGTAGTGAAATTACTTCATCTATTGGCGGGCGTCAGCCGGGGGGACTGGCAGAACTACGGTAGCTTTTCGGCAACCCGGAGCGCGGACGAAAGATTTTTATGCCCGAATTGACGCACCTCGATCGAAGTGGCGAGCCAAAGACGATCTGGGCCGCCCTCGACCGGGACGGCGGGGTCATCGTCGACGATTTCATCGCCCCGGCGCTACTTGCTCAGCTGCGCGACGAATTGATGCCCTACCTCGCCGCCCACGACCATGGCGCTTCGGGCCCCACGCATCCGTTCTGGTCCGATTTCCACGGAACCGAAACCAAGCGCATCACGGGGCTTTGCGAAAAGAGCCACGGCTGGGCAACCCTGCTTTGCGACACGCTCTATCAAGAACTGGGCGATCACTATCTCGGCGCCGGCAACTACTATCTCAATACCGGACAGCTGATCTGCATCGGTCCCAACGAGACGCCACAGCCCCTCCATCGCGATGAGGCGAACTGGCCCGGGGCCGTACGCGACGATCAAGAAACCACGATCACCGCACTCTTCGCGCTCACCGACTTCACGGAAGCCAACGGCGCCACCGTCCTCGTCCCCGGCAGCCATCGCTGGCCCGGATTGCTTCCGGATTCGCGTCCGGACCAGAGGTGCCGGGCGACCATGAGGGCCGGTGGGGCCCTGCTCTACAGCGGCAAGATCATCCACGGCGGGGGCCCGAGCGATTCTGGCGACCAGTGGCGCGTCGGCTTGCATGCAGGCTTCGTGCGCGGATGGCTGCGCGCGGAAGAGAACCACCAACTCACGACCACGCTCGAGCGAGCGCGCGAGCTCCCGGAACGCGTGCAATCGCTGCTCGGATTTCGTTCGTTTCGACAGCGAGACGGCGGAAGGCTCGGATTGATCGACTACGAGGATGCAGCTCGCCTTCTCGAAGATTGATGGGAACCCTTTGCGCTCGTCCCACCCCCTTAGGCCGCTCGCCGGAGTCGCGGGCCCGCGAAGGAGCCGAACCCCATGACGTCATCCGAAAGCCTCGAAACACGTGATCCGTGGATGTGGATCGTCGTCTTCCTCGGAGTCACGACGTTTGCGAACGCGCTCTGGATGCTCGCGGGACCGATGCACTGGTACACGGAACTGCCCGCCGCCGTTCCAGACACGGGACCCTTCAATCCGCATTTCGTCCGTGATATCGGTTGCGCGTTTCTGACCACCGGCGTCGCCCTCGTCTGGGCCTTCTTCAGCCCTCGATTTCGACTACCCCTGATCACGATTAGCGCTGTTTTCCTGGCGGCTCATGCCATCCTTCACGCCTACGACACTCTTCGCGGCGCGCTCGGACACGATCATTGGATGCTCGATCTGCCGGGCGTCTATCTGCCCGGCCTACTCCTACCGTTCATCGCGTTCCGCCTCGCGCGCGAAGACCGCGCCCGAAATTCCTGAAAGCAAGGAGACCGCATGCCGAGAATCGAAGGTATCAAGGACGAAGAAGCCGGATTTCTCGCCGGACGAATTTTCAAGGCCGCCGCCAAGATGCGCGGCGCCGTTCCGGAGCCGCTTCGCCTGATGGCGCGAAGCAGCGGCGTGATGTGGGCGGACGTCGGGTTCGAACTCGCGATCGGCCGCGCGAAGAGCCTTGATCCCAAGATCAAGAACCTGGCTTCGCTGAAAGTCGCTTCGATGGTCGGGTGTTTGTTCTGACTCGATATCGGCTCTGCCGTCGGCAGAGAGGAAGGCATCACCGAAGATCAACTCGTTGGCATCCGCGATCATCGCGCGAGCGACGCATTCAACGAACTCGAAAGGGACGTGCTCGACTACGCCGTCGCGCTCAGCAACACGCCAGCCACAGCGACCGATGAACAGATGGTCGGACTTCGCAAGAACCTCAGCGACGAGCAACTCGTCGAGCTGACCGCGACGATCGCCTGGGAAAATTTTCGGGCTCGCTTCAATCGCGGATTCGACGTGCAGGACCAGGGCTTCTCCGAAGGCGCGGTCTGTGCAATTCCCGACCACTCGGGAGGGACCTGAGGCCCCGCGTATAGAAATTTCAGCGCCACGAGACGCCCGCGCTCGATCCAAATTCCTTCTATACTCGAGAGTTCATCGCGCCCACGATGTACTGGCTCCCACTGGAGAGAATCAAGAGAAGGAAGAAGAAATGAGCGACCTCGTCACCATCGATCTGAAAAACCACGTCGCGGACGTCCGCCTGAATCGTCCCGAGAAGATGAACGCGATCAATCAGGACATGTGGCAGGCGATCTCCGAGGCCGGAGCCGAGCTGAAGGACAATCGTGAGATTCGCGCGATCGTTCTCTCCGGTAATGGTCGCGCCTTTTGTGCCGGCCTCGACATGGCGAGCTTTCAACAGATGGGGGACCGCGACCGGACCAAGTCCTCGGTCATTCCAATCGCCAAGCCGAGCGAGCTTCCAGGAAACCTCGCTCAGACTGCGGCCATCCTCTGGAAGCGCTTGCCAGTACCCGTGATCGGCGCACTCCATGGAGTCGCCTACGGCGCGGGTGCACAGATTGCCCTGGGCGCCGACATAAGATTCGCCGCTCCCGACCTTCGATTCTCGGTCATGGAAATCAAATGGGGCCTGATTCCCGACGTCGGAATCACGCAGACGCTCCGCGATCTGGTCCCACTCGACATCGCCAAGGAACTGACCTTCACGGGCCGCATCCTCGACGGCGAAGCCGCCAAAGAACTCGGCCTGGTCACGCATGCCGCCAAAGATCCGCTCGCCAGAGCGATGGAGTTGGCCGCCGATATCGCGAGCAAGTCACCGGACGCGATTCGCTCCGGCAAGCGCTTGCTCGAAGCGGCTTGGCGTGCGGACGAACGAACGGGACTGGAACTCGAGACGAAATTGCAGCTCGACCTGATCGGGAGCGACAACCAACTGGAAGCCGTTCGCGCCAACTTCGAAAAGCGCGCGCCGGACTTCAAGGACGCTAAATAACACCGGCCTGCCGACACTCTCGCGCTCTACTCGAGGCACCCCAAGCGAGTGAAAGGTTCAAGTCATGGAACTCGACATCATTGCCCATCCCAAAGGCCTCGCCGATTCTCAAGCCCACGCGCGACAGCTCGAAGAGGCGGGGTTCGGATCCATCTGGTGGACCGAGTCCGGTCGCTCGGCCTATCTGGCCTGCACGGCGTCCGCCCTGGCGACAGATCGCATCCAGATCGGGACCGGCATCGCGGTCGCGTTCGCACGAAGCCCGATGGTGACTGCGGGCATCGCCTGGGAACTCGCAGCCGCGACGGGCGGGCGCTTCGTGCTCGGACTCGGCAGCCAGGTCAAGTCGCACATCGAAAGACGCTACAGCGCCGAATTCGCACCGCCTGGCCCGCGCATGAAGGAGTACGTCGAGTCGATCAAGGCGATCTTTCGCGCCTACCGCGGCGAAGAGAAACTGGCCTACGAAGGCAAGTACTACAACTTTTCACTACTCCCGGGTGCCTGGAGCCCGGGATCCATCGATGTTCCGGACCCGCCCGTGTATATCTCGGCGGTCCTTCCGTACATGAGTCGACTGGTCGGCGAGATTGCCGACGGGATTCACGTCCATCCCTTCCATTCGCCCCAGTACGTTCGCGAGGTTCAGCGAACGGCCATCGAAGAAGGACTGGCCCGCTCCGGAAGGTCCTTGGACGACATCACTTTTTCCGTTCCAATCATGACCTCGGTGGGCGACACCGACGAGGAACTCGAGAAAACCCGCGAACACGCGCGATTGATGATCGGGTTCTATGGCTCGACCCGAACCTATGCTCCGATCTTCGAGCATCATGGCTTCGACGGTCTCTCTGAAGAACTCCACGCCCATCAAAAGCGCGGCGACATCAAGGGCATGCTCGGACTGGTGACCGACGAGGTTCTCGCCCCGTATATCGTGACCTCGAATTGGAACGATCTGGGTCCCATGCTCGTCGAGCGGTATCGCGACCTGGCACCGAATATTCGCGTGACCTCCTATACGGCGGCCGAGAATTGGTCGGATCCCGGGGCCCGTGAGAAGTGGAAGCACGTCACAAAGTCGATGCGCGACGCGGACGCTGCGTGAGCGATGACTAACAAGTCCAAGAAGGTCAAGAAGACTGCATCTCTCAAAGGGCCGCTGCGTGTGGAAGCGCATGACAGCGGATTCAGCGCGATCGCTCGCGGAATCGATCTCCGATCGCCGCTGGATGCTTCGAGCGCCAAGGCGATTCGCGAAGCCTGGGCACGTCACGGTGTGCTGGTCTTTCCCGAGCAAGAACTCAATCACGAGAATCTCGAGGACTTTACACAGGGACTCGGTGAATTCGGCCTCGACCCGTTCATCGAAGCCATGGCAGAGCATCCCCACATCCTCGAAGTGCGCCGCAAAGCGGATGAGAAGGCAACGAATTTCGGCGCCGCCTGGCATTCCGATTGGAGTTTTCAAACGTGCCCACCGAGCGGCACGATTCTCCACTCGAAGGTCGTTCCTCCGGTTGGCGGCGACACACTCTATGCGGATGGACATCGCGCGTGGGATGCCCTTTCGCCGACGATGCAGTCGATGCTCGAAGGTCTGCGCGCGATCCACAGTGCGGCTTTTGCCTATGGGCCACGTGGCGTTCTCGCCAAAGACGTGAACGAACGAACGATGAAGATCGTGGTTTCTGAAGAAGCCGAGAAGACCCAGATCCACCCGCTCGTGCGCACTCATCCGATGACCGGACGAAAGGCCCTGTTCGTGAATCCGGTCTATACCGTCGCGATCGAGGGTCTGCATCCGGAAGAGAATTTCACGCTGTTGAAATTCCTTTACGATCACATGGTGAAGGAAGAGTTCCTTTATCGACATCAATGGGAAGAGAATATGCTCGTGCTCTGGGACAACCGTTCCACGATGCATTTCGCCGAGGGCGGCTACGACGGACATCTTCGCGTCATGCACCGAACGACCCTCGCAGGAGATAGACCGTCTTGACCGCTGACAATCCCGACACCCGGGAAGTCCATTTCGAAGACGCTCCGGATCCCGCAACCGTTCGCGATGAGCAGAATGCCCAGCCCTACAATCAGACGCTGGGAATCGAAGTCGAGTCGGTCGACGATCGGGGAGCGCGGATCGTGCTTCCCTTCGCGAAGAAGAATTCGAACCCGGGCGAAATTCTTCACGGCGGTTGTGCCGCCTCGCTGGCCGCCGTCGGAAGTCATACGGTCGCGCAGGCCACACTGGCCGCGAACGCGGGCCCACTCGTCATCGGCCAACTCCAGGTCAACTATTTGTCGGCGGCCCAGGCCGAGGACGTGATCGCGAAAGCGCGGCTTCTGCGTCGCGGTCGAATGCTCTGCTTCGTTTCGATCGAAATCGCGACCCGTGAGGGCAAGGCGATCGCCTCCGCAACGGCGACGGTCCGCGCGCGCTTCGATCGGCCTCAAGCCGAACTTCCGAAGACCTTCGCGGATACCGGCGAGACGAGCCCCGGCGTGATGGCACCCTTCATCGAACAGCAGCCCTTCATCGCCGCCCGAGGAATGAAGATCGAAAACATGAGCGGTGGTCGCGCACGGATCTCGATGCCGGCTTCAAAGGAAAACAGCGACGGCCAAGGGCGCAGCCACGAAGGGGCGATCCTGGCACTTCTCGACACGGCGGGTGCCATGGCAGCCTGGGCCGAAACGGGCCCCGGGAAATTCAAAGCGTCAACGGCGTCGATTCAGATCCAGACGCTCGCGCCGCCGCCCGCCGCAGACATCATGGCCTACGGTCATTGCATCCATCGCGACCACGAGATGCTCTGGTCCGATGCGGAAGTCGTCGACGCCGAGACCGGACGCGTCACGACGCGGGGAACCGTTCTCTACCGGCTCGCGCCCTGACGAGAATCTCGACTGGCCAGCGGAGTCACCGTGCAGCGACGTGTCGTCCCGCACGCCGACCAAAGAAGGTCGACTCTCCGATACAGGTGCCACTCGAATAGCCGGTACCGTCCTGGGCGATATTGCTCGCACAACCCCCGGCGGCGTAGAGCCCGGGGATAGCTGAACCATCCTCCCGCAAGACCTCGCCATCGATCGACACTTCGAGCCCGCCCAACGTAAAGGCCATATAGGTTGCCTGGCCCACGGACGCATCGAGCGCTGCATAGGGCGGATGGTCGAGCGGCGTCAACCATTTCTTGCCCTTGTGAAATTCCGGATCCTCGCCCTTGCCCGCCGACTCGTTGTAGCTGCGGACGGTCTCCTGAAGGGATCCCTCTGGCATCCCGAGCGCCTTCTCCATCTCCTCGACCGACTCGAAGGCGTCGACCAGCGGATAGGCTCCGTAGTGGGCGGGCTCCACGGCGTAGGTCTGCTCATCGACGATCAGCCAGCCCGCGCGATCCGATTGCCGAGTCGTAAAGAGACTCGATCGCGAGTGGTAGGAATCTTCGGCGACATAACGCTTGCCTTGTTTGTTGACGAGGATGCCCTTGATGTGACTCTCCGGAGGATAGAAGGCAGCGGTCACGAGCGCGCCGCCCATATGAACGAGCTTCCCCCCGGCACGCTGTCCGAGTTGATGGCCCGCTCCATCGTCATAGGGTGTGAACTGGCGGGTATAACCGTCGACGAGAAGCTCCGGAAGATGCTCTTCGAGGAGCTCGTCGTTCTCCGTGAATTGCCCGGCGGCGAGGACGACACCCTTTCGAGCCTGAATACAGCCCTTTTCCTCACCGAACGCCCGGTATCGGACGCCGGCGATTCGGTCGTCGTGTTGCTCGTCTTGCAATAGACCCGTCACGTACGCGTCGCAGAGAATACGCACGCCCAGGGTCTCCGCACGCGCGATCAACAGCTCCATCATCTTCGCGCCACCGAGATGACCCACCTCGGCGACCTTGTGTCCCCTCGGTGCCGGCTTCGCCTCCTCACGAAACGGATAGACCTCTTCGTTTCCGGACCAGATCAAGCATTCGTCGGTCATCTGGAGAACATGCTTGCCCTTGTACATCGTGTCGTTGAACGGGACATCGTGTGCCACGAGCCAATCGAAATGTTCGACGCTCTCTTCGCAATAGGCGCGAATCTTCTCCTTGTCGGGCTCCGGCGTATTCATGACGAGGTAGCGGTACATGTCTTCGACCGTATCCTCGACACCGACCGCTTTCTGGACGCGGGTTCCGCCGCCGAGGTAGACGTGGCCGGCCGCCATGGACGTCACACCGCCGCCGCCGCTCGCGCGCTCGAGGACGAGCACGCTCGCTCCCGCCTCGCGAGCTTCGATCGCGGCGCAGACGCCGGCGCATCCGAGCCCGACAATCACGACATCGGCTTCATCGATCCAATCATCGACCGCGGCGGCAGCACTCACTTCGTATGAAGTTCGGGTCATCAGGGAAGATCCCGCATCAGCCTTCGTATTGATGCATGACGGGGGCGCCGGCCAGGTGTGCCCCGAAGGCCTTCACGATGTCTTTCATGGCGGCCGAAGTCTTGTGCCCTTCGAGATCGGCCTCGGTCGCCCAGCTCTCGACCATGACGTATCGAGTCTCGTCGTCACAGCTCTTGAACAAATCGTACATCTCACAGCCCTTGTCCTCGGCGCGCACGCGAGCGAGCGGGGGTGCAGCCGCGGCCTCGAACTCGGCGGCATTACCTTCTTTGATCGGGAGCTGGACAGTCATTCGAATCGACATCTTTTTTCCTCTTTGGATGAACCATCGCAGGAATCATGAGATGGCGGTGGCGATGAGAAAATTCTCGAGCCCGCGGGAGCCGGGACGAATGTGGTAGCGAGCGAATCCGAATCGACACCTGCGGGACTCCCGACGATAACCCAAACGACGGGCGCCTCGCCGCCGATTCATTCGCGTTATCCTCGCCCGAATTCGCGCGATCTGGAGGAGAACGAGTGATGGCGACAGAAAAGGGGAAGCGATCGATTCCATCCGGCGGACTCGAGGGCATGGCCGTCCTGATAACTGGCGGGGGGAGCGGAATCGGCGCGGCCTGTGCCACACGCCTCGCCGCGGACGGAGCCGCCGTGACGATCTGCGGCCGAACGGAAGCGAAGCTCGAGACTACGGCAGAGAATATCCGGGCGAGCGATCTGGGGAACGGGGGCAGCGTCCAGACCCTCGTCGCCGACGTCACGGTCGAAGACGACGTCGAGCGCATCGCGCGAAAGGCCGCCGAAACGACGGGATCACTCGACGGCTGCATCGCCAACGCCGGCGGTGGCGGCGGAATGCGTCCTTATCACCTCCAGGACACGGAGGAATTCCTTCGCGTCCTGCATCTGAATGTCCTGAGCACGATGCTATGCGTGAAGCATACGACGCCGCTCATGGTGAAGGCCGGCGGCGGCTCCTTCATCGGCATGTCTTCGATCGCCGGCCACGTCACACACCCGTATTTTGGCGCCTACTGCGTTGGCAAGGCGGGCATCGAAGAGATGATGAAGAACGCGGCCGACGAATTCGGTTCACGAGGTCTTCGCTTCAACTCGATTCGCCCCGGATTCATCTCGACTGAACTCATGGCTGGCATTCCCAGAGACAGCGAAGTCTATGAATCGTATATCCGCAACACCCCTATGCGCGACGTCGGACGACCCGAGGACGTCGCCCATCTGGCGCGTTTTCTGATCGGTCCGGGAGCGCGTTGGATCACCGGTGTCGCGATCAATGTCGATGGGGGCCATTCCTTGCGCCGCGGACCCGACTTCGGCCAATTCGTCGAGCCAGCGATCGGCAAGCAAGCGCTCACGGGGGGCGAGGCGAAGGCCTGACGGAATCCAGAGATCTTCCGCCGGCGTCTAGAATTCGAGCACCGTTCGCAGCCCGCGACTCGCACGCATGTCGTCGAGCCCGAGGTTCACGTCTTCGATCGGTCGCCGGCTAGTGATCATACTTTCGAGATCGAGTGCGCCCTTGCGCCAGAGGGCGAGAAACCGCGGAACGTCGCGATGGCCGTTGCAAGATCCGAGTAGAGATCCGATCAGCTTCTTCTCTTGCGTGACGAGCATCGCCGGGATCGGCAATTCGAGCGCCGTAATCGCGGCGCCCACCATTACGGTCGTACCCCCGAGCCGACTGGCAGCGAGTCCATCCGAAATCAATTGCGAATGTCCCGCACCATCGAACGCATAATCGACGCCGATGCCGCCGGTCAATTCGATCGTTCGAGCGACGATGTCTTGTTCGTTGGGATCCAGGATATCCGTGGCACCGAAATTCGCGGCATAGCCACGCCGCTCCGCGACGGGATCCGAGACGATGATGCGCGAGGCATTGGCCAGACGAGCGCCCTGCACGATCGATATTCCGATTCCCCCGAGGCCCATCACGAGAACCGTCGCGCCCTCTTCGACCTTCGCCGTATTCAAGACCGCGCCGACACCGGTCTGCACCGCGCAGCCGATCACGCAGGCGACCTCGAGAGGCGTGTCGTCGGGAACCTTGATCGCGCGACTCTCGCTCACGACGGCGTACTCGCCCCAGCCTCCGAGGCCAAAGCCCTGATAAACGAGAGCGCCCTTCTGGGAAAGGGGTGAAGTGCCGTCGGCGCGTAGTCCGGTGATGAAGGATCGGCCCTCCACACAGAGCGAGAATTCACTGCGAACGCAGTAATAACAAGTGCCACAAGAAGGCAGCGGCGTCAGCATGACCTTGTCGCCCTTCGAGAGACGCGTGATTGCGCTCCCGACTTCCTCGATGATGCCGGCCGCCTCGTGCCCGTAGACGCAGGGAAGTTGTTCGCCGGCGGGCAGGTCGATCATCGTCAAATCGGAGTGGCAGATCCCACAATGCGACATCTTGACCACGACTTCCCTGGGACCCGGGTCTTCGATCTCGATGTCCTTGACGACGACGAGCGGTTGCTGATGCTTTTCGAGAAGGGCGGCTCGCATTGGGGTCATTCTCCATTGACTGTTCCGAGCCGGTCCTGACCCGAAGAGTCGTGACGGCGCGGCTATTTCGTGAGATGCCCGCGCCCGGGGACGTGATTCACTTCGATTCGAATTCCGTCTGGGTCTTCGAACACGATCGAGTAATAGCCGGGGGCGAATCCATCCTCGCGTGGTCCGTGGACAATGGTCGCGCCAAGGCCCTCGGCGAATTCGAAAATTTCGTCGACATGTTCTCGCTCGCGCGCACGAAAACAGAAATGATGAAGGCCGACCCGTCGCTGATCGAAAGAATCGTCTTCTTTCTCCGCGTCCACGGGCGTGAGCGCAATCCCTGTGCGGCTGCCGATGCAATAGAAATAATCTTCCGTGTCGATCAGGATCTGCATCTCGAAGAGTTCGAGCAGGGGCGCCCAGAAGGCCCGTGAGCGAGTCAAATTCGTCACGGAGAGCTGGATGTGAGCGATCCCGTTGAGTTGCATCGTCGCCTCAGCCGCCCATCAGGTTGTCGAGATTCTCGTCGAGGGTCGACAGGATCAGATCGACCGTCGCACCGTGGGCGAGTTGTTTGTTGTTGCGGAAGGCGGGTTGCTTCAGTTGCGCCAGCCGTGCAGCCGCTTCGAAGCATTCGGTCTCGAGGCGATCGGGCGAAACGACTCGATCGAGAATGCCCGCCTCGAGCGCGCCCTGCGGATCGTAGATCGTCGAGTGGACGACGGCTCGATCGAAGTGGCGCTTCGAGAGTCGAGCGCGCGCGAGCTCCAGACCGAATGTCGGAAGCGTCATTCCGATCGCCGTTTCGTTCATGCCGATCTTGAATTCACCCGATGCACCGATTCGTTCGTCCCCGGCCATCGTGATGAACGCCCCCATCGCGATCGCATGCCCCCCGCAGCCGATCACGATCGGTTTGGGGTGGTTGTAGATCGCCATCAACAGCTTTGCCCCCGCCGTCAACATTTCCCGCGCGGCAGCCGGACCCCTGCCCATCGTCGGGAGATCGAAGCCACCGCTGAACATGCCCGTACGGCCCAGTATCACGACCGCGTTCGCCGACTCCTCGGCCTCTGCCAGACCGCTCATCAACTCGTTGGCCACCGCCGTCGAGATCGAATTCGGCTTGCCATGATCGAGCCGCAGAACGCAGGTGTCGTCCTGCATTTCGCTTTTCACAAATTCCATCGGATTCCCCTTCACTGATTCAATAGCCGTTGCGATTGCCCGACCGGATTTTCAACTGGCGCGGACGACTGAAATCCAGATCGTCGACCCGGCCAGTTCCATCTCGTCGCTGGCCTCGGACCCCTTGACCTCTTCACTCGAAGCCAACTCGAGAGCCAGGACCTCGCGACCGATCATCTCGGCATGCTCGCCGAGAGCGGCCTGAACCTCGGTATCTTCGCAGGACCACGCGACCCGGATGCGATCGGAAATCTCGAATCCCTTGGCCTTGCGGGCGTTGTTCAACAGGTTGATCGCATCGCGGGCGATGCCCTCCCGCCGGAGCACATCGTCGAGGGCCGTATCGAGCACGACCGTGTATTCCCCATCGGTCGCCGTCGCCGCGTCGCCGGCGACCTCGCGCTGGAACAAAACATCTTCGAGACCGAGCTCTTCGCCGGCAACCGCGATCGACTCACCCGCCTCCAGTCGACTCACCTCTTCGAAACCCCAGCCCGCGAGCACCGGACCGATCTCTTTCAGTTTCGGGCCACAGCGTTTGCCCAGCGTCTTGAAATTCGGCTTCACGGTCACCGTCGCGACCGCGCTCTCATCCTTCTCGACGGAGACGACCTTCACGTTCAATTCGCTCGCGATCAAGGCACTCGCGGCGACGACATCCTCGCGCACGGTTTCATCGCGATGAACGACCTTCAATTCCCGCAGCGGCTGCCTGACCTTGATCTTGAAGTCCTCGCGAACGCGGCGACCGAGCGTCGAGATCGCACGGACGGTCGACATTCGCCTTTCGAGTGTGGCATCGAGCATCGACTCGTCGACCTGCGGATAGTCACACCAATGCACACTCGCGGCCGCAGAATCGTCGACCGGGCGTACGAGTCGCTGATAGACGACCTCCGTCAGGAAGGGCATGAACGGGGCCAAAAGCGTCGAGAACGTGGTCAGGACTTCGTAGAGCGTCGCGTAGGCGTTCGTCTTGTCGCCGTCGTCTTCGGCCTTCCAAAAACGCTCGCGCGATCGTCGCACATACCAATTCGTGAGATCGTCGATGAAACCCACGAGGCGAGGGACGACCGTGTAGAGCCGATACGCCTCCATCTCCTGATTCACGTCGCGGACCAGGCTCTGGAGCACGGATAGGATCCAGCGATCGATGTCCGCTCGCTCCGCGACGGGCGCGGCTTGCCACGAACTCGAGCGGGGATCGTAGTGGTCGAGGCTCGCATAGGTCGTAAAGAACGAGAGGACGTTCCAATAGGGCAGCACGACCGTGCGTACGATCTCCTTGAGACCCGACTCCTCGAAGCGCAGTTCTTCGGCCCGCACGACGGGCGAGTCGATCAAATACGCGCGCAGTGCATCCGCGCCGAAGGCATCGAGCATCTCGTTGGGATCGGGATAATTCTTCAGGCTCTTCGACATCTTTTTGCCGTCGGCAGCCAGGATCATCCCGTTCACGATGACATTCTTGTACGGGCTCGTTCCGAACAGACTCGTCCCGAGAACCAGCGACGTGTAGAACCAACCGCGGGTCTGATCGAGCCCCTCGGCAATGAAATGCGCGGGGAAGAACGAATCGAGCTCGGCTTCGCGCTCGAAGGGGTAGTGCTGCTGCGCATAGGGCATCGAACCCGACTCGAACCAGCAGTCGAGGACTTCGGGCGTCCTCCGGTAGGTCCGCCCGTCGCGCTCGATCACGATCTCATCGACGATGTGCTTGTGAAGATCGTCGACGGCGATCCCGGAGAGCTCTTCGAGTTCGGCTCGAGAGCCGACACAAATCGTATCCTCGGGATCCTCAACATTGACCCAGACCGGAATGCAAGAACCCCAGAAGCGGTTGCGACTGATATTCCAATCGTTGGCGTCTCGCAGCCAATTCCCAAAACGATTCGAGCCCACGTTTTCGGGAACCCAACCCACGGCGTCGTTGTTCGCGACGAGATCCTCTCGCAGATCCTCGACCTTGACATACCAGGCCTCGATCGCGCGATAGATGAGCGGTGTATCGGTTCGTTCGCAGAAGGGATAGCTATGCACGGTCGTGCTCTGCGCAACGAGGTTGCCGTCCTCCTTCAGTCTACGAATGATCGCCTTGTCGGCATCCTTGCAGAAGAGGCCTTCGAATTCGCTCACCGGCTGACAAAAGCGCGCTTCGCGATCGAGGGGATCGACGAGATCGATGTCGGCCACTCGGCAGATCCTGAAATCGTCTTCGCCATAGGCGGGGGCAATATGGACGATGCCGGTTCCTTCGTCCGTCGTGACGAAATCATCTTCGAGCACGACGAAACTATTGGCGTGGTCGGCGTAATAGGGAAAGAGGGGCTCGTATCGAAGTCCCAGCAGGTCCTCGCCTCGCACGCTTCGAACGAGGCGATATTTCTCGCCGGACAATCCCTCGGTCACGCTGTCCTCGTCGAGAGCCTTCGTCAGGATTTTCGCGAGGGGCTTGTCGTAGGCGCCGAGTCTCGCCTGCGCGAAAACCAATTGGTCCCCACTCTCGAGATCTTCCACGACGACGTATTCGATCGCTCGGCCGACGCAGAGCGCCAGATTCTCCGGAAGCGTCCAAGGCGTCGTCGTCCACGCGGTCAAATGAAGGGCCGCGCCCTCACGAAGGTTCGAAGCGACACGGTCTGTGCCGTCGACGACACGCATGCGAACCGTGATCGCGGGATCTTGAATGTCCTTGTAGTTGTTGTTGGCCTCGAAATTCGAAAGCGGCGTCGCCAGCTTGCAGGAGTAAGGCATGATCCGGTAGCTCTTGTAGACCCGATCCTTGTCCCAGAGCTGTTTAAAGACCCACCACACCGACTCCATATAGTCGACGTCCATCGTCTTGTAGTCGTCGTCGAAATCGACCCAACGTCCCATTCGTGTGACGGTCTCGCGCCACTCCGCGACATAGGTGTCGACCATCTTTCGACACTGCTCATTGAAGACGTCGACGCCTCGTTCGAGAATATCGGCGGTCCCGGCAAGTCCGAGCGCTTCTTGTGCCAGGGCTTCGATCGGAAGCCCATGGCAATCCCAACCGAAACGCCTCTCGACGAAATGACCGCGCATATTCCAGAATCGTGGAACGATGTCCTTGATCGTTCCCGCCAGGAGATGACCATAGTGTGGCGTTCCGGTCGCAAAGGGCGGACCGTCGTAGAAGATGAACGCGGGACTCCCGGCCCGCCTTCGATTGCTCTCGGCGAAGGCATCGATGTCCCGCCAAAGCTCCAGGATCTCGCGTTCCATCGCGGGGAAATCGGCGCTGGCTTCGACACGCTCGAAGACGGGATCGGCAGAATCGCTCATCGGAATCGTGCTCGGGAACTCGTTTTCAACAACGTCCTGGGTCTCCTCAAGGCCTACGGGAGTATGGGGGCAAACGCGCCGCGCCTCAATCGCCTGGCGCGAATCGCGGTCGCCGAGTCGACCCGCTTCTGTGCTAAACCGGGCGGACCTCGAAAGGAAGCCAACCATGGACCTCGGCCTCGCCCTCAATGGCACCAACCCGCTCTTCATCGATCTCGCCCTGCTCTTCGGACGTGTGGCCATCGGACTCTGTTTCGTGGTCCATGCGCTCGGAAAGCTGGGAATCGTCGGGAATGGGACGATGGATGGCTTCGCGCAATGGCTCGGGGACCTCGGCATGCCGATGCCCGCCGTTTCTGCCCGCATGGCCATGGTTTCGGAACTCTCGGGCGGAATCCTCCTGGCGCTCGGGTTGGCGACCCGACCGGCCGCCTTCGTGCTGATCGTCACAATGACGGTCGCCGGCATCGTCGGACATCGCGGTGCCGGATACCTGATCACCAACGAACCTCCGGGCGCCGAGTACACGTTCAATCTCGCCGTCGTCTGTCTGATGTTCCTGATGATGGGTCCCGGAACGATTTCGCTCGACGCAATTCTCTTCTAGTTCCGGCTCGCGGGTCCGCACCAGACCCTGCGCTCGAGACCCCGAACTCTCCCAACCTTCGAGCGCCAATTTCACCCGAGTTTCGAAGGTTGGTCGGTCCCAAAGAATCGCACGCGGACTATGCTTGACCCGCCGGAGTCTGCCGACGGGGGGTCGTCTACAGGTGCTGAAACTGTGTCTCGCGCTGCCTGTCTTCTATCCGACCTTCGCCGGAGGACCGCTGCGCTTCCTGCGTTACCAACCCGGACTACAAGAACGTGACGTTCAGACATGAGTCCTCGCCGGTACCGCTCGAGCCAAAAACGACTTCCATCCTGGGGACGATCCGCAGAATCCGCGTTCAGGACGATGGCAACTCCCTCTCGCGACGGTTCCAGGTCCTGGCGGTACTCGACCCGAGGCGAGGGTCAAAGCGGTTGCCATCGGCCGGATGCAGACATTGGAAAAGATCGAGGGCATGCCCGTCCACCGCGTTCGCCTGCCCACCTCGACCGGTGTTCGACGAACGTCCGCCTATTTTCGTGCGCTGAGCAAGCTCTGCGGCAATCCGGAAACGAGACCCGACGTCATCCAGCTTCATTCTTTCGAGCGCCTGGAATCGCTCTTCTGGCTCTGACGTCTTCGACGCCTGGGCATTCCCCTCCTCTACGCGATTCAGATCGCGCGCCCGATTCGCCAACGCTGGAAGCTCGCTGGGCATCTCGAGAACACGATGCTTCGCGTTTTCTACAACGGCTTCGATGACATCGTCGCCGAGAGCGATTCGATCGCCGATCGGATTCGAAGCCTCGGCGTGCGAACGCCGATCGAACTCATCTCGAACGGCGTCGACCTCGATCAATTCCGGCCGCGCAACGATCACGTTGAGCGCGATCGCGCCCGCCGCGCGATCAGCGTTTTCGGGAAGGGCCCCATACTTCTTTCGGTCGGCGGTCCACCGGGGCGTCGGCGCGATCCGAGCCAGAACCCGAATTCGACTTTCTCCTGACGAGGGCCAGGACGCCCTTCTTCGATGATCGCGAGAAAAGGGAATTGCATGACACCCTGGAAGATTGCGCGGCGGCGCTCGACCGCGCTCGATATCGCGTGCTCGTACGGATCTTCGACGCGGAGCTTCGCGAGGCCGTGCAGAAGAAACTGCCCAGCTGCGTCGTCGACTCGAGCGGTCTATTTGCCGATGCGGTGCGGCGCGCTAGATGTGTCATTGGAACCTCCAGCAGCGTTCTTCTCGAAGCCATGCGTCTGGGTCGCCCGACCGGCCAGCTGATCTTTCGAGACAGCCCCCTCTTCTATCAGTCGGGCTGGCTGCTTGGATGCAATACCAACTGGACCGAGAGTTTCTCGGCGATGGTCGCTGGAAATCCGGATCGGATGAGTCGACAGCGTCGGACGCTCGAAGAAAATCTTAGCGACACCGATTTCTATTCGCTGTGCCGGGAAGTGGCGGAGGGCAGGATGCTCGAATCACCACGACCCATCGATCTCGCGGACGCAGAGTTCGAGAATGAACTGTTTCGTGCCATTCTCGGTTGGCGCGCGACGCTCTTCGCGCCGCTTCTGCGCCTCGTCTACTCCCGGCGGCGGCGAAACGGGGCGCTCCCGCAGACAGACGCCGACCCACGAAGCGGCTAAGCTGGCCCGATGCCCAGGCGCCCCGTCCGATATCTCATCGCCCGAATCTTGATCAGGGTGACTGGCTGGAGGCCCGACGGCGTTCGCCCAGAGCCGAAGAAATACGTGCTGATCGCGGCGCCCCATACGACCAATTGGGATTTCATCTACCTGATCGCGTTCGCCGCTCTTTTCGACATCGAAATCTCATGGATGGGCAAGCACACGCTCTTCCGTTGGCCCTTCGGTCCGATCATGCGCGCGCTAGGCGGCGTTCCTGTCCGCCGAAGAAAGAGCGAGAAGCTGGTCAGCGCGATGGCCAGGACCTTCGACGACCATGAAGAACTGGGGATCGTGGTTCCCGCGGAAGGGACCCGTACTTATGTCGAGTATTGGAAGTCCGGGTTCTATCACATCGCGATGACGGCCGACGTTCCCATCGTCATGAGCTACCTCGACTATGCGAAGAAGCTTGGCGGCTTCGGGCCGGCCTTCTTTCCGTCCGGGGACATCAGCAAGGACATGGACACCATACGCGCCTTCTACGAAGGCCGCGAAGGCAAATATCCTGCCCTCTTCGGTCGCATCCGTCTGCGCGAAGAAGACGCACCGCAGAGTTGACCGGCTCGAAAGAAAACGTCGATTCCGGACACGCACGGGAACCTTCGGGCGACTCGCCCCCCCCTAGTACGGTGGCCAACGCCGACTAAATCCAAGCGGCCCAAAGCGGGGATCTGATCGCGATGAGCGATCTACTGGATACCTTGATGCCCTGGGTCGGCCGCCTGTGTGGCTCGATCGCGCTCGATGCCGGTCCGGATGCGGCGCAGGAAACCCTGATCCAGGTGATGCGAGACTTGAAGAGCCTGCGCGATCCCTCCTCATTGCGCTCCTGGGTCCGACGCATCGCGACACGCGAGGCGATTCGACATGCGGCGCGCGCGCCGCGAACCCACGATCGAACACGCCGACGAGATCCGACACGACCGAGACGTCGCCCTCGATCCCGGACTTCGTCACGACGTCGCCATCGTACTGGCGGACCTGTCGACAGACCAGCGCGCCATCCTGATCCTGCGAGATCTCGAAGGGCTCTCCGAAGCCGAAGCGACGGCCGTTCTCGATGTCGCAAAAGGCACCAGCAAATCTAGATTGCATCGCGCCCGCGAGGCTTTTCGAAAGAGGTGGCCGACATGAGCCCCGAAATACCCGACGAAAACCCGGCCCTCGAGGTCGACCGGTATTCCTGGCCTAGCCTCGACGTCGACCCCGTAGAGAAAAATGCGAGCACTCGCCGCGAATCTGCCTCACGTCGCCATCGATGAAGCCGTCTTCGATGCCCCTTTCGATCGGTTCTGGAGTTTTATCGAGGATTTCGAATCGAATACCGCGCGGATCGAAGGCAGTGTCAGCCAGCTCAAGATTCTAGAACGAAATGGGGATCGCCTTCGCCTGAATGTCCGCTCGCCGATCGGAGTCTGGCACGAATTCGGAGTCGTCTTGCGTCCGGGCTTCTGTGTCATGCAAGGTCGATTCGGTCAGGTCGGGATGGCCGCGCGCCCGGAAAGTGAAACACAAACCCGCCACTTCCACTTCGAAGGGGCGCGTTTGCTGGGTCCCTTCGCCCGACCCTTCTTCGCCTGGAATATCCGACAAGATTTCCGGCGAATCCGCTCGCTGCTATCCGATCCGGACTAACATCGCCGGCGTCGAGCAGACGACTAGCCGAGAAAGAGCCCGGCCGCCGGATTCTCGCTCTCCTCGACCCACGGATAACCGAGCTCTTCGAGAAAGCGTTCGAATTCATCACGATCCGAATCTGAGATCTCGAGCCCCGCCAAGACGCGACCAAAGGCGGCACCATGATTTCTGTAGTGGAAGAGGCTGATGTTCCAACGCCCGCCCACGGCCTCGAGAAAACGAACGAGCGCCCCGGGTCGCTCCGGAAATTCGAAGCGAAAGAGTCGCTCATCCGGCATCGAAGCCCGCCCGCCGACCATGAAACGTACATGCAATTTCGCCATCTCGTTTTCGGTCATGTCGACGACTTCGAAATGCGCCTGCCGCAGCCGATCCATCACGCTCTCTCGCTCGGAGCGACGGCCCGACAACCCCACACCCACGAAGACATGCGCTTCGTCGGACCCTCCGTAGCGGTAGTTGAACTCCGTCACCGAATGATCACCGAGCGCCTGGCAGAGTGATCGAAACGCGCCGGGCCGCTCGGGAATCGTCACCGCGAGCAGCGCTTCTCGCTGCTCCCCGATCGCCGCACGCTCGGCGACATGCCGGAGCGAATCGAAATTCATGTTCGCGCCGCTGTCGATTGCGACGAGGGTCGCCCCGCGAATCTCGCCCGAAAGGACCCAGCGTTTCAGACCCGCGATCGAGAGCGCACCCGCCGGCTCGGCGATCGACCGGGTGTCGTCGAAGACATCTCGAATCGCTGCACAGATTTCGTCGATGCCCACCGTGACGACCTCGTCCACGAGGTCGCGCACGATCTCGAAAGGCTTGGCTCCGATCTGGCGAACCGCGACGCCATCGGCAAAGAGGCCGACCGGTCCAACGTCGACACAGTCTCCCGCCGCGAGCGCCGCCGCGAGACACGCCGCATCGGCCGGTTCGACTCCTATCACGCGAGTCTGGGGCGAGACACGACGGACATAGGCGGCGATTCCAGCGATCAATCCGCCGCCGCCGACGGGCACGAAGATCGCGTCGATGGTTTCCGGATGCTGGCGCAATATTTCGACGGCCACCGTCCCCTGACCCGCGATCACGTCGAGGTCGTCATAGGCATGAATGAAGACCCGGCCCTCCTCTTCGCGGATCCGATTCGCGAGCGTCGCGGCCTCATCGTAGGTATCGCCCTCGAGAAGCGCCTCGCCACCGAATCGTCGTACCGCATCGACCTTGATCCCGGGCGTCGTTCGCGGCATCACGATTCGCGAATGCACACCGAGCTTCGTCGCCGCCATCGCCACACCCTGCGCGTGGTTCCCCGCCGATGCCGCAACGACGCCGGCTTTGCGCTCGACCGCGTCCAGCCCGCTGATTCGGTTGTAGGCGCCGCGAATCTTGAAGGAAAACACCGGCTGCAAGTCTTCGCGCTTGATCAAGACTCGATTCCCGAGCTGGGCGCTCAAGAGCTTTGCCTCGTCGAGCGGAGTTTCGACAGCGACGTCGTAGACGGGCGCGCGCAGGATTCTCTCGAGCAGGTCTTCGCTAGCCATCAGCCCTTCCTCCCCCGCCCCGCCGGTCTTCGCTCGCGTTCCGCGAGACATTGAAGGCCGTCGCCGCCGCCACGGCTGCCGTCTCGATCCGCATGTTATGCGGGCCGAAGGACACCGCCCCAGCCTCGGCCCGGTCGAGTGTCTTTCGCTCAGGTTCGCTGAAACCGGCTTCCGGTCCCACGAGAACCAGAGCGATCTCGGGTGGAAGCACCGATGCCTCACCTTCGAGCTCGCCGAAAGCAA
>Ga0310122_10000184_pt1 | contig 39429 bp, 40 predicted proteins | sample CB6_Bottom_1051__FD_203503 | JGI IMG/M metagenome (GOLD analysis project Ga0310122, IMG submission 203503) | Marine microbial communities from Western Arctic Ocean, Canada - CB6_Bottom_1051 | ecosystem: Environmental > Aquatic > Marine > Oceanic | place: Canada: Western Arctic Ocean | collected...
CTTTCCTGTACGTCGAGAAGCGCGGTCGTACGACGGAGCAGGTCGCGCGTGATCTAGCACGTCTCGCGAATTCGTCTGCGCGAGAGGTGGGTTATGCGGGCCGCAAGGATCGCCATGCCCTGACGAGGCAATGGTTCTCGCTTCCGGAGATCGACCCCGACCAAGCGATCGCCTTCGAACTCGAGGGCGCGCGCGTTCTCGAAGCGCGCCGCCACGGACACAAGCTGAAGACGGGTCATCTGCGAGGCAATCGCTTCGAGATCACGTTGCGCGGCCGCGGTGACCCGATCGAAGTGGTGGAGGGTCGGGTCGTGGATCTGCTTCGCCGCGGAATGCCCAATCGATACGGTGAGCAGCGCTTCGGAATGAAGGGCGATAACGCAGACCAGGCCAGGAAACTACTCAACGGTGGGCCGGCCCCAAGAGATCGTCGTGCAGCGCGCTTTCTCGTTTCGGCGCTTCAATCCGAGGTCTTCAATGCGGTTCTCGACGAGCGCGCCGATGCCATCGATTGCGTCCGACTCGGAGATCTCGCGCGGGTCGAGCAGAGCGGTGGACTCTTCTGGGTCGACGATCTCGCGCGCGAATCAGTGCGCGCCCAGGCGTTCGAGATCAGCGCGACGGGACCGATCTTTGGAACCCGGATGCGAAGTCCAACGGGAGAGGTCGCCGACCTCGAGCGCAAGGTCTTCGATCGTTTCGGGCTCCCGCCCGAACTCGATCGACTCAGTCTGCCCCGCGGAATCCGCGCACGCGGAAGTCGACGTCCGCTGCGAGTCCGTCCAAGTGAGCTCGTCGTGGTTCGACTATCCGAGGGCGAGGGCTTGCGCGTGAATTGCGGACTTCCTTCGGGAGCTTATCTGACGGTCCTGCTCGATTCGCTCGTCGGCTCGGTGGTCGATGCGTCGCGAGCCCGAGACAAACCCGAGACAAACCCGAGACACAGGGGGAGATCTCTCGAAGCCCGGACCGATCCGCGGACGGGCCGGGCTGACGCGCCTGCCCGATGACCTATGATCGAGTGGACCGCAAGAATCGAGCTCACGGCGGCATTGGACGATGTCCCTGCCGGATGGACGGTCAGCAAAGACAGTCCAACGGGACGCGCGATGGAAGACAAGAGCGTTAGGCGCGTGGCGAAAACGCCCGGGCGCATCATACGGAGACCGAGAGACATGAAGATTGCATCGACTATTACGGACCTCGTCGGCGGAACGCCGCTCGTTCGGCTGAATCGCGTCGTCGGGGATTGCCATGCGACGATTCTTGGCAAGCTCGAGTCGGCCAATCCGGGAAATAGCGTGAAGGATCGAATCGGGTTGGCGATGATCGAGGCAGCCGAGAAGGCCGGGGATCTCGTGCCCGGAAAATCCACGATCGTAGAGCCAACCAGTGGAAACACGGGGATCGCCCTGGCGATGGTGGCCGCGGTCAAGGGGTATCCCTGCGTGATCGTGATGCCCGATACGATGAGTCCTGAACGTCGCGCGACGATGCGAGCGTTCGGCTCGAAAATCGTCTTGACGGAAGGCGCAAAGGGCATGCGCGCCGCGATCGAGACGGCCTCCGCGATCGCAGATGAGATCGAGGGCTCGTACATGCCTCAGCAATTTCGTAATCCAGCCAATCCAAACGTTCACTTCGAGACGACGGCGCGCGAAATCTGGGAAGACACCGACGGAACCGTGGATGCCCTCGTCGCCGGGGTGGGAACCGGTGGGACGATTACGGGCGTCTCACGCTACATCAAGCCGAAGAAGCCCGACTTCAAAGCGATTGCCGTCGAGCCCGACGACAGTCCGATCCTGTCTGGCGGATCGCCGGGTCCGCACAAGATCCAGGGCATTGGGCCGGGATTCGTTCCGGACGTTCTCGAGACAGACAATCTCGATGGGGTCGTGACGGTTTCGAGCGATACTTCCGTCGAGATGGCGCTTCGCCTGGCAAACGAAGAAGGCATTCTATGCGGAATATCGTCGGGCGCGAATGTCGTAGCGGCGATCGAGTACGGATCGCGACCCGAGAACGCGGGGAAGACGATCGTGACGATCATCTGTGATTTCGGCGAGCGCTACATCCAGACCATTCTCTTCGATGATCTGCGCTACGACGGAAGCGATGCATACGATTCCTGAAACCCGCTCGCACGCGACGTGACGGATCTTCGTTTCGGAGCGATTGTTCGCAGCTTCGGTGACCTGCGGCCGAGGCTACACGAGAGTGTCTGGATTGCTCCCGGTGCCGCCGTGATAGGCGACGTCGAGATCGGCGTCGACTCGAGCGTCTTCTATGGGTCAGTTCTGCGCGGCGACGTCGAGCGAATTCGCATTGGCGAGCGTACGAATATCCAGGACCAGGCAACCCTCCATGTCACCGCCGATCGCTTTCCGACGATCCTCGGCAATGAAATCACGGTGGGCCATCGCGCTGTCGTTCATGGCTGTCGGGTGGGCGATGGCGCGTTGATCGGGATCGGATCGATCGTGCTCGACGGGGCCGAGATCGGCGAGAACGCCTTGGTTGCCGCTGGCGCCGTGGTGACCCCGGGGTCGCGGATCGGTAGCGGAATGCTTGCGGTGGGGGTGCCGGCCCGCGAATTGCGCCCGTTGCGCCCGGAGGAGATCGAGATCCAGCGGGCCCGCACGCTGCGCTACGTCGAGACGGCGCGAAAGCATGCTGCCTCGGCTGCTTGCCACTCCCCAGGATCGGACGCATAGTCCGAGCATCAGCTGAGAGAAGACGCTTCGAACATGTCCCGAGACCAAAAAAAGGCTGAGAGTCGGCGGCGGATCCTGGATGCGGCGCGCGATGTCTTCTTTCGCGACGGATTCATGCGAGCCAATCTCGACGAGATGGCCGAGAAAGCCGGTGTCGCCAAGGGCACCCTCTATCGCTATTTCGAGAGCAAGGCGGATCTCTACGTCGCCGTTCTCGCCGACAATCTGGACATCTTCCTCGAGCGCATGCAAGAGGCGGCGGGCCCGGGAAGCTCGGCTCTCGAGCGGGTGCGCTCGATCGGACGATTCTACTTCTCGCATTGGCTCGAACATCCGGACTATTTTCAGATCTTCTGGGCGATCGACAACGAGAGCGTGATCGGCGAATTGCCACGAGAGGTGATCGACAAGATCGGTGGCTTCTGGGAAGCCAATCTGAAGGTGTTGCACAGTGTCCTCGAGCAGGGCGTAGCGAGCGGCGAATTCGTGGCCTGCGATACCTGGGAAATCGCCAATGTACTTTGGTCGATCGCCAACTCGCTGATCGAGTCGGACAGCACGAAGGCGCGGCGCCAAATCAGGAAGCGCCCTCTCGAACCGCTCTACACCCATGCGATCGATACCATCGTTCGTGGCATCCTCGTCGATCCATCGCAGGTCGAACTCGCGCCGCCGGCGACCGTCCGGCCCTCGACGCTGGTGCGCGCCGATTCCGACTGAGGACGGACTCTCGCGGATGTGTGCACGGTGATCTTCGTTTCTTCGGCGCGCACGGATGATCCAAGCCGCGATAGTATTTCGGCGTGACGACGCGATCCAAGTCCTCCGGCAAACAGCCCTCTATGCGTCTGGTCGTGATCGATGGCGCGAACGCCATCTATCGCGCCTTTTTCGCGATTCCCAATCTTCGCGCGCCCGACGGAAGTCCGACGGGCGCCGCATACGGCTTCGTCACGATGCTGCTCAAAATGCTTCGCGAAGAGACGCCGACGCATCTGGTCGTCGCCTCCGATCCTCGCGGTGGTAGCTTCCGGCGCGAGATCTATCCCGAGTACAAGGCCGGTCGCGATGCGCAGCCGGAGGATCTCACGCTGCAATTTCCAATGGTCGCGGACCTCTGCGCGGCCTTGGGTGTACCCATGCTCGAAGTTCCGAAGTTCGAGGCGGACGACGTCATCGCGACGCTGGTTGAAACGGCGCCCGAGGGCGCGGAAGTCTGCATCGTCTCGACGGATAAAGACCTCATGCAACTCGTCCGTCCCGGCGTCGAGATGCTCGACAGCGGCAAGGGGCGTCGCATCGATGCCGCCGCGGTCGAAGAGCGCTTCGGTGTTCCACCGAGCCAACTCCTGGATATGCGCGCCCTTGTCGGAGACCCGAGCGACAATATTCCGGGCGTGAAGGGCATCGGTGAAAAGGGCGCCGCCAAGCTGATTCAGGAGTTTGGAACTCTCGACCGACTTCTCGAAGGGGCCGATCAGGTCAAAGCGAAACGAGCTCGGGAAGGACTGCAAAACCATCGTGACGACGCCTTGCTCTCTCGCGAACTCTCGACTTTGCGCAGCGATGTCCCGCTCGAAAAGGGTTGGGATGCGCTCGTCGTCGTAGAGCCGGATCGAGAGAAGTTGCGCGCGCTCTACACGAAGTTCGGATTTACCAGACTTCTCGAGAGTCTTGCTGACGAAGAGACGACGGGAGACGAAGCGGGTAAGTCCGCGAGAGGTACATCGACGTCGTCGGCCGACTCGAAGGCGTCTACAAAGCTCGAAGTCTTGCGTAGTGACGAGACGTTAGTCGAACTCGTCGGCCCACTCACAAAATCGGAGAGCATTTCTCTTTATCCAGTTTTTCAAGAAGGGACGGCGATATCCCGACGTCTCTTGGGTCTTGCGTTGGCGGCACCCGACCGATCGGACTTCTATCTCCCGATGTCGGGCGACGGCTTGTTCGATCGTGAGGGCATTTCGCTCGAAGCGCTCTGCGAGGCGCTGCGGACAGTCTTTTTTTCGAACTCGCCGCCCGCTTGGATCGGCCTGGAAACGAAGAGTGTGCAGTCGTTCTTTGCGGAGTTGGGTCTCCGTCTACCGCTGCCGGCAATGGACGTCGAGATCGCCGCAGGTATGCTCGATTCGAGGGGGGGGCGGCAGCTCTCGACCCTGGCCTTCGAGCATCTTGGGCATTCCATCCCTTCCTGGGAGGATCTCGCCGGTCGTGGCGCGCGTGCGAAATCAGCTGACGATCTGGGTGTCGAGTCGGTTTCTGTGTGGGCGGTTCTGCAGGCGCGGACGATGATCGAGATCGCTGATTCGTTACGCACGCGATTGGATGGCGATGGCTTGGCCATGCTCTTCGATGAGGTCGAGATTCCGCTGACCGCCGTGCTCTCGCGAATGGAGCGCGCAGGCGTTCGCGTCGACGAAGACCATCTGATACGGCTCGGAGAGGAATACGAGAAGGAACTCGCCCGCCTCGAGGCCGAAATCTATCGACTCGCGGGCGAGGAGTTTCTCATCGGGAGTCCGAAGCAGCTTCAGGTCATCCTCTTCGAGAAATTGGGTCTACCGATTCTCAAGAAGACGAAGACCGGATACTCGACGGCGGAAGGCGTTCTCGACCAATTGTCCGAGCATCACGAATTGCCGGGTCAGATCCTTGCCTGGCGGAAGCTCTCGAAATTGAAGAGCACCTATATCGATGCGCTGCCACCGCTGATCGACGAGCGGACCGGTCGGATTCACCCGAGCTTCAATCAGCTCGGCGCTGCGACCGGGCGCCTTTCGGCTTCGAACCCAAATGTCCAGAACATTCCGATTCGCGGCGCCCAGGGCGCTCGAATTCGTGAAGCCTTCGTGCCCGCGGAGGGTCGAGTCCTCGTTTCGGCGGACTATTCGCAGGTGGAGCTCCGTGTCCTCGCACATTATTCCGGTGACGAATCGCTGGTCGAAGCTTTTCGCAACGGCGAGGACATTCACCGCCGTACCGCGGCCGAAGTCGCGGGGATCTCGATCGACGAGGTCAGCGATGAGCAGCGTTTCCGCGCGAAGGCGGTGAATTTCGGAATCGTCTACGGCTCGTCTGCGTTCGGACTGTCACAAACGTTGGGGATCGCGGCGGGGGACGCGCAGGAAACAATCGACGCCTACTTCGCTCGCTACCCGGGCGTTCGACGATTCCTCGACGAAACGATCGAGCGCGCCAAGAAGGATGGCTGTGTGCGCACATGGATGGGACGTCGGCGCAATCTCCCCGACCTGACTTCGCGCAATCGGGTGCTTCGGCAGGCGGCCGAACGCATGGCGACCAATACGGTGATTCAGGGGACGGCGGCGGATCTCATCAAGAAGGCAATGGTGGACGTTGACCGGATTCTCGAGACAAACGAAATCGACGCGACGATGATCCTTCAGGTTCATGATGAATTGGTCTTCGAAACGGGCGAAGAGTCGCGCGCCGATCTTTCGGCGATGGTGCGGGAGAAGATGGAGGGCGTGGCGAAACTCGAAGTGCCGCTGACCGTCGATCTCGGCACGGGTGAGAATTGGCGGGTGGCTCACTAGCAACCCTTCGGCTCCCCACCGGACCATTCCGGTCGCCCAAATCGGCTTCTCGAGCACGCAGAGCAAGAATTTTGTTCGAATCGGTGAAATTTCCTGCCACCAAGTATGGTTTGGCGCCCACTTCCCTAGTACAAAAGCCGAATATCCCCTTCCCAGGGATGCCTGGAATACCAACTTGGTATTCCGGGCTTTTTCGTTCTGGGGCTTTCAGACCACATCCTACGAATCGCGAACCCCATGGGGCCCCTTCGGCAGGTCGGGGGGCGAACAGGGTTCAGCTGAGGATCTTGGTCTTGGCGACGGCGTATTCTTCGGCGGTGAGAACGCCCTGTTCGAGCAGCTGATTCAGCTTGCGAAGCGGGTCCGCCAGCGCGTCGCCAGCCTGAACCGCGACCGGGAAGGACACGTCTGTCGCGACCACGAAGTCGGCTTCCAGCTCATTGATCTCGATCCCATCCCGTGGGGCAACAGCCGGTCCACTGCTCGACCGCGCGGAGCCGGCGTTCGTCTCCATGCCGAAGGCGCCGGAATGGCTAAGGGCCTCACCCTGACGTCGGCGCCTGGCGCTCGGCATGAGCCTGAGCGTGTCAGTTCTCTCGAATGACCGGATTCAGGGCCCGCTGAGTACGTTTCTCTGCCGCTTCGAGAGCGACATGGTTCTTGCGCAGGAATTTGATCGCTCCGGCGATGAAGAGCGCGAGGGCCGGAAAGAAGGTCACCGGGGGCAGCGTGTTCGACGTCGCGCCGAGAAAGGCCGCGATGGCAAGCGTCATCAAGATCAGGCCGGTGATTCTCGGGTCAGACATGGAACTCGTCCTGGGGATATGCGAACAGGGCCGCCTTGAGGGCGACTCTGCCCACTGAGATCCCATCGACCGAGCGAGGGTTTTCTCTTGAGCCGTCTGGCTGATTTCTCGGTGCTCCCCGGAGGAAAGAAAAAAATTCGAGAAACCCGCTGTTGGATTGCCCGATTCGATCGCCTTTCCCGCCATTCCAGAAGAGAGCGCGGAACACAACGACCGCGCACCACGGAGATCGGCCGTTCGGCTCATGGGAAGCCGGGTCGGACGAAGCCCGGCAGACATCGCCGGGCCTTGAGAAGAATGGAGAGGAGAATCCAATGAACATCGAGAATCCGAATCACAGTCCCGTACAGGGCAACTCACCCGAGGTCGGACCCAATCATGAGGCGCCGGCCTCCGTTTTGTCGATCACGAACGGTGGACGGCTCGACCCCGCTGCCATCGAGCGTCGGCGCCAGGATCGAGAGTTGGTCGCAGCAATTCTGGCGGGCGATGACGGCGCATTTGCCCGACTTCATGAGCTTTATTCGACGCGCCTCTACCGCTTCGCCGTGAAGCGTCTCGGCGATGCCACCGAAGCCGAAGACGTCGTCCAGGACGTCTTTCTCGAAGTTCATCGATGTATCGGGAGCTGGGAGGGACGTTCGGCGCTGCTGACCTGGATGTTCGGCATCACGCACCACCAGATCTGCCGACGATTTCGTCGCAAGACCCCGATCGGGATTCCGATCGAACAGCTCGAAGCGAGAGCACCCAGCACGCCGGAGGTTTCGAGCGAGCGACGGGTCGATGCAGCCAGGATCCTGAGCGTTTGCGCAGACACACTGGAAGAGCATGTCTCGCCGGCACAACACGAAATTTTCGACCTCTACTATGGCGAGAATCGTCCGACGAAGGTCATTGCCAAGGAACTCGGGAAATCGAATCAAGCGGTCAAGATCAGCCTCTTTCGGACGCGACGTGCGATGGAGGCCCGGCTCGAAGAACAGGGAATCGCCCTGATCGCTTGAGCGGAGCGAGCCGACGAGGCAACGCGTTCTTTGTTAGGTGGAGGCTTCGTCGGCCAGGATCGATCCGAGTCTGTCGCGGGCCATCGCCCAATCGTTCTTGACCGTCCGCTCGGCCACCCTGACTTCCTTGGCAATTTCCGAAATCGTGAGACCTCCAAAGACCTTGAGCGTCACCACCAGTGCGGCCCTTTCGTGTTCGGAGGCCAGAATCTCGAGCGCACGCTCCGCAACGCGAAAACCTTCATCATTGGCGTTTACGGCTGGAAAGACGGCTTCGTCGAGCTCTTGCTTGATTGCCCCACCGCCGCGTTTCTGCGCGCGGTGCCTTCGAGCATGATCGATCAGGACGTGCCGCATGATGCCCGAAGCGACATTGTAGAAATGGGAGCGATCTTCCCATTCATGTGCCATGCGAGTCGACAATCTCACGAAGGCCTCGTTCACGACCGCGGTCGGCGACAGCGTGTGATCCCTGCGCTCGTTGCGCACGAGACTTGCGGCGCGTTTTCGAAGCTCGGGATAGACGAGTTCCCAGAGCTGATCCGCCATGCTCGTATCTTTGCCCGCGATACGCAGCAGTCCCGTAATCTCGCCGGTTGCCGCCCCTCGATCTGACATCATACGAGTGTAGTGAATGGATCGGCGATTCGAATTCAGGGAAGAACGAAGTTCCGGATCGCTCTCGACGCGACTAGGGACCCTCGGCGCTCTGTTGATTGGCCAGGGCGAAGAGCCGCGTCGGCAGATCGCTCGCGGCGCGGGGCACGCCTCTCAATCGCATGTTGTCTTCGACATGTGCCACTTCGCGCATGCCCACGACCGCGGTCGTCACGTTCTTCGTGCTGCGAACGAATTGAAGTGCGGCCGTCGCGTCCGAAGGGGCTTCCGGAAAGGCCTCTCGAACGAAACGCGGAATATGTCCAATCAATCGACCCGCGTAGAGTGGCGCGCTGGTCATCACCACGGTCCCCGTCTCTTCCAGGCTGTCGAGGATTGCGCGGCTATGTCCATCGGGCCCGAGTTGGCTTTGGGCGACCGCCCCCTCGCCCATTGCGAGACCGAAGGGCAATTGGAGGACGCGCAGATGATGATCCCCACTGCCCACGTCGAGGGCAATGTCGAAAAGATCGACGATCGACAGGTGGCTGCGATCCGAGTCGGGTAGGAGAAATCCATCCCACGTGCAGAGTCCATACGAACCGATCCAGCCGTTGGCGACCGCACGCTCCAAGGCTTCGAAGGCTCGCGACAGTGCCGATCGGAATCCGTCGGCTCCGAGTTCGCGTAGATGGATCTCGGGCTCCTGGATGAGGTAGTAGTCGATCGTTTCGAGCCCCAGGTTTCTCCGGCTACGAGCAATCTGGTTGAGCAAGAAACCGGGTGCCATCGAATGGCCGCGTGTGACTTCCGTCGGATCGAGGACTCCCGAGTCCAGGTAACTCGAGTAGAGGTCGCGCTGTGCACCGACCGGATCGCGGGCGAAATCCGGATTCGGAGTCAGCGCGCCGCCCTTGGTTGTCACCACGATTTCGTCGCGCACGACCAAGCCTTCGCGAAATGCGCGCGCGAGCGCATGACCGAGCGTTCGCTCGCTCGTCTGCATTCGATCGGACAGGGCCGTATTGAATACGTTTCCCGACCACTCTAGAAAGTCGCCCACCACGCTGCGGTAGAGCAGATCATCGATTCCCCCTGGATCGCCGCGCAGCGTGCCGAGTGCGAGCGACGAGAGCCATAGATCGTCGGGGCACTCGAAATGATCCTTCTCACAGCTCTGGCGATCGGCGAACCTTCGAGTGCCCTCGGTGGTCGCTCGGCCCTCGAGTAGAGAATCCTTGTGTTCTGCATTTTCGGGAATCCGGGACATCGCGCGTGAGGCTACCGCGGGCGATCGCGGGTGCCCAGACCAACCTCGATCCGAGAGAGAAAGACACCCTTGGCGCGCTGCACAAAAATACGATCCCCCTATACTCGGCTCGAAATTCAGCGGTCCAACATCCTGGTGGGCCACTATGCGGAGATGAAATGACAGACCTCTTTTCGGTTCAAGGAAAGGTGGCGGTCGTCACCGGTGGCGGCAGTGGAATTGGATGGATGATCGCCGAAGGCTATGCGCGCGCCGGCGTCCGCGTCTACATCGCTTCACGGAAGAAGGAAGAACTCGAAGCGCGCATCTCCGAACTCGACGGTGCGGGCGATGTTTCCGCGATCGTCGCCGATCTTTCTACGGAAGCCGGTTGCAATGCTCTCGGTGATGAGATCGAAAGTCGGGAGGGCAGTCTCGATATCCTGGTCAACAACGCGGGTGCCAACTGGGGCGCCCCCTATGACGAATTTCCGGAATCCGCCTGGGATCGCGTCCTGAACGTGAACGTGAAAGGTGTCTTCCAACTCACCCGTCGTTTGACGCCGCTGCTCGAGAAGGCAGCAAGCCAAGAGGATCCGTCGCGCGTGATCAATATCGGCTCGATTGATGGCCTCACGGTTCCGGACCTCGAGACGTTCTCGTATTCCGCGAGCAAAGCCGCCGTCCATCACCTGACGAAGGTCCTCGCCAAGAAATTGGCGCGCACGAAAATCACCGTCAATGCAGTCGCGCCCGGCCCCTTTCAGAGTCGAATGATGAGAGTGACGCTCGAGCGAGCGGGCGATGCCATCAATGACATGGTGCCGCTGCGACGAATCGGCACGCCGGAAGACATGTCGGGGATCGCGATTTTTCTTGCGTCGCGCGCCAGCGCGTACCTCACTGCGACGGTGATTCCCGTCGACGGTGGAATATCCGGGACACGTTAGTCGGAGGATCGTACGTCATGTCAGAGGAACCCTTGATCGCAGTCTTCGTCGACTACGAGAACCTGGCGATTGGCGCTCGGGATTCGAAGTGGCGGCATCTGAACATCGATCTGATTCTGAAACGCCTGCTCGAAAAGGGGCGCATCGTCTACAAACGCGCGTATTGCGACTGGAGTCAGTATCGCAGCGACGTGCGCGATTTTCATTCTCGAGGGATTGAACTCGTCGACATTCCACGTTCGAAGATGAGCGGCAAGAACAGCGCAGACATTCGGATGGTCGTCGACGCACTCGATCTTTGTTATTCGAAGGATCATATCGAGATCTTCGCTCTACTGACCGGCGACAGCGACTTCTCTCCCCTGGTCTCGAAGCTCAAGGAAAATCACAAGCGCGTGATCGGTTGCGGCGTAAAGAACTCGACCTCTGGTCTGTTGATGGGAAGTTGCGACGAATTTCTCTACTACGACGATCTGGCCAAAGTCGCGGACTCGAAGGCAGAGAAGACCACGAGGAACGCCAAGAAGAAGGTGCCGGGCAAGAAGAAGGCCGCCAAGAAATCGACGAGCACGGCGAGGGCTGCCGAATCGTCGGACGATCCCGACGCAATCGATCTCATGTTGGAAATCGTGGAGAGTCTCTCGAAGGACTATGACGCCGTTTGGGGGTCGATGATCAAGCAGGCGCTTCGGCGTGTGCACCCGGATTTCAGTGAAGCCGCTGCCGGCTATAGAAATTTTGCGGAACTCTTGCAGGATGCGGAGCGCGAGGGCTGCGTTCGATTGGAATATGATGAGCGCCGCGGAAATTACCGGGTCGATCTAGTCGATCTGTGAGCGAAGAGCGTTCGACGCAGTCGATCCTGATGCTCGGATGACCATGATCAGGGCGAGCAGGCCGAGAAGAACCGCGCCCGGAAGTCCGGTTGGAACGAGCGCCGTGTTCTCGCTGTCATCGAACGGACTCGCACATCCGTTGTCGTCGGGGTAGTCGAAGAACGTATCGCCATCGTCGTCGATCCCGTTGTCACATTGGAAGGGCGCGCCTCGTTCGTCGGTGTCGAGGGCATCCGTACAACCAGGATCATCAGGGAAATCCGTCAGGCCATCGCCGTCGTCGTCGAGCCCATCGCTACAGTCGGGCTGCTCGATGATCGCGAGAATGGCCGTTCGATAGGCGAAGAGATCGACGATGACGCCGAAGTCCCCGAAAATCGAAGTGTTGGCGGGCTGGCCGATCAGTGGCGCTCGAGCAAAGAGAATGCCGATCAACTCGGCCGATCCGCCGCTTCCGGTGAAGGCAGCACCGCCCGAATCGCCGTTGACGAGCTCCGCTTCGTGCTGGCCGGGCGGTGGACCTGCGAGATCGTCGAATTCGGTGACGAAGGATTGTGTGTCCAGGACGAATTCATCGTCATCGACGATCCGATTCGTTCCCCAGCGCAGCGTTCGCTGTGCTGCCCAGAGCCAGCCATCGTTGCCGGAATAGGTCGTCGCGGCGCCACGGTCATGGCCGTTGCCGATCATGGTGACCAGGGTGTTGAAGGACGGTGCGCTGTCGGTGATTTGAAGATCGGGTAGGGGCGGCTTCGACTGCAATTTGTAGACGATCAGATCGGCGTAGCTGAGATCCGGATTCTGGAATCGCACTCTCGAGCCCGCGATGGGATCGTAGGTCACGCCGAGCAGGACAATCGGTTGGTCGCCAACGTGGTTCGCGGTGATCACCCAACCGTTGCCGACATAGACTCCGGTCCACACGACGATCCTGCCGACATTGTCGAAGCCCGGATCGGCGGCGGGGGCTGTGGTATTTCCCGTTCCGTCGCCGGTCGCGATCAACACGGCTCGAGCGTCGAGGGGCACGGTGATCGCGAAGATCAGGGTCAGCCCACACAGGACCAGGCCGATCGACCGGGCAAGATCAGCGGCCACAGGCGAAACAGAAGTCGATGGGGCGAGACGTGTCAGCATGAGTCGATTGGAATTTTAGGCACCGAGAGCAGCGTTCAGATTCGAAACCGAACTGTAGAATGGGAAATATGCCCAGTTCGATCCGGTTTCGAATTTTACCATGCGAGGAGCGCAGCCGAGCCGAAAATCTTCAGCAGTCGTGCGTCGGACCGGAAACACCGAGAATGGACCGACAATGGGCCATGAGACGCTGATACGGCTCCCGAAGGGAATCGACTTCCGAGCTCGCGCCGGTCGGGGATGAAAGTTCGCTCGCGGCATCCATGCTTTCGAGTGCATCGAGGCAAGCCGTCGCCGCCGTCGACAAATCGGCGTGCCGACCCGACCGCGCGGCTTCGAGGGCATCGGCCCATTCGCCCCCGAGCGTCTCATCTCGTAACCGCCGAACGGAAATGAGCAAGGCCTCGAGGGATCGATTGTATTCGCCATGAACTGACATGGATCGCGTTTCCTCGGTGATTGAAGCGGAGGACCCTGAACGCTCGCACGCTTGATGAATATTCTGGTAGTCGAGGACGAGAGAGCATCATCAAGATACGCAAGCCGCGGACTCAGGGTACACGAGAGTTGGCGGCGTCCTTCGAAGACACGCTGCCCCGTCCACCGGGCCCCCGCGATGGGTCCGCCGAGCGAGCGGCCGGCATCGAGTCGAACTCCGACGCCTCACTCGCGTTGTCCTGATTCGCATCGCCCAGTTTGTTTTTCGTGCGGCTGGCCGTTGGACTCCTCTTCGTTCGGGCCGGATTCGATGAGGGGCTGGCTGCGATGGCGGCGACGGGAGTGGGCCTCTCTTCGAGTTCGTGGAAACGTTTTTGCCATTTTTCGGCGCTGGCGTCGGCGACTTCGCGTCTTCGCTCAGCGCGCGTCAAGTCCTTCTCTGCCTGGTGAAGAACACGTTTGGTTTGCTCGAGTTCTCGTTCGACCTGTGCCAGGGTTTCCGGCTCGATTCGGCTCGATTCGACCGACTTCCGTCTTGCGATCTCATCACTCAGCTGGAGGTTTTCGCGATTGCGTTCGTCGAGTCGCGATTCGAGTTGATCCACCTGCCACGACAGTGCACCGTGGAGCGGTCGGTAGGAATATCCGAACGCAAGGATGGCTCCGGACACGAAGAGCCCGACGCCGATCATTGCCTGGCGCGCCCAGAGCCTTAGGGAATTCTCTCCACTCATACGCCTTGCTCATCGGCCAATGCTTGAAGAATCTAGAGTTCCATGGGTGGGCCCGACGGGACGGCTAGGCTCCGCCTGGGCTAGTCTGACGGCGCATCGCAGAATCGTGGATCGTTCCGATTGCATTGGATGTTTTCCACTACATGCCGGTACAGGCCATGAGCGACCCAATAGACTGCAATCACCTGCAACGAACTCCGGTGAACGAGGAGCCCCATGTCTCTCGCCACTTCCTACCCCTATTACCTGGGCAATGTTCCTGAGACCCCGAATCAGGATCTCGAAGTCGTCGACAAATTCACCGGTGAAGTCGCGACGCGCGTGGCGCTCGCCGACGACGCCGCGATCGATCGCGCGATTGGGTTGGCCGTCGAGGCCACGGAAGCCATGGCCGGACTCGCCGCCTACGAGCGCAAAGCCGTGCTCGACCACTGCGTCGACCGCTTCCGGGAGCGCTTCGAAGAACTGGCGATGGTGCTGTGTATCGAAGCGGGCAAGCCGATCAAGGACGCGCGCGGCGAAGTCACGCGACTGATCGACACCTTTCAGATTGCGTCCGAAGAGTCGGTGCGAATCGGTGGCGAAGTCATGCCACTCGATATCAGTGCTCGCGCGCGCGGTTATCAGGGAATGTGGAAGCGAGTCCCGATCGGTCCCTGCTCATTCATCTCGCCCTTCAACTTTCCGCTCAATCTTGCGGCTCACAAGGTGGCCCCGGCGCTTGCCGTCGGCTGCCCGTTCGTATTGAAGCCCGCGAGCCTGACACCGATCGGTGCCCTCGTGATTGGTGAAGTGCTCGCGGAAACCGATTTGCCCAGGGGCGCATTCTCGATTCTTCCCTGTACGCGAGCTGGCGCGGCACGCTTCACCGAAGACGAACGACTGAAACTGCTTTCGTTTACCGGTTCGCCGGGTGTTGGGTGGGATCTGAAGGCGAAAGCGGGAAAGAAGCCCGTCGTCCTCGAGCTCGGTGGCAACGCAGCGGTCATCGTCGATCAAGATGCGGATCTCGACGATGCGGTCGAGCGAATCGTCTTCGGAGCCTTCTACCAGAGCGGTCAGAGTTGTATCGGGGTACAGCGGATCATCGTCCATTCGAGTGTCTACGACGAGTTTCGAACTGCACTCGTCGAGAAGACGCGCAGCCTCGAATCGGGGGATCCGAAGCTGGAGTCGACCTTCATCGGACCGATGATCTCCGAAAAGGAAGCGACGCGACTGCACGGCTGGATCGAGGCGGCGGTCGAGTCCGGGGCGACTCTGCTCTGCGGTGGCGAACGTGACGGTGCGATGCTCGAGGCGACGCTGCTCGAGAATGTCTCACGTGATCAAGACCTCGTTCGACAGGAAGCGTTCGGACCCGTCGCCGTCTTGTCGAAATTCGATGACTTCGATGCCGCGCTCGACGAGGTGAACGACTCGGTCTTTGGACTCCAGGCCGGGATCTTTACCCGCGACTTGTACAAGGCACATGCCGCTTGGGATCGATTGGAAGTGGGCGGCGTCGTGATCGGCGACGTTCCGTCCTGGCGCGTCGATCACATGCCCTATGGCGGTGTCAAGGACAGTGGACTCGGTCGAGAGGGTCTGAAATTCGCGATCGAGGACATGACCGAAGTTCGACTCATGGTGATTCGAACACCGGGCGCTTGATCGACTCTTCGGCTTCGCTCGGGCCTTCGATGGATGCTTCCTTCGGCGCGTGGTCCGACTTCCCAGACGGACCAGGGCCACGACAAAGAATGGCTCGATACCAACGAGCGCGCCGCCGCCGCCCCCACCGCCACTCGAAGCCGGTGAAGCCGCCCCGCCATTCGTACCGCTTCCTTCAGCGGGGGGTGGGTCGGCGGGATCGCCCGGATCGGGTTGAGTCGATTCGAGCCGCACGATCGCGTCTTCGAGTTGAATTCGTGGCGTGGTGATTCCGTTGCGTGTGTCGAGAACGGGCACGCCGGTCAGACCGAGAGCGTCATCGATCTCGTCGGCTGTGACACCCGGGATCGCCTCGCGAATCGAAGCGATGGATCCGGTCACATGCGGCGTCGCCATCGACGTCCCGCTCGAAGTGCCCGTGCCGCCGCTGCTGCTCGAGGTCGTTACAAATTCGCCCGGTGCCAGTAGGGTGAGAAACGAGGCAGAGTTCGAATAGCTCGCCACGACGTCATCGGCGGTCGAACCGACGGCGATCACGTTCGATAGACCACTCGGCGTCGTCATCGCATTCGTCGGCGATTCGTTTCCCGACGCTGCCACCGTCAATACGTTTGCCGCACGTAGCAAGCCGACCGCGCTCACTTGGGAGGCGGCCGCCTGGTCGCAGCGGCTTTCGAAAGTGAAGGCCGACCCCCCCAGAGACAGATTCGCGGCAGCAATCTGATGAAAGGGGGCTAGAGCGAGCATGTGCTGAAGCCCGGCGAGAATTTCAAAGGAATAGGCACCCGGCTCGCCTCCAATATTGCTGAAGATCTGGATCGCGATCAAATCGGCGTGCGGTGCCGCGCCAACCAGATTGCCTCCGACTTCGTTGTCGACTGCGATTCCGGCGACTCGAGTGCCGTGGCCGCATCCGCTGATGCCACAAGGAACGGCCGATCCCGGGCCCAGCATCTGCATCGCGCCGTTCGGACAATCGCTGAGGGTCGAGAAGCAGGCTTCTTCGATCAAGCGGTCCGCGAACATCGGATGTGTCGTATCGACGCCTGCATCTAGAATGGCCACGGCAAAGCCATCCCCGTCATATCCCTGTTGGTGAGATAGGTCGGCACGAATGATCGGGATCGTTTCGAGAAGGCTGGCGCGATGAACGCTGTCGAGCTCGATATGACCCGTTGCTGGATTTTCGATCAGCTGAAGAAGCGAGAGGGGACCGACGGCGGCCGCGCCGCGCCCGAGTAGCGGGAAGACCCGAAGAGCATCGAATAGCGCGCGACCGTCAGATCCCGCCAGGACGACAGGGCGAGGGGGATCCAGACTCTATTGCGCAAGCGGGCCTCAGTGGGCTCTGCAGCCCATCCTCCGATATCAAAATCGGCATTGGGCTCTCCGATCTTGAAGAAGCTCGGAGTCTCAGGTCGCTTTCACGCATGACTTGCGTATCTACGAAGCAGACTTCGTCCGGGTCTTTGCCCGATCAAGTTGGGGGCATCAAGCGCCGTAGGATGAATTGGGAGAGAAAATGACCTCTGGCATAGATACGATCGACAGCGAAGGCATGGGCTCCGAATCGAGTGAACGATTCTCGGAGGCCGCCATCGCGGACGCGCAAGCACTCGCCGCGTCTGATGCGAGTCAGACGCGTTGGACGAAGCCATTCATTCGTGCGATCAGACGCAAGCGCCTGCGCCTTCCGTCCTTGTCGCCCACGGTCGATCGAATCATCAAGCTCATCGAGTCGGCCGACGTCGACCTCGACGAGCTCGCCCTCGCGGTCAACGGGGATCCGGTCCTCGCAACTCGCATCATGGGTGTCGCCAACAGCACCTACTTTCGAGGCCCGACCGACGTGCCCAATGTTCGGGAAGCCTTGATGCGAATGGGAGTGCGAGAGGCTCGAACGATCGTAGTCGTCGTTGCGCTCCGTTCAACAGTTCTTCGTTCGCCGGGTCTTGGCGATCAGGCGAGGGAACTCTGGAAGCACTCGCTCCTGGCGGCCTGCGCGACCCAGGAGATCACCACCGAAGTCCCGCCGTTCGAGACCTCTGGCTTTCTTGCCGGATTGCTTCACGATCTGGGGAAGCTGGTCGTTCTTGCATTCGTCTCGGAACTTCCCGCTTGGCAGGAAGACGGGGCCGTGCCGAGTCGCGCGTCCATCGACGCGATCAACTCGGCCATGCATGCATCGCTGGGGGCGATGGTGCTGGCTTCCTGGGGCTTCCCGGAACCATTCTGCGACGCGATCATCGACTACCAGAATTCAGAGCAGGTCTCGGGCGAATCCGCCGGTCTGTGTGCCGCCGTGGAACTCGGCCATCGCATGGCAGAGCGAATCGAAGAGGGCTGGCCGGACGAGCCGGAGGAGCTGGACGAGGCGCTGCTCGCGGTAGCCGCCCGGCTGGGACTGGATCATGCTCGACTCTTCGACATCGCCAGTGAAGCCGAGGCGAACGTCGAAGCGCTCAGCAAATTGAGCTGATCACCTTCGTCAGACGCGCGGTCTCGTTAGGGCAAGGTGCCAGGCGGTTGTGCGGTTTCCGCTGCGAGTCGGGGCCGGATCGCCAAATCCAGCGTTGATAGATCGGAATTCAACTTCGATTCGCGTGGAGAGATGACGGATACGTCGGAGGGAATCGGCCCGGTATCGCGGACGTTTCCCAGAACGACCCTGTTGAGTCGCAGCGGCTGGTCGATGCCGTCGACGGGATCGATATAGATTGGACGATCGGCTCGCCGATCGACTTTCGGGGTCGGCTGGTACTCGACCAGATCGACCGAAAGTGAGAGAGCGGCGAGTAGGATCGTGACGCCGACGAAGGGGCCGATGGCTCGAGCCCGGCGCTTCCAGCGACGCGTGCGCCGACGCTGCAACCGCTCTTCGGGCGAACACGCAATGGGGTGCATCGACTGCGGCGATTCTGTCGACTCCATGGAAGATCCTCTCGCAGAGTTCGGCGGGTTGTTTGCCAAACCAGACGTTCGGATCGGGAAGACTCACTAGAGGCATGAGGGAAAAGCCGCTCGCTGCGAGTGGGCTGCCCAGGGTTTACTTGCTAGTTGCCGGTCGTCAGGCGTCGGGGGTAATTGCTCGCGCGTGAACCTGGTCAGGGCTCACCGCGAGAGACACCGAGTCGCCCGGCCGGAGTCGGCGCGCCAGACCGCGGCCCGACAAGAGATGGGTCGTGAAGGTCTGCTCCTGAATGCGCAGGGAGACGACTGTCGCCAGACCGTCACTCACCATGCTCTTCACGACGGCCTTGCCGATCGGCTGGCCATCGCCACGACCGATGTCGAGTTTGAGATGCTCGGGTCGGATCCCGATCCAGGCCGAATCCCCCACCGTCAGACTCGCGCTCGTGGGGATTTCGAAACCCTCTGAAATCTCGACCCAGCTGGTTCCGTCTGTCGTTCGTCGGACCGTACCGGTTGCGAGATTGGTCATCCCGACCGTGCGAGCAATTTCGACCGAGTCCGGTTGTTGCAAGACCTCGTCGCGCGCGCCGAACTGAACGAGCCGTCCGCGCATGAGAACAGCGATGCGATCGGCCAGGAGAAGCGCACGGCGCAGATCATGCGTCACCATCGCGACCGCGACACTCGTCTCCGCGATGGCCTGTTCCAGGTCGAGGGAAAGGCGCCGCTGTCCTTCGGCGTCGAGGTCGTCGAAGGGTTCGTCGAGCAGCAGGACTTCTGGCTGGAGTACGAATGCGCGTGCCAGGGCCAGTCGCCGAAGCTCGCCCCCCGATAGCGTCTTTGCGTTGTGGTCGACGAGATGTGCGATGTCGAATCGGGCCAGCGCGCCGGCCACGCGCTCTCTTCTTTCGCGTTCGGCCACGCGTTTGCCGAGCAGGGCGGCTCGGACGTTGAACCCGGCGCTGCCCGAGAGCGCGGCCGGTCGTTGAAACACGAGTGTGACGGGTCCGCGACCACGCTGAACAGAATCTTTGGCAACGGTCGATTCCAGACCGGCCAGCGCTCGGAGCAGCGTACTCTTTCCCGCACCGTTGGGTCCGAGAATCACGAGCACTTCTCCCGCTCGCAATTCGAGCGAATCGACCGCGAGATCGAAGCGATTCGAACCTGAACCCAACTGGCAGCGGAGATTCTTCGCGGCAAGGGCAGCGCCGCTCGAGAGTTCATCGCTCATCGCGCGCGACCGCTCTGCTGGATTATCGTGAGCAAGCCGGCGACGAGCAGGGTCAATCCAATCAGTACCGCGGCGAGTCCGGCTGCTTGTTCCCACTGGCCCATGCTGGTTTTCATCATGATTGCGGTCGTCAGGACGCGTGTCTTGCCGTCGAGATTTCCGCCCACCATCTGCGATGCACCGACTTCAGAGAGGATGCCTCCGAGCGCTGCGATGACGGCTGCAAGCAACCCCATCCGGATCTCACGGACGAGCAACCAGAGCCGCCAACCTCGACCGATCCCCAGGGTTCGGACTTGCAGGCTCCATTCCTCGTCGAGTGAGCCGACTGCGGCGAGCGTGATCCCGATGACGAGCGGAACGGCGATCAGCGTCTGCGCAACGATCATGCCGCTCAGGCTATAGATGAATCCCATGCCTCCAAAGAGACCGCTTCGGGCGAAAAGGATGTAACAGCCGAGGCCGACCACGACGGGGGGTGCCCCCATTCCTGCATTGACGGTGGAGACGGCGAGGGATCGGCCGCGGAAGCGTCGCGATCCCAGTGCGATGCCAATCGGAATTCCAATCGACAAGGCGGCCAGCAAAGCGCAACCACAAACCCAGAGCGTGCGGAGCGTGATCTCCACGATCTTTTCGAGATCCATGCCCTCCATGGTTCACTCGCTCTCCGCATGAGCCGACGAGATCGACGCGTGCAGGGGTGTGAACAGCGGCCGTCCGAATCGCTCGACGCCGAATGCGCCGATTCGCGTCTGGGTCTCGTCATCCAATAGAAATTTCTCGAGTTCTTTTGCTTCGGCGGTGGCGATCGGTCGATCGAAGTTCGAGGGGTCCAGTTGCAGAATCGAGTAGATGTTGCGCAGAGATTCCGCGGGCTTCGAGAGGGCGACGAGTTGGATGCGCTTTTGGAAGGCGAGGAACGTCCCGATGTCGCTCAGGATATAGGCCCGGTATTCCCCGGCAATCTGCAAGGACAGACCCATTCCACTTCCCGTCCGATCGAATCCGTCCCAGTCGTCTTTCGATTTCAAGCCAGCGGCTTCGAAGAGACTCTTCTCCCGCTTGTGAGTTCCCGAGTCGTCGGCGCGGCTGACCCAGTGCGCCTTGCTGCGAGCGATCCTTTGGATGGCCTCGATCGGAGAGGCCGCGCTCGCGATCTGGGCCGGGTCCTCGGCGGGTCCCGCAATCACGAAGAAGTTCTCCATGAAGGGCATGCGCTGCGAGACGATTCCATCCGCGACCAGTTGATTCTCGGCTGAGGGTGCATGCGTGAGCAACAGATCGACATCGCCTTCGCGCCCCATGCGAAGTGCGGCGCCCGTCCCGGCGGCGATGACTCGAACCTCGATTCCGGTTTGTTGCTCGAAATCGGGCAAGAGCATCTCGAGTAGGCCCGAGTCGCGCACACTCGTGGTGGTGGCCAGGATGAGCGATCGACTCTCTGCAGCGGCCACGGTCGGCGCGGCCATCTGCGGGAATTGAAACGCCAGCGCAACGAGCACCGCGAGCCCGAATGATCTGCTATTCGGAATTCGAAAGGGTCTGCGAGGCGGCCTGGTGGTTTCTGAAACGGAGTACAAGGTTTGGAGCCTTTGCTGGGTTGATGGCTGGACGGAGAGGGAGTTCTCCGCCAATCGTGATCACGACGCTTCCGCGGCGGCGAATCTTAGATCACGCCCGCTCGTCTGACACTCGAAGGTGCATTCCGTTGGCGAGTTCGTAAAGGGCGGATTCGCTTGCCTGAGCCAGGGCCTTGCAGAAGACGTCCGCGGGTCCGAAGCTTTCGAAAGCGCACGGTTCGCCACTCCACGCCGTCTACGCTGACAGGAGATTCGAGATGGGATTCTACGACACCAACATCCTGCCATGGATGATCGATCTGGCTTGCGGTTCGGGGCCGATCCTGAAGCAGCGAAAGAAGGTCGTTCCGGCCGCCGAGGGTCGCGTACTCGAGGTCGGGATGGGCTCGGCGATCAACATCCCCTTCTACGACGCCAACAAGATCGAGATGGTCTGGGGTCTCGAGCCGTCCGAAGGCATGCGCCGGAAGGCCGCCCCACGGATCGCCCGGGCTCCCTTTCCGGTCGAATGGCTCGGACTTCCCGGTGAGGAGATTCCGCTCGACGACAATAGTGCCGATACAGTGCTTCTGACGTTCACGCTCTGCACGATTCCCGACTTCGCCAAAGCGCTCGGGCAGATGCGGCGCGTCCTCAAGCCCGGTGGCCGACTGCTCTTCGCCGAGCACGGGGAAGCCCCGGACGACGACGTACGAAAGTGGCAGGAGCGAATCAATCCCTTCTGGAAGCGAATCGCCGGCGGCTGCAACGTCAACCGCCAGATCCCGAGGGTCATCGAAGACGGCGGCTTCAAGATCGAGCACATCGACACGATGTACCTGCCAGGAACCCCCAAGTTCGCTGGGTTTCAGTATTGGGGCGTCGCGACTCAGAGATAGGCGCGACTCAGAGATAGGCGCGAAGACGTGTTAGGTCAATCCGCCATCGGGTGCCGGACGGGCGCGCTGGTTGTAGAGCATGGAACGTAGTCGCTTGATGTCGTCCTTGCCGAGCTTCGAGTAGTCGACAGTAAGCTCCGAGCCGGCGTCCATGCCGCGTTGAACCCCCTCACGAGCGCTCAATTCATCGAACCAACGCTTGAAATACGGGAAGTCGTCGAGGTTCTCGCCCTGCGCCTCCCACCCGACCGTCCATGGGTAGGAGATCATGTCGGCGATCGAATACTCGTCGCCAGCCAGGTAGCGGCGATCATAGAGCCGGTTGTTCATGACTCCATACATTCGATTGACCTCGTCGCCGAATCGTCGCACCGCGTACGACTGATCGCCCTGGTCTTCACCGACTCTGCGAAAATGACCCGCTTCGCCACTCTTCGGTCCTTGATTCGCCATCTGCCAGATCAGCCATTGGTTGATCTCGTAGCGGCCGCGGATGTCCTGCGGATAGAATTGCCCCGCCTTCTCCGCGATGTACATCATGATCGCGCCCGATTCGAAAATCGGGATCGCTTCGCCACCGTCCGCCGGGTCGTGATCGACGATTGCCGGCATGCGGTTGTTGGGCGAAATGGAAAGGAACTTGTCCTTGAATTGATCGCCTTGCCCGATCGAGCATTGGACGATCCGATAGTCGAGTCCGCATTCTTCGAGCAGGATCGTGACTTTCTTGCCGTTCGGAGTTGGCCAATAGTGAACGTCGATCATCGGGCTCTCCTCATGCGTAGCGTAGAAAGGGTGCCTGACTTGGCCGATACCCGGCCAGGTCTCGAATGCTAGGTCCAGCGCGCCAGCAGGGCCATGGAGAAAATGCCGGCCGTCAGCACGAGCCACTTGGCGAGGCGGCCGCCATGGGCCGGGAATTCATCGCGAAGAATATCGAAGGTCGCGACATAGACGAAGGTTCCGGCCGCGATGGAAAGAAAGATCGCTTCGAAGGTTGAGGCGACGCGCCCTTCGAGGGTTTCACCGACCAAGGCGCCGATCAGTCCTCCCACGGGCGTAGCGACTGCGAAGAGCGCGACCAGACGCCAGGCTTGAACCGTCGGCAGCGGGCTTCGCGCCAGGCTGATGCCGAGAGCGAACCCAGCCGCCGACTTGTGGGCGATGATCGCGAGCGAGATGACGAGCGCGCGCGAGAGATCAGGTTGCGCACCCAGCGCCAGACCGGCCAGCAGGGAGTGGATCGAGAGTGCCGTGAGCACGGCATACGTCGAGAGGGCGTCATGATGATGTTCAGCGATGCGCGCGAAGCGCTCACCCGAGGGCGCGTGAACCTCTTGATGTGCTTGTTCGGGCAAGAGGACATGCTCGACGAGCAGCATGAACGCGAAGGCGAAGCCTGCGAGCGCGAAGGCCATCGGGTAGTCCCAGCCGAGTCCGGTCCAGACGTTGTCGGCGTCGGGCAACATGTGAACGAGGCCGGCTGCGAGGAAGACGCCCGCCGCGAAGGAATTTCCCCAGCCGAGAATCCAGTCGTTTTGCGAGGACCGGTTTCGCAAGAGGGGCAGCGCGCTACCGACAGCGCCGGCCACGAGGATTGCAAGAAGAAGCGCGAGTTTGACGCCGAGCACGATGATCAGGAGACCTTCTGTCGAAGCGGGGAGAGGCCTGGTGTTTGCACCTCTTTGCGAGTTCGCACGACGTCTCGGATGGTCATCTCGTCGAATCGGCGGTCGTCGTAGAGAGCCACGATGCTCTCGTCACCGCCCGCGTGCAACCACTGTGAAATGTCTTCGAGGGGACCCTCGTCTCGTTGATGATCGAGTATCTCGATCGGCCAATCAATGCCGGCCTGCTCGAGCCGGCCCTTGAAATTTCCGGCCACGCCGAGGCCAATCAGCTCTTTCCAATTTGATGCTGCCACGCGTTGATCCCCAATCCGTTCGGACGACCCGGGCCATGATGCACGGCGGTCCAGGGTCCTTGTGGCTAGTCCGAAGATTTGGCCAGAAATTGCGTCGCGATCGACGCGTGCAATGCGGCGCCCAAGGACATCGCCTCTTCGTCGAGCATCATTCGGCTCGAATGGCAGGGCGCCGGCCGCTTCGAATCGGGCGGTCGAACGCCGAGCATCACCATGACCCCGGAGGTCTGCTGAAGCACATACGAAAAGTCCTCCGCGCCCATGATCGGATCCGGAAGGTTCAGCACGGCATCGGGTCCGAGCAGGTCCGCGATCACATCACGCGCAAACGCTTCGAATTTCGCATCGTTCACGACCACGGGATAGCCAGAGGTGATGTCGATCATCGCCTTGGCCCGATGGGTGCTGGCGATTCCTTCGGCAATCCGCGGTAGTCCTTCGAGCATCACCCCACGAGTGCGATCCGATAGAGCTCGCATGGTTCCCGTGATGGTGACCGAATCTGCGATCACGTTGTTCGTCGTTCCGGCGTGGATCTGGGTCACGGTCAGGACACCGGGATCGGTCGCGGGAATTTCGCGGGTGATGAATGACTGCAAGGCCAGAACGATTTCGCAGGCGACGGGAACGGGATCGATGCAGTCGTGAGGCATCGACGCATGTCCACCACGTCCAACGACCTGAATTTCGAAATCATCGTAGGAGGCCATGAACGAACCGGGCTTCGTTCCGACTCGTCCGACTGGAATCTGGGGCGCGATATGAATCGCGAAAGCGCCGTCGACCTCGGGCAATCCTTCTTCGATCATCGCGGCTGCGCCACCGTAGGCCTCTTCACCGGGTTGAAACATGAAGACGACTTCGCCCGCGATCTTGTCACGGTGCTCTGAGAGAATGCGCGCCGCCCCCGCCAACATCGATGTATGAGCGTCGTGACCGCAGGCATGCATGCGATCTGGGAACTTCGAGCTGAAGGGAAGGTCGGTGAGTTCGGGCATCGGCAGGGCGTCGGTATCGCCGCGCAGGAGCACCCGCCGCCCGGGCTTCTCACCGCGCAGGGTGGCGACGATGCCGCTTGAATTCTTGTGAAGCTGGATCTCCAGACCGAGTCCGTCTAGCTCCTCGAGGATCTTCGAGCGGGTCGCCGGATTGTCGAGTCCGAGCTCGGGCTCAGCATGGATACGCCGTCGCAGGTCCACGAGTCGGGGCTGAATCTGCTTGGCCGAATCGAGTAGCTCGCGGGAACTCGGCGGCGCGGTGGGGGTCGCCATATTTAGGGCCTCGCATTTTAGATGCCATCGGGCGGCAGGGACTGGAACGTTTCAGGATGACCGACGATACCACTCCAGCCTGCGTCCTGTTTCTCGAATCGATTCGGTCCTGCGTTGCTCCACGAGACCGAAGCGTCGGTTGCTCGCCGGCCGTCTAGAGATCTTCGTCGAGCACGCCCGCGATATTCGTTTGCAGTCGCAAGAGCAGACTGGCGAGCCGCTGTCGCTCGGGACGCGAGATGCCGCGGCGAAGCTCGCCACGCAATAGGGTGTCGATCTCGAGGATCGGCGTGGTCTGCTGTGCGCCATCGGGACGAAGAGCGATCAGCCAGGCTCGACGATCCTTGGGATTGGCTCGCCTTTCGACCAACCCGCGCTTTTCGAGGGTGTCGACGACCAGGCCCGCGGCGGCACGACCCATCCCCAGCCGCGATGCGATTCGCGACTGGGTGCACGCACCGGATTCGCGCAGAAACGCGAGCAGGCTTGCCTGCGACAGGTTCAAGTCGAGTTGCGCCAGCCGAATCTCATAAGCTCGGCGAATCGCGCGAGCAGTCGACATCAGGGTCGACTCGACGCGCTGCCAGGGCGGCGCGTCGAGTTCATGATCTGGCGCTACGGACATCGGTTGGAGCCTCGACCGATCGGGTTCTCAGCCTCGTCGGAGCAGCGTACCCGTGCCGATTCCGCCACCGCAGCACATCGTCACGATCGCATGCTCCTTGTCCGCTCGTTCGAGTTCATGAACGGCCTTCGTGAGAAGAATCGCGCCGGTCCCCCCGAGCGGATGACCGAGCGCGATCGCGCCGCCATTCGGGTTGACCGTATCCATGTCCGGCTTGAGTTCCTTCTCCCAGGCGAGTACGACGGAAGCGAAGGCTTCATTGATTTCGGTCACGTCGATGTCGCTCATCTGCAGTTCATTGTTCGACAGCAGCTTCTGGGTCGCCCCGATCGGTCCCGTCAACATCAAGACAGGATCCGAGCCCACGAGACAACTGTCGACGACGGTGGCGCGAACGGTCAGTCCGAGTTCGCCGGCCTTCTCGCGCGTCATCATCAGGACTGCGGCCGCACCGTCGCAGATCTGCGACGAGCTTCCAGCCGTATGCACACCATCGGGCAGATTCGTACGCAATCCGGACAGCGCTTCGAGGGTCGTGTCCCGAAGGCCTCCGTCACGATCGACCCGCTGGGTCTCCTTCGTGGGCTTGCCGTCTTCGAATCCGACCGGCGCGTCGATGGGCAGGATCTGCGATGCGAAGCGATCTTCCGCCCACGCGGTGGCCCCGCGATCCTGGGAAAGTTTGCCGAAGGCATCGGTATCCGCGCGAGAAATGCCCCATTGTTTGGCGATTCGTTCGGCGCCCTCGAACTGCGAAGTCATTTCGAAATGCTTCCAATAGTTGGCATTCACTGGCTTTCCGACGGCCGGTTCCTTCGGAACCGTCGAGCCCATCGGGACGCGGCTCATGAGTTCGACGCCGCAGCCCATGGCGACGTCGACGACGCCAGAGGCGATCAGCGCGTAAGCGAGGTTCGTCGCCTGTTGTGAAGAGCCGCATTGCGTGTCGACGGTCGTTGCGGGGACCTCGAGGGGAAGCCCCGCCGTCAGCCAGGCATTTCGGGTGACGTTCATGGTTTGCATGCCGACCTGTCCGACGCAGCCGCCCACGACTTGTCCGATCTGCTTCGCGTCGATTCCGGCACGTTGGATGGCCTCGGCCTGGACCTGGCCGAGCAGGTCGATCGAATGCATTGCGGCGAGCGCGCCGTTGCGGCGGCCTAGCGGCGATCGAACGGCTTCTACGATGACGACTTCTCGATCTGTCGCGGACTTGGACATTGGGGGACCTCTTCTTTCTGAATTCGTGATTTCCTGTTTCCGGTGACCCACGTGCCGACTGGCTCGGGGGTTGAATGCGTTCCGCATACGCGCGAAAGGGCGTCGCGATGCGGCCGGGATTGTAAAGTACTAAACAAGTTTTTGACGGGCAACCGAGCTCGCAACCGGCCTGCGATGGCTATCCGATCACGCGCTCTTCCGTGAGGGTCGAACTGTCGAATTCGTTGAAGAAGAGCTTCGAGTCGACGGACTTACGCGGGGGAACGCCGTGTTTTCCGAGGGGCCAGCCGATCGGCAACATGACAGCGCTCGGGATCTTCTCCGGCAACCCCAGCATCTGATCGCATTCGGCGCCAAAGGCCCGGTGGAGCGTTGTGAAGGAGGCGCCTAGGCCAACGGCTCGGCAGGCGAGCAGAACATTCTGGGCACAAGGAAAGATCGCTTCGGATTGCGGCGAGCCCCGACGCTTCCAGCCGGCGATGAAGAGCAGCACTGGGGCCTCGTGCAGATGTTCTGCCAGATGAAGCGAGGCGCGCATGTTGCGCAGAAGATGATCGGAGAAGTTCTCTCGTTCGGCTCGCTCGATCGCCGGTTTAATGTAGTCGCTGAAGATGGGGAGGTATCGCTCGGCGACCCACCGTTTCTTCTCCACATCATCGACCGCCACGAAGACCCAGGGCTGACGATTGCCGCCGCTCGGCGCGAAGGTTCCGGCTTCGCAGACCTTTCGAATGAGTTCGCGCGGAACCGGGTCCGCTCGCAGACGCCGAATGGCGCGTGCCGTACGGATTCCTTCCAGAAGGGGAAGCTCTTCCCCGATCGTCTTGAGATCCTGTGAGGAATCAGACTCGCCCATACGATCCTCTCGGATTTGCTGAGAAAGATGACACCGCTGTGTTAGTTGAAAGCCGCAATACCGGTCTGGGCGCGGCCCAGGATGAGCGCGTGAATGTCGTGGGTGCCCTCGTAGGTGTTGACACTCTCGAGATTCATACAGTGTCGAATGACATGGAATTCGTCGGAAATCCCGTTGCCCCCATGCATGTCGCGTGCGACCCGTGCGATCGCGAGCGCCTTGCCACAATTGTTCCGCTTGAGCAGCGAGATGTTCTCTGGCGCGAGTCGTCCTTCGTCCATGAGGCGTCCGGCGCGCAGGCAGGCGTGCAATCCCAGCGTGATTTCGGTCTGCATGTCGACCAGCTTCACCTGGATCAGCTGGTTTGCGGCCAGCGGTCGGCCGAACTGCTCGCGGTCGAGCGTGTATTGCCTGGCGGCGTGCCAGCAGAACTCGGCCGCGCCCATCGAGCCCCAGGCGATCCCGAAGCGCGCTTTGTTGAGGCATCCGAAGGGACCGGCCAATCCACGAATCTCGGGAAAGAGATTGTCTTCGGGGACAAAGACGTTGTCCATCACGATTTCGCCGGTCGTTGAAGCACGCAGCGACATCTTCCCTTCAATCTTGGGAAAGCTGAGCCCCTTCATGCCCTTCTCGACGATGAAGCCACGAATGTCACCATCGAGCTTGGCCCAGACGATGCCGAGGTCGGCGATCGGACTATTGGTGATCCAGGTCTTGCTGCCGGTCAGGAGATATCCGCCATCAGTCTTCTCGGCGCGCGTCCGCATGCCGCCGGGATCGGATCCATGATCGGGCTCTGTAAGCCCGAAGCAACCCACCAATTCTCCGGTGGCGAGACCGGGCAGCCAGCGTTCGCGCTGGGCCTCGGTTCCGTAGGTATAGATAGGGTGCATGACGAGCGACGACTGCACGCTCATGACGGATCGATAGCCGGAGTCGACCCGTTCGACCTCGCGTGCGATCAGTCCGTACGCGACATGCGACACGGCCGCGCAGCCGTATTTCTCCGGCAGCGTCGAACCCAGTAGGCCGCGTTCGCCCATCTCGTTCAGAATCTCGCGATCGAAGGTCTCATGACGGTTCGCCATCAACACGCGCGTCATCAGCTTTTCCTGAGCGTATTCCCGGGCGCTGTCCCGGATCAGGCGCTCTTCGTTCGTGAGTTCTTCGTCCAAAAGGAGGGGGTCGGACCAGTTGAAGCCGGGTTTGGCGGTCTTGGACATGAGGGACTCCAGTGCGAACTGCCCGAGGGAATGCTCGGCCGGCTCCGGAGTCCTTTCGTTAGCACGATCGAAGGCTTGCCGCCCTGCGCGGAGCGCGCGAAGGTCTCCGCATGAAACTACGAAGCCTACTCGCCGGACTGCTCGCATGGACGCCGCTCGCGGCTTCTGCGGCCCCCCCTGAAATTGGTGCACGGATCCCCGACTACGAGTTCAAAGGTGAGGGCGGCGTTGTTCATCGACGCACGGACGCCGTCGAATCGCGTGGCGTGGTGATCGCATGGTTTCCCAAAGCCTTCACACCTGGCTGAACGACTGAACTCGCGGCGCTGCGTGACAGCGCCATGCAACTCGCGGAGTTCGATGTCGATGTGTTCTACGTGAGCCTCGACTCGCCGGAAAAGAACGCGGAGTTCGCGGCCTCGATGGGAGCGAGTCTGCCGGTGGTGAGCGATCCGGACGGCGAGACTGCGAAGCGCTTCGGTGTTCTCGGGTTCGGGGGGCTCTATTCGAAGCGTTGGACGTTCTATATCGATTCCGAAGGAATCCTGCGGGCGATCGATAAGCAGGTCGAGCCGGCGACCGCGGGCGCCGACATGATTCGAAAGCTCGAGGAGTTGAATTTTCCTCGTCGCTCGTCGCGCGAAACGGACAAAGCCAGCGATATGCCAAGCGATTCGGAAACCTGAGGAAGCATCTTAGGTGCGAGTACGAATCGATCCAGAACGGCCCGCTCCGAGAAAGCTTTCTCCGGTTCTCGAGGCGCTGAATCGCGATCGCGTAATTCTCTACCCGTCCGACACCGGTTATGCGTACGGATGCGCGCTCTCGAGTCGTAAAGGGATTGCCGGCATTCGCGGGCTCAAGGGATTCGATACGCGCTCGCGCAAGCCGCTGTCGATGTTGGTGAACGATCTGAGCGACTTCGGTCATTACGCAATCATGGAAACGAGTGTCTTTCGAACGGTGCGCCGGATCCTGCCCGGTTCCTACACGATCATTCTCGAGGCCAGTGCCGAGGTGCCGCGGGATATGCGAAATCGACATGGGCAGATCGGCTTGCGAATGCCGGACTCGCCGCTCTGTCGCATGATGGTCGAGATGTTGGGCGAGCCAATCGTAACGGGATCGCTCACGAGCGGGGACGACGACCCGAAACTCGAAGATCCAGAGGAACTCGAGCGAATCTTCCAAGGAACCGTCGAGCTCGTTGTCGATGGTGGCCCGATGTGGCCCGAGCCCTCGACGATCCTCGAATCTGAAGGCCGGGAGCTGCTAGTCAGCCGTGTCGGGCGGGGCGAAGTGCCGGAAACTTGACCCGTGAGGGTAAGCTGTGGGATTCTCCCCTGCACCAACAAGAGGATCCCCCAAATGCAACAGCTCAGCGGACTCGACGCGACCTTCATCAACCTGGAGACGCCGAATGCGCCGACTCACGTCGGCGGCGTAGCAATCTACGACCAGTCGACGGCGCCCGGTGGTCAGGTCACCTTCAAGGGCATTCTCGAGAATGTCGAATCACGCTTGCACCTGTCTCGCTGCTTCAGGCAAAAGTTGGTTCAGGTGCCCTTCGGTTTAGATCATCCCTATTGGATCGAAGACGCCGACTTCGATCTCGAGTTCCATGTGCGACACATCGCTCTGCCCAAACCCGGTGATTGGCGCCAGCTCTGCATCCAGGTCGCTCGACTACATGCACGCCCGCTCGATCTGGCCCGTCCGGTCTGGGAAATGTATGTGATCGAGGGACTCGACGGAGTCGAGGACCTGCCTGCTGGAAGCTTTGCGATCATGACGAAGATTCATCATGCCGCCATCGACGGTGTCTCTGGGAACGAGATGATCTCGGCGATCCATGATCTCACGCCCGAGGGATCTGTCGCCGCGCCCGAAACTCCGTGGGTTGCCGAGTCGGAGCCGACGCTGATGGAACTCGCGCTGCGCAGTGCCGTCAACAATGTGCGCCAGCCCTTCCGCTTCGCCCGCATCCTCAGTGAGGCCGCGCCGCCGGCGATTCGCACGTACTTGGAGCAGCGCGAGAAGACAGACACGCCGAAGTCCGAGATCCCACGGACGCGATTCAATGGCCGGGTCTCGCCCCATCGAGTCGTTGAGGCGATTACGTTGTTGCTGGCCGATGTGAAACAGATTCGCAAACGAGTCGACGGGGCCACGGTCAACGATGTCATTCTGTCGGTCGTGGGTGGCGCGCTGAGGCGATATCTCGATCATCATGGCGAACTTCCGCTCGATACACTCAGCGCCTTTGCTCCGATTTCGACCAGAACTCCAGAGCAGATGAAGACGGGCGGCAATCAGGTCTCCGGCATGTTCGTTCGCCTGCACACCGACGAACCGGATGCGATCCGGCGGCTCGAGAAGGTCTACGAGACGACGGTCAGTTCGAAGGAAATCTCCAAGGCGGTTGGCGCGAGAAGCATGACCGACGTGACACAGACCATGCCGGGTGCGCTCGCGAGCATTTCCGGTCGGCTCGTTGCGCGGACCGGTCTGATGAGCCGTCTGAGCCCGGTCGCGAATTGCGTCGTCACGAATGTTCCAGGGCCCCAGATTCCACTCTATTTCACGGGTGCGAAGCTGGTTGGCAATTTCGGTCTCGGACTGCCCATGGAGGGCATCGGCCTCTTCCATTGCGCGCTGAGCTACAACGGCGCGATCTCAATCGCCGTGACAGCGTGCCGCGCCCAGATGCCCGACCCCGAATTCTATGCGGAATGCCTGGAGGCCTCGTTTCGAGAGTTGCGCGAGGCCGCCGTCGAGTAGCGCGACCTCAGGTCAGCGCCCCGAGCTCACGCAACCGTTTGCGTTTTTCGTCGCTGCAGCCGATTTCGTCCAGGATCTCATCGGAGTGTTCCGCGTACAGAGCGGCAGCCGGCGTCGTCTCCTGTTGTGTTTTGGAAAAGCGTGCCGCCTGACGGACTCGTCGATAGCGACCATAGACGGGATGTTCGGCTTCGAGTACGCAGCCGTTATGCGTGATCTGCGGATCGACCAGCACTTCTTGTTGAGTCAGGATCGGTGCGGCCGGAACTTCGCATTCGACCATCCGTCGATAGGCCTCTTCGGTCGTGAGCTTGGCGAGTCCTTCAGAGAGCGCCGCGGCGCGCGCGGCCTGATTCTCCTCCTCCATCATGACGGCTCCACGCTGACTCGGACTGTCGGCGAGTTCACCATGGCCGACTGCACGCAGGCTATCGCGGATCTGAGGTGCCGTTCCGGCCCAGAGTACCAACTGGCCGTCTTTGGTGGGCGCCAGCTGATAGCGCTCTCCCGGAACGACGTAGTTCTCGACGTCGTCGCCAACGAGCGTATGACGGAGCATTCCGTCCGGCCAGAAGAACATCAGTCCCGCATCGAGCATCGAGATGCGCACGTGTTGTCCCGGGGCGCCGCGTTCGCGAGCGAAGAGTGCGGCCGTAATTGCCTGCGCGAGAGAAAGCGACGTCGCCTTGTCGACGACGGCATTTCGTACGAGATCAGGAATTGGGACTTCTGGATTCAGCTGAGCCCCGACGAAGCCGGTCAACGCCTGAAAGATCGGGTCGTAGCCGCGCCGGTCTGCGTAGGGACCGTCATCGCCAAAGCCGGTGATCGAGGCGTAGATCAGATTCGGCTCGATTGCGCGCAGATCTTCTTCGCCGATCTTCAGTCGCTCGGCGGCGCCGGGCCGCCAATTCTGTACGACAACGTCGGCGCCTCGGACGAGATCATGGAAGAGTGCCAGCCCTTCCTCGGTCTTCAGGTTGATGCCGATGGATCGCTTTCCGTGATTGCAATTCGCGTAGAGTGCAGCCATCCCGTCTCGGTAATTCGAGAGTTGTCGGCTCTGCTCTCCATATCGGGGCGGTTCGACCTTGATGACATCCGCGCCCTGTTCGGCCAGCATCATGACGGCGAGCGGTCCCGAGATCACTTCGCTGACGTCGATGATGCGCACACCGTGCAGGGGGCCTGGCATGTCTGGTCTCCGTTCCTGTTCCGATCGCTTCGTTGCGTCGTCGCATTCTAGGTCAAGAGACGCTCTTCGGGGTGGGCGCAGACCGGACGGTTTCACCCGTCACTCGCTGCCCACGACGGCAGCGTCCATCGCAATTCGACCTATTCTTCGACCATGAACTCCAGACCGATAGGCAATCGCATCCTGCTGATCCTGGCATCTGTGGCCTTCCTGCCGTCGTTTCTGGCCTGTGCGGGGCAATCGACCGTTCTCGCGACAGCGTCGACGGGAGCGCGCGCGTTCGATCCGGCGACTTCCGATCGACCCTTCTTCGATCTCAACCATCCGCCGGTCATCGCCGAGATGGGCTTTCAAGTCGAGGGGGCGACGCTGAACGCGATCATCTATGAAGCACAGGGCGCGGGCCCTCATCCCACCGTCGTCTTGCTGCATGGATTTCCGGGCAACGAGCGAAATCTGGATCTTGCCCAGGCGATTCGCCGCGCCGGATGGAACGTGGTCTTTTTTCACTACCGTGGCGCCTGGGGCAGTGGCGGGCTGTTTTCCTTTACTCACGTCCTCGAAGATGTGGCCGCGGTCGTCGCTGCCATCAGTGATCCCGAATTCGCGTCGCGTCATCGCATCGACGCGGATCGCATCGCCCTCGTCGGACATAGCATGGGTGGATTCGCGGCTTTGATTTCGGGCGCAAAAATCGAGCGCGTCGATTGTGTGGTTTCGATTGCGGGCGCGAACCTCGGCGGACTCGCGCGTCTGCTCCAGAAAGACCCGGAAGCCGCCGCTGGCTTCGCGGCTTTGATCGACGGTTGGTCCGGCCCGGTCGACGGGCCGCCCGGCGCCACGCTGATTGCGGAGATGACCGGGCAAGCCGATCGCTTCGATACGGCGGCGCACGCGGGGGAACTCGCGCAGAAGGATCTGCTCTTGCTCGCCGGAAGACGCGACGTCGTCACGCCCCCCACGCTTCATCACGCGCCGTTGGTCGAAGCCTTGAAAACGGCGGGCGCTGAATCGTTCGAGGCAGTTGTTTTCGAAGAGGCAGATCACGCCTTTTCTGGACAGCGGATCGCGCTTGCCCGACGCGTGACGAGCTGGCTTGGAACCGGCTGCGCACCGGCCAACTAGCGCATTTTGCGCGATCCACGCGCAGCCAACCCGGACGGAATCGAGATCGACGTCAGTGACGGTGCCGACTCGGCGCCGATGATCGGCTACGGAGCGACGGCCTATCAGGTGACGCCGTGGCGAACCCTGCTTCGGGATCTGACTGACGGCAATGTCGATGATTTCGACGATTCCGGGCAGCCCTTTGGCCCCGCGGACTTCACCGGCGGATTCCAGTGGAGCACGACGATCACTCCTGGCTCCACAGAGTCCTTCTTGACTCAATTCGCCAGCAACGCGCCGCGCCTGCCCCGAGGAGCCAGCGCCATCCCCGAGCCGAGCAGCGCGCTGCTCGCGGGCCTCGGGTTCCTAGTTCTCGGATTGAGATCGCGCCCCGACGGATCTGACCCGTTCTCCGAAAATCCCGGTCTTCCCTGTCCGCAACCGCCACTTGCCGCGCTAACGTGCGCGCGAAAGGGTGGGCCGACAACGATGAACATGCAGATCCAGGGAAAGATTCACGCCACATTCGACGCAGCGCAGGTGACTGAACGCTTTCGAAAGCGCGAATTCGTGCTCGAACTCGAGGGCACCTCGCGCTATCCGCAATACGTGATGTTTCAGCTGACGGGAGATCGCTGTGAAGCCCTCGACGGCTTCGATACGGGCCATGAAGTCGCGGTCGAGTTCAGCCTTCGAGGGCGCGAGTGGACGAGCCCGAAGGGCGAGATCCGCTTCTTCAACAGTCTCGAGGTCTGGTCGATCGATCGAGTGAGCGAGGGCGCGGCGTCTGGCTCCGGCGGCTCTTCTGCCGCGGGCCCCGCTGCGAGCGATGCTCCGCCCCCTCCGACGGACGACGACGACATTCCCTTCTAGGCTCGAGGCGGGCACGCGAGGGGAGGTTGGAATGGGCGAACAGGACATCGGAGATCTCGAGAAGATCCGCGTGGCCGTCGAACGTTGGCTGCAAGAGTCCTTGCCCGATCGCTCCGATTTAAAAATTGCGGACCTGGCCTTTCCGAAGGCCAGCGGCGAGAGCAGCGTGACGCTGATTCTCGACGCGAGCTCAACGCTCGGCGGCGCCGAGAAATTCGTCTTTCGGATGGCCCCGCCCTCGAGTCAGGTCTTCGAGAAGCACGACCTTCTGATGCAATTCCAGATGATGACGCTGATGATGCAGCAGGGATTGCCCGCGCCCGCGTTGATTGGCTACGAAGCGGACGCGTCGATCGTCGGTAGCGATTTCTATGTGATGGGATTCTGCGAAGGCAAGATTCCCCCAGACAATCCGCCCTTTGCCGCGGCCGGTTGGCTGAAGGACGACGCCTCGGCATCCGAGCGCGCGACGATGTGGCAGCGAGGGCTCGAGGTCCTGGCTGCGATTCACTGCATCGATCTCGAGAAGGTCGACGGAAGTGAAATCGATCTCGGTCGACTGCCGCGAGCCGACTCGGGCGAAGCGATTCTCGCGCAGGAAATCCGAACATTCGATTCGATGTTCAAGCCGGAACGCCGAGCGAAGGTGGATCCGGTGATGACCGAAGGCTGGGCGCTGCTTTTGGAGACGATGCCCGAAGGCGGCGAGCCGGCTCTTTGCTGGGGCGATTCGCGCGTCGGAAATGTGATCTTCCGCGACGCGTCCCCGGTTGCGATTCTCGATTGGGAAATGGCGAATATTTCGGATCCGCGAACGGATCTGGCGTGGTGGATCTGGATCGATCGCTGCAACAGTGAAGGGCTCGGACTGGAACGTCTGGCCGGACTGCCAACGCCCGAAGAGGTCTACCAGAATTGGCAGACGCTCACGGGGCGATCGATCGATGGGATCGCCTGGTTCGAACTCTTTGCGGTCGTACGTTATGCGATCATCCTGGATCTCAAATTCGAGGCCTTTCGGGAAGCGGACTCGGGTCTCGGTGATATCCCGAATTTCGTCGTGCCGTTCATTCCCGGTCTGATGGACGCGGTTCGCGGTCCTTCCCGCTAGAGGTCAATCCGATATGCAGTCCGGCGATTTGATCGCGTCCACATCCACGTCCGCGGATCCCGCCTTCATCGGCTGGCGAATGGTCGGCATCGGATTCCTCGCCAATTTCCTGGCGAGCGCGATCACGCTGGCGACCTTTGGCAATTTCGTCGATCCCGTCAGTGAAGCCTTCGGTGTCGCGCGATCGACGACGACCCAGGGCATGGCCATCGCCTTCGTCGTGACGGGACTCGTCGGGCCCTTCGCCGGTGTCTTGCTCGACCGCGGATGGGCGCGCGCCATGATGGCTGTGGGCGCCCTCATGGCGGGGAGCGGTCTGATCCTTCTCTCGCAGGCCACCGAACTCTGGCAGGCCGCCGTGCTCTTTTGCGGGGTCGTTGGTCTGGGGTCGGCGCTCTTTGGAATCATGCCATCGATGGCGCTGGTCTCGCATTGGTTCGTGCGACAGCGCGGACTCGCGATCGGAATAGCCGCGGCGGGCCTCACGATCGCGTCGGGGGTCGCGCCGACCACGGCGGAGTTCTTGATCGGTCTCTACGGTTGGCGAAGCGCCATGATGATATTCGGGGTGGCCACGATCTTGATCGGGCTTCCGATTTTCGCTGGGTTCGTCGTCGGTCGACCCGAATGGGTCGACCAGCGACCAGACGGAGACGCGATGGAGGTCGACTCGGATGGCGTCGAGGCGGAACCCGGGATCGATGATGCGATTCTCGCGATCGGCGACCTCGTTCGCGACGGACGGCTATGGGCGCTCTCCATCGGGTGGGGTCTGATTCTCACGTCGCCGCTGGTGCTCACGCCGATCGTCGTGCCCTTCGGAACGGATCTCGGTTTCACCAAGGTTGAAGCGGCGAGATTCTTCGTCGCCATGATGCCGCTTTCGCTTCTGGGCAAGGTCGTGTTCGGACGCTGGGCCGACGTCGCCCCCTTGAAGCCAGCGATTGCCGTCGTGGTCGCCGGCAACGCTCTGATCTGGCTCGTCTTCTACGTCGAACCCGGATTTGCGCTCTTCATCGCAACGGGCGCGATCTATGGCATCGGGATCGGCGGCGCGTCCCCGCTTCAGGGCGTTACGATCGGGCGCTGTTTCGGGCGCGCGAATTTCGGCCGAGCCTCGGGCCTCGGTGGATTGCTGGCGATTGTCGTGATCGCATCGGCCATGGTCACATTCCAGTTGCTCTACGGATCGACGGGTAGCTACCATCTGGGGTTCGTGGTGCAGACCGTCCTGGTCTTGCTCGGCGGAGCACTCATCGCCGTCGTGCGAATCCCGAAACTCGAGGACGCTGCGGGCTAGTCCATTAGCGCGGTGGCGGCGTGTACCAGATCGGCGAACTCCAGGCGCGCTCCTGAATCGTCTTCGGAAGTTCGTCGGTGCAGCACGCTTCGAATCCATCGCTGATCGAATCTGGATTCTCGCATTGCACGCCGGCGTCCACGCATGCCCATTGCGTCCAGCGACAGCTCGGATTTTCGAGCAGTCGCGCATAGTAGAAGGCAGGCCCGGCGGCGTCGAAATTCGGATCCCGCCAGACCGAACAAAGATGGGTTCGTCCTGCACCGCGTCGTTCGCAAGTCGAGAGATCGACGTCGGCCTCGTTCGGGCCGCCGGCCACGGTCAAGACGACTTCGTGTTGGCTCCCGTCTTCGATCCAACCCTTCACGATCTCGATTCGCTGGAGATCGCCTCCGTTTGGATGGGGGTCGCGGGACGCTGCGACCAGGAAGGTGGGCCCCACGGTTCGTGCCGAATCGGCGGTCCCCTGCATCGGTAGATCTCCGCCCATCGGGACGCCTCCGGCGTAACCGGCTTCCGCCGGGTCGCCGGCCTGGCAGGCATCGGCCTCGTAGTTCCATCCTCCGAAGAAGCGCAGGAGCGGACGCGTACCGCTCGTCCCGTACGCCTCTTTTCGCCTCATCGCTTCGAAGAGCGCATCTCGGGCGTTCTCTTCCGCCCAGAGAACCGCGAGGCCACCCGGATTCAGTGCGGTGAGGTCCCGGAAGCCCGACTCGAGAGCCTCTGTGCTCGGCTTGCCCGCGCCGCCATGGCCCTCGAATCCGCGCTCCTTGACCAGGCCGGGTGTGCCAAGGTGGGTGTCCGTGCTGCCGATCAGGCCGAATTTGAGTGGGTTGTCGCCGAGTTCGGCTTCCAGCGCGAGGCCACGCTCGAGGGCGTCGCGCGCGAAATTGACGGCATTTTTTTCCGGATCGCTCGAGGAGGGATCGTGTGTATTAGGCGCCTTCTCGAAGGCACATCCCTCATCCGTCAAGCCAGGCACGAAGGCGCATTCCGATTCACCTTTGTGTTGCATGACTTCGACGAGTCGATCATATCGTGCACGAATCGCAGCCTCTTCGAGGCCAATCTCTTCGTGCAGTCGAACGGCGGACGTAAACGCCGAGCCCTTGCTCCAATTCGAGTTGTGCGGAATCGTCAACGCTTCACAGCCGGGCAGGCCATCGCGACATTGTTCGTCCAGACCGTTCCAGAGATGGATGGCCATCGGACCGGTCTCCATGACACTGATCGGCAATTCGGGAACGAGTTCATTTCGAAAGATCACATTTCGATGGAGATGGCCGGCGCCGTCGATGGCCGCCGTCCACTCATAGGCCACGAAACTCGTGAATTCGCAGCCCGCGCTGCGATCGTAGGCCTGTTCCGCCGCCCGCCGATGTTCGTTCCAGACGATGCCGGCCGCTGCGAGACAATGGACATTGTCCTCACCGCAGAATCCCCAGCGCGATTGGAAGAGCGAATAGCGTGCATTCATTACGTAGAAGGCCACGCGTGGAAAGGTCCGGTAGAGACGGCAGACCATCGAACCATGGCCGGGCTGCCCGGGCGTATTGCAGATATGGACCTCACCAAGCTGATTCGCATGGTCGGTTACGGCGGCGAAATCGAGGGGGCGGGCGAGCTGAACGCGGCGCAGCGCGTTCCCGT
>Ga0310122_10000185_pt1 | contig 39321 bp, 51 predicted proteins | sample CB6_Bottom_1051__FD_203503 | JGI IMG/M metagenome (GOLD analysis project Ga0310122, IMG submission 203503) | Marine microbial communities from Western Arctic Ocean, Canada - CB6_Bottom_1051 | ecosystem: Environmental > Aquatic > Marine > Oceanic | place: Canada: Western Arctic Ocean | collected...
CTGGCACCGGTCTTGCCCAGTCCTTATTCGTCTACCTTTTTACAGTAGACAAAAGTTTCTCTAAGAGAAACACTCTGGTTTATTTTATCACTCTTTCGAGCATTGTAAAATTTCCTCAGCTGCTGCATCCCGTAGGACTAGGAATAGTGTCTAAGATTCCTTCTCAGGGCCTCTCCGCTAAGAGCCCTTACTGATGATCGCCTTGTTAGTCCATTACACCAACAACTAGCTAATCAGCCGCAGCCCCATCCTTAGGCTCGAGTTTCAAAAATAAAACATTACAGTATCTATTTTCTATCAAGTCTTATCCTCAGTTTCCCGAGGTTATTCTTGACCTAAGGTTAGGTTAGCTACGTGTTACTGAGCAGTTCGCCATTCAAATAAATGAATAAACTTGCATGCCTAATTATAAACCAGATAGCCGCACCCGCCAGCAGGATAAACTGGATTTGTTTTGTTATATAGATTGATTGTATTATGATACCTCGGATGATTACTCTAAAATAAATTATACTAAAAATCTTTAACGATGTCTTCTCCAATTCTGCTATATTTGACCATCAAATAAATTCGAAAGTCAAAACTTAAAATTAATATGATAAATAAATATCATGTTAAGACGGTTGCTTCTTTCATTAAATAATAACTATAAATAATTAATATCTAAGAAAAATATTTCAGAACATTTCATTGAAACGCTCTGACCACTAGGTTGACTACTACATCATACCAAAAACTAAGTTGAGGTAATCATCCCAGTTAATATCATTAACATTTTATAAGAAATCATCTGAAAGAAGGTATTTAAAGTTTTCTATTAATTTGAAAGTGGTTGTCGACGGTGAAAATTAAAAATCAATTTATACAAAAAATTCTAAAAGGAAATCTTTATAAACAACCTCCTACAAAAATTTCTATAGAACATGGTAGAAGAAAAACAAGCTTTGAAATCTTTAGCAGATGAACTGAAAGAAAAAATGAAAGAACCTTCTGTAGAAGTAGAAGAAAAGCCAAAAGAAGAATCTAAAGAAGAAACAAAGGAAGAAATATCAAAAGATGAAGAACTTGCCATCCAAGAAGCTTCAGAGAAAATAACAAAAAAAGATGTAGAGACAGAAAAAAAATCTATAGTAAAAAAGGAATCTAAGGAAGAAACTTTAATCCCTTTAGAAGATTACATAAAATGTGCGGTTCATTTAGGGACAAAAGTAATATCTCCCCACATGAGAAAATATGTTTACAAAAGAAGAGCAGACGGACTAGCTGTTATCAACACAATTTTAATTGATAAACAATTAAGAGAAGCAATAGAGTTCATGAATAAATACAGTCCAGAAACTATTTACTTATGTTGCAAAAGAGAAGCAGGATGGAAAGCTACAGAAAAATTTGCAGAAACAACAGGTATAAGAGTTTTTACAAAAAAATATTCTCCAGGAATAACAACAAACTTAGAGCTAGAAGATTTTTTTGAAGCAGAATTAACAATGATTTGTGATCCTTGGATTGATAAAAATGCATTAAACGATACAGCAAAATTAAAAAAACCAGTCATCTCACTTTGTGATACAAATAATTATACAATTAATGTTACAAAAATTATTCCTTGCAATAACAAATCAGCAAAATCTATTGGTTGTATGCTTTACATCTTAGCAAGAGAATATAACAAAGCAAAAGACAAACCCTTCACAGCAGAATTAGAAGATTTTACTGGACCTTTGGAATAAAATGGAGGAAAGAAAATGATATATAAATCGGAATACAAAGCAACATTATACTATGATGAAGATGGAGAGATAAATATCGAAGGAAGAAACTATAGTTTCTCTTTTTTATTTAAAGATGGTGATGATTATGTTCCAATTGGAGAACGCTCAAGTGAAGAATTAGAAATAATACAAGGAATGAGTGATAATGCATTCCAAACTTGTGTTGAAGGCATGAAGTCTAATATTATTAGAGGATTTCCAGCAGGTGGGATAGAGATGAAATTCGAATTTGAAGAATCAGAACCTAATCCAGAACACAATTAATCATAAATTATCAGAAACCTAAAAAAATGCCATCAAACCTCTCAGAAAAAAAATGCGGGCCTTGCGAAGAAGTAAAATCTTTACCATTAGAAGAAGTAAAACCATTATTGTTAGAAATACCTGAATGGGAATCAACAAGTGATTTTAAATCCATAACCAGAACATTTACTTTTAACGATTTTATGGAGGCAATTTCATTCATCAATAAGATTGCTGATATTGCTGAATCTAATAATCATCATCCAGACATAAACATTCATGCTTACAAAAAAGTTACAATAACTTTATCAACTCATTCCGTAAAAGGATTAAGTGAAAGTGATTTTATTATTGCAGCTAAGATTGATGAGATCTAAGAAAATATCATTCTATTCCCAATCACCAATCCAACCTCCTCAGCTATCCCAGAATTAATTTCTAAAACATACTTACTTTTAACATCTGAAGAAGGACCATATAACTCACATTCTTCAACCTTGCAAGGAACAGCATTTGAAATATAAACAACTTCTAAATCTTCATCCAACCAAATAATATCTAAGGGGATCAAAGTATTCTTCATCCAGAATTTATAATTACCTTCTTCTCCATAAACAAACAGCATCCCACAATCAGAACATAAACTATCACGATACATCAAACCTCTTGTTCTCTCTTCATCAGAATCAGCTATCTCAACATCAAAACAACTATCCCTAAAACAAACTTTCTCAATAGAATCTTCAGAGCTAGAATAACCAAACCAATTATAACCAACAACAACTATCAAAACAATTATTATTAGAATAAGAATCAATTTCATCTTACAACTATTACTACAACTTACTTTTTATACTTAACCAACGGAAAATTTATAAACTATAACAACTTGTAACAATCATGAAACAAGAACAGGTTACAATATCAAAAGAAGAATTAGAAAAACTAAAAAAGAAAGCAGAGATAGCTGATGATGCTCTGGTTCAATTGAAATTAAGTTTAGAAGATATGGAAAAGGGAAGAGTAAGCAAATTCCTAGGCACTTCTCAATAAATTAAAAAATTTATCTTTATTTTCAATTATAAAATCTATTTCCTTCTGTTGATCTTTTTTAGAAGCAAAAGATACTAATAAAATTTTCTTCTGAGATTTGTCAATTAGATAGTAAAGTCTCTTATTCAAATATTTCTTTTCACGAAACCAATTAAATTGTAATGGCTTACCAGTAATAGCTTCTTCTAAGTTATCTTTTATTTTATCTATCCAATTTTGCTCATCCTTATCTAACGTTTCAAATAATCTTTTAAAAGAATCTGTAGCATAAACCTCGTAACTTTTATCATTCATCTATTCGACCCCTTTTCTATAGTCGCCAATCTCCTTAACTTAACTTCTCGAACCTTACCATAAATTCCTGTTTTAATAAAATCAACCCCCCATCCAACTCCCAAGTCTGCGATAGTATCATCCATTGTCTCACCACTTCGATGAGAAATAATGGTCTTAATTCCTTTCGACTTACAAATATCAATAACCTCTTTAACTTTTAACAAACTTCCAATCTGATTTGGCTTAACTATAATAGCATTAATTGATCTCTCCTCAATAGCCTTATTCAACCTTTCAGGATTAGTAGTTGTAAGATCATCTCCGACAATTAAACATTGTTTTCCAGCTTTTTTTAGTAGCTCATGGAATCCTAAAAAATCATTTTCATCTAAACCATCTTCAACATAAAACAGATTATATTTCTTAATCAACTTATTAAGATAATCAACTTGCCCTTCACTATTCAATTTCTTCTTATAAAAACTTGAACTTGCCACATCCAAACCAATATCAACTACCCCCCTATATTTCTTTTTCATTATTTTCCTAACTTCATCCATAACATCCAAAACTTCCTCATTACTCAAACCAGTTTCCCAAGCTCCTTCATCATTTCTCTTTCTAGCCTTAAGCAATTTACCAGCAATCCTATAGGCTTTCTTATTTATTTTCACACTTTCAGAAAAGCTTTTACTTTTAGCAATAAATAAAAATTCCTGAAACTCCGGTTTCTTGCCCCTAACTCCAAGACTATGCAATCCTCCACCAATCGCATTCCCAACGGACCGAAGTCTAACCTTCTTTCCTCCTAAAAATTCATAAAGCTCTTTTCCATTTTCTCGGGCAATAGCCTTCAACAACGAAGCCTCCAAGGCAAACAAACTATTCCCACCCAACTTCTTGCCAACCAATTTTTCAACTTTAACAAGATCTTCAAACTTCTGAATATCTAACTTACCAATTGTTTTCAAATTATTAATATACCAAATATCTCCTTTCAAATTCCCACCATAAGATCTAACTTCAAACTTTCCAGTTGATTTTCCAGCAGGACTACTTGTTGTAAATTTTCCTTTACCAGTTTTAACAAAGACTTGAATTGTCTCTTTACCTCGAGAATCTCTAACTACTTTAGCACCTACTTTTTTTATTTGCATACAATTAACAAACGAATAATCTTTTTAATTGTTACTAAAACACAACTAAAGTTAAAATTATTATTCTTTTAAACAAGAAGATGACGCCCCATTATACAAACTGCAAAAACAACCACAACTTTCAAAAAGAAAACAAGGATCTACACCAATCTCAATCCCATTACAATCACACTTATTAAACTTTTCACTATTAACTAACCGAATCAATAATTTCTCACTTCGCTTTAAACATTTAGCGCAAAGAGGATAACTAGAATTACAAGGATATTTCCTACCACCTATATTATACCAGGGATCAGTCTTTGTAAATACATCAAGATCAGAACTTGTACGTCCTAAACACTCACCTTCATGTACTACCAACTCACCTTCATGTACTACCAAACATACTCTACACCCAGGCTGATCTGGAGAACGACACCCAATTTTTGATTCACTATCAATATTTACTAGAACAGAAGAAGGTAGAAGATTATATACTATAGCTATTAATAATAATACAATTAAAGCAACTATTATGTATGTTATTTTCCTTATTTTATTGTTAAATAGTCAACAAAAACAGCTTTTTATATTTTTAGAAATGAAAGATTTTTAAACATATGATAATTATCAATAAAATGAAAAATAGGACATTAATCATCGGATTAATAATATTACTAATTATAATTGGAATTATTTATTTTGCAAATACAAAACAAGAAAGATCTGTTCAACCTGTTGGACCAATTAAAATAGATATCACTTGGGAAGAAGCAGTTAGAATATTAAATGAAGGGCAAGTAGCTTCTGTTTCTCAATCTCATAATCTTGATGTCATATTGTATCTTAAAGATGGTACAATTATAAATACAAAAGAACCTAATATGGATGATATTATTATTGAAGTACAAAAATGTGGAGAACCTTGTAAAGATATACTAATAGCGACAGAATAATCCTACCCCAAACAATTTTAATTCTAATAAATATCAATTCAGAAATAACTTCTAATTATCCTAATTTAACATTAACAGCTTTAGGTCCTCGATCTCCTTCCTCTACATCAAATATAACCGAATCATCTTCATTAATCTCAACACCTTCATTTAAACCAGTTGAATGTACAAAAAATTCTTTGCCATCTTCGCCAGCTATAAATCCAAATCCTTTCTGCCCATTAAAAAATTTTACTTTTCCTTTCATTTTTATCTCCTACTATTTATCATTTTTAATTATTGTTTGTTCTACCATTTTTAGAAATCTAAACTTCCTTAGTTACTTTCTCTTCCTCAACTTCTTCATCTTCAGGATTAGCCATTTTCATTATCTCACCTTCTTCCATAATTTCCTTCTCTTCTTTCTTTTCAATTTCTTCTTTCTTTTCCTCTAACTTATCAGCTTCTTTCTTTTCTTTTTCAGCTTGCTTTTCTAATTTTTCCTTAATCTCCTCTTCAGAAAGTTTCTTAATTTCCTTCTCAGATTTTTTAGGTAAAGGTCTTTTAACAGTAATAGGCAAAACCTCAGCTTCTAATTCCCTCTCAGCAATTTTTAAAACATCATAATTAAGCTCTTCTTCCTCTTCTTTGCTTAACTTTATTAAAATAGGAGCATCCATTGCCAACTGCAAACTTCTCGCTCCCAAAATCCTTGCAATTTCATATTTTGTATATTTTTCTTCTAGTTTGCTTATCATTTTAAAATTTTATTCACTTTTAACTTTATTTTTTGGCAAATACCTAGCCATTAATTCTAAATCTCCTACTGTAAAACCTTCAAGTTTTAATGGAAGTTCCTTCCGATCTTTCTTACTAACATCTTTTGAATAATTTCCTTCTAAAGTTTCATTTGGTTTTATTACTCCACGATCTATTAAATATTGATCAGGAGATTCATAACCTAATTTACTAGACATTCTTGTTAAAAGTTCTCTACCTGCACAAGTGAATCTATCTCCATTAACATATGTTCCTAAGCCTGAAGAATTTCTTCCTAACCTATGAAAAATATCAAGTAGATCAATATATTCAGCATCTTCACCTAAGCGAGTATCCATTCCAACTTCCCCTTCCAAACCTAAAGAATATTTAACAATTTCAATTATTGGAACTTCTGAATCTTCAGTCATATTATTTTAACCCTTTTATCTTCTTTTCAATATCAGGAAATAACTTATTATAAACCTTTTCACTTTCATCAATAATATTATTCAAATCATCTGTCGTCATTGAAACTATTCCACCTTTCTGCATGGAGTTAATAATTTTCTCTTTCTTAGGTTGAGAAATTGAAAGAGTCAATCTGGCTTCAGCAGAATCTTCCTCTTCCCTGGTGGGATCAAAAACTAAACTATCCCCTATTTTATAAAAAGTCATTGTCAACGGAACATTATCAGTTAAAGGCAAACTGTCTTTAGTTAACTCTCCATATTTGATAGCTCCTTCTTTCTTGTCATAAACAGGAAACTTAGCTGTTTTCAATGCGACAAGAGCTCCTATTCCACAAGCATCTAAAACATTCCCATCATCATTAATACAATAAATATCAACCATAACTGACCAAACTTTCTCTCCTTCTTCAATACATAATTTTTTCCAATCTATAAAACCACTTTCCCTTAGCCCTCTATCAACAACTCTTGAAGTTTCAATAGCCTCAATTTTGGGAGGTCCTAATTCATATCTTTCTCCAGCAGCAGGACTAAACTCCATACTAACCATCATTGTTCCTTCATCTTGATGATCAGGATAAGGTTCTTGTACTCCCATTTTAACTCCAACTATTACTTCTGTCTTTCCAATTCGAACTCGAGCACTTCCTTCAGCTTTATTTGAAACTCCAGTTTCAATCTCAACATCTCTAATATCGAATGGCTTTCTGCCATCTAATCTTTTCCCTTCTTTCAAAAGTTCTGTTATTTTTCTTTTATTTATGTTTGAGATTTTCATTTCTTCTTCCCTCCTTTATTCTCATCTACTATCTCGCCCTTCAATGCCCGACTCTGAATCTCAAGTATCTTCGAACAAGCATTTTTAGCAGCATCAATAGCTTCCTTAAATCTTTTAGTCTGAATATATCCATCCAATTGCAAATGAGTAACTTCATTATTAGAAGTTATACTAAAAGGAATATCAGTTGAACCTTCACCCTCTGTCCAATCTTCTTCTTCTTTTGTTATATCAACAACAATTTTATCATCAATCTTTCCAATAGCAATACTTGAAACCATTTCTCTCATGACAATTCCTGCATGAGCTAAAGCCATTGCAGCAGCGTTTACACCTGCACATCTTGTCCCAGCATCTGCCTGCAAGATCATTATCTGAACATCAATTACACTTCCTGGAAATCTACTAAGATCAGTTACTGCTGATAAAGCACTTTCGGTAACCAAACTAATCTCTTTACTTCTCCTACTAGGTCCTGGCCTGGCCCTATCACTAACGGAAAAAGGCAGCATATTATATTCGCATCTTATTATTCCTCTATCAGGTTTTCTTTTATTCGCAGGATGTAATTGTTTAGGACCATAAACAGCAGCAATAGCAACTGTTTTCCCACTTGCAAATAATGCAGATCCATCCGCATTTGGAATTATTCCAACCTCTGCTCTCATTGGTCTTATCTCATCCATCTTTCTTCCGTCTGATCTTTTTGTGTATCCCATCTTACTTCAAAAAATCCTCCACTCTCGAAAATTTATACTTAAATTTAGAGTTTGAAAATTTCATTTTTTAACTCCTAAGAAATTTTCAATTTTCTCTGTTAATCCATCTGAACTTGCTTCTCTTTCAATCAGCTTAATAGTCTCCTCAGCTTTCTTCTCTCCTTCCAGCTCTCCCCTCACCCAAATAAAACCATTTTGCCCAACAGTTATTTCAGTTCCTGTTTTATCTTTGATCAAATTAATCATACTTCCCTCTTTTCCAATTACTCTTGGAACTTTATTGGAATTTATTTTAATTATCATTCCACCTTCAAGCTTTCCAAGTCCTCTGGATTTCAAAGTTAAGTCAACACTTCCTTTTTTAACACTCCAAATCTTAGCATTTAAAACATCCCCAATACCTGCAAATTCATCAATATTATTTCTGTTGATAAACCTCGGACATTCAGCCAAAGGTAAAAACGCACCATAAGGGCCTCCAATATCAACTATCCATCCACTAAAAGTTATATCTTCAACTCGACCAATAACAGTATTACCTCTTCTAGGCTCAAAAACTCCACTAACTGGAATTATCTTAACAACTCTTCCTCTTACATCACTCAATCCATATCTATTCGCAATAATATTATCTCCTTCCTTTCTAGTAAAATCTCCTGGCAAATAATCATCTCCTGAAACTATTGTCTCTCCAGGAATTACTAATTTTCTTTCAGATTTTTCATAAGTTTCTTCTTCAATTTCTTCAACTTCTTGTTTTATTTTAGTTTCTGCCATATTAATCTATATATTGTCTAAACTCTTTCTTAAATAATTTAGTTAATTCCCCATTTATTCCTTCGAATCCAATTAAGGGATTATAATCTAATGAAGAAGAACTTGATAATCTCTGCAAATTGTAATTTGGAGCATCAGGAACTACAGAATTTCCCCCTCCAACAGTATTTTCTAATTTTGATCTTTCTTCCTCTGCTTTACGTTCTCTCTGTATAACATCATAAACTTCCTGCCTATGAATAGGAATCTCTTTTGGGGCTTCAAAACCCAATCTTACTTTGTCTCCCCTAATATCTATTACAGTTACCACAATATTATCTCCTATTATTATACTTTCATCTCTAAGTCTCGATAATACTAACATGTTATTGGGTCTCCTTTATTTCCTCAGTAATCGCACTACCATGCGTTGTTGAATTTAATTTATCATAAAATTCCATTTGGATACCAACAGGGATATTTAAAACTACCTCTAAGTCTCCATTACCTAACCATTCTTCTTTCTCTTTATAGTCCTTAATCAAACCATAAACTTTACCAGTATGAACAGCAGGAATACTTACTTTAATCTTCTTAGTCTCAATTTTAATTGGAATAATTCCTCTCAACTTATCAACAATTCCGTTAATCTGGACTTCTATTGGCTTATTATCAATCCTAACACCGGATTCTTTAATTGCATTTTCTAACATATCAGGAGTAAAAGGCCTGTCTGTCCTGGAATCAACAGCATTTTTAACTAAAAAATCAACAACCTGTTTTCTCCTAGATTCTAAAGCCTCATCCCTAAATTCTTGAGTAACTTCAACCTCTCCTTTCTTAACAATTTTTTCAACAATTTTATGAAAATCAGATGTTCCAAAAGCATTCTCAAGTTCAGCACTACCTGCCCTCATCCCTTTTTTCTGATCAGAATAAATAACAGTATCTCTAACAACCTCATTAATATCTACTTCATTGCCTTTTTTCAACTTAATTGCATTATCCAAATCAACCATTGTCTCAAAAGTTGCTTTTCCTGTTTTTAATCTCGCTAATGTGTCTGTCATTCTAATTATAATTTTCAATTTCCTCTTTTTGCAATTTCTTTAACTTTCTATCTTCAGTTTTAATAACTCCAATATCAAATCTATTAATATCAAACTTATTTTCTAAAACTTTCTTAAAAATATCCATACCAAGTTTAATAGCCTCATCGGTTGTAATATCTTCCTTATACTCTTTCCTTAACATTTCTTTAATCTTATGATCATTTTCTCCAATTACAGCAGCATTGTACTCAAAATAATTTCCAGTAATTTCAGTAGTGTAAATCTTAGTATCTTTTCCACTTACTCCTGCAATTATTAAAGAAACTCCAAAAGGCCTTATTCCAGGATGCTGAGTGTATTGCTGTTTTATATCAGCAACTTCTCTTGTAACAGACTCAACATCAACAGGACTGTCATAAGTAACTCTATGTTGCTGAGCAGTCACTCTCACATGATTAACTAATAATCTAGCATCACTTAAAATTCCAGCAGCACTAGCCATTATATGCTCATCAATTTCATATATTTTATCGGCAGATTTACCAACTATCAAACTATCTTTCTCACCTTTATCAGAAATTATAACAACTCCATCAGAACATTTAATCCCAATACTTGCCGTACCTAATCTAACAGTCTTCTCAGCATACTCAACTTGTAAAATATGTCCATCCGGAGAAAACATAGTTGCACTTCTATCATAACCCATTACTTGGTGCTGCATATCTGGAATTTCCATATTATCTTATTTGTAATTTCTCTTGTCCATCTCCAAAGAGTGTAATCAAAGAATTTCTTCTTTGGATTAAGACCTTTTATCTCCTTAGATTGAGATAATAAACAGGGCTTTATAAGGTTTTCGGGTGAAATTATCACTTAACCTTGCCAACACTTCCACTTACCTTAACAACCTGTAAATCCTTACCACTCATCAAAAATGCCGTCCTAATTCTATCTAAACTCCCCCTATTTATAGCTAAAACTACATTGTTTTTTCCTGTTTTAATAAACTGCGGCGAAGCCTCTGCAAAACCCAAAACACCTATAAACTCCAGCACAGCACCCTCTATATTTTTCTTATTAGCATCTTTTCCTTTTACTAATAAATATCTTTTCTTTTCTCTATGAGATGGTTTAAGTGGTTTCATTATACTATAAAGAAACAAAAAGGATATAAAAAGGTAACCAATTATAATTACATGAAAGTAATTTATTCTGATCATGCTAAAAAGAGAATGGAAGAAAGAGAAATAGAAGAATGGGAAGTAAAACACTTATTAGAATTTCCTTCTCATATCAGAAAATCTTTTAATGATAGGATGATAGCTGTTGGAGAGATTGGGAATAAGAAGATTGAGATAGTATTTATAGAAAAAGAAAATTATAAAAAGGTGATAACTGTTATATAAAGATGAGAACAACATTTGATAAGGAAGTAGATGCAGCATATATTTATATGGTGGATAATATAGAAAAAGGAGAAGCCATTAAAACTGTCCAATTAAATGAAAACATTATTCTTGATTTTGATAAAGATGACAAATTATTAGGTATAGAGATTTTAAATGCGAGTGAAATATTAAATAAAGAGTCTCTTCTTTCAGCTAGTTCTATTTAACTACCCACTTCTTATAATCTCTAACAACTCATCTCTTTTCTCTTCCATAAGCCCTTTTGTATTTGCCTCTACATTAAGTCTAAGCAGTGGTTCAGTATTTGACATCCTTAAATTAAACCACCAATCATCATAATAAACACTCAACCCATCAATTCTTACAATCTTACCATCTTTAAATTTATCTTCAATTTCTTTTATCTTATCTTCTTTATTTTCAACTTCTGAATTTATCTCTTCACTAGAAAAATATTTTTTCAAACCTTTAATCAATTCTGATAACTGTTTTCCACTCTCACCCATCAAATTAAGAACAAAGGCTGTTGTCATAAAAGTGCTCTCTGTAAAAAAATGATCTTTGTAATAAAAATGCCCCGACAACTCTCCCGCAAACAAAGCATCTTGCTCTCTCATCTGTTTTTTAATAAAAGTATGACCAACACGACACATCATTGGATTACCTCCAGCAAGTTCAATATATTCCGGAACAATTTTTGAAGATCTCAAGTCATACAAAATTGTACATTCAGGATTTTCCTTTAAAAATTCTCCAGCAATTAAAGCTGTAATCAAATCACAATTTATTATCTCTCCTTTTTCATCAATAAAAAAACATCTATCTCCATCTCCATCTAAGGCAATCCCAATATCTGCATTTTCCTCAACAACTTTCCTCTGCAAGTCTTTTAAAGTTTCAAAATTCAGAGGATTTGCTTCATGGTTAGGAAAATTAAAATCAACATTGCAATAAAGAGGAATAAAATCAACCTCTAATCTCTCAAAAATCTTAGGAAAAGTAAATCCTCCCATGGCATTCCCAGCATCAACAACAATCTTAAACTTTTTACTAGTTTTCATAAAACCCAAATTAAAATTAATAAATTCTTCTAAAACATTTTTTATGATTATCTTACCTTTTTTTGCATTAATATCTCCTAATCCTTCAACAATCTTCTTTATCTCTTTTATTTCCAATTCTCCAATCGGACTCACATTTTTCCCACACATCTTAAACCCATTATACTGTTTTGGATTATGCGAGGCTGTAATCATTATTCCTGATTTTGCATGAGATGCTGCAAAGTAAAACATTGGTGTTGAAGCCAATCCTATATCTATAACGTCTGCTCCCTCATCTATTATCCCTTTAACTAAAGAATCAAATAAACTTGGAGAACTTAATCTCCCATCTCTCCCAACTAAAACTTCCTCAACATTCAAAAACTTAACAAAAGCCCTGCCAATTTTATAAGCCAACTCTTCATTTAAATCATCAGGATATACCCCTCTTATATCATATGCCCTGAATATCTCTGCCATCTTTTAGTAAAGAACCAATAAGAAAAAGAGTTTAAAAGTATTATTATAATCCTAAGATTCTCTCAGTATTACTATCCTCTATTTTTGGAGAAGGAATCATCATATACATGTAATCTTCTTTAATTTTCTTATCAATCATTAGGGGATATAAATCTGCTTTAGAAACAACATCCCTATCAGGAAACGATCCTAATGACTCGCCTTCCTTAACCATTTTAAACGGTTCTAATTCAGAGTTGGGCATAAAATTCTCCTTATTATCAATTTTTATAGTTTCAACTACTTTAAATTTTGAAAGTTTTATTTCATCAACATTGCCTTCTATGAGTCCTAAGGATTTGAGAAAATTATTTACAACTTTAATAGCAACCTTTTTTGAGTTTTCATTATCATGTTGACCACACTCTATGTTAAATTTAATCCCCTCACCATCTATAGAGGTTCCACTTAATTGGTCCCCCATTTCAACATATTTATCTATGCCAAGCATCAATGCATATTTCTCAAGATCAGGATTACCCTTTTTCACAATAGTAAAAGGATCAGTTTCTCCACTTGTAGAGTGCAAATCTAACAAGAAATCACACTTCTGGATATAGGGATATAACTTAAATGCAATTCTCTCTTCTAATAATCCGTTTTCATCTCCTGGAAAGGAACGATTTAAATTTTTCTCAAGAAATCTTTTGTTTTCTTTACCAGCTTCTAGGTTTGCTTTAATTAAGATAAGTGTACCCTTCTTTAATTTTACATCTTTAAGAGAATCAATGGCAGATAATCCACAAGGTTCATTTCCATGAACTAAACTCATTATACCTACAACAGGACTCCCCTTACCAATTATTTTGATTCTCTCCATTTTTTTAAGCTAACCCATTCTCAGCAGCAAACTCATTTATAGTTCTTCCCACATAGGACTTAGAACCTTCCATTATGTGCTGCTGTGCAGGATTTCTTTCTAACAATTCTGAAAATCTCTTCAAATATTGTTGTTCATTTGGTTCAGCATAAGCCATTAATGTCGGAATCAAACTAGTAACATAATCATGAACATTTAAACCCCCATGACTAAATCTTGTTCCATATTTTTGGGCTTTATCTGTCATAATACTTAAATTTTTACTATCTTGCGGCAAAAGCGTTTGTAACCCCTCTGACCTTGCAGCAACATAAGTTTTCAAAAAAGTACTTAAAGCTAAATTATCCTCTATAGTTGGAAGCATATCACTAGGTCTAAATTCCACTCTCTTTTGGTCTTTTGGAAGGGGATTGCCTTTCTTATCCTGAGTCCTTATCCGAACATCAGTGTATAGAGTAGATTCAACTCCAGACTCAGCAATATCCATTGCACCAGCCAATTCATCTAAAAATTTCGTATATTCATCAATAGAACTAAAATCCTGGGGAATCCCATATCTAAGACTATCTTCATTTCCAGAATTCTTTCCAATACAAAGAAGATATAATGTTCTCCTTCCACCGAGAACTCCATGACCATTCATATTTTCAAATAATTCTGAAATATTATCAGCATAATTTAATCGTTTACCCATAAAATAAGGCGAATTCGCGCTAGCTGCAACTCCTACTGGGACCAATTCTCTCAAAAATCTATTCATTCTAATGCTATCCTCATCAGTTTGACCTTCAGCAGATATGTTAACATGTAATCCTTGTAATCCTGATGCAAGTTCTAATCCTTGCCCCTCTGCAAAACCATACTTTTTTCTAAATTTATCTGTCATATCTAATAATCTAGGATCAGGAATTACATTAGGAGTAAAGACAAATGGATATGCTCCTATTGGCAATAAATGTGTCCCATTTGGTAATTTTTTATGTAATTTCTGCAAACTTTCTCTTGCTTCATCACGATGATCTTGCACATCATTACTTGGAGATGTTATAATTTCTACCTGATAACGTCCAAGCTCATGCTGAATTCTTTCATCACCTAAATCCTCGGCAATCTTATATGCTTCTTCAAATGGTTTCAAATTATCATCTACAACAAATAGTTCAAATTCTAATCCTGTCTTAATCTTTCCAAGGTTTCCAGTATTTCTACCATTTCCATTATTTCTTGCTATCATTTTCAATGAATTTGTCTCTATTTACTAATTACAACAAGTAAAATAACTACTTAAAAAAGCCCATACAACTTTTTGTAGAAATAGAAAGTTTTATAAAGAAACCTGCTTTTTCTACAAAGAATGAAAGCTAAAATCAAGAAATTGTTATTTGAATATTCGATAAACTCAAGAATAACTACAAAGGAATTAGGTAAAAAGATAGGAACAAGCCAACAATCAGCTTCTTACCTACTTAAAAACCTAAAAAAGAAAAAATTAATAGCAGGAAATACTACAATCGTCGACGCTATTAAGCTTGGTTTTGTCAATGTTATTGTAGGATTTAATCTTTTAAATCCTTCATTAGAAAAGGAAATAATTGACGAATTAAAAGAAATATCTGCAATTACTTCAATAGAAGAAGGAAAAGAAGGAATAGATATTTTAGTTGAATACACAACTCAAAACTTATCAGCTTTCAACAAAATACATTCAGAATTAATTTACAAATTTTATAAAAAATTAAGAACAGTTTTTGTTTACCCTATGATAGTAAACCATGAATATCATAAAAATTATTTATCAAGAAAATTTTATGACTCTGATATAATTTTATTTGGGGACAGAATCTTGAGAGAGCTATCAGAAAATGAACTTGCCGTCTTAGAAGAACTTGTAAATCAACCTACTAAAAAAATAATTGATATTTCAGAATCTCTAAAAATTCCCGTTAAAACAATAGTAAGAATAAAAAGATCCTTAGAAAAAAAATACATAATAAAAGGATATTCTGCAATTCTAAATAATACTAAGCTAAACATTAATAGGGAGATAATCTTTCTTAGATTTTCAAGTGAGGGAATAAGACAAATTGATAAATTCCACGAATTTACAAAAAATAATAAGAATATTATAAAGTACATGAAAATAATAGGAGAATACCAACTTGCCATATTTGTAGAATCAATTAAAGATATAGAGATAATAAGAGATATCAGGGCTAACTTTCCAATTGAAAGTTATTTAATAATTAAAAGTGATAAAATTCATAAAAAGAGGTATTTGCCTGAAAGACAATGACTAAACAAACATATTTAAAAGAAATTTCACATTATTATACTATAAATATAATAAGTTACTATAAAAAATAGGTGAACAAATAAAAATGAGAATAATTCCAATAGGTGGCTTTAATGAAGTAGGTAAAAACATGACTGCTGTTGATTTAGGAGAAGATGTAATCATCTTTGACGGAGGATTTCATTTACCTGCAATAGTAGCAATGCAAGAATCAGAAAGAGTTTATTCAGAAAAAAAATTCAGATCTGTTGGAGCTCTTCCAGATGATTTAATCTTGGATAAGTTAGGATTAAGGGACAAAGTTCGTGCAATCATTCCAAGCCATGCTCATCTTGACCACATAGGAGCATTACCCCTTATAGCTCATAGATATAATGCAGACATAATCTCGACACCTTTCACCATAGAAGTTCTTAAAACATTATTGGGGGATGAAAAAGTCTACTTAAAAAATAAACTTAAGGTAGTCCAGCCAAATTCTTTCTGTTATGTTCAAGGAAAAAATAGAAAATACAGAGTTGATTTTATAAACATAACTCATTCAACACCTCAAACTTCATTGTTAGCCTTACATACTCCGGAAGGAATTGTCCTTTACTCAAATGATTTCAAACTGGATAACTCTCCAGTATTAGGAAAAAAACCAAACTACGAAAAAATGAAAGAGATAGCAAAAGAAGGAATTAAAGTTCTTATTTGTGACTCTTTATATTCTGGAGATGATAGAAAAACAGCAAGTGAGAAAGTTGCCAGGACAATGTTGGAAGATGTGATGTTAGGCACGGACAACAGGAATAACGGCTTAATTATAACAACCTTTTCTTCTCATATCGCAAGATTAAAATCCATAACGGATTTTGGAAAAAAATTAAACAGGAAAATGATTTTTATGGGTAGAAGCTTAGCAAAATATGTTAATGCAGCCTCAAAAGTTGATATATGCCCATTTAGAGGAGATATAGAGATAGCATCATTCCGACATCAATTAGAAAGATCATTTAAAAAAGTGAATAGAAATAGGGCTGGTTACATTATTGTATGCACAGGACACCAGGGAGAGCCTAACAGTATTTTAGATAGATTAGCAAGAAACAAACTTCCTTTCCAATTAAATAGTCAAGACCATATTGTGTTTTCATCATCAGTTATCCCTACAGAAGTCACTATAGAAAATAGGGCCAGTTTAGATAATAAGTTGAGAAAAAAAAGAGTTAGAATGTTTAACAACGTTCATGTATCGGGACATGCTGGTCGTGAAGACTTAAGAGATTTCATTAATATGTTAAATCCAGAGCATATAATTCCTGCTCATGGTCCTCATGAAAAAACCAAACCCTTAATTGATTTAGCAAAAGAACTTGGATACAAACCTAAAAATTTACATTTAACAAGTAATGGTAGTAGGTTAGTTTTTTAAAATGCCAAACGAAGATATTTTAACTGGATTAAAAAATGCTGTTAATAGGGGAGAACCCTTGGAAACAGCTAAACAAGTAATGATTAATTCAGGTTATGATCAAAGAGAGGTTTATGAAGCTTCGCAATTTGTAGGTCAAGGAGTTACCCCCGGATTACAACCTAATCCTAATGAACAATTAAATAATATTCCTCAGCCAATTCCTCAACCAACTGAACAACTTAATCAACAAATACAACAATCAATCCAGCCTGTTCAACCCCCACAAACCGCTTTAACTCCACCAATTCCAAAACCTCAAGAATCTCCGCAAGCAATTCAACAACTTCCTACTCTTGAAACTTCTCAATCTACTCAATCTCATAAAACTGAATCACTACAACAAACTAAACAACCTATTCAACCCACATTACAAAAACCAAAAAAATCTCACCTTAAGGAAATAGTTCTTGTAGTAATTCTAATATCTTTAGTGGGAGTTTTAGGAGCAACAATGTTTTTTAAAGATAGTATTCTAGGGTTTTTTACTGGATAATTAAAATAATCAATAATCAAATGATCTACCAACCAGCAGAAGATTCATATCTTTTACAAGAAACTTTAAAGGAATTTCTAAAAACAAAAAACCATAATATTCACATATTAGACATGGGATCAGGTTCTGGAATTCAAGCAGAAACTTCTAAAAAATTAAAATTTAATAATCTTCTTACAATAGATATAAATCCAATAGCTATAAGCCATCTCAAAGAACTAGGCCTTCCAACAATAAAGTCAAATCTTTTTTCAAATATAAAAAAATCAGAAAAATTTGATCTCATTATATTCAACCCCCCATATCTTCCGGAAGACAAAAGAGAGCCTAAAGACAGCAGATTAGCAACAACCGCAGGAAAAAAAGGATATGAGATTATTATAAAATTCCTAAAACAAGCAACTAACCATCTAAAAAATAAAAAATCTTCAATTCTTTTATTATTTTCTTCACATAGCAAGCCAAAAATAATATTAAAAAAAGCTAAAGATCTTGGCTATAACTATGATTTATTAAACAACCAAAAACTTTTTTTTGAAGAATTATTTGTTTATGAATTCAGAAGCAATTAACTTTAAAAATACCTTAAACTTTCCATATCTAAGCCGCCATCGTGCGTAGGAATTTTTAATTCCGAGCAGACAGAAAATCTCTGATTTTCTGGACATTGCGATGGCTGTTTAAATAAGCCGCCATCGCATAGTGGTATTGCAACTGGCTTGAGACCAGTGCCCTTTTGGGCTCCTCGGTTCGATTCCGAGTGGCGGCGTTTTTTTCCTTCCCTTTTTAAACCCTTCGAAACCTTTTAAAAGCCTTATAAATTTATTAACTAATCAAAAAGAAAATGAAAAAACTTGATCCTGACACCAATAAGTTCATTGATGAAGATGAAGACTCTGAATGATAATTCATCACAACTATTTTTATAAAACAAATTAACTTTTAGTTTGGACTTAAAATGAGGCCCTTTCAGAATGAAATTTGCACATATTACTGACTGCCATCTAGGAGGATGGAGACAGCCAGAATTACAAATTCTCAACACCCAACACTTCAGGCAAGCAGTTGAGACCTGCATTGAAGAACAAGTTGAATTCATCCTTTTTACAGGAGACCTCTTTGACTCTGCCTTCCCCCCCATTGAAACTTTAAAAGAAACTTTTGAAGACTTTAGAAAAATTAAAGATGCAGGAATAAAATCATACCTTATAGCAGGCAGTCATGATTATTCTGTTTCAGGAAAAACCTTCTTAGATGTTTTGGAAAAAGCAGGATTTTGTGAAATATGTAAATATGAAGAAACAGACGAACAAGTTGTCTTAAAACCCTCTACTTACAAATCAACCCACATTTATGGATATCCAGGAAAAAAAGCAGGGTTAGAGATTTCAAGCCTAAAAAAACTAAAAATTGAGGAACCTTATGAAAATAATTTCAGAATATTAATGCTCCATACAACAATAAAAGAAGTAACAGAAAACTTACCTATAGAATCAATAAGACTTGATGAACTTCCAAAAGCAGACTACTATGCATTAGGTCATATTCACATAGACTTCGAACACAAACACAATGATAAACCAGTAATCTATGGGGGACCAACTTTTCCAAACAATTTCAAAGAAATTGAGGAACTCAGAGCTGGTTGTTTCTATATAATTGAAGTAAATGGATTTACAAAGGTAACAAAAAAAGAAATTAAATTAAAAGAAATCCTATCTTTTAAAATAGAAATTGATGATGCTCTAATTGCTACACAAAAAATCCTTAAAGAGCTTGAAAAGAAACAAGACGAACTAAAGGACAAAATTGTCCTTCTAAAAGTTCATGGAACTTTAAAAAAAGGAAAACCTTCGGATATAAATTACCAAAAAATTCAAGATTTTTTAGAAAAAAAACAAATCTATTCTTTCTTAAAGAACACATCAAAGCTTGAAACAGCTAAAACAGAAGATATCCAACTAGATTTACAATCCAAAGATGTAGAAAAAGTCGAGGAAATTATAATAAAAAAATATGAAACTGAGAACCCTTCAGATTTCAATCATTTAATATTACAATTAATGGATGCATTGGATATGGAAAAACAAGAAGCTGAAACAAATATAACTTTTGAGAAAAGGCTTTTAGGAGAATTAAACAAAACTCTTGGAATTGAACTTGATTGAGAATTAGACTTCTAAAACTTCAACTTCTTAGACCTTCAATTTTTTTAAATTGAAGGATCAGAAATCTTTGATTTCTGAGAGTTGAATGGACTAGAGGTCTTTCAGACCTCTAGGCTCAATACCTTACTAACCCCTTCTTGCATACTCACTCCATAAAGAATATTCGAACTCTCTGAAATAATACTATCATTATGAGTAATAATCAGATACTGTCCTTGTTTCATATGCTTTTTCAACAGGTAAGCTAACTTCTCAGAGTTACGACGATCAAGTGCAGCATCAATTTCATCAAAAATATAAAAATGATAAGGACTAAGTTCTTGAATCGCAAAAATTAATGACAAAGCCACTAAGGTCTGTTCCCCCCCAGACAAGGAAGTAACATCAAAATACTTCCCCTGACCAACTTTAACCAAAATATCTAAACCAGCATTAAAAATCTCATTTTTATCTTGTGGTTCAATTGTAACAATCCCTTTACTGCTTAATCTGGAAAAGTTCTCAGTAAATAATCTATTGATATGTTTCAAGGTATCTAAAAAAGTCTTTTTCTTTTTCTTATCAATTTGCCCAATAACTTTCAGAATTTCTTCCTTCTCTTCATCCAATTGATCAACTTTTTCCCTTATCTTATCGTATTCCTCTTTAATACCATCATAAACCTCTAAAGCCCTCATATTAACATTTCCAATTCTAGCTAAAATAGTCTCAGCATTTTCTAATCTTTGTTTCAACTTTTCAACAGGCAAATTAATAAATTCAACCCCTTTAAACTCTTCAAGCTCCTCATTTAAACTATCTCTCCTAGCATTAATCTGAGCTTTTTCAATCTTAAGATTATTCATTTGGCTTTCTTCATTTCTTTTTTCATTTTGCTGCTTTAATAAGCTAGATTCAAATAATCTTACTTTATCTTGAAATTTATTTTTCTCTTCAAACATTTTTTGGTATTTTCTTTTCAAAATTTCAGCTTGTTCTTCTTTTTCATCAACAATTTCTTCCTTATCTTCCAAATCCACTCTCAAATCTTCTAACTCTTCACCAATTTCTTCTCTATCTCTGATAATTTGTTTAATAATGATTTTTGTTCTCTCAAGCTCTCTTTGCTTCATTGTAATCTCTCCCCCTAAATTCTTCTCCTCGCTTCTCTCCAACTCATTAACTTCTAATCTAAGAGTTTCATAGTTCTCCTCACTTGCTTTGCCAATTGAAATTTTCTTCTCAAAATTTTTCTTCTTTTCATCAAAATTATTCATTTCCTCTCTAAAAACTTTAACTTGTTGATTGTTTCTATTCAATTGTTTTTTCTTATCATTAATTGATTGCATTTTAACAATGCAAATCTCTCTAACACCAATTTCAGACTGGCTATCAGTTATTTTCCCCCTCAATTTTTCTATATCTGATCTTATATTAATAATTTCATTTTCAGTTTCTTCAATTAACTTCTTAGATTTATTAACACTATTATCTGCATGATCAACTACATGATCGATATGTTCTTTTGTTATTTTAGTTTTACATAAAGGGCAAATATCCAATTTACCAACTTCTCCCTTCATCTTCTCAGCTTCATCAATCCTACCTAATTCAACAGCAGAAATCTTTTCTTTTTTCAATAATAATTCCTCCTGACTATCTAATTTTTTTCTATTCCCGTCCAAACCTGTTTTTATTCTATTAATCTCATTTCCATGATCCTCTAAACTTCCTCTAATTTCAACCTCTCCCTCTAATTCCTCAATCTGACCCAATAAAATATCACCTTCATTTTTCAAATTACTAATCTGATTCTTTTTATCATTTAACTGATTGTCAACACTTGCCAAATTTGATTTCAGCAAATAATATTTCCTTTTTAATTCATCAAATTCATCCAGCTGACTTTTCTTCTTTTCCAGCTCTTGCTTTTTATTCCTCCCTTTCTCTTTAGTCATATCTTTAATTTCTTCATCAGTTGTCTTGACAGATTCTCCAAGAGTCTGTTTTCTTCTATCTAATTCTCCCAATTGATTTTCAAAATTCTCTTTCCTAGCAGTTAATCCGGCTATTTCCTGCCTTAACTCAGAAATTTCCAATAACAAGGAATCTTGTTCAATTCCAGAAGATTTTTCAACCTTTTTTCCAATTTCATCAATCTTAGAGTTCAAACTAGTAATCTCATCCTGGGTTTTATTAATAATTTCTTCAATCTTATTAATTGTTTTACTATTCTCTTCAATATTGCCCAAAACCTCTTTTAATTCCTTATTTCTATTCTGTAAATTTCTATTAATAATACTTGCCTTACACTTTCTAACAGTAAGTTCAAGTTTCTTAAACCTCAAAGCTTGTTCTCTTTCATTCTCTAAATTTCTAAGATAATTAGTACGTTCCCTCAAAATTGCACTTACTTGTTTTATCTTCTCATCAGTCTTATCTAATTCTCTCAAAGATTTTTCTTTTCTCATTTCATAAACAGAAATTCCAGAAACCTCTTCAAGAACCTTTCTTCTGTCATCAGCAGGCATTTTAACAAACTTCTCAATCTCTCCCTGAAGAACTATATTAAACCCATGAGGGTCTATTCCTACTTGACTTAACAACTCTAAAACTTCCTGCCTTGTCTTAACTTGCCCATTTATCCTATAAATCCCCTGCCCATTTTTCCTAACTTCTCTTTTAATCTTTACCTCTTTTTCATCAACTGCAAAAGTTCCATTTTCATTATCAAAAGTTATTTCAACATAAGCCTGAGTTGCTGGTTTAAAATGTTTATTCCCAGAAAAAATAAGATGAGCAGCTTTTGCCGCTCGAATCGATTTTATACTCAGCCTACCAAGGACAAAACACAGGGCATCTGTAATATTACTCTTTCCACTTCCATTTGGCCCAACAACTACAACTGTATGCCTATCAAAATGCAAAGTTGTCTCTCTTGCAAAACTCTTAAACCCTTTCATTACCAGTTTTTTTATATAGGTCATTATAAAGAAAAGAAAGAATATAGGATTTTTAAACTTGTTCAAAACACATCCAAACTCTTCTGATCTTTCATCTTCTGATGTTTTTTAAAAGTTGCCCAGGTTTGTCTAAAGATCTCTGGATATTTCTCCCAATTTTCAGCAACAAATTTTTTTGTAATAGGATTAGCAGGATAACCAGGCCCCGTATTACCATATTTCTTCTTTATCTCATCCATCGCTTCCTCTCTTCTAACTTTAGCCAAAATAGAAGCAGCTGCACAAGTTGGATAGTTCATATCTGCCTTATGTTCAACAACAAGTTCAACATTTTTATCCTCAAGCAAATCCCTTAAATATTCTTCAAATGCAGGACAATTTGTACTTGGACAATCAATAATAGCTCTATCTGGCTTTAATTCATTGATAATCTCTGCCTGTTTATGGGCCTCCAACCAATTTAAATTCAATTCTTCTGACAACAAAGCTTCATCAATTTCTTTCGGAGAAACTTCTATAATCTTAAATTTAGAATCCCTTTTGATTTTAGCATCTAACTCAATTCTTACATCATGTTTTAACAACTTAGAATCCTTAACACCTTCTAGTTTATCCTCATCATCTTTATCAATCATCACTCCAGCAACAATCAAAGGACCAATTACCGGCCCTCTCCCAGCTTCATCAATTCCAAGGATTTTCATGATTTTTCTTAGACAGTTAACTTTATAAGGCTTATTAAAGTCAATTTTCCATAGCGGGATGGAGAAGTCTGGAGTTCTCGTCGGGCCCATAACCCGAAGGTCGGTGGTTCAAATCCACCTCCCGCTATCACAAATAAACTTATAAATACTTCTCACCAATTTACTCCATGACAAAAATATTGGTAGTAAAAAGAGACGATTTGTTTAAGGAGCATCATTTTGAAGGCTTCTTAGAATTAGAAAAAAAAGATTACATAAATTTTATCCTTAATAATCATTATTATGAAGAGAGAAATGATGATTTAGAAAATAATCCAGAACACATACAAATAATTCCATATGTTTGGATAGTCAATCCTCAAACTAAAAAAGCATTTATCTACAAAAGATCTTTAGGAAAAGATTACCAGGAAACTCGTCATGTAAACAGATATTCTGGAGGTGTTGGAGGGCATATCGATCTTGTGGAAAATATTGAAAACCCAATTCTTCATTCAATGGATAGAGAATTAAAAGAAGAACTAACTATGAACAATTACCCAAAAGCCAAATTTATTGGTTATATTAATGATGACTCTGATATCTACAACAAAGTTCATTTTGGGATTATAGCAATAGCTGAAACTTATGAAGATGTCAAGCCAACAGATGATGGAATAGATTCAGGCTCATTCCATTCAATAGAAGAAATAGAAAATCTATTTTCAGACTCAGATAGTGAAGTAGAAAATTGGACACAACATAGTTGGCCTTGTGTGAAAGAATATCTAGATAAAATAGTGAACTCTGAATAAAATCCAAAATCTTTAAAACCTCTACTCTCGTTATTTCTAAAAAGAGGAGAAAATGCCACACCACAGACCACACCTACCAGAATTCCTATTAACATATTTTAAAGACAGAGAGTTAAACGAACTTTACCTCTCAGTTTTCCTAAAAGTCCTTGGCCAATCTCTTATAACAATTTTCATACCAATTTATTTCATAATTTTAGGCTACTCAATATTTGATATATCCTTATTTTATCTGATTTATTTTATTACAATTACTATAACCATGCCCTTTGGAATGTGGTCTAATTCAAAGATAGGAATAAAAAAAACCTTGACCTTAGGAACATTTGTCTTAATTTTTTATTATTATCTCCTAGGTTTTTTAGAAACAGGATTATCTTACCATTTAATTGCAGTAGTTTTTGGAATCAGCAGCGGTTTTTATTTCGCTGCATTTCATATAGATTTTGCGAAATCTGCAAATAAAGGCAGAGAAGGAAAAGAATTAAGTTGCCTTAGAATAATTGTAGTTATTGTTGGAGTCCTAGGCCCTTTAATTGGCTCATTATTAATCTCAGCATTCTCTTTTAATTTTATGTTTAAATTTGTCTCAATAGTATTATTCCTATCAGTCATCCCTTTATTTTTTTCAAAAGATTTCTCAATTCGTTATAAAAAATTCTCTCCTAAAAGAATCCTAAAAGCAGACTCAAAAGAAAAAGGAATAGCTTATCAAGCTAGTGCAATGGTCGGAATAGCTCAAATCTATTTTTGGCCGCTTTTCATCTATCTAACTCTAAAAAGTGTGGTTTCATTAGGGGTCATAGTCTCAACTAGCTCATTGTTAACAATCTTCATAATAGCTTATATTGGAAAATTAACAGATAGAGACAAAAACAGTGTTTTGAAACTAGGAGTCTTATCAACTGCTCCTTCATGGATAATTAGGATTTTTCTACTGTCCCCGATTGGAATGTTCTTCATTAACTTCTATAGTTTTATAACTCAAACATTAATTGACTTACCATTTAATAAGATGACTTATGCAAAGGCAAAAAGAAGCAAACATATTGCAAATTATTTCTTATTCAGGGAGTTTAATTTAATGAAGGGAAGAATATTAATCCTAGCAATTGCTTTAGCAACTCAGAGTATCGTCTGGGTATTTATTGCTACTTTTTTCGCAACTTTTCTTTACCTAATTGTTTTGAAGAAAAGTAAGAAAAGGTAACCTTTAAAACCTCAAAATTCATACTCAAATTATAAGCCACCATCGCATAATGGTATTGCAGCGCGTTGCTAACGCGCGCCCTTCGGGGCTCCCCGGTTCGATTCCGGGTGGTGGCGTATTAAGGAGTCGAAGAGGTGTTTCTTGCCGATATCGCATAGTGGTATTGCACACGATTGGAAATCGTGATCCTTTTGGATACCCAGGTTCGATTCCTGGTATCGGCGTATCTCTTTAGCATAATTTTTAAACCTAACCTACCATATTATCATATGAACACCCAAACGGCCATAACCCAATTCAAAAAAATCAACAAACTAAAAGGAGATATGAGATTAGCTGCAGAAGCATGGCGAACTCCTTTCCAAACTTTAATCTCAACTATATTATCAGCAAGAAGCTTAGATGAAACAACAATAAAAGTTTGCAAAATTCTTTTTAAAAAATATCCAAATGCTAAAGCTCTCGCCAAAGCAAAATCAAGCGACATACAAAAAATAATAAGGCCAATAAATTTCTACAGAAATAAAACTAAAAGTATTACTAATTGCGCAAAAGTTCTACAAGAAAAATACAAAGGGAAAATACCAAATGATTACAACAAACTAATAGAACTTCCGGGAGTTGGCAGTAAAACTGCAAATGTTTTCCTTTCAGAACAAGGAATACATGCTATAGGGGTAGATACTCATATTTATTACATTTCTAGACACCTGGGATGGTCAAAAAGCAATAAGCCAGAAGGAGTCGAAGAAGATTTAAGGAAACTTTTTCCAAAAAGCTATTGGATAAAACTTAATCCAACTTTAGTTAGATTTGGTAAGAAATACACTTCAAGAAGAGAAAAGAATGAGTTGTTAGATGAGATTAATATACTAAAATAATATACTAAAATAATATACTAAAATAATATACTGATAACCTACAAAATTAGATTTAATTAGTAGCAAGTTAAGCGAGAGAAGAGTAACATAGTCCTATATAAGTTATTAAGAAATAATAATTCACTTCTCAACCTTATTAGTTCTTTCATACTTCAATCCAATTCCATCTAAAATATCTAAAATATTCTGCCTTTCTTCGCTTTTCCCACAACTTTTCCAATCAATCAAAGCTAGTTTAATTTGTTCTTTCGTTTTCTTTTCAGCTTCTCTAATCATAGTCTCAGTAACTGGAAAACTATAATCAGGAATTACATGGGAGATTGCATACTTGCTATTAAGCTGAATATCATTAAAATTCAAACAATAATGTCCTCCTCCAATAGCAATACAAGGAATCCAATCTCTTTCTTGCTTAAAATCCTGCAAAGATAAAATTGTCTCAGCAATCACCTTAGCAGCTTTCTCATCTTTCCATTCATTTTCCAAACTTCCAAGTTCAATAAAACAACTTGGTATATCAAGTAAAGGACCATGGTGTGTAGCTTCCATACTTATTTTATATTTCTCAGAAATCTCTTTGTCTTTCTTAGCATTCTCCTCCAATTTTTTAAACAAATATTTCAAAACAAAAGCAGATGTTGGACATACTTTTCCTGGCTGTCCCCCCAAATCAGCCCCCCTCCAGTTTCCAGCAGCATGTAAACATAAACTGGGGTCTCCTTTTTTAGAACGATGAGTGCTTGCAAAAAACAAAAACTCAATACCTCTCAACTCAGGATAGTTTTTAACATTAATATCCTCAGAATAAATTGTCTCTTTCTTTAGTTCAATAATCGGAACTTGCGGAGAAAAAGCAAGTTCTCTAAACCTATCAGCAATATTCTTCCCTGCAATATTATCCTTACAATATGCAATTGCAAATCTCATTATCTCTTCACTTCCTTGCCGTTTACTATCAAAGTAGAAGGCTTCCCACTTAACTTCCCCCGATCTATAACAACATCCACTTGATCCTTAATATCTTTAGAAATTTCAGAAATCTTTTTGGCAGGCTTCTCCCCACTTAAGTTTACAGAAGTTGATATAAACGGATAACCTGTCAATCTAACTACATTACAAAAATCACTATCAGGAATCCTAACACCCAAACTATCTCCAGAGCTAACATTTTTTAAAAATCCCTCCTTTTTCTTCTTCATAATAACAGTATAAGGTCCAGGAAAATATTTTTTCAAATCCAAATTTCCAACCTTACAATTTTCTTCAATCCAATCTAAAGAAGGAGCAATAATAGAAAGCGGTTTATCAACATCCCTTTTCTTTATCTCTTTAATTCGGGCAACAGCTTTCTTATCAAGAGCATTACAGCCCAGTCCATAAACAGTATCTGTCGGATAAATAAATACCTCTCCTTGCAAAATTTGTTTTTTCAAATCATTCATTAACTTTAAAAAACTTATTAGCTTAAATAAATTATGCCATCAACATTATCTAATTTATTATATATTTTATTGCTAGCAGCAGGTTTTCCAGCAGGATTGATTCTTGCAAAACTTTGCAAAGAAGAAATAAAAATCTGGAAAAAAAGATTAAAAATAATCTCCATTATCTCTTTAATCTTAGCAATTACAATCTATTTTACAACATTTGAATTAAAAATCCCAATTATCATAACATTAATATTCATAATAATAACAAGTATGACAATTATTTGGAAATCTAATAAATAAATAATTATTTAAATCAAAAAATCTTCTCCCTATTAGAAATAAAAAGAGGTATTAGCATGGTAACCATAGGATCAAGAGGCATTCAGCATTTACATAAAAAAAAGAGGCAAAAAAAATTAAAAAGTTTTAAGGAATTTATAAATTCTATAGCATATCTGGCAGCTATTTTTGGACCATTAATTGCAATCCCTCAGTTATGGAAAATATGGTATTTTCAAGATGCAACAGGAGTATCCATTTTAACTTGGGCAGGTTACATGTCTGGAGGAGTTTTTTGGATGGCATACGGAGTAATAAATAAAGAAAAACCAATAGTAATCATGAATGTTTTGTGGTTAATTTTCGCCCTTTTTATTGTAATTGGAGCTTTTATTTACGGTTAGAATTATTATTAAATTGTTTCATTATAATTATATTTATCTAAACAATATTGCATGGTCCTTTCAAGCCCTCTAGAATCATAATCAAGTTCATCTTTAAGATACCTTTGTAGAGTAGAGGTAGGCCTATCAGACCATTTCATTTTATCTGATATTCTTTTTATATCCTCTTTTCGGACTAGTTCTGAGAATTCTTTAGAAATACATCTAGTAGCCCCTTCTGCATCTTCCCTTGAATCAAAATCCAGATAACCATTTGTCTTAAACCCCAAAATTTGAGAATCATAATATATATTTTCTATATTTTTTCTCATATCTTCTTCATTTTCACTGAAACTAATAAAATAAACACTAACCCCTCCAATAACTATTATCACTATTAAAAATATTAAAATTCCTTTCATCCTATACATGCCCCATTTTGACATCCATTTGGACATTCAAAAGATTCAAAAGTTGTATAATACCTTCCAACAACTTCATTATCTTTTTTTACTTCTTTTTCTTGAAGTTCATCTCCATTACATTTATCACCCGAATAAGTTTGCCATCCCCCCAAAGTTCTTTCATAAACCATCCCTTTAACATAATAATCATTTCCACCTTCTTTTTTAAGCATTGGTTTTTGGCTATGTGCAAATAAATATCCACCCACTCCTAAGCCTATTAATATTATTACAATTAAAATCCGAAACCAAGCTTTCATTTTCTTCCTCTTCCCATTTACATAGAATCAATACTTTTTAAATTTACTTCCCTCTTCTCTGTCCAGCTCTCACACTAGGCCTGTTTTTATTCATCGGAGATTTACTTCTCAGTCCTCTTGACTTCTTCCCAGCACTCGTCAATCCTCTATGAACTCTATGTTGATTTGTCTTCTTTGTTATCCATTTCATCTTCTTATCATTAGCAATTTCAGGCTTGCTATAATCAACTAAAATAACTTCATAAAAATAATGCTTTCCATCTTTTGCAAGATTGTAACTATTTAAAACTTCTAAATTAGGAAATTTTTTCTGAGCTCTTTGTTCTGAAACCCATCTATAATTCATTTTAACAACTTTTTTATTTGTCTGTCTTTTTGTTCTTCTTCCTTTATTTGGATTTGGTCTTTTCCTTCCCCCCCTTAAAACCCTAACCCTGGCTATCACATAACCCTTCTTAGCCTTGTAACCCAAACTTCTAGCCCTATCCAACCTAGTAGGCCTATCAATTTTCTTAACTACATTATCTTTTCTCCACTCAATCATAAGTTCTCTAACTCTATCTACATCTGGCTTTTTCCAAGCTTCTCTTATTTGATGATACATTCCTTTTGTCATTTTCAAAATCTTGATTTTGGATAGATAAAAACATTTCAAGTGTTTTTATATGTTTATTTTTGTTTTAAGGCATTTAAAAACCTTATCATAAATGGTCCTGCACAGATTTGAACTGTGGACCCCTGCCGTATCAGGACAGTGCTCTGACCAGACTGAGCTACAGGACCTTTCTCTTCATTAACTTGTTAATGAACTTACTATATTAAATTTAGAATTAGAAGGGGTTTATAAGGGTTTTTATTTTCCCCGCATCTCAATAATCAAACTACCATTAACTAAATGATACCTTAAGATAGGCAAGTTAACATTCAAATTCTTAGAATAAACTTTATCTTTTGAAAGAGCCTTTATCTCAATTGAGCTTTCTAATTGGTTAATTAAAACATCATCAATTGTCTTTACTCCAGGAACATACAACTCATAAATAATCTTTCCTGAAAGTCTTTTTATCCTAGACTTAGGTTCTTTCCTGGGAAGTTCTGAAAATTTTTTCATCTTTTCCTTAGGAAAATAATTATTTATTTTAACAAGGGATTTATTAACATTTCTTTTCTCAGGAAATATTTTTTCTCCATTAACAAAAAATTTGACATTAAGGCCCGGAAAATTAGGATTCTGTTTTGGATTACGCCTTGGATCTTGTATTGGATTATGTCCAGAATTATTCATATCATTATGAATATTTTTCATTTGTTTTTCAAATAATTTCATTACACTGTTAAACATTTTTTCTACAAATGTATCTGTAAAATCCATATTCTCTTCTACAAAATCATTCCTACCTAAAAAACCATAATCTTCTTGATCATATTTAGACATCAAATCTTTGCTGCAAAAAGGGCAAAATTTAAAATCTTGTTTGATTTTCTTCTCACATCCGGGACATCTTTTGTTAAACATATGGAACTATATTAAGTGAAGTTTAAAAATGTTTTGATGATTAATTATCGGAGTTCACTTTAGAGTGCCTATCTCTAACCATCCTATATCCAGACCTTCTCCCAAGATATGTACTATAATAATTAGAAAAACTGCCTAAGCTATTAAACCTAACTCTACGTAGCCCATCTTCATAACCCTTAATATTATTAGGATTATTATCTAATTTATGAGCAACTTCAAAAGGGACAATAGTATAATTTGATACTATAAGACTGGCAGCTGTTGTTATCCCAATAGCTCCTACAATTATTTCCAGAGTTTCTAAATTCATTTCGTCAAAACAATATTAGATAATATTTAAACCTTGCCAACCAAAAACATAAGTTTTTTAAATACAAAGTTTCCTATTCTCTCATAGGAGGTAGAATATTTAAATAGAAAAATGAGCGAAAACAAAGAAAAATCTCTCAATTCTAGAAAAAAAGAACTAGCAGAAAAATATGGAATTGACTTTGATAAACTTGAGAGAGAACAGATAAAACTAGCGAAAGAACTAGAAATTAAAGATAAAATAGATTTCTCATTAGTTGAAACATTTGGAGCGATAGATAATATTTTTATTAAAAACAAACTTTTAAGCTGTATAATTGTATGCAATAAAGATTTTGAAATAATTGATTGCGCATATGTACTTGAAAAAGTTAGATTTCCCTACTTCCCAGGATTTAGAAGCTATCGTGAACTTCCTGCAATGATTGCTGCCTTTGAGAAGCTTAATGAAAAGCCAGACATTATTTTTATTAGTGCTCAAGGAATTATCCATCCAAGATTAGGACTTGCAAGTCATTTTGGATTATCAACAAGCACTCCAACAATTGGAGTTTCCAGCTCTCTAATTGATTGCCAGACAGAGGGAGAAAAACCAAAAGACGATTCAGATATTTCAAGAAAAGAAAAGAAAGTTGGAAAAGTTTTAATAGGAAAACCAGAAAGCAATCCTCTTTTCATTTCTCCGGGAGATCATATTTCAATTGAAACTTCTTACGATATTTCAAAACAACTTATAAACTTGCCCCATAAAAGACCAGAACCAATGCATTTAGCAAGTAAATATGCTAAAGGTGTAAAGAAAGAGTTAATGATTGGACAGGATTAAAATTACTGACTTCTTGTTATATCATAAACTATAAACTCATACTTACTTCTTTGATCCTCAGGCAATTCATCAACCTTAGCTTGATAATCTTTTCTTTTTTCTTCTACCTCATTAGAACTTAAAGGGCCAACTATCCTCCCCCTACTAAGCATGGGGACAAATGTATCTTCTATAAGAAATGCTATATCATCTTTATCAATAAGTTCTCTTAACTTAATTGAATTATCCATTTTATTTTCACCTATATTAAGTTTATAAATTTATATATGATTAAGTCCACTTCTTAATGGCAGGCAAAAAATATCTAAACGCCAAACCAATAATCCCAAAACCTAAAACAATTAAAATAATGTAATAAACAAAATAAGATTTCTCTGAATAGAGTCCTTTACCATTATCAGACCCATTTGTGTCATTTGTATCATTATTATCATGGATTGTAAATCCAGTTATACTATATTTTTTAAATTCATTAATTGATTTTATATTCTCAACTTTTTTATCATCAAAAACATTTACAAAATTAAATAATATTAAAAGTGACACCACTAATATTGCTACATACATAAATGCAGTATACTTATTGCTATCAAAAATATTTGCCATTTTTCACTCTCCTTTACTTCTTTTTTATCTCTTCGCTATCAAAATCAATTGCAAGATAATCTCCTTCTCCTAATTTAAATCTATCAACAGTTTCTTTCGGAATTGTCACTACAAATGAATTCCCCACTTTTCTCAGTTTTACATCGAATTTTCTTTTTGACATTTTTGTTTTCTTTTTTGTAATAGCATGAAAGATTTCTCAAGAAAATTTCCCAAGAAGACTATGAAACACTCAGAGAAAATAAATTTCCTCTGAGTGCACCTCTTATCCCTTTCAGAGCTGTATATACAAGGTATATACGGTATTTAAATATTGCTGTTCTCTTTATTATTTTTGAGAACAGCAAGGCTAGAAAATCAAAAATTTTCTATGTACTTCGACATTTAATCTGTATATACAAAGTATATACGTAACCTTGAGAAGAATTTAACGAAAACCAATAAAAACCCCCTTTCATTTATTCTTTTATGAAATACTCAAAGCTATGCGAAACATATGAAGATCTAGAACAAAATCCCTCTAGGCTCAAGAAAACTGCAATCTTATCAGAATTCCTAAGAAAATTAAAACCAGAGGACAATGAAATCCTTTATCTACTCCAAGGAAAGACATTTCCAGATTATTCTGAAAAAGAATTTGGAATTTCAGAAAAACTTTGCATTAAGGCTTTATCAAGAGCATCAGGAGTATCCAACGAAGATATTGTAATCAAATGGAGAGATCTTGGAGATCTTGGAAAAGTTGCAGAATTTATTATGGCCAACAAAAAACAAGGAACATTATTCTCCAAACCTTTAACGGTAAAAAAAGTTCTAGAAAATCTAAAGAAACTTCCAGAATTAGAAGGAAAAGGAACAGTAGACAAAAAACTCTCCCTGATATCAGAACTCTTGACTTCTGCAAAATCAAATGAAGCTAAATACATAATCAGGACTCTTTTAGGAGATTTGAGGGTTGGAGTTGCTGCAGGAACCTTAAGAGATTCAATTGTTAATACTTGTTTTCCAGACTTAGAAAAGGAAGAAAAAAAACAGACCCTGGAGATAGTCCAAGATGCCTATGATAAATCTACAGATTGGCAGCAAGTTTTTGACCAAGCTTGTAAGGGTACAAAAGCTTTAGAAAAGACAAGTTTGGAACCCGGAAGAGCAGTTAAAGTAATGCTTTTTCCAAAAGAAGACACAATTGAACTTGGATTCAAACGAGTTGGAAAACCAGCTTTAATAGATTTCAAATATGACGGATTTAGAATGATGATTAATAAAGATGAAAATGGCGAGATTAAAATATTTACAAGAAGACTAGACAATGTAACAAACCAATTCCCAGATGTTGTAAAATATGTAAAAGAAAATGTAAAAGCAAAAACTTTCATACTCGACTCCGAGGCAGTTGGTTATGACCCAAAAACAAAAATCTACAAACCTTTTCAAGATATCTCTCAAAGAATAAGAAGAAAATACCATATAGAAAGATTAGTCAAAGAACTGCCAATAGAACTAAATGTTTTTGATATTATTTATTATAACGGAAAATCATTAATTAAAGAACCTTATAAGAAGAGAAGAAAAATTATTGAGAAAATAGTAACTAGTTACCCTTTTAAGATTAAGCCTTCAGAAGCTATCATTACAGATAGCATTAAAGAAGCTAATAAATTTTACAGAAAAGCTCTTAAAGCAGGTGAGGAGGGAGTTATGATGAAAAATCTAGAATCTCCTTATAAACCTGGATCAAGAGTGGGTTATGGAATAAAAATAAAACCAGATGACCCTGATTTAGATCTTGTAATAGTTAAAGCAGAGTATGGGACAGGAAAAAGAGCTGGTTGGCTGACAAGTTACACTCTAGCATGTAAAAATGGCGACAATGATGAACTTTTGGAAATGGGGAAAGTCTCAACAGGATTAAAAGAAAAAGAAGAACTAGGCCTTTCATTCAAAGAACTTACAGAAAAACTCAAACCTTTAATGACAAAAGAGTCTGGCAGAACAATTACCGTTAAACCGAAGGTTGTTGTAACAGTTATCTATCAAAATATTCAAAAATCTCCTACTTATAATTCTGGTTATGCCTTAAGATTCCCAAGAATAATCAGATTAAGACCCGATCGTTCAACAGATGATATTACTACTTTAGGCGATGTTGAGAAGGAGTTCAAAAAAGCTCATCCCCATTAAACATTTATAAACCTTCCCTCACATAATAAAAAACACCGTCGATAGCTTTTCCAGCAACCAAAAGCTTTATAAATCAAACTAATCTATAATTTCTAATCCCTTTAAACAACAAATGGCAAAATCTTCAAAATCTTCAAAATCTTCAAAATCTTCAAAATCATCAAAAGCATTAGTTTCTTCAAAAATTCAAAATATTGTTGCTACAACTTCTCTTGGAAAGGAGGTTCCTTTGACAAAGTTAGCAAAAACAATACCTAATACTGAATATAATCCAGAACAATTCCCAGGATTAGTTTTAAGAATTAAACAGCCAAAATCAGCTGTCCTTGTATTTTCTTCAGGTAATTTAGTTTGCACGGGAACAAAGTCGGTTGCTCAAGTAAAACAAGTTATTGAACAAGTTATCAAAATTCTTAGGAAAATTAATGTAAGAGTAACTGAAAAGCCTAAAATAACTGTTCAGAATATTGTAGCAAGTGGAAGTGTGGATATGATGCTTAATCTAAACTATCTCTCACTAGAACTTGAAAATACAGAATATGAACCAGAACAATTCCCTGGTTTAGTATACAAGCTTGAAAATCCTACTGCAACTTTCTTACTTTTCTCAAATGGGAAATTAGTTTGTACAGGTACAAAGAACAACGCACAATTAAAAGATTCTATGGCCCAGTTAATTGTAACTTTAAAGGAAGCTGAGAAGAATAAGAAAAAGTAATTACAACTTTTTTCTTTGTTCTTTACTAATACCATAAATATTTTCAGTTCTCTTTAGTTTTGTTTTTTTAAATTTAATACCCATTTCTTGATTCTTCCTCCTCAAAAAAACTAACAATAAAACTATTAAAACAATAATAATAGCTAAAGTTAAAATAAAAATTAAAATCCAAAATTTCCAATTCTTTTTTAATTCTTCTGTAATCTGAGGTTCTTCAGTATCTTTAGGTTCTACTATAGTTATAGTATCATCTTCTATATCTCTGGTTACATTTTGAGTATCATTTAAAGGTATAGATCTTGTACTACTTCCTCCTCCCCCTCCTCCACCAGAACTCCTTTGAGCCGGACATTCTCCACAATCACCAGGACAGCTAGAACAACTTTCATCTCCTAGACATACATTATCCCCGCAAAATAATTTATCTTCAACAACTCCGGAATATCTTAAATTAGAAACAATAAATGTATTTTCTTCAACAACACAACTATATTCTCCGGTTGAAGGACAATTTATTTTTGTACAACCATCAAGTATACCTTCTATATTTTCTATACCTTCAGAATCTTTTATACATACCCCATTTGAATCCAAATCTTTCTTTTCTAAATAAATTGTTTTAGTTTTATCAACTAATGACAAACCCTTAACAATAATAAATTCCTTAGGTTCAGTCAAAGAACTTCTTTTTATTATTAAATTACTTATATCTAGATCCCCTAAAGCTAAATCTGCAATAGATATTAATTTCTTATTATCTTCTTTTTTCTTTAATATTAAATCCTCTTCTATTTCTTCTAATTTTAACTCTACTTGACCAAGTTCAACTTTATAATCAGCTATAACTTGTTTGCTAATACATTTACCAAAAACCTTATCATAACCTCCATTACAAGAAAAAGTACAAGTATCTTCATCTAATAAGGTTGTTCCTTCTGGATTACATTTATCTTTATATCCCGTTGCAATTCCGTTTTCAACTTCATTACACTGAACAATCTGATCAGGAGTACAAGAAGAAACATATCCGCATGTTTCTTCAAGTAGTGGGTTTCCTTGGCAACCTTGAGGGCCTTCAGAAACAATAGTTCTTGTTTGTATATTTCCAGGCTTACAATCACCCCATTCAGAAAACACATAGATACATTGAGAAGATTGATAATTACAACTAACTGTTTCTGATAAAGGTTTTTGTATTCCTCCCCTACAAGTTCCTTCTACACTCCAAGTTTTTGTCTGTTGTTCACTTGAAGGGCATTCTAATGGATCAAGAACATATACCCAATTCTCTTCAGTACATTCAGGAACATACTGACATTGTTCTAATAAAATAGGATTATCAATTACACAATCAACAGGGGTTTTAGAAAATATAGTTCTTGTTCTAACATTATTGTTCCCACATACCTCCCATTCACTATATATCACTAAAGTACATGCTATAATTTGATCACAACTTACTATTTCTGAGTCAAGTTTTTGAACTCCATTTCTACATTGGCCTATCTTGTTCCAGGTTTTTGTCTGTTCTCCACTTGAAGGACATGTTGAAGGAGATAAGCTAAATATCCAGTCCTCTTCCTTACAATCAAAAATATAATCGCAAGCTTGATCTAGAACGGGGCTTTCGACAAAACAATCTTCAGGACTTTTTGATAAGATAGTTTTAGTCTGCTTCCCATTTTCTCCACATTCACTCCAACTATTATAATCTACAGAAACACATTTCTCACCTTCATCAGGTGGTAATCCGGGAGTATTAGGAGCACCTGGAAAGGTTACAAGACCAGTAGCAGGAAGTTCAGGAGCCGGAGGACCAGGTAAATTTCTAAGATCTATTACTTTCTCACCTTCCTCTCCAGTAAAAACTATATAAAGCAAGCCAAAAACTAGAATTAATATAATTATTAAAATCCAAATCCATTTTGCCAAACCTTTCTTTTTTTCATTTTTCATCTCTTTTCCTCCCTTTTTATTATCTTATTAATCAATAAGAGTAATAATTATTATCCAGAATAAGAATAATAATTAGTATTTAGTATAGGAGTAGGAGGATACCAATCAAGATATTTTGCTAACACAACTTCTGCATAATTACTTTTGAAGTCATTTAATGAGTCATCCTCTAAATTATACAAATCATTATTAGTTTTTCCTGGAAAATATTGTGAAATACCTAATTGATAAACTTTCAAGTCATCTATATTTGACCATGAACAAGTTAAATAAAGACTAGCTCCTCCCGTAAAACTTATTCTACTAGACTTACAAACAATTCCACTTAATCCAGTGTCATAAGTATTGATATTTACAGGAGCATCCTCATAATAATCATAAATATTATCATATTCATCAACAGCAAAAGCATAAACTCTATCACTTTCTAAATTTTTTCTTCTCTCACCTATTGTATTCTCTCTAAACTCTTCTAAGCTTGTTTCTTCTCCAGGATAGTGATTTTCTATTTCAGGAGGATTTACAGAAAAAATACCAAAAAATCTATTTGGTTTATTATCACCTCTTCTTCTGTTAAAACGAAGATTAAAATAACCATAAGGATCATTATAATAACTAACTTCTGGAAAGACATGAAGCTTACCATTACTCAACTGAGAAGTTTTAAATCCATAAAATGCCCCACCAAAAGGCTTCCCTAATCTACTTTTCCATAAATTATCAACACAACGACCAGTAAAATCATAAGGACCCAAAATAGTTGATTTTAGTTCAGGAATCTTCCTTATAAAATCTGCATTATCTTCAATAACTTCTTTTTCATAATGATTTTTATATTTAAATGGTTTGGAGAAATAATAAATACCTGGATTTTCTGAAAAGTCTCCAAAATATTGACTATATCTCTTTTTAAAATAGTAGTTACCCCCATCAATAGCTTTAACATCAATTCTATAATGCTTATTATTATTTAGATTAAGGGAAGTTATCCATTCATTAATAGCCTCCCATTCGCGCCCTTCAATAGTATCATCAAACTCTTTTGATGCAACAGTTTCAGAATTCTCTATACTAAATACTTCTAGCTTAATTTTATAAAGATCAAAACTTGATCTGCTATTATAAATTTTATAATCACCAAAAGTTTTTCCGTGGTTTTCATCGAATAAACATTTTAGCCTATTTTCTTCTCTATGCATAGCAGGATCATAAACAGTATTTTGATCTATATAAACCATTTCAACAATATTCTTAAGATTATTCTCAACATAATAAGGGATTTCAAAACTAACAATAGGATTCCTTCGCATTTCTTTTAAAACATCATAAATAATCGCATCATAAAGCTGAGGATTATCCCTATATTTTTTGAGAAAAATATTAGAATTCTCCAATAAATTTATTTGATAAAATATATCATTAAGGTGGTCAACATAATTTATATTATATCCTCTGCTAGTCCTAGAACAAACAGCTTCAAATCTTCCTATCTTACAATTAAAACTTGATTTGGAGTATCTAATCTCCTCTTTTTTCAAAGGAATTATTTTTATACTCAAACGTGAAAATGGAGGCCTTGTTCCATCGACTGGTAGTTCATAATCATAAGTAAAGTGAGATTGTTCAGAAATTCTTCCAAGTGTATTTAATTCAGAAATTTTAATCTCCCTTTCACTTGTATCTATTTTTCTAAACTT
>Ga0310122_10000186_pt1 | contig 39270 bp, 34 predicted proteins | sample CB6_Bottom_1051__FD_203503 | JGI IMG/M metagenome (GOLD analysis project Ga0310122, IMG submission 203503) | Marine microbial communities from Western Arctic Ocean, Canada - CB6_Bottom_1051 | ecosystem: Environmental > Aquatic > Marine > Oceanic | place: Canada: Western Arctic Ocean | collected...
GTGAGAAGCAGGTCGCCCGACACCATTCCAGCCCGCTGCGCGAAGCCGCTCGGAACCAGCTCGGAGAGCTCGAGTCCGACCGCGGTTGCCCGGACTCGCCCTTCCAACCCGGACCCCCACGCGGTTCCCGGCACCGTCAGCCGTCGCTCGAGATAGAGCTGGAAATCTCTCGTGATCCGCTCGCCAACTCCGAAGACCGTGTCCCGTCCGACGAGGCCGATCAAGGCACCGAAACCCGACTGCACGACCGTGACGCGCGTGCCCGTCCCGACTTGTTCGAGCCTGACGGCGATCTCGGTCCCCGCGCAGGGTTCGTCGTCCTTCTTGACGCGAAGGAGTCGTCCCGCGTCTTCTTCGATCAAACTACAACTCGCGCCGCCCCCTTCGATCATCGCGAACGAGGGGAAGCCGGGAAGCACATATCGTTTCACACCCTCAGGATCACCCGCGCTGGACGCTTCCAACACGCGGTGAGTCAGCGACTCCCAGACTTCTTCGGGCGCCAGCTCGACGATGAAGGTCGCTTCGTAGTCCTCGTTCTGCCCCTGTTCATCACTCATGATTCGTGCTCCGATTGGGGATACGTCGCAAAGGCGACTCGGTACCTCTGGCCCTCTCCGTCGCCATATTTGGCGAGCAGCGTTTTCAACAGGTCAACGAATTCTCGCATGAACTCTTCGCGGGATTCCGCGTCGGGCAAGCGCACTTCGGCTTCCACGCTGGCAGTGGAGAGCTGTCCGCCGTCGTGTGCCGACTGCTCGATCAGGTTTGCGGCATCACACTGGAGTCGCTCACCGAGATCGACCAGCTGGGACAGCGAAACCTGATCTCGAAAGACCGAAGCGAGCTGTTCGGGGTTCGACGCGAATCGAGACGACACGACGAATCGCCGAGCGGTCGCCTGATAGAGCTGTTCCAGGAAATTTCCCTTGCGCCGCTCGCCGGCATGCCGGACCAGGCCGATCCGCTCGAGCTCCTTCAGGTGGTAGCCGAGCGATTGCCTCGATCGGCCGAAGGAACGAGCAAGCCCGGCAGCGGTCTCCGGCGTACGCAACGCCTCGAGGATCCGGGAGCGAACCGGATGGGCCAGGGCCGCAATCTGGTCCGAATCAGCAATCATTTCGACGGCGTTTTGCATCGTCCCGCTTGGTTAGCAAAATTTATTTTACTAGACAAATATATTTTTCTATCTCTCAGAAATCACTCCAGGTCCGCCCCAGAGCCCTCCCGAGACGCTCGCGGCCAGCCCGGGCGCTTGCGCGGATCCGGCCGCGCTGAAGAGACCTGGCCGCTCGCCGTGTGCATCGCCCGAGCCGATTGGCTTGGGCCCTAGGAGAACGCTTTGGCTCTGGCATCTGCTATTCGAGACGAGCCCACAACGAGGCAGAAAGCAGCACCCGTGAAACGACATCGAATGCACCGCCCGAATCGATCAACGTGAGTTCTGATCTTCCGAAAAGAGCCTCGGTCGTCATCATCGGCGGCGGCGTGGTGGGTTGCAGCGTCGCCTATCATCTCGGCCTGCGCGGAACGCAAGATGTCCTGCTACTCGAACGCAAACGCCTCACCTGCGGAACGACCTGGCACGCAGCCGGACTCGTCGGCCAACTTCGCGCAACCAAGAACCTGACGCGTCTCGCCCAATACTCCGCTGATCTGTATGAGCGACTCGAGGCCGAAACCGGCCAGGCCACTGGCTTCGCGCGTACCGGCGCAATCTCGATCGCCACCGACTCCGAACGAATGGAAGAGCTGCTTCGCGATGCCGCGGTGGCCCGAAGCTTCGGAATCAAGGCCGCCCGCTTGAGCCCGCAGGAAGTTCGCGACCGATGGCCCGTCGTGTCGATCGATGACATCGTCGGCGCGATCCATCTCCCGAGCGATGGTCAGGTCAGTCCGGTCGACGTGACGCGCGCCCTGGCCGAGGGCGCACGTCTTCGCGGTGCGACGATCCGCGAGAACATCAAAGTCACCGATGTGCTGACTCGCAATGGTCGGGTCGCCGGCGTCATGACGGATCAAGGCGCAATCGAATCGGAGATCGTGGTCAATTGCGGCGGAATCTGGGCTCGCGAAATCGGTCGACTCTGTGGCGTAGACGTCCCGCTCCACGCATCCGAGCATTTCTACGTGATCACCGAGCCGATCGACGACTTGCCGAAGGAACTCCCTACCCTGCGCGAGCCCGGTTCGTGTCTCTATTTCAAGCGAGAGGCCGGCGGGCAACTCCTGGTGGGCTTCTTCGAGCCGGTCGCCCGACCCTGGGGCATGAATGGCATTCCGGAAGACTTCGCCTTCGATGAACTCGGCGAGAATTGGCCGCATCTGGAGCCATGGCTGGCCAAGGCCGCCGAACGCATTCCTGCTCTCGACAGTGTGGGAATTCGACAATTTTTCAACGGGCCCGAGAGCTTCACACCGGACGATCGCTTCTTGTTAGGCGAAGCACCGGAGCTGGCTGGGTTCTTCGTTGCCGCCGGCTTCAACTCGATCGGCGTTGGAACCGGAGGCGGCGCGGGCAAGGCCCTGGCCGATTGGATCGTCGACGGGAGCCCGACGATGGAGCTCACAGACGTCGACCTTCGTCGCATGATGCCGTTCCAGACCAATGCCAGGTACCTCCACGACCGCACCGTCGAGAGCCTCGGCTTGCTCTATGCGATGCATTGGCCCTACCGACAATTCCAGTCCGCACGGGGTGCGCGTCGTTCGCCGCTACACGACCGACTCGCCGATCAAGGCGCATGCTTTGGGGAGCTTGCGGGCTGGGAGCGCGCCAACTGGTTTGCACCAAGAGGAGTCCGACCCGAGTACGCATATAGCTATGGTCGACAGAATTGGTTCGATCATTCGGCAGAAGAGCATCGCGCCGTCCGCGAAGCGGTCGGCCTCTTCGATCAGACTTCATTCGGTAAGCTGCTCGTCCAGGGACCCGACGCCGAGGCCGCCCTACAACGAATTTGCGCAGCCGACATGAACGTCGCGCCCGGCAGGGTCGTCTATACACAGTGGCTCAACGAGCGAGGCGGTATCGAGTCCGATCTGACCGTCACGCGCCTCGACGACGAGCACTATCTGATCGTGACCGCGCCGGCCTGTCAGGTTCGAGACCACGCTTGGCTGAAAAGACAGATCCCTTCAGTCGCGCGCGCTGAAGTCGTCGATGTGACCTCGGCGTGGGCGGTGCTGGGCATCATGGGGCCGCGTTCGCGTGCCCTGCTCGAAACGCTGACACCCGACGACCTCTCCAATGCTGGCTTTCCCTTCGCCTCCTCGCGCGAAATCGACCTCGGCTACGCACGCGTCCGCGCCACTCGCATCACCTATGTCGGCGAACTCGGCTGGGAGCTCTACATCCCGATGGAATTCGCACAGGGCGTCTACGACGTGATCGTCGAAGCCGGCGAGCCCTTCGGCTTGCGACACGCTGGCTACCACGCGCTCAATTCCCTGCGCATCGAAAAGGGCTATCGCCATTGGGGCCATGATGTGACGAGCGGCGACACACCCCTCGAAGCCGGTCTCAGTTTCGCGGTGGCTTTTGACAAGGGAGTGGATTTCATCGGACGCGAAGCGCTATTGCGCCAGAAGAAGACGGCACTCGAGCGGAGGTTGGTGACCTTCGCTCTCGACGATCCGGAACCGCTTCTCCATCACGACGAGCCGATTTGGCGCAACGGCGAATGCAAGGGCAACCTCACCTCCGGAATGTTCGGACACACTCTCGGCCGGAGCATCGGGCTGGGTTATGTCGAGCATGCCGAGGGCGTCGACCGTGACTTCATCGACGCTGGCCAATGGGAGATCGAGGTCGCGGACCGGCTCGTTCCGGCGAAGGCCACGTTGCGGCCGCTCTACGATCCGAAAAACGAACGCATTCGCGCCTGAACCGACTCGACTTCCAACCGGCCGCGCCAACGTCCGCGCCCGGAGTGATCCCGATCAGCGCGGTACGGCGAGTGCCATGCCATCGGCGCCCGGGTCAGCTCCACCCGTCACGACCTCTCCGTCGATGGCGATCGCATGGACCCAGGCGAAGGTGTGGCTGAGGGGGCTGCGCACGACCGAGTATCCGGCCTGCTCCAATTCGTCCGTGACATAAACAGGGATCCTGTTGCAGACGTCGATTGCATCGCTCGTCGAAGAAAATCTCGGAGCGCCGACCGCGTCCGACACCGACATGCCGTGGTCGATCACGTTGAGAATGCCTTGCAGAACACCCATCGCGATCTGGGTTCCGCCAGGAGCCCCGATCACCAGCGCTGGCTTGTCATCTTCGAACACGATCGAAGGACAGATCGAACTAAAGCGACTCTTTCCCGGCTCGATCGAGTCCGCGCGACCCGGCCGCGGATCGAAGACGCCCATGCAGCCGTTATACATGAACCCGAGACCCTCGGTGACGACGCCCGAGGGCATCCCCAGTGAGTGTGTCATCGACACGGCATTTCCGGACGAATCGATCACCGAGATATGGGTCGTGTTCTTGCTTTCGGGAGAGCCCACCCGTTCGACATGCGCAACCTCGCCGGCCCGAATGTCCTTGGCGAGTTGCCCCGCGTAGCCGCGATCGAGCAGCCGCGCGAGCGGAACATCGAAGAAACGCGGATCCCCAACCCAGCGGTCTTTGTCGATGGTCGCCCGCTTCATCACCTCGCAGACGGTTCGGATATATTCTGGACTGTTATGGCCCATCGCTGCGAGATCAAAATTCTCGAGCATGTGCAGCATCTCGATCAGCATCACGCCGCCGCCCGGAGGAGGATTGGTCGAAACCCTGCGACCCCGATACTCGCCCCAAAGCGGTTCACTACACTCCGTTTGATAACTTTCGAGATCCTCACGAGACAAGAGTGCTCCGCCGCGCTTCATGTCTGCGGCGATCTCGTCGGCCATCTCACCCCGATAGAAGATGTCCGACCCCCCCTCCGCAACCCGGCGCAGCGTCCTCGCCAGATCGGGATTGTGGAGTCGACTTCCAACTCGCCGAAGCTCACCGGCTTCGTCGTAGTAGATCTTTCGAGTCGCCTCCGTATGCCGCAGGCGCTCCGCCACTTCGACGCGCTCGCTCTCATCGCGACGGGTCCAGAACTCGTAGACGTGTGGTCTGACGACGAACCCTTGATCCGCATGCACGATCGCCGGCTCAACGACCTGTCCCCAGGAAAGCGCACCGTATCGTGACTGCGCCTCGTGATAGGCCTTCAGGCTGCCCGGCACCGTGATCGATTGATAACCGACATCGTTTACACGCCCTCTCAAGACGAAGCCGAAGCCGTCCCGATTCTCGCCCTCGATCAGGTCTTCCCACATACCGGGGGTCGCCGCCGCCGGAGCGCGACCGTGGAAATCGATGATCTCGTGAATTTCGCGCTCGGGCAGGTAGAGCTGCATGCTTCCAAAGCCCGCGATGCCGCACATCTGGGGATCCACCACGCCCTGCACGAGCGCGCAGGTGATCGCCGCATCGACGGCGTTCCCACCGCGCCGCAGCGCGAGCGCGCCGGCCTCGACGGCCTCCGGCTGGGGGGCAACGATCATCGCGTCGGGCTGGACCAGGGGCATGTCGCGACAGTAGCCCACGGGCCCGGGCGGCCAGCTGAATTGTTCGGGCGCTCTACCGGATCCAGACTCCGAAGCCCATCAGGGCCAGGAAGATCCAGCCCATGAATGCGATCGCGGGGGCCGAGTTTCCTGAACTTCCCGAATCGCTCGCGAAGAACTCCCAGACCCAAAGGGGAGGATGTAATCGGCCCATGTCTGACCGAAAAAGATCATCGAGCCACATACCGCAACGCCCGCGGCAGCCGCGAGGACGGATTCGGGTTGTGCGGCATCGTATAGGTTCACGATCAGGACGATCGCCACAACCAAGAACACAGTCAGTCTCGCGAGCAAATCTTCACCTCGTTGATCGTGATCTTGATCGTCACGTCGACCGGTATTGCTCGGGCGTAGGGCTCGCGAGCCCCACGCCCATTGTTCTCCTTGTTCCTATTGTGCCTATTGTGCCTATTGTGCCGTGTGTCCGGTCGCCCGGGCGGTCGAACAAGGCGACGGTGTCGCTCAACGATTCACCTCATTCGACCTCATTCGCCTTCGAGAGCCTCTTCTTCCGCTGTCACGGTCGGTTGGCCTTCTGTGGAAGCCACTGCGGGTACGGCCAATTTCAATCCCTTCGCCAGGTAGACCTCTTCGGCCAGCCGTGCGCATGCGTCCGGGTTCTCTTTCAGAAACGTCCGCGCCTTCTCTCGACCCTGGCCGATTCGCTCGCCATCGTAGGAATACCAGGAGCCACTCTTCTCGACGATGCCCTCATCTACGCCGATATCGATGAGATCGCCCTCTTTCGAAATGCCTTCGTTGTAGAGGATGTCGAATTCCGCCTGGCGGAAGGGTGGCGCCACCTTGTTCTTGACGATCTTGACGCGAGTCCGATTGCCCGTGACCTCGTCGCCGTCCTTGATCGCCGCGATCCTTCGCACGTCGATTCGAATCGAGGCGTAGAACTTCAGCGCGTTTCCGCCGGTCGTCGTTTCGGGACTTCCGAACATGACCCCGATCTTCATTCGAATCTGGTTGATGAAGATGATCGTGGCGCCCGATTTCGAAACGGTCCCGGTCAGCTTCCGGAGCGCCTGACTCATCAAGCGAGCCTGCAATCCGACGTGGGTGTCGCCCATCTCGCCTTCGATTTCCGCCCGCGGCACCAGCGCTGCGACCGAATCGACGACCACCAGATCGATCGCCCCCGAGCGCAACAGAACGTCCGCAATCTCGAGCGCCTCTTCTCCCGTATCCGGCTGCGAAACCAGCAATTCGTCGACGTTCACGCCAAGCCGTCGCGCATAGTTCACATCCAACGCGTGCTCCGCGTCGATGAACGCGGCCACGCCGCCGATCTTCTGCATCTCGGCGATCGCATGCAAGGTCAATGTCGTCTTGCCGCTCGACTCCGGTCCGTAGATTTCTACGATCCGGCCGCGCGGAAGACCGCCGATCCCGAGCGCGATATCGATACTGGGCGCCCCACTCGAGAAAAAGGGAATCTCGTGATTGACGGCGTCGTCGGTCATTTTCGTGATCGCACCCTTGCCGAACTGCTTCTCGATGCTCGAAACAGCGAGCTCGATCGCCTTCGCCTTCGCGCTCTCCGCGATGCCTCCTCGTTCGACCTTTGCCTTCGGTGTCGCGTTCGCCTTGCCTCGTGCCATCGTCAGTGTCTCCCCATTTATTGCGTTGACCAAATATTCAAGAATTGAACCAAAAAAAGCCTAAGCCGATGAGCCACTCAGAGCAGAGCCACCGCCGCGGCGTCTCATCAGGCTCGGCCCCACCAGCTCGACGCCGAGCACACTCCGTCGAATCCAATCGAGAGCAACCTGAGCCGTCAACATCCGATGTCGCTTACGATCGATCAGAAAGACGAACGATTCGGAATGGGTTCCGGACTCACCCGCACCCTCGGCGGCGGAAATCGCAATCCAGACGAGTCCGACGGGCTTTTCCGGCGTCCCCCCGCTCGGTCCGGAAATTCCAGAAGTCGCGACTCCGAAATCACTCCCGAATTTCTGACGCACACCCTCGGCCATCGCTCGAATGACCGGCTCCGAGACGGCGCCGAATTCCTCGAGCAGATCGGAAGACACGCCGAGCAAGGAGGTCTTGGCGGCGTTCGAATAGGCCACGATCCCGCCAAGGAAATAGGCCGAAGAGCCGGGTATGTCCGTCAGACGTTCCGCGATCAACCCGCCCGTACAGGATTCGGCCGTCGCGACCGAGAGACCTCGTGTCGTCAACAGACCACCGACCACGCTCTCCATCGTTTCGTCGCCTTCGCCGTAGACGATCGGACCGAGCCGGGCGCGAATGGCTTCGGAAACCTGGCCGATTCGCGCATCCGCCTCCTCGGCCGTCTTCGCCCGCGCCACCGGCCGCAGAAAGTTGTCGGGAAAGCTCGTTCGATAACCCAGGTCGACCTCGCCATCACGAGCCAGATCCATCAACTCGGCCTCGAGCGTGGACTCACCCATCCCAAAGGTTCGCAGCAACACCGCTCGAACGACCCGCCTCTCGATCCCGCGCTGGCCCGCCTCTCCAGGGCTTCTGCCCGTCTCGTCCGCCTGCAAGAGGAAGTCCGCCTCGATCCGCGGCAACACCTGTTCGTCCATCATCAGGTCGAGTTCCCTCGGCACACCGGGCATCGCAAAAAATACGGCTCGACCCTCTCGAAGCGAGAACCCGGGCGCCGTTCCAATCGGATTTCGAAGCACATCCACATCGGCACCCGTCGGAAAATACGCCTGCTTCCGATTGACGTCGGCCATCCGGCGACCCACACGCGAGAAGAAGGCCTCGATCGCCGCCAGCGACTCTTCATGTAATTCAGTCTCTCGACCAAAGGTCTCGGCCAGGACTTCGGTCGTCATATCATCTCGAGTCGGCCCGAGCCCACCCGAAACCAGCACGAAATCACTCCGACCGGCCGCCCGACGAAAGGCATCCTGCATGTCGGCCGAGTCATCCAACACGGAGACCTGATATCGACATTCCAGATCGAGCAAGAGCAGCCGCTCGGCAATCCGCGCCTTGTTCGAGTCGACGATCTCGCCGCGAAGCAGCTCGTCCCCGATCGTGATGATCTCTGCGATCACAGCGCCGCTCCAGTGAGCGCGATCGAGTCCATCGAATAGAAGTGTTCGAATCCCCAGGTATGGAGAACGAAGAGACAGGAGCCAGCATGGAGCCCCGCCATCACATCGTCAGCCATCACGCCGAACCCTCCGTCGAATCGCCGTTCCGCCCATCCGATGGCCCCCGGCTTCCACACATCAAACAGTCTGAATAGGACGAATCCGGTCACGACTTCGAAAAAAAACAGGGAAAGATCGTTTCGGGTCATCCCATGCCCGGCTTCGATCAGCCACAACACGGGTACGAGAGGAACGAGCGTGATCAGCTGGCCGACGACTTCGTCGATGACGATTCGCCCGTCATCGCGGCGACCGAAGTCGATCTCCGCGCGACTCGCCGCATGGATCCCCAACAGCAGGAGAGACCCGGACACAGCCCCATAGATCACGAAAAGGCCCGCCTCGCCCACTTCGATCGAGGCGCTCGCCATGCCGATCAGCCAGAAGACGAGTACGCCCGCAAAGGATCCGGCCGTCCCCGGCGCAATCGGCGAGTAGCCGAAACCTCCGGCAATCGCGATCCAGCGCGACCAACGACCGGTGGAAAGTCGGACGGGCGCGATTTCCACGATCGGCTGGACGGGTCGGGTCGGCTGGTCCTCGGTCGCCGTGGCGGAGACGAATCCGGAATCTTCTGCGGCTGCCTGAGTCGATCTGGGGCGTCCGAGCGGAGCACCTAGCCCCGCTAACCCCGGTAACCCCGCCGTGCGCTCCCGGTGTCCGCCGAGATCGCTCGAGTCGTCGTTTTTGAATTCAGCTTCGATGGGAAAACCCACCCATTTCAATTTCCATTTTCCGCTCTCCCGCGCCGCGACTCATCGATCCGTTCAGCTGAAATGAGGGCGTTGCGAGAAATCGGATTTGTCGTCGCTGGGGGGCGTCGAGCCATCTGGAAAGTAGCCATCCGCCTTGGAGAGCGTCAATCAAAAAGGCGAAAATTTGACGAAAATAGAGAGGTTCGCGGGGCGAGTGCGCGCGTGTTCAGCGAGCCGGCCCTTCCACCGATGTGCATAGCAAGACGATGCCTTCCTCCGATTCTCGTACGCAGAGCATTCCTGGGACTCTCCAGACCGATCCTGGCGACGACCATTGGGCCCGACGGACCCGCACGGACGCCAAGGGCCTGCTCCTCGAGCTCGCACGAGCCCTCCGCGGATTCTCATTCTACGGCGAGACCGCCCCCGAGCGACGCCGGCTTCTCGATCGAGCCTACCGCGCCGTGGTCAGCGAATTGGAACGCGCCGGCTCGCTCGAATTCAGGCTGGGCGAGGGGAGCTTCGAGATCGCTGGGATCCCCCAGCCGGTCGCACTCGGCGACGTGCTCGGGCCCCTCGAGTCCGTTCTTCGAGAACACGGGCTCGAGCGCGTTCGCCTCGATCCACTCATCTCGCACAACGCACTGCACGGATTCTTCGAGCTCCTCGGACAACCGGCCAGTCGCTTCGAAGACCCGACCGCCTTCATGCGCTCACTCGAAGCGCGCGATGCCCGGGGAATCCAGCTCAACGACATCGCGGACGACGGTCCTGCGACCACGCCGAAGCTCAATACGACCCCGCCACGAGCCTCGGCGTCGCTGGCGGCGACCGCCGTAGGGGACGCACCGGCGCCCGCCCACCCTACCCTCGAATCCCACCCACTCGAGACGCCCTCGGCGAGCGATTCAGACGAACGTCTGAGAGCTCGCCTGATCGAACTCGATCGAACCACCGAAGACTCCGCCTATCGCCGACGAGCCGCCGACATCGCTGTCTGGGCCCACGATCTCTTCGACCGGGGACGCCACGACGAGTGCTACCGCGCACTGCTGGTGGTGGCCGACCATGCGGTGGGCTCCGGAGGCAGAACCGAAACGCAGGCTCGCCTTGCGGCCGCTTGCTTCACTCAGATCGCAAACGGCGAGTGTCTGGACGACTTGATCGTTCGCGCGACGGGATCGAATGCAGCGGGCGTACGGGCGGCGCAATTGCTCCTGCAACTCGGCGCATCGGCCGTCCCCACCATCCTGGATCACATTTGCAAGGAAGGGGACCCCGACCGCGCCAGGCCGCTTCATTCATTGGTGCTCGCGCTCGGTGACGAATCTCTGCCGGCGCTGATCAAAGCGATCGAGAATTCCGACGCTCGTCGTGCCCGGATCGGCATCCAACTCGCCGGCGAACTTCAGAACCCGGCCGCATTGCCGGTTCTCTTGGCCGCGCTTCGCAAGGCGGACGTTTCGCGGCGTGACCAGATCGTTCGCGCGCTCGCTCTTCTCCCAGGCGAAGATTCGAAGCGGGCGCTAGCGGGGACTCGGGCCGGGTCAGCCGCCAAGTCGCTACACTGATCTTCGTGCGCATTCTCGGAGTCGACCTCGGCAGCAAACGGATCGGGCTCGCGATCTCTGACGAGGCGGGTGCGATCGCTTTCCCGGCCGGCATTCTCGAGAGTCGTGGACGCAAGCATGACATCTCGTCGCTTCGTGCCTTGATCACCGAGAAAAATATTGCTCGCGCCGTTGTCGGACTCCCCATCCACATGGACGGACGGCATGGCCCCGAAGCCGAGAAGGCCACCGACTTCGCCGCCGCCCTCCATGACGCCAGCGGAATCCCGGTGGACACGCTCGATGAACGCTGGACGTCTCTCGAGGCGAAAAGACTGCTGACTCCCGCGCCCGCAAAGCACGGCAAGAGGCGCCATGAATCGAGACGACGCGGCCCCGAGCAGCGAAAGCAAGGCGTCGTCGATGAGATGGCGGCCTCGATCATTTTGCGAACCTACCTCGCTCAGCAAGCCCGAGACGCGACCGGTGGGGAACCCGACGAATGCGGCGACGGATGAGCGATTCGCAGCGCGAGCCATCCGCATGGCGATGATGCTGAAAGCGCTTCTTGCCGCTGTGGTGATCGGCCTAGTCAGTGCCGCCGGAGGCTGGATCTGGATCCAGCATTCGCTCGCACCGGTCCACGAAAACGGGGGCCAGGCGCGCACATTGGCGCTCGAGGTCGCGCCTGGCGATTCGCTGGGTCGAATCGCGGATACGCTCGAGGCCGCCGGGATCATCCGAAACGCGAAGGTGACTCGCTGGCTCGCTCGCGCCGAAGACCTGTCCTCGCGACTCAAGGTCGGCGAGTACGAACTCTCGGCAGCGCAATCCACGAAAGAAATTCTCGAAATCCTTTCGAAGGGACGCGTGCTCACACACACGGTGGTCATCCCAGAAGGGAAACGCGCATCGGAGATCGCCGATCTTCTCGAGGCCGCCGGCTTGGCCGACCGCGAGGCCTTTCTCGAAGTCGTCTTCAACCCGGAGACTGCGTCGCGCCTGGGCGTCGAAGGTTCGAGCCTCGAGGGCTACTTGTTTCCAGACACGTATCGCTTCGCTCGGGGGCTGGCGCCTGAACTCATTGCGAGAACGATGGTTCGAGAATTCGTTGGGGTCTATGACGACCTACCCGCGCATTCGTCCGAGCCAACGCTCTCGATGCTCGAATTGGTGACGCTCGCCTCGATCGTCGAAAAGGAGACGGGGGCGGCCGTGGAGCGGCCGCTGATCGCGGGGGTCTTCCTCAATCGAATGAAGCTCGGGATGCGGCTCGAAACCGACCCGACGGTGATCTACGGAATCGAGAATTTCGACGGCAATCTACGTCGCGTCCATCTCGAAGACCGCGGCAATCTCTACAACACCTATCGGATTCGGGGATTGCCGCCAGGGCCGATCGCAAGTCCAGGCCGCGAAGCGCTGCGTGCCGTACGGCAACCCGCCGACTCGGCGTACCTCTACTTCGTGTCGCGCAACGATGGCACGCATGTTTTCTCCAAGACCTACGCAGAGCACGAGCGCGCGGTCGATCGCTTCCAGAGACGGCGGCGCCGCCGGTGAGCCTGCTCGAAGAACAATTCGCATTCTATCGGGAGCGCGTTCCCGAGCAGTTCAATCTCACGCTCAAGAATCAAAGGGCCAGCGCCGCAAGCGATCTCGAAGCGGCGAAAACGCTCGAGGAAATGGAAGCGGTTCGAGCGTCGATTATCGTCCAGGTTGAAGCGGGCGACGCGATGCATCGAACGGCATTCGACATCGATCGCGGGCGAATGCAGGTCGTCGACGCGACCGCTCGAACACCCTTCCTGATCCTCGGTCATAGCCTGGCGGACTTCGAGAGCATCCGGCGTGAATGTGGCGATTCGCTGCTCGGCTTTCTCGGCGCCCTGGCCGGACTCGGGGACGAGATGAAACTCACGGCACAGCGGGTTCGAAGTCTCCGAGAACTGCACGGCAGCCTTGTCTTCGAACGGGTCGGACGCGATGGCTTTGCGCTCTTCGCGACCTTCGGCGTCGACTCGACGTCACCGGAGCCGCGCACGAAGATTCGCCTCAACGATGAGGTCTACACGGCGCTGCGCAGCGGCGCACTCGATCCACAGGATGCGTTTCTCGATGGACGGGTCGAGATCGAAGGCGATATGGAGCTGGCTGTTGGGTTGGCACTCACCGCGCTCTCGCCCGACTGACTCATCGCCGGTGTGAGTCGCCTGCATTCGCTTGCGGACGCGTCAGGAAGCGGAAGCTGTCAGACCAGCGCGACTTCGCGCAGCAGCGCGATGTCGTCGAGCGCCTTCCCGGCACCATGAACCACGGCGGTGTAGGGGTCTTCGCTGCGCAGGATCGGTAGTCGCGTTTCCTGTCGGAGCAGATGGTCGAGATCGGTGAGCAGCGACCCGCCTCCCACCAGCATGATGCCGCGGTCGACGATGTCCGCCGCCAGTTCCGGCGGCGTCTTCTCGAGTGTGAGGTGAACAGTCTCGATGATGGCGTGAATGGGTTCGACCAGCGCCTCTCTCATCTGGTCGCTCGTCGTCACGACGACCTTGGGAATACCAGCGACGAGATCTCGGCCCTTGAGTTCCATTTCTCGGGTCTTGCTCTCGGTCGACGCGGTCCCGATCTTGATCTTGACCTGCTCCGCCGTGCGCTCGCCGATCAACATATTGTATTTGCGCTTGACGTAGTTGATGATCGCCTCGTCCATCTTGTCACCGCCAATTCGAATCGAACGCGATGTCACGATTCCCGACAATGAGATCACGGCCACGTCGGTCGTGCCGCCGCCGATGTCAACGACCATGTTCCCGGCTGGCGCTGTCACGTCGAGGCCAGCACCAATCGCGGCCGCCATCGGCTCTTCGATCAAGAAGACTTCTCGTGCACCCGCGGAGAGCGCGGATTCGCGAACCGCGCGCTTCTCGACACTGGTAATGCAGGGGGGAACGCAGATCACGATCCGCGGACGCGCGAGGGTTCGGCGGTTGTGGGCTCGCTGAATGAAATAGCGGAGCATCGCTTCCGTAATTTCGAAGTCCGCAATCACACCATCCTTGATCGGCCGGATCGCCTCGATGTTTCCGGGAGTGCGGCCAAGCATTTCCTTGGCCGCATGTCCGACGGCCCGAACGCGCTGGGCACGTCCGTTTTTTTCCGTCGTGATCGCGACGACGCTCGGCTCGGAGCAGACGACGCCCTTGCCCTTGCTGTAGACCAGCGTGTTCGCTGTTCCCAGATCGATCGCGAGATCGTGCGAAAACATTCCGGCGATTGCATCAAGAAACATCCGAGACTCCCAAGGGCACAGGCGCTAGCGGGGGACCAGCCCTACCCATCCTCTTCAATCGGCAGGAATGCGCAGAGGTTGAGCCCAAAGGCGCGCTGAGCGGGTGAAAACCGATCGCCCAAACGTGAGGCGGCTCACACCGGGGGCGATTTCGGCCCGAGACCCCTCAGAGTCGCACGAGGGCAACTCCGCGGCGCCTCGGGCTTCTCTCATATGGAAACGGCGCGGGAATTCTATGGAGCGGGCGGGGGAGAATCGCTGGGCCCGTCGATCGGCCCGCTCTCGATGAGCGCACGAAGGCCGTCGATCCGATCCGATAGATCGTAGACTCCGCCTCGGATCTCGCCGAGATGGCTGCGATGCGCCTCGACGAGCGACTGTGCACGGTCGAGCCTGCCTTCGAGACCGACGATCTCAGCCTCGAGTTCTCCGGCCAGCTGGGCCTGCCAGCCGATCACGATGACCGCGAGAATCAGTGCCCCGATGAGCATCCAGACCGGCACGCTGCGCCCTTCGCTCCCAACGACCGATGCGTCCTCGCGACCGCGTGATGGCATCCTGGACCGCGCCAGATCGCCCAGCAAACGATCGTCGCCCAAGGCGTCCGCCTCGCTCGACGGTTCGACGAGTTTCAGATCGGTGACCGCGTCGCCTGCCTCCGAGGGATTGGAGGCATTGGAGGCACTCGAGGCATCGGAAAGCGCGGGGGGCCGAGGCCGCGACGAATCCACGGGGACCCTCTGGTCTACGACTGGATGACGAGCTTCGAGAGACTCGTCTTCCGCAGGTTCGTCTTCTGAATCGTTCGCACCAATTCTGCCACCTTCTCGGTATCGGTTTCGAAGGGATTATTGCAGATGACGCGGACATTCAGCAGGTTGCCCAGGCGGATATTGGACCAGTCGAGATCGTATTGGATCGAATTCTCACGAGCGAGCTTGATGAATTCGCCTCGCATCCGGGCTCGGGTGTCTTGCGGCGGCGTCCCCTTCGCTGCATCGACTTCCTCGTCGGTGAAGAGACGCTCGACGGCTCCCCTTCGCTCGAGCAGGTAGTAGAGACTGCGCTCTCGGCGAATGTCGTGATATTGCAAGTCGAGCATCAAGACTCTCGGATCCGACCAATTCGTATCGTGCTTGTCGATCCAACCCTGGATCAGCTTTCGCTTGATCAGCCAATCGACGTGTCGATCGAGTTTGTTTGGATCCGTGTCGAGACAATCGAGCACGAATTGCCACATGTCGACAGCCTTTTTGTGGTCGTCGGAAACCGGATATTGCTCGATGTATTTCTGCGCCATCTCGCAGTATTCACGCTGAATCTCGATCGGCGAATATTCTCTTCCGTTGTCGAGGCGCAGCTTGCGCTTGCAACTCGCGTCATAGGTGATGTCCTTGATCGCCTTGACCGGATTGCGAAGCGTAAAATCCTTGTTGATGTAATTGTCTTCGATCATCTGGAGCACGACCGAGCAAGTACCGACCTTGATGAAGTTCGTGTATTCGCTCATGTTCGAATCACCGACGATCACATGCAGCCGGCGATATTTCTCGCGATCCGCATGCGGTTCATCGCGGGTGTTGATGATCGACCGATCGTTCGTCGTCGTGCCAGAAATCTTCTGATAGATGTGCTGCGCGCGCTGGCTCACGCAATAGTGGATCCCGTCCTGGGTCTGGAAGACCTTGCCGGCGCCGGTATAGATCTGGCGTGTCACGAGGAAGGGAATCAGCTGCTCGGCGAGGTAGTAGAAGTCGACGTCGCGATCGACGAGATAGTTTTCATGGCAGCCATAACTGTTGCCAACGAAATCCGTATTGTTCTTGAAGATCGAGAGCTTCCCGGGAATCCGTTCTTCGCGAATCTTCTCTTCCGCGTAGATCTGTAGATCTTCGAGAATTCGTTCACCGGCTTTGTCGTAGATGATCAGCTGACCCGGCGATGCGCATTCGGGCGTTGCGTATTCGGGGTGGCAACCGGTGTCTTGATAGAAGCGCGCGCCGTTTTCGAGGAAGACGTTCAGGAAGTGTTCGGTGGTGATCAGCTTTTCAAAGAGAAAGCGGATCGCCTTCTCCACCGGGAGGGTCTTGCGACCATCCGGCGTGAAGATGATTCCGTATTCGGTCTCGATGCCATAGATGCGCTTCAGCACTGGGCCGCCTGACCGCTACCACGCTCTAGAGGACGCACAATGCGACTTCTCAAGCGTTCAGCATACCTTGAACTTCTTCGGTAGAAAGGCGGCAGAACTTGCGACCCGTTAGATTCCGATCCAGAAGACAGACTTCCAAGCTCTTGGCGTCCAATTCAGAACTGTGTTCTGCTCCTGCGTTGAGGGCCCTGCGAGCGAGGCTTGCCGCTTCCCCCGCGGGCATGCCGTCATTGTAGTCGTTTTTCAGAACCGCTTCGACATCTTCGACATTGCCCCCGATGACGCAATAGCCGGGATGATCGGAGATGAACCCATCGTATTTCACTCGATACAGCAAGTTCTTCTTGTGGTCGTCGTAACGATCGTCGCCCACTTCGGCGACGATGATTTCGATTTCGAGTGGCTTGATCTCGCGCGTAAAGACTTCGCCCATCACCTGCGAGAATGCGTTGGCCAGCGCGCGCCCACGAACATCTTCGCGACTGAACTGGTAGCCGGTGGTGTCCGCGAAGCGGACGCCGACTTTTCGAAGTTGGTCGAATTCGCTGAATTTGCCGACGCCGGCGAACGCGATTCGATCGTAGATCTCGCCTAGCTTCGACAGCGTCGTTGAATTCTCCGCCATCATCAGGATCCCATTCTGATGCTCGATCGCGACGATCGATTTACCGCGGGAAATTCCCTTGCGCGCAAACTCGGCCTTGTCAGCCATCACCTGTTCGGGAGAAACATAGAAGGGCATCGACATTAGAGATTTCCTCCGGCGGCCCGCGCCTCCAGGATGTTGCGATAACAGGCCGCGATCTCTTCTTCGCTGGCATCAGTCTGCCCATCCACCGTACAGATCTTGATCACCGGATAAATGCCGCGTTCGAGATCGACTCCACCCGTTGCGCGGTCCTCATCCGCAGCTGCGGTGAGTGCCGAGACCGAGGCGCGTACGGCATCGTCCCGTCCGAGCTGCTGGTCCCAGCTATGCTTGAGCGACTCGCGGGCGTAGAGTCCACCCGAGCCGGTGGCATCGAATTCGAGTTCCTCGTAGCGACCACCGGTAATATCGAATTTCCATAGACGGCCCGTCTTCCGGCGGGTGTCGTAGCCGGCGAAGAGCGGGACGACGGCGAGCCCCTGCATCGCGGCGGGTAAATTCGCGCGAATCATCTGAGAGAGCTTGTTGGCCTTGCCCTCGAGCCCGAGGGATTCGCCCTCGATCTTCTCGTAGTGCTCGAGTTCGACCGAAAGAATGTGAGCCATCTCGATACACGGGCCGGCGGCCCCCGAGATGGCCATCACCGAATAGGGATCGGTCTCGAAAACCTTGACGACATCGCGCGAGGCAACGGAATGGCCAGCGGTGGCCAGACGATCGCCGGCCACGAGCACTCCATCGCGAAAGCGCATGGCGAGTACGGTCGTTCCGTGCGGGACTTTGTCCGTCGCACTCTCGGACCAGCCCGAGAGGTCGGGCAGAAGATGTGGTTGCTCGAGCTGAAGAAGCTCAAAGAAACTCGAACCCTGATATTTGCCTTGAAGCGGCACTGTTCCCCCCACAGAGAAATCAAGCAAACCTTGATTCAAACGATCCTTCGATCGCGCCTGCAATCGAAAGAGACAACTCGCCTCCTCGGACCTCCTACTCTCCACCTCGCTGAACGTAGTTCTTCACGAACTCTTCAGCATTTTCTTCGAGCACGCTGTCGATCTCATCGAGGAGTTCATCCATTTCCTCTTTGAGCTCTTCACCCTTTTCGGCGAGTTTCTGACCCCCTTCGCCTTTTTCGCCATCGCCATCGTCGCCGCCCTTGCTCTTCTGCTTCTGCTCACCAGCGGCCATGGCCATGTAGAAGGGCATCGGATCCGCTTCGGCTTCCACCGAACGCTTCGCTCCCAGGCTCTTCGGGTCTCGTATGAATGTTGCCATTTTCTTCTCCTCCGCACGGGTCGCGACCGCCTGCTATGGCTCGTCAGGACCCCATGTTCTCGAGAAGCTCGGCGGCCGTCTTCGACCGATCGAGTAACTCCTCGACGAATTCGCTCGTGCCCTTCAAAGGCTCGGCCATCATCACCCGCTTGATCGACTCATCTTCGAGTCCAAACGAAATCGAGTCCCAGTTCACACCGAAGACCTCGGATGAATACCGCCGCAAACACTCGCCCCGGAAGAACGCCCGCGTATCGCGGGGCGCATTGTACATCGCATGTTGGATCTCTTCGTCCGTGACGATGCGCTCCACCTTTCCCTGGCGCTCGAGCATGTGATAGAGGCCCTTGTCCGGCCGGGAATCGTGATATTGAAGGTCTAGCATCTGAACCTTGGAATCGTCCCAGGCGAGGTTTTTTCGGCCCATATAGCTTTCGATCAATCGCTTCTTGATGACCCAATCGATCTTCGTGTCCAGCTCCATCGGGTCTCGTCCGAGCGCCTCGATGACCTCCTGCCATTTCTGCAGGACGTCTTTCTGAACGGGATCGAGCGAACGCGAAGACGTATAAGCCAGTGCCATCTCGAGAAAGTCGGATTGGATCTCGAGGGCCGTTCGCGCGCTGCCATCGTCCATGGTCAGTTGGTGGGCCAGGCTGAGGTCATGTGAAACCTCACGAATCGTGCGCACTGGATCGCGCAGTGTCAGGTCTTTCGAGATCGCACCGTCCTCGATCATCGACAAGATCAGCGCCGTCACGCCGTTTCGCAGATAGATCGTGAACTCACTCATGTTCGAGTCGCCGACGATGACATGCAGCCGTCGGTACTTTTCCCGATCCGCATGCGGCTCGTCTCGAGTGTTGACGATCGGACGCTTCACCATCGTATCGAGGGCGACTTCGGTTTCGAAGAAATCAGCGCGCTGCGAAAGCTGATAGTGACAGGGATGATTTCGACTCTCACTCCCGACCTTGCCCGCACCGCACCAGATCTGTCGCGTCGAGAAGAATGGCAACAGCGGCTCGACCACTTTCTTGAAGGAGATCCGCCGGTCCATCAGGTAATTCTCGTGGCAGCCGTAGCTATTGCCCTTGCGATCGCTGTTGTTCTTGTAGATCAGCATCTGCGCGCCTTCCGGCAGCAGATTATTCGCTTCTCGGCGACTGATCTCGATCACCCGTTCGCCCGCCTTTTCATGGATCACGAGGTCCCGTGCGTTCGTGACTTCCGGGCAGGAATACTCGGGATGCGCATGGTCGACGTAGTAGCGCGCGCCATTGATCAGCGTCTTGTTTCGAGCAATGTTCTCTTGCTGGTTGGGCGTGTACTTTTCGCCCTCGACTTGAAAGCCGCGCGCGTCCGCTAGCGGATTCTCCTGATCGTAGTCCCAGAGAATCTGGCCTTCAGGCTCTTCGCGATACGCATTCACGATCAGAACGCAGGACGAGATCGGATCGAAGTCCGGGTCGTTCTTGACCATGATCCCGAATTCGATCTCGGTGCCCATGACTGTGGGGATCGCCATTTCGTCCTCGAGTTCCTATCTACCTACGTTTCTCTACCTACGAAACTGCCCAACACGGACCCATCGACGACGCAGTCCGTGAATCCATCCGCAAGTCCTGCCTATCGAGTCGGCGGCCGATGCTCAGCACATCCCACCTCGGATTCCGCCGACTCGATTCGGCACGAACAATCCTAGAGGTATTGACCCTGACCGCCCGAGACGTTCTCGATGGTCTGCTCTTTGCGCTCCATTCCGGTGATGAGCGTTCGAACATTGATGATTCGTTCGCCCTTCCGACCGGAGATTCGAGCCCAATCGTCGGGATTCGTGGTGTTCGGGAGATCTTCGTTCTCCTTGAACTCCTCGCGCACCGACTGGATCAAGTCCTTAGCCCTAATGCCGCGTTCGCCGTTTTTCAGGAAACGCTTCACCGCCTTTCGCTTGGCCCGAGCGACGATGTTCTCGAGCATCGCACCCGATGAGAAATCCTTGAAGTAGAAGATCTCTCGCTCACCCTTGGCGTAAGTCACCTCGAGGAATTTATTCTCGTCGCCGGTCGAATACATGTTCTCGATGACTTCATCGATCATGGCAAGACAGGCAGCCTCTCGATCACCGTCGAATTTGGCGAGCGCCGTTTCATGCAGCGGCAGATTGGGTGTGAGATATTTCTTGATGATCTCGCGAGCCGAATCGCGATCCGGCCGAGAGACCTTGACCTTGAGATCCAGACGACCGGGCCGAAGAACCGCGGGATCGATCAGATCCTGTCGATTGCTCGCTCCGATGACGATCACGTTCTCGAGTGATTCGACACCATCGATTTCGCTCAGGAACTGTGCGACGACAGTGGCCTCCATGTCCGAGGAGATCCCCGAGCCACGCATGCGAAAGAGCGAATCCATCTCGTCGAAGAACACCACGACGGGAATATCCTGGCTCGCCTTTTCGCGAGCCTTCTTGAAGACCTCACGGAGTTTGCTCTCGGTCTCGCCGACGTATTTGTTCAACAGCTCTGGCCCCTTCACGTTCAGGAAGTAGGCCGTCGTCGTTTTCCCGGTTCGCTCTTCGATCCGCCTGGCGAGACTGTTCGCAACTGCTTTGGCAATCAGCGTCTTGCCGCAGCCAGGTGGGCCGTACAAGAGAATTCCCTTCGGTGGACGCAACTCATGCTCGCTGAAGACGTCCGGATGCATGTAGGGCAACTCGACCGAATCACGCAGGATCTCGATCTGATCGCCGAGGCCTCCAATGTCTTCGTAAGTCACGTCCGGAATCTCTTCGAGCATGACCTCTTCAACAGATGACTTGGGCAATTTCTCGAAAGCGTATTGCGTTCGCATGTCGACCAGAAGCGGATCCCCGACCTTGATGTGCTCGCGGCGAAGCGGCTCTGAGAGCGTCACGACTCGCTCATCGTCCGTATGGCCGCTAACGATCACGCGACTTTCGGAGATCGAGTCCACAACGGTGCAAACCTCGCCACGTTGGGTGTACTCCGCGCCCTCGATGATATTGAACGCCTCGTTCAGCACGACATACTGACCCTCGTCGAGCTGGAATGGGTCGAGGTTGGGATGGACGTTGACCCTCATGGGCCGCCCTTCCATCAGAATCTCAGACGTTCCATCCTTGTTCGCACGTATGAACACGCCATAGGTGTTAGGCGGAGCGCAGAGCTTGTCGACCTCTTCCTTGAGAAGCTCGATCTGCTGCTTGGCCTCCTGAAGCATCGCGACGAGCTTTTCATTCTGTCGCTCGGCATCGTGATGTTGGTTGCGCGCCTGCTCATAGCGGCGTCGCAGCGTCTCGAAATCGGCCAACATTCGGTCGAGTCGATGCCGGAATTCACTCGAGTCGGTACCGAAGAACCGCATCGCGTCCTGCAGGCGTTCTGCCTCAGTCGCGTTCCGGTCGACGCCCGGGCCTCGCGGGGGCTCGAGTTCCGGATCATCTCCAGGTCGTCCACCCGCCGGAGTGATGCGTCGCATGACGTCGCGCACAAACCCCTTGCGTCCCGAGCCCGGGCCGTCCGAATCATGTTCGCTCATTGCGCCATCTCCTCGTTGCCTCGCCCTGCAGTTTCTTGCGTAGACGGGCAGTCATCTCAACTCTCACCCTGTTCAGCTGCAAGGGCTGTGCCGCATTCTGCCGACTTGCGTGGAGAGTGCGTGTCGCCCGAGTTGTCTCGCGGGATTCCACGCTCATCCGTGCTGCTCGGTTTCCGAGCTGCGTGCGAGCCGCTTGTTGGGGCGACGGGGAGAAGTCGGGACAGGCCGATACGGGACCGGTCGCCGGTTTGAAAAGATGTGTGATTTCACGACGTTCAGGAATGCTAGGCAGCTCTCGCGCGCAGGCCAATGGGACGGCAAAGGCGTCGCGCGAGCGTGGAGCCGAGCCTGGGAAAGTCGGCAAGACCTTCTCTTCTGATCTCTGACCTCGAGTCGTCCGTAGCGACTCGACGGGATGGCCATTCATTTTCGTTGCCTCTCGTCCTAACCCGCTCCAGCCGGCTCCAGGTCGCCCCACACCAGACGATTCGCTCTTTTCCGCACTTCCTTCTGGACTACGCGCTCCGACATGCCCACCGCGTTCGCCATCGCTGTCGTTTCTGTCCTGTCTGCCATCTTTGCCATCCGATGATTCGGGTCTCGCGGATCGAATTCGTCGGATATGAAAATAACCCTCGAACCTCTCGAATTTGAAGCCTTTTTTGGCTCTTTTCAGTTTATCGGCTGAGTGGGGTGTGTCAACTAAAACCCGCATGCAGGGAATCGCATAAACTCCTGTTTTAGAATGGTTTCGTCGTTCAGTTCCGAACACCTGGGCTCCGATCGGTGCACCTGTTCGGCCATTCGATTCAGCCGAACTCCTGCGTCCAGCAAGCAACATTCCACACCTACTGGAAGTGAGTACCCACATGATTTCGCTGGTTTCGATTATTTTCGTGCAAACTTCGGCGGCATCCTGCCAACGCGGTTGCCGAAATCCGGACGAAATCGTCGAGATTGCATCGCTCGGAGTTGCATCTGAAATGCCGCGAACTGCGCTGCGGGACTCACCGGGAGCGGGAACATGGACCGATCTCGAGCGCTCGTCCGAGCGTGCCTGCGGCGGGGAACCCTGTGGGGCTCAGTGGATTGGTGAACCCAGGGATGCTTCAGCGGCTTCGACGCCGACGGATCCGGCCTCCAGAGAGCCTTCCGAAACACTGGACGAATGACCGAGAAAGTCGATCACTTCGACGCCTTCCGGAATCTCGAGTTCGAAGGTGGCATCTTCGGGATCCAGGTTGGTTCTGGTATCGCTGAACCGGATACTCGTTCGATTACCGAAAAGGTCGAGGACGGAGGTCGCGATGAGCTGGCCCGTCTCGGGATCCGCGACGAGTCCCAGCTGTTCATAGGTCGCCGCCGCCTTGGGGTTCAATTCAAGCGCTACCTGGCTCTCGCGACAGTCGGCAGCCACGACGTCGAAGGTCTCCAGGATCTGTCCGTCGCCCAGAAGGAATTGCAGAGCAGCTCCGCTCAAGAACCCTGCCGTCACCGCCAGCCGAGTAACGGACTGACCGGCCACATCATGAATCCAGAGCAGCTTGCCATTGGAGACGACGACACTCGGTTCGGGCGACAAATAGGTCCAGCGCATCTTCCCGGGTTTGGCGAACGTCACGTGCCCTCGCTTGGCCTCCGCGTCCATCAGCGGCTGGCCGGCAAAGGTCGCGGATTCAGTCACCTGCTCGAAATTCGCCTGAATATCCCGTATGCCCTCATATCGAGATTGAATTCGCGCGGCCAGCTCGATGCCCGCGCCCTCTGGGCAGCTCGACTGCAGCTCTTCTGTTGCTAGATCGCTTTCATCCTCGGCACGGACGCGATTGGCGGCGACGCAAACGATCAGGACGGACAGTGCGAAGCCGGTCGCAAGCGATGAAGCCGCGAGCGCAGCCATGGTGCCTTTCGTTTTCTCAATCTGGGCAATCCGCATTAGATTCCTCGAAGCCAAGGTCGTCCGCGCTTGAAGACTTCTCGCCGATCAGTCCGAAGTCGAACTCGATCGACTTACTCGTCCTCGGGAATCAGCGAGGGCATGAATACCTCTCGCCCTTTCGAACCAATCTGGGGCCCGATCATCCCGTCGAGTTCCATCTGCTCGACGATCCGGGCGGCGCGGTTGTAACCGATCTTGAGCCGGCGCTGAACGTAGGAAATGGACGCGTTGCGTGTCTCGGCCACGATTGCGACGGCTTGATCGAACATCTCATCCACATCCTCGCCCCGGGACTCGATCTTCTCGGCTTCCAGGTCGGCACGAACCAGATCGTCGTCGAAGACGGGGCGGCCCTGCTCTTTCAGGAACGACACGAGGCCATGAACTTCTTGCTCGCTCACGAACGGACCGTGAAGCCGCTGCAGGATCGCCGTTCCCGGTGGCAAGAAAAGCATGTCGCCCATGCCCAGAAGGTCATCCGCGCCCTTCTGATCGAGAATCGTACGACTATCCGTGCCGGAAGAGACTTGAAAGGATACTCGCGCCGGGAAATTCGCTTTGATCACACCCGTCAACACATCGACGCTCGGCCGCTGCGTCGCGAGAACGAGATGAATCCCGGATGCCCGGGCCATTTGGGCGAGTCGCTGTAGCGATTCTTCGACTTCTCTTGTCGAAGACATCATGAGATCCGCCAGTTCGTCGATCACGACGACGATATAAGGGAGCGTCTGCCATTCGATCTCGTCGCCCTCGGTCTGACCTGGCTTGCGCTTCAGCGTGAAGAACTCTTCGCCTGCGGCGATCGCCTTTCGTGCCTTCTCGTTGAATTGATCGATATTGCGCACGCTCGCCGCGCTCATCATCTGATACCGCTCTTCCATCTTGCGCACGATGCCCTGAAGCGCAGCCGCAGCGCGCTTCGGACTCGTCACCACATCGGCGATCAGATGCGGAATGCCGTCATAGATCGAAAGCTCGAGCATCTTCGGATCGATCATCAGGAATTTCAGTTCGGCCGGTGTCGCTCGGCTCAGCAATGAACACAGGAGTGAATTCAGAAAGACGCTCTTGCCGGTTCCCGTAGATCCCGCCACCAATAGATGCGGCATCTTCGCGAGATCCGACGTCACTGGGTTTCCGAAAATATCCTTCCCCATGGCGACCGCGAGCTTTCCCTTTGTCTTGCGAAAAGACTCGGAATCGATGATTTCGCGTAGATAAACGGTCTCTCTGTCCGGGTTCGGAACTTCGATCCCAACAACGGATTTCCCAGGCAGCGGCGCAATGATGCGAATGGAAATTGCGCGTAGGGCCATCGCGAGATCGTCCGTCAGACCTACGATGCGGTTCACCTTGATCCCGGCGGCGGGTTCGAACTCGTACATGGTGATGACGGGCCCGGGATGCACACGGACGACGCGACCCGTCACAGCGAAATCCGCCAGCTTCTTCTCGAGAATCTTCGAATTCATCAACAGCGAGTCGCGATCGTAGGATCTCTCGCTTTCGGGTGGCGCCCCAAAGAGCGATGACTCCGGCAACTGGAACGGACCGATTGCCCCGTCATCGTTGAAGCGAAACGCCTCCTGTTCGGGCTTGCGCGTTTTCTCACGTTCTTCGTCGTGGTCGACGATGTCCGGTCCATCTCTGCTTCCCCGTCTCGGCGCAATCGGCTCCCGATCCGGCTCATCTTCCACTTCCAGTACAGGTTCATCGTATTCTGCCAGCTCCTCGCCGGCGGCCGGTTCGTCCTCGAAAGAGAATTCGGGCTCGCGCAATTCCTGGACGCGGGTCCGGCGAGCCACGCGCTCTCGCCACACCCCCACGGAAACGATGGCATCGCGAATCTGGAGCAATGCGCGCGCGGCCCGTGTGCCTCCGGCGCGTGACCACAGAAGCGACCGCGCGGCAAGCGCTCGACCCTGCCCAAGTAGCCAATCACCGATCCAGAATGCCCGCTCGCCGATCCAGGCCAGCGCCCGACCGATCGCGCCGAGCATCGCGCCCGTCGAAATTCCGGTCAGCGCCAGAACGCCGACGAGCAACGACATCACGGTCAACACCAACGCTCCGGCACTGCCGAAGAGCAACGTGAGCCATCGCGACCCCTCCGCTCCGAGCCAGCCGGGCTCGACCCAGGGAATGGTCTCCGGGGCCATATTGAAGAGAAGCGACGGGAGGACGGCGGCCGTGGGCACGAGGGCGGCCGCGCCAATCCAGAAGCGCGAGAAGGGCCCGGGGAGGCCCAGGCTCATCACGAGACGACCCCCGAGAAAGGCGCAAGCAGCGACCAGGACAACGCCACCCGCCCCGAGCGAGCGCAACAGGAGCGCGGCGAGCGTGGCGCCTACCGGTCCGGCGCCGTTCGCGACTTCGACGAGTTCCGCAACGGGATCCTCGGCTGAGTAGGTGGCGAGTGCGAGGGTCGCGACCCCGGAAAGGCCGATCAGGACGAGACCAACGATTTCAGACCCCACGGCAATCAGGACCGGGTCGCGTTCGTCATCCATTTGCTCGCGCGGAGTGCTGGAGGCCCGACCGCGTCGCGAGCGAGACTTGGCAGCTGCCCTAGCCATGACGGCCATCCGATCTCGCTCGGGCAGACCCGTCCTCTGCGGAAGGGCCCATGGGGCCGCCGCGACGAGACATAGGCGCCGCCGAAACGATGAGTCGATTCTCTGTATTCGAAATGATGTGCGTCTGCATTCCCTCACCCCCCGGAGAGGAGAACCGTTGCAGGATACCGTGACCCCGGGACCACGCAAACGGGGACGAACGGTTCTCCCTTGACGCCTTTCGACCACGGCGGGACACTCCAGAGATCAATTCCTCGCAACGAGTCCCAATGGAGCCCCACCATGGCAGGTGTAAACAAAGCCATTCTGGTCGGAAATCTCGGCCGCGACCCCGAACTTCGACAGACACCGAACGGACAGTCGGTCGTCAACTTCACACTCGCGACCAGCGAAACCTGGACCGACAAGAGCGGCGAACGCGTCGAACGAACCGAGTGGCACCGCATCGTCGCCTGGGGCCGAACGGCAGAGATGTGCAATCAATACCTGTCGAAGGGCCGAACCGTCTACGTAGAGGGTCGAATTCAGACTCGCGAATGGGAAGACAAAGACGGGAACAAGCGTTACACGACGGAGATCAACGCGAATACCGTGAACTTCATCGGCCCTCGAACGGACGGCGGCGGCGGGGGGGGCGGCAGCGCCAGCGGTCCACCCAGCGGCGGGAACGACCCGGGTCCACCCCAGGACGACAACATTCCCTTCTAGTCCGTGCCCTTCAGCGGTTTCATCGAGTAGCAGAGCACGTTGGGGCAGGCGGTCGTTGCGGCCGCGCGGCCACCACCGTTCGTCACAGTCCGTCGTTGACGTCCCCAACCTCGAAGAGTGCGGAAAACGGCAGGATCGGGCTACCCACCTTCGGTGCGCAGCGCCCTCACGATCCGATCGATCACCAGTCGATCATCCACTGTTAGTTCGTCGAACTCGATGCCCATGCCCGGAGGCATGTCGACGTCGCCGGTCGAGACGCGAACGACGCGCCCGATCGTGTGCAGCACCGCGGTGCTCCCCGGCAACCAAAATTGCATCGAGACTTCCGTTCCGGGTTGATGCGGCTTTTCTGTTTCGATGAAGAGACCACCCTCATTGATGTCTCGAGTGAACTCCGAGAACATCTCGTCGACGGTCGCGTAGTCGATGCGCACGGTGATGTCGGTGCGGGGCGTTCGCCGCCGATCCTCACCCTCGGTCGGAGCCGCAGCGCCTGGTCCATTCGTCTCTAGACTGATTGTTGACACGACATCGTCTCCATGACCGCACGCGAGATCCGCACTCTGCCGGTCGATCCCTACCGACCGGATCCAAAGCGAGAATCATCCGCTCATCGTCCAGACTGCGGACGAGCCTTATAGTGCGCCCTGCAGGCTCGATCCCCTCGGGTGCAGGACCTTCCTTCAGTCTGCGCACGATCTCTTGGTCGCCGCCCAGGATGGCGCGATGGGCGGCGCCTCAGCGAACGCTTCCCCGGCTTCGCGAAAACTGAAATAGCGAGGACCCGCCACGATCACGTGGTCCAGGACGCGAATTCCGATCAATTCGCCGGCAGCCTGTAGCCGGTCGGTGACCGACCGGTCTTCTGCACTCGGGCTCGGGTCACCACTGGGATGGTTGTGGACGAGCACCAGCGCCGCGGCCGCACAGCGTATCGCCTCGCGGAAGACCTCCCGTGGATGAACAAGGCTTGCCGTCAGCGTCCCGACCGAGACCTCGTCTGTCGAGATCAGACGATGACGGCCGTCCAGCAACAGGACATGAAAGGACTCTCGCCGAGCATCTCGCAGACGCATGCGAAAGTGGCGACGAACATCTTCGGGGCTGCGGATCGGCTGACCCCTCTCGAGGGGTTGATCGATCAAGCGCCCCGCCAATTCGATCGCCGCACGAAGGCTCGCAGATTTCGCAGGACCGAGCCCCGGCGTTGATTCGATGGATGCAGGCGACGCCCCGGCCAATCCCGCCAGTCCCCCAAACCTCTCGAGAATCGCACGTGCGAGAGATCCGACATCGCGACGTCGGTCGCCGGTCCGCAGGACGAGGGCCAACAGCTCGGCGTCCGCGAGAGCGCCAGCTCCACGTTGGTGCAAGCGCTCTCGGGGTCGATCCAGTCTTGCGACCGGCCTGCGATCCGGCGCGCGCCCATGGACGCGCGTATCCGGGTACCTAACATCGTCGAGTCGATCGCGAGGAGACAAAGAAAATCCTGGGATGGCTCCGCAAGCTAAAGCGAGCAGCCTAGTGTCGCTGCAAATCGAAGCCAGCGGGATCCCAGGATCCACGCGACGTGCCAAGCGATTCACCGACTCGACATGGTTGGATCGGCTGAGTGGGTCGTGAGACGAACAATTCGCGAACCGTCAGCGTGTGGTCGCTTCTTCGCCACCACTTGATTCGCGAGTTCGCTGCGAACTGGCTTCCGCCTCGAAGTCATCGGCCACCCACTTCGCAGTCTCGTCACCGCTCTCGCGAAGCGCCTCGAGGAGGTCATCCATCAGGCCGCGCAGCTCGGCCCGCTCAGTCAACCGTGCGGTCCAGAGCTCCTGCTCCGCCAGATTCTGGGAGGCAATGTACTGTGCGAATTCCACCGGATTCTCGAAGCCAAGGCCGATCCACGCATCGCGCGGATCGGCGCCGCGACTCTCGAGATCCATCAGGTACCGCCCCGAAGAGACTCGTTGCGATTGCGCGACCGAGCGAACGAGTCCATCCAACGTCATCGAAGGACGCTCCGACGACACCAGTGTGCCGCCAACCGGATTCCCATACATCACACGTGAAAACTCGGCCGCCCAGGCTTCGGGGACCGCAGACGGAAAGGCTGGGTCGCGCGAGGGCCGCAAGGGCTCCATCGACTGGCGCATCGCCGGACCTCGCGACATCGACAATCGCGCCACTCCCGACCCATCGATGCGGATGCGAATTCTTCGGGGAACCGCCGACGACGCCTCTGAACGTCCCATTTGAGAACGGCTGGAGAAGGCGGGATTCGAAACACGAACTTCCGCCGACGAAACCCCCAACGACTCCGGTCTCGTAGAAGACCGGGAAGAAGATTCGAACGAAGGCAGCGCCGCAACCAACCGCTCCGAATTCGTCGTCGTACTCCGACGGCCGTCGCGATCGCTTTGAAAGACTGTTCCCTGTGTGACCGTCACGACCAACGCAGCCACGGCGATGGCCGACGCCGGCAACACGAATGTCGGTTCGAGAACCGAACCCACCGCGCGCGCGACACGCTGGAAGAATCCCGGGCGACTTTCACCGGCCCGAATGCGACGCATCACATTCGCGGCGATCATCGGCGGAATTTCGGGCTCAGGCAGAGTCCGCAGCAGGCGAAGCGTTCGTAACATCTCTTCGACTTCGTTCGAACATGGATCGCAAGCGTCTAGATGTGCATCGACGAGTGCACGGTCTTCGAGGGCGAGATCGCCTTCGAGGTAGTCGGCTAGGTGTTTCTTGATATCTGCGTGGTTCACTTCAAATACCCTCGGCTGCCGCTGTCCCCAGCAGCTCCTTCAATTGTTCTCGAAGAGCACGCCGTGCTCGATGAATTCTGGACTTGACTGTTCCTTCGGCGATTCCCAGGATCTTCGCGACCTCGCCATAGGCGAGCCCCTCGATGTCATAGAGAATGACCGGCATTCGCAGTGACGGCGAAAGCTGGTCGAGGGCCTCACGCACATGTCCCGTCAACTCGACGCCGAGCGTCGAATCTTCGGGATCGCGTGGTGAGCTGGGAAGATCGTCTCCCGCGGCCTGCCGATGCTTGAGTTTTTCGACGCGAGCGCGCCCGCGCCCCAATGATCGACGACGATTCAGGGCGGCATTCGCGGCGACGCGATAGACGAATGTCGAGAAGCGTGCCTCGGCACGAAAACGGTGGCCATAGCGGTGAAGACTCAAGAACGTCTCTTGTGTCAGGTCTTCCGCATCTTCCTTGCTTCCCATCATGCGATAGAGAAGTCGGTAGACGCGGCGTTCGTGGCGAACGATCAACTCTTCGAACGCCGCTTCGTCGCCCTTTTGCCAACGAGCGACGAGGTCCTTGTCTGGATCATCGATGACGACGCGGGTCGCCACCCTTTCTCTCACCAATGCGTTCGTGCCACCCGAAATCGGCCCTCGTTCTACAATTTCGTAGGTCATCCGCTGCCTCTCGGAGGACAGACCCCGGTCTTCGGCCGGGGGTTCCCGAGATTCGCTCTCAGCGTGTGTCGTTTCTCGATCTTCGGTTCCGTTCACTCTTGCCTCGCCGACCACCAACGGCTTCGATTCGCTCGGGCCCGTACACCCCGCGGGTCACGGTCGATGCTAGCCGCTCTACGCTTGCCCGCGTCCCGAATTTCCGTCTGATCCCAGGTTTACGGGATCTTCATCATCGCGGATGAACTCACCGCTCTTCCCCCCGCTCTTTGCCACCAGTCGAATCCGGTCGACCACCATCTCACGATCGACCGCCTTGCACATATCGTAGACCGTCAGCCCGGCGGCAGACGCCGCAACCAGCGCTTCCATCTCGACCCCGGTTCGCCAATGCGCCTCGACCCGCGCCTCGATCAGCAGACGCCGGCCATCTGCCGCCGGTTCGAGTTCGACTGTCACGGCGTCGATGGGCATCGGGTGCGCGAGTGGAATCCAATCCCCCGCTCTTTTCGCCGCTTGAATTCCCGCGATCCGAGCGGTCGCCAGAACGTCTCCCTTGGCGACACGCCCTTCTACGATTCGCTCGAGCGTAGGCTTTGCCATCCGAACCTCGCCCCGAGCGATACAGATCCGGTGGCTGATCGGCTTCGCTCCGACATTGACCATTCGAGCGCGACCCTGTTCGTCGAGATGTGTTAGTTCATCCGCCAATTTTTCTCCGTTTCGATTGTGAATTTCCGTGATCAAGGATCGATGAATCGGAGCATGTCCTGCCAGACTTGCTGACGATCAGGCTCCTGAAAAATCTCGTGGCGCAGATCGGGGTAGATTTCGAGCGCACTTTTCTTCCCGACTTCCTCTGTTAGGCTGGCATAGAGGTGTCGACTGCCCGCAACCGGACAAATCGGATCAGAGCCTCCGTGGAGTACTAGAATTGGTCGTTCGATCCGTCCAGCAGCGGATCGTACGGCATCGACCGTCTGATTCATTCCGGCGGCGAATCGGACCGACATACGATCCTTGATGTACGGATCCTGCTCGTAGCGCCGAATGACGTCGGGATCGCGGGACAATCCCTGCGTATCGAGGCCCGTTGACAGCGCGACTCGCGGTGTGACGACGGAAAGCACTCTCGCGAGACCAAGTCCAAGCGTCTGACGCAGCCCGACATTCTCGCCACCGAGCTGAAGGAGCGCTGCGGATAAGATGATTTGTCCGACCACCGGTTTTCGAAAGGCCGCCGTCGCAGCGACGACGAGTCCGCCCATGCTATGGCCGACCAGGGAAATCGGCAGACCCGGATGATCGAGGCTCACACATTCGACAAAGCGGGCGAGCTCGTCGATCAACCGATCGAATCGATCCACGTGCCCGCGAGGACCGGCCGTTCGACCATGACCCGCTTGATCGTATGCATGAACGGCGAAAGCGCGCTCCGCAAAATACATCGCCATCTCGTCGTACCGGCCAGTGTGCTCTGCGTAGCCGTGAACAAGAACCATCACGCGCTCTGCCTGGGGCGGCAGCCACGAACGTCGATAGCGCTCTCCACCGTCGGAGAGTTCGATCTGAGATTCATGCCGCCAGATTTCATCGCGAGCGATCATGATGTGCTCGCTTCACGCACGCGCGCACGCGTCTCTTGAACTTTCTCGAGATACGCGACGCCGCGAATCCGACGACCCCAGAAATAGCTCGAGATGCCCTTCGCCTCCCCGAGACGGCTGATATTATCCGCCAGGATGAAGCATCCCGCCTCGACGTTGCTTTCGATCGTCGCCAGGTTTCCCGCCAACGGCAATTTCTCGGCCATATAGGGCATGACCTGCATCAGCCCGATCGCCCCCTTCCCGCTGATCGCCCAGGGACGAGCGTCGCTTTCGACCAGCAGAACGGCCGTCACCAGGAAGGGATCGAGCCCATAGCGCCGGCTGCTTCGGAGTACCGCCTCGATGACTCGATGCTGCTCTTCGGAAGAGAGCGAGGAATTGCGCTCGCGAAGATGGGCCACCAGCGCTGCGGTGATGGCAGGCCGAATCTGGCTCGACTCTTCCGTCGCCGTCGCGGGGGTGATCTCGCGACCCCAATCGAGGGGAGGACGATCGATGACGAGCAGGCCGGCCAGAACGAAAAGACACCACGTTCCGGCACGACGCGAGCGTATGGAAAGCGAAGCATGCTTCGTCGCGGCTTGCGGTCGCTGTTCGATCGATCCGCTCACGGGAATTCCTCAAGACGCATTGAAGTGCCCCAATTCACGCGGCCCGCGCTTTTGTCTTTGAAAATGACGGAGCATCAGAAACCGACCGAAGCAGCCGGCATCCTTCGAATGTCACGGCAAGCGCTTGAGGATACCGAGGGCAGCATCGACGGTCGACACAACGAACGAGCGCACGGTCGGTTTTGCTTCACTCTTTTGCCCGTCCCTGTTAGGATCGCCGAAAATGCACAGGTTTACGGGTTCTGCCGGATCCGAGTCGAGCCAGAGCGGGTGGTGAAGTTGGGCGGACACGAGCCAAATATGGCGACCACGGCGACCGACAATCCGCGCAATCCGCTACGTACGGTTCGTGCGATTCAGCCACCGGACTTTACGACGACGTCAATGCTCAACGGTCTGGCGAAGCTCCATGCACTCGTCATGGCGATCGATTCCCAGCGACGCGTCATCTGGCTGAGTGACGAACTCGGCTTCCTGAACGGCCCAGCCACCGACCTCATCGGAAAACCGCTCATCACCCTGCTTCGCGCAATCCGCACAGAAGATCTCGAGGTCTCGAGACCGAAGGCTGCGCAATTCATCGAAGAGATGAACGAGAATGGCCAGGTCTCGCGGGCGCGGTTCGACCTTTCTCATGAAAATGACTCGCTGCGCCTCGAAGTCAGCGCCTTTGGCATGCGGGACTCCGCCAACGACCAACTCTACATCTGCTTCGCCGATCGTGACGAACCACGCGAAGCTCTGGAAAGGAAGAACAGCGAGCTCGAAGCCTGCGTACGCGGAGTTTCTCACGATCTGCGATCGCCACTTGTTTCGCTGCTCGGTTTTAGCCAACTACTTCGCGACGATTACCAAGAAGTTCTCGATCGAACAGGACTTCACTTCATCAATCGGATCGATCAGGCCGCCCGCCATATCGACCAACTCCTTCATGACATGCTCGAGTTCCGCCGAATCGGTGCGACGTCTCAGTGCCGTGTTCGCATCAACCCGAAACCGATTCTCGAACAACTACATTCGGAACTGAAACTGCAACTCGATGAGAAGAACATCGACTTGATCCTGCCAGACGAGACGCCCACGGTTCTCTTCGATCGCACCCGTCTCTATCAGCTTTTTTCGAATTTGATTGGAAATGCGATTCATCACATGGATCGCAAGTCGGCTGCCCGAATCGAAGTCGAGATCACTTCGGAGGCGGCTGGATGGCAGATCTCGGTCCGCGACAATGGACCTGGAATCGGCCCGGAAGATCATCAGCGAATCTTTGGTGCCTTCGAAACCGCGAGCCGTCCTGGCAACAAACACAAGAGTAGTGGCCTCGGTCTGGCGATCGTGAAGAAGATCGTGGAGACGGATTCGGGTCGCGTCTGGGTCGAGAGCGAGTTGGGCACGGGCGCCCGCTTCGTCGTCTGGCTTCCTTCCGAATAGCGCGCACCCCCGTCTTTGCTAGCCCACGGTCTTTGCGTACCCTGCGCCGGCGGGGGAATACGATGTATCCGGAACTCTTCACGATTCCATTTCTCGATTGGCCGATCAGCAGCTTCGGCGCGGCCATGGCCGTCGCCTTTCTGACCGGATATTGGATCGCAATTCCAAGAATGTCGGAAGAGGGGCTAGATCCCGAAGACGCCGCGAACATGTTGATCTGGATCATGATCGGCGGAGTGCTAGGCGCGAAACTCTATTATGCGACCGACTTCTCCTTGCGCGGCGAAACCGAATTCTGGGCGTCGCTCTTTTCTCGCGCGGGAATGGTCTTTTATGGCGGGCTGATCGGCGGCGCCTTGGGCGGATACGCGGGCTGTCGCTTCTACAAGATCACTCCTGAACCGTTCGCGAATGCCTGTGCAATCTCTCTTGCGATTGGCCAGGCCATCGGCCGGATCGGGTGCTTGTTGGTCGGTGACGACTACGGCCGCGCAACCGACCTGCCCTGGGGCATGGCCTTTCCGAATGGACTGCCACCCGTCGACTACCCGGTTCACCCGACCCAGATATACGAGTCGGTCTGGCTCTTTCTCGTGGCGGCGATCCTCTGGCGACGACGAAAGAAGAGCCCGTCCTTGATGGGCGAATACCTGATCCTGAATGGGCTCGGAAGAACGATCATCGAACACTGGCGCCTCAATCCGCGGGTCGCCCTGGATCTCTCGGAAGCGCAGTGGATCGGTGTCGCGCTCGTCGTCTTCGGCACATTCTTGATCATGCGAGTTCGCGGTCGCACGAAGGAATCGGCCTAGATCGATTCCAGCCGAGCGTGAAGTTCCTCGGCGCGCGAGGCGATCGCCGCTCCACCCTCGGTCCCTTCGACCAGATGGGCGAGCCGACCGATCGCGGCCGCCGCGAGCGCGGCATAATCCGGTTCATTCGCTCCGAGATCGACCCACGTCTCGAGCTCCCCAAGACTGGTGTCATAATCGCCATTGAGGAAGGCCTGCATTCCTTTGGCATAGAGTCCCAATTGTTCGAGATCAGCGCGCGGCGCAGAGGGACCCTGGCCGGCCTCTTCCAGTGCAACCTGTGCCTCGATGAAGTACGCGCTGTCGAGCAGGGCCCGCGCACCTTCGATCAGCCCAGTGATGGAATCGCCATGTATCGCCTCGAGCAGACCGAGGAAGCCCTCCGGAAAGGTCGCATCGACCTGCTCGCGTCGACTGAGTAGGCAGCGGGTGACGACCCGGTCCTGGAAACGCTCGACGAGCAGCCTCCGAAGCTGATCCCGTGTCTGGGCGAGCAGCGCACGAACTTCAGAAACGACCTCGCCCAGTCGCGACACACTCTTGTCGAGGATCCGGTCGAACTCGACAAAAAGCGCATCGGATTCGTCGTCCGCGGCCTCTCGCAGCGAGGCTACCCGCGGCGCATAGACTTCTCGCTGATAGAGCGTTTCGCGAAGCTTCATCGTCTCGTGGAAGAGCGACCCGACGGCCAGATCGAAGAGCGCCTCGCGCCGAACCGCCTTCGTCGCGATGCCGTGCGAGCGAAACAGCGCGTGGCTCTTTTCCTTCAGGCGATACAGCACGGAGCGGTCGTCATCACCGACCAGCACCCGAATCGCAGCGAAGGGAATCTTGTCATCCGTGTACTGCGCGAAGATCGCACCCAATTCGGCGTGAGCGGTCAGGTACTCGCGCAACAACTGCAGGAAATTCCCGATCTCGGCAATGTCATGGGATGGCGATGTAGGTTCTGTTGCGCTGCGCTTCGGCGAGCTCATTTCGGATCCTTGAAACGCAGCGACCAGGTCGCGGATTGGCGGTGCCCGAACGGATTCATGCGGACCGGTCGAGAATAGAGAAGTGGATTGGGCCGGCCAATGGAACCGATTCTCGAGCCGCTTCCCCCTGGAAGGACCATGAAACAATCGCTGAAATTGGCCGAACCCCTTGGGGTGCAAGTCGCGATGCAACCCTTCGCTGCTCCCGAGCGGCACGATTTGGTTGTTCACGCAGCTGCGTTCTTCTAAATTCGGACGGACTGAAGAATGCCGGCAAGTCCAGCCTCTAGAAAGGAAAATCACCGATGACCGAGCCCGAACGCGAGAGCATGGAGGTCGACGTCCTCTACGTGGGAGCTGGCCCAGCAACCCTGGCCTCGGCGTACCACCTGATGAAGCAGGTGGAGGCCCACAACGAGGCCTGCGAGAAGTCCGGCGAGACCCCGATCGAGACCCCGACCGTCCTGGTGATCGAGAAGGCAGCCGGCGTCGGTGATCACCAACTCTCGGGCGGGGTGATGAATCCCAAGGCGATCCAGGAATTGATGCCCGACTTCATCGAGCAGGGCTTCCCCACGGAGTACATCGTCAAGAAGGACTATTTCTGGCTCTTCACCCGCAAGGGCACGATCAAGCCTCCGATCACACCGCCACAGTTCAAGAAGCGCGGCTACCACGTCGTCTCTCTTTCGGATGTCGTGAAGTGGCTCGCCGAGAAATGCGAAGCGCTCGGCGTCGAGATCTATCCGGGGTTTGCGGGAGCTGAGATCCTGACTGAAGGCGATCGAGTCGTGGGCGTGCGCACAGGCGACATGGGCGTCGACAAGAATGGGCAGCCAAAGGCGAACTTCCAGCAGGGAATGGACATTTTTGCGAAGTGCACAGTGTTAGGCGAAGGCGTGCAGGGCTCGATGACCAAGCAGCTTGTCAATCGCTTCGAAATGCATGGTAAGAACCCGCAAACCTTCGAGACGGGAATCAAAGAAATTTGGCGGATCAAGCCAGAGAAGCATCAGCCCGGCCGTGTCATACACGGATCAATGTTCCCAGATTTTTTCGGAGCACTGAACGGTATGTGGCTCTACGACATGAAGGATAATCTGGTCTCGTTCGGCTTCATCACGCCGCTCGGAAGCGAGGACCCGAATAACGACCCTCATCGCGCCGCACAAGAATTCAAGCGTGACTCACCATTCATGCGCGACCTGCTCGACGGGGCAGAGTTGATTCGATACGGCGCCAAATGCGTTCCGACCGGCGGCCTGCACGCGCAACCGAAGATGTACACGAACGGAGCGATGTTGGTTGGCGACTCCGCCTCGATGCTCAACATCATGAAGCTCGCGGGTATCCACATGGCTATCAAAACGGGAATGATGGCGGCAGAGACCCTTGTCGACGCATTCAAAGTCGACGATTTCAGCTCGAAGACGCTCGGCAATTACGCGGAACGCTTCAAAGACAGCTGGGCCTACGAAGAACACGTCGAAGGTCGGAACTTCACTGGTTCAATGGAGATCAGTCCGCTCTTTGCGATGCTGCTCAACATTCCCGTCATGATGATCACGAAGGGCCGCGGACTGATCCCGTTCATACAGACCGAGCCGTCGCATTCCGCCATGAAGAAGATCTGGGAATTGCCGAAGGAGCGACGCCATCCCGAGCCCTTCGAGCCAGACGGCGTACTCACCTTCTCGAAGGAGCATCTCGTCGGTTTCTCTGGGGCCCAGCACGAAGCCGACCAACAACCCCATTTGAAGGTCGCCGATACCGATATCTGTTCGACGGCCTGTCTGCGCGACTACGGAAATCCGTGTGAGAAGTTCTGTCCCGCCGCCGTCTACGAAATGGTCGACGTATCCGGAAAGCCGGGAGAAAAGGAACTCTTCATTCATTACGAGAATTGTGTCCACTGCAAGACCTGTGACGTGGCCGATCCGTACCAGATCATCACATGGACCACGCCGCAGGGCGGAGAGGGCCCCGACTACACGAACATGTAGGTCGGAACGCGCGAAACTCATGCGACCCAAGAACCTCGTCGTCCGCGCCGGCGCGCATGCTACCGAGCGACTCCGGACGGAAGGCTTTCGCAGCGAACTCTTCGATACGCTCGTCGGCGCCTCGGGCGGGCCGAAATGGCTGGTCCTGCGTCCCCTCGACGACGTCTTGATCGATCGAATGATCCGCGGGAGATCCCGTCCGATCGCCACGCTCGGGTCGTCGATCGGTTCGTTTCGCCATGCCTGCTTCGCGCAGGCCGAGCCGCATGCGGCACTGTCGAGATTTGCCGAGGGGTATGTAGAACAGGCCTACGACGGTGGAAGGCCTTCGATGGAAGAGGTATCGAGGGAGAGCGATCGCATCCTCGGCCACTTTCTGGGTGATCTCGGATCCGCTGAGATCGTCGACAACAAGCTCGTTCAAAGCCACGTCATCGCCTCGCGATTGCGAAACGACCGCGGCCATGATCGCGGTCTGCCCTTCCAGCTCCAACTCGGCGCCGCCGCCAGCTTGAACCTGTTGTCACGCCGACTACTCCAACGATCCTTCGCGAGGGTCCTCTTTCACACCGAATCTCCATCCATCGAGTTCAGCGATTTCGACACCCAGACTACGAAGCTCTCTAGCACCAACCTCCAACACGCACTGCTCGCGAGTGGCTCGATTCCCATGGTCATGGCCGGCGTACGATCCGTTTGCGAGATCCCTGGGACTCTGTTCGATGGCGGCATCATCGACTACCACTTCGATTTCAGCTTCCGGCGCAAACGATCCCGGGCAGACGTGCCGACGCCCTCGCCGCCTGGAGAAGAGGACTCACTCGTACTCTTTCCACATTTCTTCGACCGAATTACACCGGGCTGGTTCGACAAGCCACTTTCATGGAGAAGGCCCACCGCGAAGGCGCTTTCAAACGTCGTCATGATCGCGCCGAGCGAAGAGTTCTTGAAAGGACTCCCCGGCGGCCGTGTGCCGGACCGAAACGACTTCCTCGAAATGAAGACCGAGCAACGGATCCGGCGCTGGCGACGCGTCATGGACGAATGTCGAGCTTTGGCCGACGATCTCAACGACCTCTTCGACGGCAAGAATCTGGAGGAATCGATCGTTTCGTTTCCCAGCTAGGAGCCTGACCCAAGACTCTCGTGGGAAGCCCAGGTGTCGAGACGCGCCGCTGGGAAGGCGCGGGGCCGCAGCTATCGCGAGCTACAGCAAGGTCTCGCAACGCACGCAGCGGTGATGG
>Ga0310122_10000188_pt1 | contig 38957 bp, 30 predicted proteins | sample CB6_Bottom_1051__FD_203503 | JGI IMG/M metagenome (GOLD analysis project Ga0310122, IMG submission 203503) | Marine microbial communities from Western Arctic Ocean, Canada - CB6_Bottom_1051 | ecosystem: Environmental > Aquatic > Marine > Oceanic | place: Canada: Western Arctic Ocean | collected...
CTGCGGCCCAGAGGCTACCGACATTCGACCCGCAGAGCGAGGTCCGACAGCAGTGGACACCCGCATCGGGTCGTGCCATCTTCTGGTGCGGCGGAGAAATGAATGCCGGGGCCACGTTCCGGGGGGGAATGACGGTTGCGCTCGATCTTGCTGTTCCTGACGTTGCTCAGCTTCTGGCTGCTCCTTTCGGGGCAGTTCCATTCACCCTTCCTGATCACTACAGGGGTGCTCGTCAGCATCTTGACGGTCTTCATCTGCAGGCGACTCGATTTGATCGGCAGCCAGTACCAACCGATCGAATCGCTGCTGGGATTCCTGCTGTACCTGCCGTGGCTACTGGTCCAGATCGTCAAGGCAAGTCTCGATGTCGCCTGGAAGTCCTGGTCTCCGCGACCAGCGATCGCTCCCCGACTGGTCGAAGTACCGTCGCAACTCAAACACCCGCTGGCGAAAACCTTGCTGGCGAACTCCATCACACTGACTCCCGGTACGGTGACCATCGACGTCAGAGAAGACACGTTGCTGGTCCACGCCCTCAGTGAACGCGCACAAAGAGGAGTCCTCGATGGAACGATGGAGCAGCGCATTGCGAAGATGGTGCCGGAGGATCCTCGAGCAGTGAGTCAGGAGGACACTCGTTGAATATCGATGGCCATCTGATCGCAGCACTGCTGGTCCTGACCGGTGCCATCCTTTCGATGATTCGCGCCGCCAGCGGACCGACCAGTTACGACCGGGTACTGGCGGTCAACGTCTTCGGCACCAAGGCGGTGATGCTACTGGCCATCATCGGCTTCATCGGGGATCGCAGCGGATTTCTCGATATCGCCATCCTCTACGGGCTGGTCAATTTCATCGCCACCGTCGCACTGCTTCGCTTCGTCGAGACCAAGAGGCTCACCTGATGGGGGAAACGATCGCTGATATCCTGCTGATCCTGGGCGGTTTCATGGCACTGAGCGGCGCGCTCGGAGTGCTCCGTCTTCCCGACTTCTACTCGCGACTGCATCCGGCCGGAACCGCGGACACGCTGGCGCAGTTGCTGGTCATCTCAGGTCTCGTGCTGCATCTGTGGATCGACCCGAACGGCTCCTACCTGGCGATGGGAAAACTGCTCGCCATCTCGATGCTGCTGTTTGTGACCACTCCCGCAGCAACTCACGCCATCTCACGAGCTGCTTATATCAGTGGACTGAGACCATGGACCGGAGACTCCGCCACTGACGATGACAACCAACTGGCGGATTCTGAATCTCCACTTCCCGACGAGGGAGGTGGTTGATGGACCCGGTACTGCTTCTCGATGTGATCCTGCTGCTGCTGGCGGTCACGACAGCGATCGCCGCCATGGCCATCCGGGATCTGCTCGGCTCGGTGATGCTGATGGGGATCTATGGCCTCTTGATGGCAGTGATCTGGGCCGATCTATTCGCCATGGATGTCTCCTTCACCGAGGCCAGTGTCGGCGCCGGGGCAGCCACCATCTTGCTGCTGAGCGCACTGACCAGAACCGGAACCCGCGAACGTACCGGCGGCGACCATCACCTGCCGGCTCTGGTGGTGGTCCTCATCACTGGCTCGGTGTTGATCCACGGCACCTCCCAGATGCCCGCCTTCGGCGATCCGCAAGCCCCCGCCCACATCCATGTGGCTCCACATTACCTCAGCCAGGACATCGGTAAGGTGTCCCAGAAATCGCCCGACGGTGCCACACGGCGAGACTTTGGCGACCACGTTCCCAACACGGTGACCGCCGTGCTCACCGCCTACCGCGGCTACGACACGATGTTCGAGACGGTCGTCATCTTCAGCGCCGGCGTTTGCGTGGTTCTGCTCTTGCGACCACGATCCCCGCTTCGACGGGAGCAAGCCGATGAGTGAGAGCATCGTCTTGCGCACCGTCGGCGGCATGCTGTTTCCGTACATTCTCGTCTACGGACTCTACGTGCAGATGCATGGCGAGATCGGACCCGGCGGTGGCTTCCAGGCCGGAATCCTGATCGCGGCCGCTTTCATCCTCCACTCGCTGCTCTTCTCTCCACAAGGCACCGATCGCCTGCTGCCCAGGAGACTGGTCGATATTGCCATGTGTAGTGGAGTGCTGCTCTACATCGGCACCGGAGTGCTGTGTATGCTGATGGGAGGCTATTTCCTCGACTATTCGGTACTGATCCCGTCCGATCCGGCCTATGCGGAAGCGCTCGGCATGACCCTGGTCGAGATCGGAGTCGGACTCACCGTGGCCTCGGTGATCCTGACCATGGTCCGCAAGATCCGCGGGGAGGCCACTTGAACCCGCTCGATCTCTTCAACCACTGGGCCTTCGTGATCATCATGATGGTCGGACTGTACGCGATCATCAGCCGCAACAACCTGGTCAAGAAGGTGCTCGGACTGGGATTGTTCCAGACCGGCATCTTCTTGATGTACATCACACTCGGCTTCAAGCACGGCGCCGGCGCACCGATCCTCCAGCAAGGAGTCGAGGCAACCTATGCCAACCCGCTCCCGCACGTCTTGATCCTCACCGCCATCGTCGTCTCGCTCAGTACCATGGCGGTGGCACTCGCTATCGTCATCGGGATCCGCGAGGAATACGGCACCGTCGAGGCCGATGAGGTGGCACGCCTCGACAGCGAGGCGCAGGAGGCGGGATCTTGAATTTCCTCGGAGCCTGGTCACACCACCTACCCGTGTTGCTAGTCCTCATTCCGCTGATCGGCGGCGTCCTCTCGCCGATTGTCGCCAGAGGATCTCGGGGATGGGCCTGGGCGTTTTTGACGATGGTCGCGACCGCGACGGTAGCGCTCGAATTGTTGCTGCGAATCCGCTCGTCGGGACCGATCTCGTACCCACTGGGAGGCTGGAATCTACCCTTTGGCATCGAACTATACGTCGATCTCCTCAGTGCCATCATCGCCCTCGTGGTCGCGGGAGTGGGACTGGTCGTCACCTTCTATGCGCGCACAAGTGTTCGTTTCGAGATCCCCGATGATCGGTTCGGCTTCTTCTGGTCGCTGTGGCTGCTGGCCATCACTGGACTGATCGGCATCGTGATCACCGGTGATGCTTTCAACCTCTACGTGATGCTAGAAATCTCGTCGCTGACCATCTACGGATTGATCGCCATGGGTCGTATGCGTGACCGACGAGCCCTCACCGCGGCATTCAATTACCTGATACTTGGATCGATCGGGGCCGCCTTCATCCTCATCGCGATCGGTCTGCTCTATTCCGAGACCGGCACTCTCAACATGGCAGATCTCCATCGACGTCTCAGTGCCATCGAGGCCAATGCGACGATCCGCAGTGCGCGGGCATTCCTGCTGGCGGGACTGGGGCTGAAGATGGCGCTGTTCCCGCTCCACCTGTGGATGCCCGCGGCCTACTCGCGCGCCCCCTCTGCCGTCGCCGGCCTGCTCGCCGCCACCGCAACCAAGGTCGGGATCTACATGGCGATGCGCTTCTTCTACACCGTCCTGGCCACCGATGAGGGCATCCTCACGGCGCCTAACGTGCTGATCCTGTCGGGCTGTGCCGGCGCAGCGATCGTGTTCGGATCGGCGACTGCTGCCCGCCAGCGCAGCCTGTCGCTGCTGCTGGCCTTCTCCAGTGTCGCCCAGATCGGCTACATCGTGCTCGGTATGGCGATCGGGCACAGCGACCCAACCGGCTACGCGATGACCGGCTCCATCTTGCACATCATCAGCCACGCCCTGATGAAAGGTGGGCTGTTCCTGTGCGCAGGGATCTTCATCTGGCGACTGGGAACCAACGACTTCGACCAGCTCGCCGGCATCGGCCGACGGATGCCCTGGACCAGCGCCGCGGTGGTCGCCGGAGGACTGGGCTTGATCGGTGTGCCCGGCACCGCTGGATTCATCAGCAAACTATATCTTCTGCGCGGCTTGTTCGAGTCGGGGCACCCGCTACTGGCGGTACTGGTACTCACCGGTTCGGTACTGGCAGCGATCTACACCTGGAGATTCGTCGAGATCGCTTACCTGAAACCGCCGGTCGAGAACGGGCTGGACCACTCCGAGGCTCCGCTGGGAATGCTGATCCCGACCTGGATCCTCATCGGTGCCAGCCTTGTCATCGGTTTCTACCCGGGACCGATCATCGAGATCGCCAGCGAGGCTGCCAGTACTCTGCTGGGAGGATCCGGATGATGCCCCAGCCGCTGTTGGCGCTGTTGATTCCACTGGTGGGCGCCTTGCTACCATGGCTGCTTCACAGGTCGCCGACCGTGAGAAACGCCGTCACGTTGCTGATTCCGGTGTTGCTGCTGGTGACGGTGGTAAAGATGGTGCCGGCGGTACTGGCCGGGGAAACGGTGGCAGCGACTCTGGTCTCGATCGGGCCGGGGCTCTCCTTCGCGCTCGAGGTGGACGCGCTCGGCATGCTCTTTGCCCTGGTGACATCGAGCCTGTGGATCCTCAACAGCATCTATTCGTTCGGATACATGTACCCGCTCCACGGCAGCACTTTCGAGGGACAGGAACGCTTCTGGAGCTGCTTCTCAGTGGCGATCCTGGCCGCCATCGGCATAGCCTTCAGCGCCAACCTGTTGACCCTGTTCTTCTTCTACGAGCTGATGACCTTCAGTACCTGGCCACTGGTCAGCCATTACAGAACTGCCGAGGCGAGACGCTCGGGGCGCATCTACCTGGGGATCCTGGTCGGATCCTCCACCCTTTTCCTGCTGACGGCCATCATCTGGACCTGGATCATCACCGGGACACTCGATTTCACCCCCGGCGGGATTCTCGCCAGTTCCGATGCGACCCCGGGTCAGATCTCGATGCTGATCATGCTGTTCTTCTTCGGTGCCGGTAAGAGTGCCATCTTCCCGCTGCACCAGTGGCTGCCCAATGCGATGGTGGCGCCGATCCCGGTCAGCGCATTGCTACACGCCGTCGCCGTGGTGAAGGCGGGAGTCTTCACGGTGCTGAAGATCGCCACAAGCGTGATCGGTACCGGACTGCTCGCCGGCAGTTGGGGAGCAGAGGTGGTCGCCTGGACCGCTGTTTTTACCATCCTGCTGGCATCGTTGATTGCACTGACCCGACAACAACTGAAGGCACGTCTGGCCTACTCCACCATCAGCCAACTCAACTACATCGTACTGGGCGCGGTGGTCGCCTTTCCCGCCGCCATCGAAGGGGCTTCGCTGCACATCGCCATGCACGCCTTCGGCAAGATCACCCTGTTCTTCGCCGCTGGCGCCATTTTCGTGGCCAGCCACAAGACCAGAGTCGACCAGTTGTCGGGGATCGGTCGCCGGATGCCATGGACGATGACCGCCTTCCTGATCGGTACGCTGAGCACGATAGGATTGCCACCTCTGTGTGGCATGTGGAGCAAGTGGCTGCTGGCCGAGGGGCTGGTAGCCGCACACCAGTGGGCGTTCCTGGGTGCCTTGCTGCTGTCGAGCCTGCTCTCCATCGCCTACCTGATGCCGATCTGTGTACGCGCCTTCTTTTGCGATGAACAAAGCGATACCACCGAGCATGGTGAGGCACCCTGGAGTTGTCGAATACCGTTGCTGCTGAGTGCTGCAGCTTGCCTGGTTCTGTTCATTTGGCCGGGAATCTTCGCCCAGCTGGCGAGGATGGTCCGATGAACGATTTCAAGCTCAGGCGCCTCAAAACGGGCACCCTGCTGTTCGCCATCGGATGTGTCGTGGCTTTGCTGCTCGATGCAGCGATCGATCGCCATCTCGATACAGAGATGGAAGGGATCTTCGGTTTCTACTGCCTCTTTGGTTTCTTCGCCATCGTGGTGCTGGTGATCCTCTCCAGGGTCCTTCGCAGGATCGTTGCCCGAGAGGAACACTTCTATGGCGATTGAAGGGTTCCATCCGTCATTCGTGTTCCTGATCGGTGCCGTTGTCGCCACGTTCACCCGGGGCACACTGAGGTCAGTGGTGATGGTGGCGACACCGATCATCTCCTTTGCCTGCCTGCGCGGTCTACCGCTCGGTGACAGTTTCGTCGTCGAGATCGCACAGTGGACCCTCACCTTCAGTCATCGAGACGAACTCTCGTGGATCTTTGGTCTGCTGTTCCATCTGGCGGCATTGCTGGCGGTGATCTACTCGCTGCACACCCGCAATCGGATGGAGCAAGTGTCTGCTCTGGTCTACGCGGCGAGCGCCATCGGTGCAGTGCTCGCCGGCGATTTTCTGACCCTCTTCATCTGGTGGGAGATGCTGGCACTTTCCTCGACCTTTGTCGTCTTCGCGGGTCACCAGCGCCGTTCGATGGCGACCGGATTGCGTTACTTCGCCTTCCAGATCGTCTCCGGTCTGTGCCTGTTGACCGGGATCTTGCTCTATTCCAACTCGGGCATGAGTCTGGAACTGGGGCGGCTCGATCTTGCGACACCGGGAACGATGTGGATCCTGCTCGCCTTCGGAATCAAGGCGGGATTCCCGCTCGTTCACAGCTGGATCGTCGACACCTATCCGGCAGCCAGTGCGACAGGGACCGTGTTCCTGTGTGCTTTCACGACCAAGACCGCGGTCTATGCGCTGGCTCGTTGCTTCCCGGGCACCGAGGAACTGATCACCATCGGGGTCGTCATGACCTGCTTCCCCATCTTCTACGCCATCATCGAGAACGATCTGCGCAAGGTCCTGTCCTACAGCATGATCAACCAGATCGGCTTCATGGTGGTCGGGATCGGAATCGGGACCGAACTGGCCATCAATGGAGCGGTCGCACACGCCTTCAACGAAGTGCTGTTCAAGGGACTGCTGTTCATGTCGATGGGGGCCGTTCTCCATGTCACCGGCAAGAGCCGCGGAACCGACCTCGGAGGCCTGTGGAAAAAGATGCCGTGGACGACGGGACTGTGCATCGTCGGAGCCGCCTCCATCTCCGCGGTACCGCTGTTCAGTAGTTTCGTCAGCAAGTCGATGGTGATGGCCGCAGCGATGGAGCAAGGGCACACCTGGCTGTGGCTGCTCCTGTTGTTTGCCTCGGCTGGTGTCCTGGAACACGCAGGAATCAAGATCCCCTACTTCGCCTTCTTCGCCCGTGATCGTGGTCTCGAGGCTAGCGAACCGCCTCGCAACATGTTGCTGGCGATGTCGCTGGCAGCACTGCTGTGTATCCTCATCGGATGTCGCCCCGATCTGCTCTACTCGATGCTGCCCTACGAAGTTTCCTTCGAACCGTTCACCACCACGCACGTCTTGACACAGATCCAGTTGTTACTGTTCGCATCGATGGCGGTGGTCGTACTGATGAAAACAGGGATTTATCCACCAGAGTTGGTGAAGGAAAACCTGGACGTCGACGTGATCCCACGTCTCGGTGGCAGGGCACTGCTGAGGTGGCTGCGGGGAACTTTTGCACGAGTGACGACCCGACTGTCGGTCATGGTGCTCGACCGCATCCCGGCTGCCATCGCAGGTCCGAGAGGACCCGGACAGTTGCAGATGTCACTGCAGTGGCGACTGGTGCTGCCCGGATTGTTGCTGGTGGTGGCGCTGCTGGCGTTCTTGATCGCGAATCTGTACGGCTGAGTCGAAAACTCACCGCAGATCGCTGTGCTGGCGATCGATCAGCAACATTCAGGTCGCATCGACTTGAGACGGGAGGGCATCGGATGCCATCTCCACCAGTGCTCTCGCCCAGGCCGGCTCGGCATTGAGGCAGGGCACCGTCTCGAACTGCTCACCACCGGCCTCGAGGAATGTATTTCTGGCACGACCGTCGATCTCCTCGATGGTCTCGAGACAATCAGCGACGAAGGCGGGGCAGATCACCTTCAATCTGCGCACCCCTTGCTGCGCCAATCTCACCACCGTTGCTTCGGTGGAGGGTTGCAGCCAGGGGTCATTGCCAAGACGCGACTGGTAGGCCACCGACCAGCGATGCTCGGGAATCGACAGATCATCGGCGAGGAACCGTGCTGAACGTCGCACCTGAGCGCGGTAGCACGTCGAGATGGACGGGTGATCGTCAAAACAGCAGTCATCGCAACTCATGCAGTGGTCTCCAGCCGGATCGCTGCTGGTGATGTGGCGCAGGGGCACCCCGTGGAAGGAGAAGAGCAGGTGGTCCCATTCCCCTTCCAGATGCGGACGGGTGTTCTCGGCCAGCACCCTGCGATATGCCTTGTGATCGTAGAATGGCGCCAGAAAGTGCAATCGTGGTGCCCCCTTCGACCGTGCAGCAACCGCGCGCGCTTTCTCCACCGCCGTCTCGTAGGAACTCATCGCGTAATGGGGATAGAGCGGGACGACGATCACACTCTCGACTCCCTGTTGCTGCAGTTGTTCGAGTCCTACGGCGATCGACGGATTGCCGTAGCGCATCCCCAGTGCCACCGGAGCGTTCCACAGCTTTGCAACCTGCTGCTCCAACCGACGGGAATTGACGATCAGGGGCGACCCCTCGGCGGTCCAGATTTTTCGGTACGCCTCGGCGGATTGGCGTGGACGCTTTCTCAAGATGAAGCCGCGGACCAGCAGCAGTCTCAGCAGATAGGGAGAATCGATGACTCTCCCATCCATCAGGAATTCATCGAGATATCGGCGAACGTCAGGAACCGAGGGAGAATCGGGGGATCCCAGGTTGACCAGCAAGAGACCCGGGTTCTGCTCTGTGGCCATGCACTCCTTTGAACAGGATCAGTAACTGTATCCGAAGCCGACATGCATCGCGTCGGCATAAGTCCCGTACCCCAGATCCACGATCCAGCCGCCACCGAGTTGCAGTAGAGAACCGAAGGTGGCATGAAATCCCCGGTCCTTGTCTCCCTTGTAGTGGTAGTAGCGTTCCATGTCGGCATCAAAACGTTCGATCCATTGCGACGAGAATCCGATGCCGATTCCGCCGTAGACCGCCATCTTGTCATTGACTGTCCAGGTCGGCCCGACCGCAATGATCGCTCCATTACGCTCACGACCCGTGACCTCATCTCGGCTCCCCTCGTCGGGCAACCCTGGATAGCGAACACCGGTGACGGAACCACTGTAAGAAGTCTGAAGGTGGATGAACGTGCCCGGTTGTTGATCACGGAACCAGTACCCCGCGAAGCCGACTCCCGTGTCGGAGAGTTTCCCGTTCGGTTCGAAGACCTGGAAAACCGCGGCCTGGTTGCCAGCGCCGACCGGCATCACGACACAACCGGTCACCACCAGCAGGCATCCGAGCAGTATCCAGATTCCGAAAAATCGAACGGTCTGTGCAACTCGCAGAGACATCTGTGCTCCCTCGCGCAAATCCTCCATCGTCGGGACTACGGTCGCAATAGCCCACCCGGACCGGGCCGTTGGCGCTTCGGCCGCTGCCTCTCGAACATCCCTGCGGTATCCTCCCTGGCGGAAGGAATCCAGATGGCCACCCTGGCGCCAGAAATCCGTGAACGCTGGCGCCAAGGTCGCCGTCGCCTCGATCTGCCCCAGCATGCTGATTCCCTGCTCGATCAACTCCACTTGCCCTTCGTCGAGGCCCTCAAGTGCTGGCACCAGCAAAAGGAATCGACCGTCATCGTCGGGCTGCAGGGTTGTCAGGGTTCCGGAAAGAGTACCCTTTGCGAACTGGTCCCTGGGTTGGCCCATGATCTTCACGAATTGCGTGTCGGTGTTGTCGCACTCGACGATTTCTACCTGCCTCGTGCTCGGCGGGAAGAACTGTCACATCAGCAACATCCACTGTGGATCACCCGCGGAGTTCCCGGCACTCACGATTCTCAACTGGCCGCCGAGGTGCTCGACAAACTGGCCACAGGCAGCGGTGATCCGGTCACCATCCCCTCATTCGACAAGGGTATCGATGACAGGCTCGAGATCTCGCAGACGATGGAGGGGCCCTATGACGTGGTGATCTTCGAGGGCTGGTGTCTCGGGCTGGGTCCCTGCTCCGATCACGACTGGGATACTCCCATCAATGAGCTGGAGCAACGAGAAGACGCCGAGTTGCTCTGGCGTCATCGCATCCGCAAAGAACTGGAAAGACCTTACCAGCAACTATTCTCCCGCTTCGATCACCTGGCAATTCTGCTGGTACCCGCCTGGGAGACGGTCTCGCTGTGGCGCAGCCAGCAGGAAGCCAAGTTGCGCCACGACCGTGGTGACACCGCCACGCGCTCGATGGATGATGCTGCCTTGAAGAGATTTCTCGATCATTACGAACGTCTCACCCGATGGACCATCGAGACCCTGCCCGCCCAAGCCGACTTCGTGGCGCGGATTGCGGAGGATCGATCAGTGGTCTCTATCGAAACCAGACAGGAGAACCGATGAAAAGTTGCGGTCTATTACTGATCATCACCTGGCTGTGGATCTTCGGTGCCTCGATCGTGGTCGCCCAACCGGTCCTGCCCGATCAGGGCTGGGTGTCGCTCTTCGATGGCACCAGTCTGTCGGGCTGGCAGGGGAATCCCGATCTGTGGCGTGTCGAGGACGGCGTGATCATCGGTGAAGGTCCCGATGGGGGTCCTGTTCCTGGCAATGATTACCTGTGGCATGTATCGAGCTGGAAGGACTTCGTGCTCGAAGCTCGGTTCCGGATCAAGGGCGGCAACAGCGGAATCCAGTACCGAAGCCGTCGAGCAGACGATGGAGAGGCGATCGGATATCAGGCCGATCTCGACGCCCAGAACAGTTACACCGGCATGCTCTACGAATCACGGGGTCGCGGCATCGCAGTTCCCAGGGGAGAGATGGCCATCCTCGCCGGTGATGGCTCGCGCCGAGAGATCGGCTTTCATCCGGATGCAGAGAAAGCGGTAAAAGGGCTCACCGATGGCCAGTGGCACCAGATGCGGATCATCGCCCGCGGCAATTCTATCCGCCACGAGATCGATGGGGTCCCCGTCTGTGCTTTCATCGATGCCGCACCCGATCCCGTCCTCGAGGGGAAGTTCGGCCTCCAGATCCACGGCGGAGGTCCGATGCGTATCGAGTGGAAATCGATACAAGCGCGCTCATGGCAGCCGATCGACGGCGATCCTGTCGAGGATTGCGCACGCGTCACGCAACGCCCCGTCGAGAACCAGCCACAGTGGATCTGGCCACCGGGTGCCACTGAGGCAAATCAGACCATCGAACTGGTTCGTACCTTCAACGTTGAAAACCAGCAACAACCGGTCGAAGCCGCCCTCTCGATGAGCGGCGACAATCACTTCGTGGCCTACCTCGACGACGAGGAGATCCTGCGTGGCGATCAGTGGGAGAAGCCGTCGCGGACCATCATCGACTCGTTGTCTGCGGGCACGCATCGACTGCGGGTCGAATGCAGAAACGATGGCGGCCCCGCGGGACTGGCGGCAATTCTCGCCTGGACCACCAGTGCTGGCGACGAGGTGACCATCGTCACCGACGACAGCTGGCATCTTCTCGACGGCGTGACCGAGAAGGCCATCGAACTCAAGGGTCCCGTCGGTAGTTCGACCGCTCCCTGGGGAGATATAGGACTCACCCCGGGCGGTTCGGTAACCCGCTGGAGTCTGCCGGCAGGATTCCACGCCGAAGTGATCCATCGGGTCGACCCGGCGGATGGTTCGTGGGTATGCATCGCACTCGAGGGTCCGGGCAGATTCATCACATCGCCACAGCGCGGCCCGTTGAAGAGAGTGGTGATCGAAGATGAAGTCATCACCGTGACCGATTGCGCGAACATCGGAGATGCTCAGGGGTTGCTGCTGGTCGATGGAGATCTGTGGGTTCATGTCGCCGGCCACCGCAAGGACCGGGGCGGTCTGTGGATCCTGTCCGATCCCGATGGCGACGGCTTCTTCGACCAGGAGAAACGACTCTCGGCGATGGGTCCCGGAGGAGAACACGGGGTCCACGCACTGGTGCGAGGCCCCGATGGTTTCGTCTGGACCGTGGTCGGAAACCACATCGATGTTCCCGAGCAGTTGCTGACCCGGGATCGCTACCGCGACTGGCAGGAGGATTTGATCGTCGAACGTCTGTGGGATCCCAACGGTCATGCCGTCGGCCGTATTGCCCCCGCCGGACAGATCCTGCGCATCGATCCGGCCACGCTTGAATGGGAACGGGTCGCCGGCGGCCTGCGCAATAGTTACGACCTGGCGTTCCACCACGACGGTTCCCTCTTCACCTACGATTCAGACATGGAGTGGGATGTGGGCACCCCGTGGTATCGCTCACCGCGGCTGGTCGAGGTGGTCTCGGGAGGAGAAGCCGGTTGGCGTGGCGGAGATGCCAAGTGGCCCGATGGAATCCCCGATGCCGTGCTGCCATCGGTCGAGACCGATCTTTCCTCTCCGACCGGAGTCTCCTCCGGTCTCGAAGGGAACTTCCCCGGACGCTGGCGTCATGCCATCTACATCGCGGACTGGGCTTACGGTCGCATCCTGGCCTACTTCCCGACAGAGGAAGGAGCCGGCTGGAGAGGCCGTGTCGAACCGTTTGCCGCCGCCGCGGCCTTCAACGTCGCTGATATGGTGTTCGGTCACGACGGCGCCCTCTACGGTGTCACTGGCGGGCGCGGTACGGCAAGCACGATGTTTCGCATCCGTGCCGATGTGGATTCGCGTCCGGACATGGATGCCCCCATCACCGAACTGGGTCGATACGCCCGCGCCCTGCGAAGGAGCCTGGAGACGGGGCATCTGTCCGCCCGTGCAAGTCTGCTCGGACTGGCCTGGCGGCATCTGGGCAATCCGGACCGATCGATCTCGTACGCTGCCCGCCTCGCTCTCGAGCAGATGCCATCGGAGATCTGGCGCAATCTGGTGCTCACCGATCTCGGTTCCAGTACCCGCATCGGTCTGCTGGCACTGGCGCGAGTCGGCCAACAGACCGATCGCGATGTGCTGCTGGAAAAACTGTGTGACCTGTCGGCTGCTGCAGATCGGCGCCAGATCCTCGAGGAGTTGCGCATCGCCACGGTCGCCATCGCCCGCCGGGGAGATCCCGCCGGCGCCACCAGGCAGCGGCTTCTGGCCCGATTCGATCCCATCTTCCCGTCCGGAGATCTCGCCATCGATCGGCTCTGTGGCGATCTTCTCGCCCGTCTGCGCGCTCCGGCGCTCTCGAAGCGGGTCATCGCCTGGCTGACGGCAGAAGCCGCCAGCGCCGAGGGACTGGCCGCCCTGCGACTGTTGAGATTCACCCCTCGAGACGAGCTACAAGATGCTCAGGTTGCAGCGGCCCTGAAAGTGGTCCGCCAACGCAAGGGAGGCAATAGCCTGCGCGGGTTCGTCGATCAGATTACCCGTCAACTCGATGACGGCTCGGGGCTTCTCATCGGTGAGGAACTTGCCCCTCCCGTGATGCCCGAACCGGTGGTTCGGTGGACCGAGAAATCGCTGCTGGCAGCCATCTCGGCCGGTACCGGTGATCCGGTACGGGGACAACAGGCCTACGACAAGGTCTTGTGTTCTCGATGTCACCGTTTTCAAGAAATAGGTGGTGGCTCGGGTCCCGACCTGACCGGAGTCCGATCGAGGTTCTCCGATGTCGACCTGGTGCGAGCGATGCTGGAACCGTCGCGTGACATCTCCGATCAGTATCACTGGAGTGTCGTGACCACTGAAGACGACATCGCTGTTGGCCGAATTCTTCAACGAGACGGCTCTTCTGTGGTCCTGAACACCGATCCCTACGGCTATCAACCGTTCGTCCTCGAGGGCGAAATCTCATCCATCGAAGCCTCGCCGATCTCGCCCATGCCTCCCGGACTGCTCGACGGTCTCGATGCAGGCCAGGTCCGTGACCTGTGGGCATTTCTCGGCAATTCTTCCCCGCAATCCCGGGACTGAGCCCTCTTGCGAATTTGCTTGTAAGGGGGATAATTGGCGACGGCTCTGATACTTACTTTTTGAAATCAAACGGAGTCCGCCCTGTCACTCCGGTGTTGTTCCCATCCGTGCGGATGGGAACGCTGGAATTCTCTTCGCGAGTAGAAGGAACCTCATGTTCTCTCGACCCGTTTCCACGTTGTCGTTTGTACTTTCCATCTGTCTTCTCTTCATCTGTGTGCCAGCAGCTGCTGACATCTCCCTGAAGGAAGTCCCTGTCATCCAACTGCCAGGTCTCGATATCGAGATGCTGGCTCTCGAAGACGAAGAGCGAGACAGTCTCGGACTCGCACCACGCTATGCGGTGCCCAATCCGGTCACCATCACTCCTCAAACTCATGGACGCTGGACCAAACTCGACAACACAACCGCTGTCTGGCGTCTGCGCTTCTCCTGCAAGAATGCCATCAGCATGAACTTTGGATTCAGTCGATGGCTGGTTCCCATCGATGGTGAGATGCGCATCTATAATCTCGATCGCACCCATCGAATCCGTCCCTTCGATGTCAATGACATCCAGGACTCGGGTGAACTGTGGACACCTCCGGTGGCCGGAGGTGACGTGATCATCGAGATCCTCTGCCCTCTCGAGGCACGCTGGCTCGTCGAACAGGAAGTGGAACTCAGCAGTGTCAATCCGGGTTACCGGGGATTCTACGAGAACTTCGGTCAGACCCCATCAAGCAGCAGCGCGCCCGCCTTCTCGGGGTCCTGCAATGTCGATGTGGCATGCCCGCAATCGGCAGGGTGGGAGAACGAGATCGACTGCGTCGGTGTGATCTCCACCGGTGGCTTCCTCTTCTGCACCGGATTCATGGTCAACAACACCGCCCAGGACGGCACTCCCTTCTTCATGACTGCCGATCACTGTCAAGTCACACCCGGAAATGCCGGATCCCTGGTGGTTTTCTGGAACTTCGAGAATTCCTTCTGTCGCACGCCTGGCACCGCCGGAGCCGGTGGTCCCGGCGACGGCCAACTGAACCAGTTCAGCTCCGGATCCATCTACCGTGCCGGCTCTTCGACATCGGATTTCACCCTGGTCGAACTGACCAGCCCACCGAACCCTGCTTTCGGGGTCTCTTTCTGCGGCTGGAATGCTACCACCTCCCAGCCCAGCAGTGCCGTCGGCATCCATCACCCCGATGTCGAGGAGAAAAGAATCTCCTTCGAGAACCAGCCCCCCAGCCTCTCGACCAACTTCGTGACGGTCAATGATTGGGACCTGGGAACCACCGAGCCGGGATCGTCTGGATCTCCGCTGTTCGATCAGAACCACCGCGTCATCGGTCAACTCTGCTGTGGTTCCGCCGCCTGTGGTAACAACTTCTCCGATGACTACGGTCGCTTTTCTGCCTCCTGGAACCTCGGTCTTGGTTTCTGGCTAGATGCCGCGAACACCGGCCAACTGTTCATCGACACCCTCCCCTCCGGAGGTGGCGGACCGGGTACGGAGAACTGCTCCAACGGTACCGATGATGACGGTGACGGACTCATCGACTGCGCCGACCCCGATTGCGCCAGCAGCCCGGCTTGCTTGCCGCCTTCTGCTGGTGACGAGTGCGGTGACCCGATCGTCGTCATCGATGGTGCCAATGCTATCGATAACACCGGGATGACCACCGGAACCGATCCCATCTCCGACGCTCAATGCCCCGGCACCTTCCTGGGAGAGTTCGTCAATGACGGCTGGTACAGCTACACGGCCACTTCCACCGGTGCGATGGATGTGAGCACCTGTAACAGCATCAGTTTCGATTCCGATGTTGCCATCTACACTGGCACCTGTGGTGCTCTCACCCAGATCGCCTGCAACGGCGACGGCACCGGCTGCGCCGGGTTCTCTTCCCTCGTCACCGGCGTTGCCGTGACTGCGGGAACCGAATACCTGATTCGCGTCGGTGGCTGGGATGCGGGCACCGGAGTTGGAAGCGGCACCATGACCATCACCGTTGGTGGTGGCGGACCTGCCACCGAGAACTGCACCAATGGAACCGACGATGACGGTGACGGACTCATCGACTGCGCTGACCCTGATTGCGCCAACGACCCCGCCTGTGGTGGCGGCGGTGGAAACGGAGACGAGTGCATCGATGCAATCCTCGTCACCGAGGGTGCCAACGCCTTTGATACAACCGGAATGACTGACAGTCCTGAGCCTGATCCGACCGGCTGCCCCAACGCCTATGGCGAGAACGCCAGCGATGGGTGGTTCTTGTACATTGCCAACTCCTCCGGCGACGTGACCGTCGAGACCTGCGACATAAATAGTTTTGATACCGACCTCGCCGCATACTCAGGCGGTTGCGGAAACCTGAACCTTCTCGCCTGTGACGGCGATGGTGGTGCTCCCGGCTGTCAGGCCTTTTCTTCCATGATCACCATTCCAGGAGTCCAGGCGGGGGATAGCATCATCCTTCGCGTTGGCGGCTGGAGTGCAATTGATCAAGGTCCAGGCACCCTCACCATCACCGTAGGAGGTGGCGGACCCGGCGGTGGCACTGGCGACGAGTGCAACGACGCGGTCACCGCCAACGATGGAGCCAACCCCTTCAACACCACCGCCATGACCGACAGCCCCGAAGCTTCTGACGACACCCAGTGCCCAGGCACCTTCCTGGGAGATTTCGTCCAGGACATGTGGTTCACCTACACCCCGGCAGCCAGTGGCAGCATCGATGTCTCCCTCTGTGGTAGCAGTTACGATACCGATCTCGCCGTCTACAGTGGTGCCTGTGGTGGTCTGGTTCAGATCGCCTGCAGCGGCGACAACTGCGGTCTCCAGTCGGAGATTCTCGCCGTTCCGGTCACTGCCGGTGTCCCCGTGTTGATCCGGGTAGGTGGTTGGGCACCCGGTAGCGCCGGAGCCGGCACCCTCGTCATCACAGGCGGTGGCCCTGGCGTTGAAAATTGCACCAACGGTACCGACGATGACGGTGACGGACTCATCGACTGCGCCGACCCCGATTGCGCCAACGACCCCGCCTGTGGCGGTGGTGGCGGAAACGGTGACGAGTGCAACGATCCACTCATCGCGGTGGTCGGTTCCAATCCGGTCGATACCACCACCATGACCGATAGTGCTGACCCCTACGATGATTTCACCTGCCCGGCCACCGCCCTCGGAGTGATGACTGCCGATGCCTGGTACCAGTTCAGCGCGCCGGTGAGCGGTACCGCAACCTTCTCCACCTGCGACCTCATCTCCTTCGACAGTGATCTCGTCGCTTACACGGGTGCCTGTGGCGCTCTGACACAGGTCGCTTGTAATGGTGACGGTGCCGGTTGTGGTGGATTCACCTCGTTGATGGAAATGAGTGTTACTGCTGGCACCAACTACCTGATTCGCATCGGCGGTTGGTCTCTTGGGGAACAGGGAACAGGAACCCTCGAGATCACTCTCGCGGGTGCTCCGAACCCTGAGGACTGCACCAACGGCACTGACGATGATGGCGATGGGGATATCGACTGCGAGGATACGGACTGTGATCAAGATCCCGCCTGCACCACTCCACCGGAGAACTGCAGCAACGGTGTCGATGACGACGGCGATGGACTCATCGACTGCAATGACCCCGATTGCGCTGCCGATCCGAACTGCCAGGCGCCTCCCAGTGGCTTCAGTTTCATCGCCTCGGATGAGACCGCCGATTACTCCGTTGATACCGGAGTCGGTAGTTTCAGTGCCACCCTCAGCGTCAGCGAGGATTCGGGTGCCTCTGGATATCCCAACGATACCCAGGGCTTCTCCTTCGGTCTGTCTCACGATTCGAGCCTGCTGGCGGTGATCACTTTCACCGCGGGATCTGTTCTCACCGAACTCAACACGAACAATGGTCCCGATTTCATCGACATCAATAACTTTGTAGATGGCATCACGGTCGGCTGTGTCTACAACTTCTCCAATTCCGCCTTCATCACGTTCGTGACCCCAACCGCGATTGGATCGGTTTCTTACGACACCGTTCCTGGCGGACTCATCGGTAACAACACCGGCACCACCACCGGACTCAACTGGAGCGATGCTCTCGGCACACCTCCTGTGGTGAATATCCTGGTCGTCAACGGCCAGGCCCAACCAGCCGCCTTCGATAACGGAACCGTCACCCTGGAACCGGCCATCGGTGGTTTCGTGCGCGGCGACTTCAACTCGGATGGCTCCATCAACATCGCCGACTGCGTGTCGATGCTGGCGGGGCTCTTCACCGGTGGTCTCATCCTTTGTTTCGATGCTGGCGACGCCAACGATGACGGTTCATTCAACGTCGCGGACGCGGTATACGAACTGACATGGTTGTTCTCCGGTGGTGCTCCGGTGCCACCGCCGGTCGGTCCCAACTGTGGCTCCGACCCGACTTCCGACAGTCTCGACTGTGCGTCCTACGACGCCTGTCCGTGATCGAGCGGTAGTTCGGCGCCGAAAAGAAGGGCCAGCAAGGTTTTCCTTGCTGGCCCTTCTTCCATCCTTGCCACCCTCTTGATAGCGAACAGATGTTCGCTATCCTGCTCCAGGTCGCCATCCTCCGATCCGAAGGTGTTTTGTGTCCGCCATGCCCACTTCCATGCCGTCCACCTTGCTGTCTCTACGTTCCTGGGGTTCGCTCCTGCGCGGTCTGGAATCGATATCTGCACTGATCGAAACGGCAGCCAAACAGGGCTGGCACTGTGTTGCGGTGGCGGAGTACGCCGACCTGGGCACCATCGTCGAAGCGGCGAACGCCGGAACACGAACCCGGATGAAGGTCATCGGCGCCGCCGAGATCGATGACGGTCGTGGAAGTTCCATCGTCGCCATCGCTCGCGACAACGCAGGTCTCGAGCAGTTACATCAACTGGTGAGTCTACGTCGACTCGCAGGCACTGAAGAAAGTGCCGCCAGCCGGTCCGACAGCCTGAACGATTTCGATCTGATCGAGGCACTCAGCAGCGGATACCGGTCGCTGTGGATCCTGGTCCGATCTCCCCGACTGGCACGGGAACTGCTCGATCGTCTCGATCCCGGTGCCCGTCATCGAATCTTCATCGAAATCGATCGCCTTCGAGACTCCATCGCACGAGAGCGTCGTGGCCGCGAGGCCGCTGACCAGCTCGGACTCGAAATCGTTGCATCGACCCGGGTCGGTATGCTGCAACCGACCCTCGATCGTCACCTGAATCTTCTCGAATCCGTGCGTTGCGTCTCGACCATCGAACGCATCGCCCGTGACCGCCACGACAACACCGACCCCGACATCTCTCCGATTCTCACTCCCGTCCCATCACCGGGTCGCTGGCGCCAACTGTACCGCGACCTGCCGGATGCGCTGGGAAACGCCGCACGGATCGGCAAGGATGCGATAAGAATCGACTTCACCGACAAACCCACCATCTTCCCGCCCTTTCCGGTGCCCGCGGGCCAGACTCCTTTCGGACTGCTGTACGAACAGTGCCATCGCGGATTGCTGCGTCGCTACGGCAGTATTACTCGGGCCGCGGTGGAGCGACTCACCCGCGAATTGCATGTCATCGACACGATGGGGTTCGTCCCCTACTTCCTGGTGGTCGCAGACATCGTCGCCGAGGCCTACCGCCTCGGCATCGAATGTGCCGGACGCGGATCAGGAGCCGCCTCCATCGTCTCCTATGCCCTCGGAATCACCCAGGTCGACCCGCTCGCACACCGTCTGCGCTTCGAACGATTCCTGCACCCACAACGAAAAGATCTCCCCGATATCGACATCGATCTGTGCTGGCAGGGGCGTGACGCTGTCATCGATCACGTTTATCGTCGCTACGGAACCGACCGGACCGCGATGATCTGCACCCGAACCTCGCTCCAGGTGCGCTCGGCTCTTCGGGAAGCCGCCCGTGCTCACGGTCTGGCTCCCATCGATGTCGACCGGATCTCCCGTCGCCTACCCCATCGATCGGAACAAACGATTCCCCGGTTACTGGCAGAAGATTCTGCCCTCGCCTCCGTCAGTCTCCCGGCCACCGCTCGACAGCAGTTGCTCGAAGATGCCGAATGGCTCCGAGGCCATCCGCACCATCGCTCGATTCACCCGGGTGGCATCTGCATCTGCGACCGTCCCATCCAGCGCATCGCCTCTCTCGAACGAACCACCAAGGGTATCGTCGTCACTCAACTCGACATGTATTCCATCGAACAGACAGGACTCATCAAGATCGACCTGCTCGGCAACCGCTGCGTCTCGGAGATCGGCACGGTGCGCGATCTGGTCGAGCAAAGAAGCGGCAAGCGGCCGCAGATCGAGGCCATTCCCGAGCAGTGCGAGAAGACCGCCAAACTACTGTGCCGGGGAGAGACCCTCGGCTGTTTCCAGCTGGAAAGTCCCGCGATGCGATCGCTGTTGGTGCAGATGCAGGCTCGAACTGCCCGGGACACCATCCAGGCGATCGCGCTGATTCGACCGGGACCCGCCTCCGGAGGTCTGAAGGAATCCTTCTGTCGCCGCATCCGGGGTCAGGAACACCCCACCCCCCCTCATCCTTGCCTTGCCGAACTACTGGGCGACCAGCAGGGACTGCTTCTCTACGAGGAGAACGTGATGGAGACGATCGCCCTCGTCACCGGCAGCAGTCTCGCCGAGGGAGATCTGGTGCGACGCGCTCTCTTGCAAGCCATCGGTTCCAACGACCAGGAAAAACTGAAAAGACTCGGCGATGAATTCATCGCAGCTGGTATCGGCAACAATTTCGGAGCCACCGATGCCCGCCAGTTGTGGCAATACCTGCAACGCTTCGGTCGCTACTGCTTCAACAAGTCTCACTCTGCCTCTTACGGTCTTCTCGCCTGGCGTAGCGCGTGGCTCAAAGCTCACTACCCGGCCGAGTTCTTCTGTGCGTTGTTTCGTCATCACGCCGGCATGTATCCCTTCTCTGCTCTCGTCGCCGAGGCGAGGAGAGCTGGCATATCTCTGCGACCTCCTTGTATCCAGCGATCTGCCTCGACCTTCATCCTGGAAAGAGACGGATCGATCCGGATGCCGCTGGCGATGATCCGTGGATCGCGCCAGGCGAGCATCGATTCCGTGTTCGCCATGCGCCCCTTCGATTCTCCGGAGGACCTGATGCGACGTGCCAGGATTTCTCGCTCGGAACTCGAGGAGTGGATCCTCGCCGGTGCCCTCGACCAGTTCTCGATACCACGACCCCGGCTGCTGTGGCGCGTACGCACACGTCATCGACAGGAAGCCGCAACGACCCGTACCACCGAAAACAGCGCCCCCGATCTGGCTGGAGTCGTCGACGAGGGGCCCCACCTCGACCAGTTTTCGCGCCGAAAGATCATCGAACAAGAAATCCGGCTGCTCGGAGCCGGTATCAGCGGCCACCCGATGAGTTTTCATCAAGATCTGCGGCGCCGACTCGGTTGCTTACCACTGGCAGAGATACCGCATCACGGTGCTTGCACGGTGCGAATCGCCGGCCTGCGGATCGCCTCACGTCATCACCGCACCGATCGGGGTCCGATGGGTTTCATCACCCTGGAGGACGAACAGGGAATCTGCGAGGTGACCTGTTTCTCGAACATCTGGGCACGGGTTCGCCGGCTACTTCTCGATCACTCCGGCCCACTGCTCATCGAGGGGAAGGTGGAGAATCGTCTCGGAGCGTTCTCCGTGATCGCCAGACGGGTGAGGCCACTGGTCAGCGAAACAACTGCAACCGAGTGATCAGTAGAGGAGGATGTCGGAACGAAGAGCGAGGAAGTGGTCACGTTCCGGGTTACGTGCCTCGATGATGTCCCTTGCCGTGGCCCCTGCCGCAAGACCTTCGCGTAAATCACTACCACCCCACAGCAAGTCGATGGCGATCGGCTCGCGAACGAACTCGTAGGGTTCGGTACGCCAGTCAAAATGTTCACCACCGATGACCTGCAACTGCTGAAGCAACATCACACCCAGCAGCAGTGCATCGAGGTGATGCGGTTGGGTGATATGCACCTCGATGCCACCACAGAGTTGACCCTCGAACTTGTGAAAGGTCGGAGTGAAATGAACCGGACGAAATAACACACCATCTAACCCCACCTCACTGGTAGCTCGATTGGCGGCAATGGCGAGTGTGTTGCCATCGAGCCACGGCGCTCCGATCTGATGGAACGGCCGAGTCGTGCCCCGACCCTCAGAGAGGTTCGTCCCCTCGAGTAGGCACATTCCCGGGTAGATCAGCGCAGTCTCGGCGGTCGGCATGTTCGGCGATGGTGCCACCCAGGGTATTCCCGTTTCCGCATGCAGCATCTGGCGCTGCCAGCCACGACAGCCGATCACCTCCAGATCGACATCGATCCCCACCACTTCGAGAAGGAAACGTGCGATCTCCCCCATCGTCATGCCATGGCGGATGGAGACCGGTAACGCGCCGACAAAGCTCTCGAAGCCAGGCTGTACCGTCCCCCCCTCCACCGCGACACCACCGATGGGACAGGGCCGATCGAGCACCATGACACGGGTGCCGGTAACCGCCGCCACCTCGAGGATGTAGCGCAGCGTCGCGGCGTAGGTGTAGTAACGGGTACCGATGTCCTGAATATCGAAGATGAGCACATCCAGATCCTCCAACTGTGACCGATCAGGTCGCACAGAGGTCTCATCCGAACCGTACAGGCTCACCACTTCCGATCGGCAGGAAACCACTGCTTCCATATCCTGGACGCTGGCGTCGATACCGTGTTCCGGTGCGAACAAACGCACCACCTCGATGCTCGCATCTGCGAGTAAACACGACAGGTGTCTGAGGCGATCATCGACGGCAGTAGGGTTGCAGCAGAGACCGACCCGGCAGCCACGAAGGGTGGCGATCCGATCATCTCGGAAGCGATCGATGCCGCAGGAAACTTTTCTCTCAGCCATCAAGATACTGGCTTCTCACTGCCGTCCTTGAATCCTGTCAGCATCAGATAGATTCCGGTGACCAGCAGCACAAAGCCCGTGATTCCGAAGCCGATGGTGATCTTGTTCAACATCGCGGCCAAGTCCGCCGGCCTCTTAGCACCCGGAGACTCGAGATCGAACCCCGACCCGAACTCGAGCAACACGCGGGTCGGCAGCGACAGCACAGCTGGATCAGGGCTGCTGGCAGAGGATGCTATCTCCGTCAACTCGGAGTACCCCTGGACAAGGAATATCAGCAGCAGCAATCCGACCAGCAGCAGCAACAGACCGGCAATTTTCCTCATCTCTCAGCTTCCTTTCGGGCGGGTGAATCTGTCTCGAACCAGTTCCAGGATGGAAACTGTCGCCTCCTCGACCCCCTTCTCATCGGCAAGCAATGCGCCGCCGATCAGCAGCATCGTATCGGACCCGAAGTCCTCGATCATCTCGGGGATCCTGTCGAGGCTCATGCCTCCGGCAGGAATCGCCCAACCCGGGGCGATGTGCCCCAGCGGTGCTCGCAGTTGCTCGGCGATCTGTCTTCCTTGCTCGCGGGTGGTAGAGAAGCGGCCTCCGGCGTTGACGAACACCGAGCCATCGAGCCCTGCCAATCGGGCCAGCGTACCATGCACGATCGGCAGCGAGATGCCCCCGTCACGGTGAGCCGTCAGGACGCCGCTCATCGAGGGGTGCCCGATATGGACTCCTGGCCAGCGGGAAGTCAGCTCCCGAACGCGGTCGAGACCGATGACCCAGGGTGCCATCAGAGCTCCATCGGCACCGGCTTCCAGTGCCACCTCCAGCCGCGCATCGAGTTCTTCGGCGGGAGCCATCAGGTTGACCAGGTACAATACATGCCGATCTCCCTCGGTCTCTCTCACCGCCGCCGTGCAACGTTCGATTCGATCGCGAAAAGAAGCGAGGTCATCATCGAGCAGGTTGTGGTCGTCCTTGATCAGATCTCCGCCACCGGCAATGAAATCTCGACACACCTTGACCAGATCGGCCAGCGGAGCTCCCCTCGGCTTGAGGGCGGTCGCGACCAGCGGACGATCGTGAACTCCGGTGAGTTCTCTCACTCCGGAGATGCCGTGATTCGGTCCCGGGAAACCTCGCAGAACATCATCCGGGAGCCGCAGGCCGATGAGACGTACCCCCGGCATCATCGAACAGTTCCCCAGCAACAGATTGAGCCAGCGGGTCAGATCGGAGCCGGCCAGTTCCCCGGCGAAGGAGAGGGTCAACTGCTGGAGTCCAGGGGAGATCTCGTGCAGATCCTCGACCTTGGCGACGATCTCGCTCTCGATCCCCGGGTGGCGAGAGATGAGGGATTCCGGAACTTCTACCGTCAATTCGACGGCGATGGATCGTGCCATTGCAACAGAGCCATCTGTTGCAGACAGCACCCGATAGGTCGCTTCGATCCGTTCCAAGGTCACCTCTTCGAACCCGAATTTTCGTGAAGATCCCGGATCTCTCGCCCTCATTGTCGGGTTCGCGGTATTCTGTCGGGGGCGAGAGTCAGTCGCTACCGATTACCGTCGGCCACTCTCGTGACAACGGGGACCCTGATCGGGGCTCGTGCCGATCCTGGACGGGAGTGTCTAGATGAGCATTCGCGTAGGATTGATGGGCTTCGGTCGCATCGGTCGCAACGTATTTCGTGCCATCTACGGGCGAGATGATATCGAAATCGTGGCCATCAATGAACTGGCCGATATCGAGTCGATGGTTTACCTGCTGCGATTCGATTCGCTGCGGGGCCCCTTCGAGGAACCGATCCGCATCCTCGATGACGCCATCTACGCCAAGGGACGTCAGATACCCGTCATGCACCACCGCGAACCGGGGCAGATTCCCTGGTACGAGTATGGCGTCGACGTGGTCGTGGAAGCGACCGGAAAGTATCGCGCTCGTAACGACCTCGAAAAGCACCTCGAACAGGGTGCCAACCGGGTCATCCTCACCACACCCCCCACCGACGATGTTGACCACCTGCATATCCGAGGAGTCACTCCCGACGAGGTGGACCGATCGAACCGGATCATTTCGTGCGGATCGTCGACGGCGAATGCCACCGCACTGCTGGTCAAGGTGATCGATGACACCTTCGGAGTGGAGGAGGGCTCCTTCACCTCGGTACACGCCTACACCGCCGACCAGAGTCTGACCGATGTTCCCACTTCGGGGGACCTGCGTAGATCCCGAGCCGCGATGCAGAACATCGTTCCCCAGACCACCTGGACCGATGAAGCCATCGAGGAACTGTTCCCGCACCTACGCGGTCGATTCAAGGGATTGAAACTGAACGTTCCCGTACCCGGTGTCTCCTGCAGTGACCTCACGGTTCAGACCAAAAGAACGGTCACCGCTGGCGAGGTGAATGAGGTGTTCCGCAGTGCTGCCGACAGCATCCACGATGGAATCCTCTCCTTCACCGATCAGCCCATCGTCTCCAGCGACATCGCAGGCAGCTCCGCATCGTGTGTTTTCGACAGTCTCGCCACCCTGGTCACCGACGACATCCTGCTGAAGGTGATCGGCTGGTACGAACAGGGAGGAGGGATCTCTCACCGGATCGTCGAACTGGCCACCCGGTTGGGACCGAAAGCCTCTAGCGGTGGGGAGAGGAAAAACCGATGAAAGTTGCCATTAACGGTTTCGGACGCATCGGCCGCAGCGTGTTCCGGATCCTGACGGGACGCGATGACATCAATGTCGTCGCCATCAATGACATCTCCGATCCTCACTCGCTGGCCTACTTACTGCGTTACGACTCCGTGATGGGGCCGTTCCCCGAACCGGTAACCCTTGACTCACTTACTCTCAGTGCAGGACGACAAAGTTGCCAGATGCTGGCCGAGAAGGATCCACAACAACTACCCTGGGAAGAACTGTCAGTTGATGTCGTCATCGAATCGACCGGCAGATTCCGAACTCGCGCTGAACTCGACATGCACCTCCAGGCCGGAGCGGGGAAAGTCATCCTTACGGTACCACCCAAAGATTCCGTCGACGCCCTGGTGGTGCTCGGTGTCAATGATGAGATCCTGGAGCCGAGCCATCGGATCATCTCAAATGCCTCCTGCACGACCAACTGTCTGGCTCCGCTGGTCAAGGTACTCGACGATTCTTTCGGACTGGTGCGTGGAGTGATGACCACGGTACACGCCTACACCAACGACCAGAGCCTGGCGGACTGGTATCACCAGGATCTGCGCCGATCTCGTGCAGCCGGGGAAAACACCATTCCCACCACGACCGGTGCCGCCCGCGCCGTCGGCGAGGTACTCCCTCAACTGGCCGGAAAACTGGACGGGATGGCGATGCGGGTTCCCGTCATCGACGGATCCGTGGTCGATCTGGTCGCCACCCTCGAGAAACCGGTCACCGTCGAGGACATCAACTCGGTGATGAAGGATAGTGCCGAGGGCCCGATGAAGGGAATCCTCGAGTATTGCACCGACCCGGTCGTCTCCTCCGATATCATCGGCAATCCCCATTCATCGATCTTCGACTCCCTGTTGACGATGACGATCGGCACTCACGGTGCCAAGGTGCTGTCCTGGTACGACAACGAATGGGGATACTCGAGCCGGGTGGTGGATCTGATCGACCGGCTGCGGGACTGAAGCGGGTGCATGAGAAACGAGAAGGGGCCCGGCGGGTGTTACCCGCCGGACCCCTTCTTCACTGACCAGGCCTCGCCCCGGTTCTACAGGTACTTCTGAATCTCTCCGAGGCGGATCTCTGCTTCACGCGCGGCTTCGGTACCGGAGTACCTCTTGGCCCTGGCAACGACGGCGTAGATCTTCGCCGCCTCCTCGTACTTGCCACGCTTTACCAGATCATGAGCCTCAGCCAGCATCTGTCCACCGGACATCTCGGCCTGAATCTTCTTGTCGCGCTTCCAGACCTTGAACTCCTTGTCGAACTTCTTGGAGATGTCCATCCCCTTGAAGTCACGAATCCCTCGCTGAAGAGCTAACAGTCCCGTCTCGTACTGGCGCTTCTCCTTGAAGGTAGCGATGGCCGCGAACCGATCCTCGGAGAACTTGGTGATCTGTTCCATCGCTTCTCTGGCGGCATCCGCCACCGAAGCATCCTTGGCACGCTTGGCCTGCTTCTTCAGTTCACTGAAGGCCTTGCCGAACTGGCTCGCCTTGATGTACCTGGAGGCCTTGGACAGTTCCGACGGCAGGGAGATCTTCGGACCGACCCGCGCTCCGGCGATGTGCTTCTCGATGATGGAGTTGTTCAGCCCTGCCGGGTGACCCTTCCAGACGATCTTCCCATTCGGTCCGACGAGCCAGGAATGCGGAATCCCGCGGGTCTTGTATTCGTTCGCACCGCCACCGTAGGCGATGGGGTACTTCATCTTGTTACGCTCGACGTAAGGCTTTGTCTTGGTTTCCGGTTCATCGGTGACCCCGATGACGACCAGACCGCGCTCCCCGAACTCCTTATGAAGTTTGTTCAGGTGCGGGATCTGCCCTTTGCAAGGTCCTCACCATGTGGCCCATTTTTCGATCAGAATCAATTTTCCAGCGAGGGATTCCCAGGTCGTCGTTCCCTCGATGTTGATCCAGCCACCAGGCTTCATGGTAGGGGCAACATCCCCCACGGCAGAGCCTGCCAGGACCGGAAAACTCGCAAGCAAGCAGATGGCAACAATTGCCAGCCAACTGCGAGTTCGAACCTTGGTCAGCATTAGATTCTCCCTTCGAAACCGCCCCGGGCGGCTCCCGACATCCGTTGTCCTATTCTGATCTCGATCAGTACACAACGGAACGCCTCTTGGGGGTCCTTGCCCCTGTCGTGCCAAGTTATCGCGAACCGACCCGATCCGCAATATCATGGAAACGGTCCGGAAGGTGCCCCGGTTCCTTCAAAACCCCTGAACTCGCCGGGGGTTGCGGTTGAACGAGGAGGCTTCTAGCATCGATTTGTGATGTCGACCCGCCGATCAACAGGAATTGCCGCAACAATGTCTCGATCCAGGTCCCTTTCGCTGCAGAACCGGCCATTGGCGTGGGTTCTGGCCATTTTCTTGGCTCAACTGTCAGTCGATGTGCCGCTATGTGGGCAAATCGATGACCCCCCGCTTCCGCTCTTGCCCGTTCCTGTCATCCACATCGAGGAGATGGAACACGACTGGGGAAAAGTGCTCCAGGGAACCCGGGTGAAGCATATCTTTACCGTCGAGAACCGAGGCAAGGCGCCACTCAAGATTCTCAAGGTGTCATCCACCTGCGGTTGCACTTCGACTCGCTTCGACGAAGTGATCGAGCCAGGAGCCAGCGGAATCATCGAACTGCAGGTCGACACCACCGAATTCTCCGGAGGCAGACCGCGCAAGAATGCTGTCGTGAAAACCAACGATCCGGAACTCTCCGAGGTTCATCTGTGGATGGTTGGCCTGGTCGATCCACTCCTCCAGTTCGAGAGTTCGGTGTTCAAGCTGTCGGGTCTGGCGATGGAGAAGAAACAACTGAAAACCATCATCGTGCCAGCCGTGGAACTTCCCATCTCGCTGGTGCAAGCAAAATCGAAGAACGGATCATTTCTGGTCGCTGCTATCGAGTCTCTCGATAAGGGCTGGAAGTTGACTCTCACTGCGGATGTTTCCGAACAGGTCAAGAGTCTCCGCGATGACCTGGAGCTGGTGGTTTCGATCGCTGATGGAAAACCCTTCACCATCCCGGTGCCGGTCGTGGTGGAACACAAGGACCGTATTCTCATGGTTCCGGCCGGGAATTTGATCTTCTACCGCCGTCATACCGCACCTCTCGATGGTCCGGTTCGTCGCGAAGTGGTGAAGGAAGTTCAGGTGCGCTCGGTGCGCGAGGACCTTCCCATTCTCGACTTCTCGGCAGAAATCATCGAAGCACCCGAGGGCCTGTTCGGCCTCAGGGTCATCGAAGTGATTCCAGGGCATCACTACAGGGTGCGCATCCAGGTGCTGCGAACCCTCCCCACTGCGCAGGGACGAGGGATCCTCCGGATGCGGCTCGGGCAAGGAAAAGACCAGGTGAGGGACAAGGGAGTCATCGCACAATTTCGGCTCAAACCGACCGATTCGCCCTAGTACGGTCCCTTTGTGGACTTGACCTCATCGACGAATTCGATATCTTGGAAAATAGGCTCAAGTGGCCGCATCGCCTTGCCCCGATGAGAATCCCGATTCGGCCGGAACGGTCGATCCGAACGGTCGACTAGAACCGTAGACCCGTGCGAGAGGTAGACTCTCTGTGAAATACCGAAACATCCAGTTGCCGTTCGCCATGCTGGTACTACTGGTGCTTGCCGTTGCGCTACTACCGTTGTCCGGCTCGTTGAGTTTCGCCGCAGATGACGATCTCGGACCTCCACCGCCTCCCGCCCAGGAGGGACCTCGTATTCGTTTCGATAGCACCAGTTTCGACTGGGGTGAGGTGCTCCAGGGAGACAAGGTGGAACACACCTATCGATTCCACAACGTTGGAACTGGCATCCTTCGGATCACCCAGGTCAAGCCTGGCTGAGGTTGCGCTCGCGGGGCTTTTACCCGCGAGGTTCTCCCCGGAGGGGAGGGCGAAGTGACCCTCGTCGTCGACACCTCGAAACTGCGCACCGAAGCGGTGCGGAAGTACGCCACCGTCAGTTGCAACGACCCCCGACAGCCACAGATTCGCCTCACCGTCGGCGGAAAATTGCGCCATGTCGTCAAGGTGGAACCCGCCAGCCTCATCCTCAGAGGAGCCACCGGAGCTGATCTGGTCGGAAAATTGACCTTTTCGAAGGGGACAGATCTCGATATCACCGTCACAGGCGGTACAGCGGCGAAGAATCTGATCTACGTCGGTGACATCGTGGAGATCTCTGCTGGTGAGAAGTACGAGATTCAGGTCGAAGCACCCAAGGCACTGGTTCCCGGGATGTTGCGTGACATTCTCAACGTGGAGATCGTCTGTAGTGACGGTGTGATTCGGACCACTTCGATTCCAGTGACCGTCGATCATCAGGCTCCGATCAGCGTCATTCCGCGCGGGAATATCGTGTTCCAGCGCAAGGACACCGATCGCCTCAAGGTCGCGGGATCGGCGCCGGTGAAACGAGACCTGCAAATTTACTCCACCGCCCCGGGAACCCGGTTCAACATCACATCGATGACGATGGAAGGAACCCCCGAGAATCTATTTCGCCTCTCCCAGAGAGAGATTCGTTCAGGAGAACGCTATCTGGTGACGGTCGAGGTCACTGAACCACGTCCCGAGCGTTCGATCCGTGGAACCCTACGGATCCTCACCGATCACCCGGATATGCCGGAGGTCACCGCTCGAGTCTATGCTCAGTTCGGTGTTCCGACGCCGATTCGCCGGCCCGTAACGGTACCCGGCAAGAAGCCAGTTCCATCGCTCAAGGTGCCTGGCAAGAAGGCAACGGCTATCCCCGGAGTTCCCGGTATCCGGTTATCACCGACCGTGGACATCCCCTTCAAGCCGACTCCAAAACCGAAACCGAAACCGAAACCGGTCATACCCGACAAGCTGAACTCCGGTCAGAAACCCGGGTAATCAGCCCGACATCAGCGAGTTTTCAACGTTTCGGGGTATTTCCCCCGCCCTGGAAAATAAGATCTAGACGGTAGAGGGCACTGTTGGGGGGACATCTTTTGTCCGAAATCCGTATATTTTCGTAACATATTATAATAAAATGACTTACGATAGTTTCTGCGGTTCCTGAGCCAGCCCTGGTCCGCTCCCCCAAAAAAAACATGGAAATTTCTGCTGTGAAAACCTTGTTTGTAGGGCAGTCGATGTACGGCATCGCTTCAGGGCGTTGCCTTTTTTTGTGCCCGAATCCCCTTTTCGGCTCGGCTCATCACCCGTAACATCTTTATAAATAATAACTTATGGAGATTCAGATGGGTCCGTGGACGATGCGGCCCGCCTCCGAAGGTACACGGGAGGCACAGGCGACCGCAGCCACCCTCCTCGACAAAGGCCCTGGCGGTCACTCGCTGCTGAGACCACCGCTATTTGCCCGTCCTATTTGCCATCATTGCGCGAGAACTCGCCCGCCTTCAACTTGCGATCATATTCGCGCAACGAAGCGACCGCGATGTAACCGAGAGCCAGCACGATCGGAATATTGACCACCAGCATCGATCCGGTGCCCAGGTCTGCCAGCAGCATCATCTGATCGGTGTTCTCGATCATCGCCGCACCGACGATCGCCAGCAGCAGGAAGGCAATCTTGTAGGGCAGAACCCCCCTCGCCCCGACCAGGAAGGCGACCCCCTTCTCGCCGTAGTAAGACCACGAGATCATCGTCGAGATGGCAAACAGCCACGCCGCCAGGGTGACGAGCCACTTGCCCAGCCCCTCGAAGGCGCGATCGAAAGCGAAGGCGGTCAGTTGCGCTCCCTCGTATTCGCGGTAGATTCCCGCTCCGCCACCCTCCACCTCGAGAATTCGAATGTCACCAGGAATCCCGTCCCAGTCCGATGACTTCAGCTCGACATCCCCCCAGGAGATCACCAGAGTTACCGCCGCATCTGGATGTTCCGGGTCTGGCACTTCGTCGATCACTCCGGTGATCTTGAACCGGTTGGAACCGGTCGAGCGATGTGTCATTCCCTGCGCTTCTGCCAGCACGAAGAGTTTGTCGCCATGGGACCACTGGTCGAGCCTTTGTTCGGGAAGATGTGACACCGTCGCCGCCGTGACGACAATGTATTCATCACCCTCGCCAGCAGCTGCCAGACTGATCTCCGTCGCCAGAGGACCGATGGAATCCCGGTTCCAGGTTCCAGTCGAGAGGATCACCATCGCGGTCAGGGTGCAGATACAGATGGTGTCGATGAAGGGTCCAAGACCACCGACGACCCCCTCACGGGCGGGTTCTGCCGTCTTGGCGGCAGCATGAGCGATCGGAGCCGACCCCTGGCCCGCTTCGTTGGAGAAGAGAGCCCGTTTCATCCCCACCACAAAGGCGTAACCAAGAGTTCCGCCGATGAAAGCCCCCTCGGCTTCAGCACTACCAAAGGCACTATCGAAGACCAGTTTCAGTAGCCCCGGAATCTGGTCCGCGTTCACCACCAGCACGGCAAAACCAGCTATCAGGTACAGAAGACACATCAACGGCACCAGTTTTGACGCCACCGTCCCGATGCGCTTGATGCCACCGATGATCACCAGCCCGACCAGCATCGCCAGGATGATCCCGGTCGCTACCTTCGGCACGCCAAAGTAACCCTCGGTCAGTCCCGCCACGTTCCAGGCCTGGAACATGTTGCCGCCGGTGATGGTCGAGATGATGAGAGTGATGCAGAAGAAACCTCCGATGATCGAGCCGAACACCGCCCAGCCGCTACCCTTCTTGGCCAGAACCTGCTTCACGACATGCATCGCACCACCACTGGGGTTGTCCGGATCGGTTGTGTCTCGATAGATCATCGCCAACGTGATCTCGATCGTCTTCAACGCCATGCCGAAGAAACCGACCACCCACATCCAGAACAGGGCGCCGGGACCACCGACCGAAATCGCCACCGCCACTCCACCGATGTTGCCGAGTCCGACGGTCGCTGATAACGCCGCCGACAGTGCCTGAAAGTGATTGATGGCACCGGGATCATCGGGGTCGTCGTAGATACCCCGGACCACCGCCAGGCCATGTGTCATCACCCGGTACTGGGTGAAGCGGGTCCACACAGTGAACAGAACCCCGGCCCCGAGCAGCGCCACGAACGTGGGTGTACTCCAGATCCACTCGCCGATCAGTTCGATCCAATGCCAGAAGAGATCCAAGGTGGTCGTCCTTCCCCTCAGGAGCCGCACCGTCGAGGAATTTCCCCCGTCCGGAGCCGAACACTAGGCAATCCTGGAGCCCGATACAAGGGAGCACCGTCGTGTCTGTATCGGCGGGAACGCTCCTTTGCAGCTAACTTCTCAGCAACCGCTCAAGTCGCTCATCGGAAACGTTGCCGCCGCTGATCACCGCCACATGAGTGCCCCCTGGCAGTGCCTCTCCTGTAGTCGGCACCAGCAGAGGCGCGACGGAGCAGGCCCCGCTCGGTTCTGCCTCGATCTGGCAATCGCAGCGGAGGATCCTGAGACTCTCGAGCAACTGATCCTCATCGATCACCTCGGCGACCACCCCGACCGAACTCAGCACTTCCCAGTTCCGTTGCCCGATCGTCAGCGGTAACAAACCATCGGCCTCGGATGTGCTGCTTTCGAGACGAAGCCGTCGCCCCTGGGCGATGGAGCGCGCCAGCGCCGCGGATCCTTCCGGTTCGACGGTATGAACCTGGCAGCCGGGAATCTGCGCCGCAGCGACCGCGGCACAACCAGCGGAGAGCCCTCCCCCTCCGACTGGAACCCACAGGTGGTCGACCGTGCCGATCTCATCGATGATCTCGAGCATCAACGTTCCCTGGCCCGCCATGATCCAGTCGTGATCGAAGGGAGGAATGATCGTCCAACCCCTGTCGGCGGCGATCTGCTCGGCGCGCTGTTTCCTCTCATCGGAGGTCGGTCCGACCCGGACCAGTTCCGCACCGGCATCGATCACCGCCTGAGCCTTGAGGGGATCGATGCTCCCGGGTGCCACCACCAGGGCCGGGATCCCCAGCACTTCTGCAGCCTCCGCCACCGCCCGGCCATGATTGCCGCTGGAGTAGGTCAACACCCCCGCCGGAACTCCCTCTTGCAACAGTCGCTCGAGGAAATGGGTCGCCCCCCTCGCCTTGAAGGATCCGGAACGCTGGCAGCACTCCAGTTTGACAAGCAGCCGGTCAGGACCAGCCACGACCAGATGGGAGGGAATCTGCACGAGAGGAGTCCGTATCAGCTTTTCTCGCAGCATCCGTGCCGCTTCGCACGCCAGGGTTGCGATCCGCTCGTGGCGAGAATCTCCGATCAAGCCTGCTCCCTCTCCCAGACGATATCCATCCCGTTCGGTCGGGGATCCTTGATGGGTTCCTCTGGCCTGCATATCGTACGCCACGTGACGGAGGGGGAGCAGCGAAACCCGGACTTCCGCCGGCAGACCTGGCCCGGCGAAGTCTGGTCCGGATCGAAATACCTCACCCCGCTCGTCTTTGCAGGCTCAGTGATCATCGTACAACCGGAATCCAAACCTCGCGGAAGGAACCGTCATGGTCCGCAGTTCTTTCGATGCTCCCGCTCTCAGTGAAGAACACATCCGCTGGCATCAGGAAGCCGTGATTCGTTGCCGTCGTGCGATCATCCAGATGACGAGTCTGGCGGCCTCGGGACACCCCGGAGGATCGTTGTCGTCCCTCGATCTCTATCTGGTGCTGTGGTCGTGCGCCCGCGTCGAGGCGGACAACCCCTGGATGACGGGGCGGGATCGCATCGTTGTCAGTCACGGTCACACCTCGCCAGGTGTCTATTCGGTGCTTGCCGAGCTCGGCTTTGTCGATAGGGAAGAGGTGATCGCATCCTTTCGCAGCACACAGAATCTTTTCGAGGGACACATCGAACGAGAAGTGCCGGGTGTCGAATGGACCACCGGCAATCTCGGCCAGGGGTTGTCGGCAGCCTGCGGCATGACCCTGGGAGAGAGGATCCACGGTCGCCGTGCGCGGATTTTCGTTCCGATGGGAGATGGGGAACAACAGAAGGGTCAGATCAGTGAAGCGCGCCGCTTCGCCGTCAAGTTTGGCCTCAACGAGATCACCGCCATCGTCGACCGCAATCAGCAGCAGATCAGCGGAGGCACGCAACAGATCATGCCCCAGCGCATCGTCGAGAACTGGGAGTCCGATGGCTGGCACGTGGTGGAGATCGATGGCCACGATCCACAACAGATCTTCTCCACATTGCAGCAGGCAGGCCGCGACGAGCAGCGACCCTGGTGCATCGTAGCGAACACGGTGATGGGCAAGGGAATCTCCTTCATGGAGAATCTATGCGACTTCCATGGCCGCGGTCTGAAACCGGAAGAGTTTGCCGCTGCAATCGAGGAACTGGGCGAAGATCCGGCGCTGTGGGATCTGGGTCCCTTCGAGCAACGCCGCAACCGGCGCCCGGCCAGCACCATCCCCTCTCTGCCGCATCAGTTCCCGAAACTGAATCCGGGAGAGCCGGTCACCTACGGAGTCGATGAACGGACCGATTGCCGCAGTGCCTTCGGCAAGGCGATTCACGATGTCGCCCTCGCGACCGACAGCAAGTCTCCTCCGATCGCTGCCTTCGACTGTGACCTGGAGGGATCTGTCAAACTGGGTGCCTTCCACGAGTCCTTCCCCGATCGTTTCTTTCAGTCCGGGGTCCAGGAACATCACACGGCCACCTGCGCGGGAGCCCTTTCCACCTGCGGAGTCACTACCGTGTTCGCTGATTTCGGGGTCTTCGGAGTGTGCGAGACCTACAACCAGCATCGACTCAGCGATATCAATCACGCCCAGTTGAAGATCGCATGCACCCATCTGGGTCTCGATGTCGGTGAAGATGGTAAGACCCATCAATGCATCGATTATGTCGGCTTGCTGCGAAACATCTTCGGCATGAGCATCTTTGTGCCGGCAGATCCGAACCAGACCGATCGCATCGTGCGTCATGCCCTGACGACACCGGGAATGGCATTCATCGGCATGGGACGTTCGAAACTGTCCACCATCACCGATGAAAATGGTGCGCCTTTCTTCGCTGGCGACTACCAGTTCGAACCGGGAAGGATCGACTTCATCCGCACGGGAACCGCCGGCATGGTGATCTCGATGGGTACGCCGACCGGACGCGCACTGGAAGCCGTCGATGCTCTTCGCGCTGAGGGACTCGATATCAGTCTCGCCCACGTCGCAACTCCGGCCGAATTGGATCGATCCTCTGTCCAGGAAATCGTCGGGCAACCCTTCATCGTGACTGTCGAGGATCATTCGGTCAGGACCGGACTGGGCAACTGCATCGCCGAGGCACTGTTCGACATCGGGACGACCATCCCGCATCTGCGTCTGGGCGTCGAGAAATACGCACCGAGCGGACCTGCCGTCGAGGTCTATCGTCATTGCGGTCTCGATACCGACTCCATCAAGGAACGGGTCCAGGCCTTTGCTCTCGAGCGGCAGTAGCGGAGGCGAAATGTTCGAGCCGCGCATAAGCATCATCACGCTGGGCGTGGCCGACATGGCGAGGTCCATCGCCTTTTACCGCGACGGCCTCGACTTTCCGACGGACATCACTGGCGATACCGCAGATTGGGCAATCTTCCAAACCGTCGGCACTCGCTTTGCGTTGTACCCGAAGGACTTGTTAGCCGCGGACATCGCCGCAGATTATCCGAAAACCGGCATCGGTTTCGGTGGCATCACGCTGGCTCACAATGTTCGCAACGAGTCTGAGGTTGCCAAGGTGCTCGCCTTCGCCGAATCGGCTGGCGGCGAAATTCTGAAGCCCGCTCAACCGGCAGAGTGGGCCGGCCACAACGGCTACTTCGCCGACCCCGACGGCTATCCGTGGGAGGTCGCCTTCAACCCCAACAACGTCTTCACCGACGATGGCACAATCTGGGGCGGCTCGCTCGGGCCAATCTCGTGGTAACGGGAATCAGCACCCGGACGGAAGACGAGTTGAGCCTGCCCCATTCCTGCTCGTTTCCACTCCCTCTTGCTGCTGGCATCGTTGTAATCCTCATCGGCGGCCTTATCGGTTGTCAGGGATCGGGATTCGGCAATACCAGGTCGGCGCGAAAACCACCATCGATCGTGATCTTGCTCGCCGATGATGCCGGCTACGTCGACTTTGGTTTCACCGGTCTCCAGCAGGTTGCGACACCCCACATCGACCGGATCGCTGCCGAGGGAGTGACCTGTTCCCAGGGGTACGTGTGCGCCTCGGTGTGCAGCCCATCGAGGGCAGGCCTGTTGACCGGCCGTTACCCGCAACGATTCGGTCACGAGATGAACCTGCCTGCCGGCTCGAAGTTGGGCTTGCCAGTCACGGAACAAACCGTGGCCGATCGGTTGCAACAACACGGGTACACCACCGGAGCGATCGGCAAGTGGCATCTGGGTGAGGAGCCGCCTTTTCGTCCGTTGCGTCGCGGATTCGATGAGTTTCGCGGTTTTCTCGGGGGCTCGCGTACCTACCTGGACCGCAAGAACCTGTCGCGCAGAACCCTGTGGCTCGATGGAGATGAACCCGTGCCCTTGCCTGCCGCTTACGTCACCGATGCCATCGGATTGGAAGCGGCACGCTTCATCCGCGACCATCATTCCAGGCCTTTCTTCCTCTATGTTTCCTTCAGCGCCGTCCACACGCCGATGCAGGCTCTCGAATCCGATCTCGCCTCGGTGCCCCGAGGTGAAACTGACAAGCGCCGGAAGTTGCTGGCGATGACGATCGCCCTCGATCGCGCCGTCGGCGAGATCCTGGCAGCCATCGATGACAGCGGAATCGCCGACCATACCCTGGTGATGTTCGTCAACGACAACGGAGGTGCGACCAACAACGCCAGCGACAACGGTCCTCTGCGTGGCATGAAGGGATCGAAGTTCGAGGGTGGGATCCGGGTACCCTGGGCAACTCGCTGGCCCGGCCACATTCCAGCTGGAAGCCGATTCGATGCGCCGGTCAGCACACTCGATATCGCCGCCACCGTTTTGTCGGCAGCAAAGGTGCCGGCTGATGTGCTGCAGCAACTCGATGGCGTCGATCTCTCGGATCATCTTGGTGGGGTACGAAAAGACGCTCCCCACGAAGTTCTGTTCTGGAGGAGAGCTGTAGCCGCGGCGGTCCGCCATGGGCCGTGGAAGTTGATTCGAGTCGAAGGCCTCTCAACACAGTTGTTCCATCTCGAACAGGATCCCGGCGAGAGGGATGACATCGCCTCGGAGCACCCGGAAATCAGCGCCGATCTACTGGCTCGCCTCGAACAGTGGGAACAAGGACTGATCGATCCCGCCTGGCAGACCGGCGAGGTGTGGCGACGTAACCAGGTCGAGAAACATCGCATCGATTTTCTCGGCAGGGCCAAGGAACGGACGCGGCCATGACCACACCTTGGCCCGGGAAATTGCTCGTCCATCTCGTCAGTCGGGTCACCATCCGAGATGGCCATCTACGATCCGCGACGCGTGTGTTGATGTTGATTTGATGTTGATGGCAGAGGGATTCACTGCGGTCTGATCTGATCCCCTCGCTGTCGGGCGCTGTCGACTCGACGTGCCACCGTCCCCCGGCGGCAATAAATTTCACCGCCCAGCACCGAAAAGTACACTTGCTGGACCATTCTGGTGATCAGCGGATCCTGTCATTCCTGTCATAGATTCGGCCTCGAACGGTCCCCATCCCCCCCCTCGGCCGGTTTGGCTCCCAGGGGCTAACCGGGTTCGACCGCGACCGGGAAGCCCCCCAGCGGCCCCTGCATCGCTCTCGTTAATGCTTCTTGGCAAACAACTTATATCAGCAATATTTGCCGTGCGTGAAAATCCGGCGGTTTCGGCGCTGAGGTTCGAAAAATGCCCAAACTTCTCCTGAGAGACCCTGTTGCGGACATCAGCATAGTCCAATAAAGTTGTAGATACGGTTTAGTGGAATCTATCCCTAAACTGCTTGGGCTGAGCGAGGTGCTCTTCTCGTGAATTTCTGCAGTGTCCTTCTCGAAGGTCACGTGGGTTCTCTGGCGGTTCCCTCGCGCATTTTAGTTGGTTCATTTGATTCTATTGGTTGTCGTCACCGAGGAGGTGTCGATTGACCTTGTCTTTTCGACAAAAGAAGGAAGGCCTTTCCATGAGTGCTTATCGTTTCTGTATGACCTTCGCCGCAATGCTGGCGCTCGTCATCGCAAGTCCTGTAGTGCACGCGGATGATGAATGTGCGACCGCAAGTCCAGTGAGCTATGGTGCCAACGCTTTTGACACCACCGGCTACACTCCAAGCGCGGAGCCAAATCCGACCGGTTGCACCAACGCTTATGGTCAGAACCTGGCCGACGGCTGGTACAGTTTCACCGCAGACTGCGATGGAACCACGACCTTCGAAACCTGCGACGCAGCTAGTTTCGACACCGACCTCGCCGTCTACGATGGTGGCTGCGGTGCTCTCAACCTGATCGCCTGTGACGGCGACGGTGGAGCGGCTGCTGGTTGTCAGGGCTTTGATTCGGCACTTACCATTTCAACCACGGCCGGAACCACTTATCAGGTTCGAATCGGTGGCTGGGGTGGCGGCGAAGAGGGTCCTGGTACTTTGACCATCACGAACACCGCCCCCTGTCCTACTCCTGACGAGTGCGCTGGTGCGGCTACCGTCGTCGATGGTGCCAACGCTTTTGACA
>Ga0310122_10000189_pt1 | contig 38683 bp, 43 predicted proteins | sample CB6_Bottom_1051__FD_203503 | JGI IMG/M metagenome (GOLD analysis project Ga0310122, IMG submission 203503) | Marine microbial communities from Western Arctic Ocean, Canada - CB6_Bottom_1051 | ecosystem: Environmental > Aquatic > Marine > Oceanic | place: Canada: Western Arctic Ocean | collected...
TTCTGGAAGAGGCAGGCGCCCACGTAGACATCGCAGACGACGGAGAAGCCGGCGTCGCGCGAGCAGTGGCAGCCACGGAGGCGGGCGCCCCCTATCACGTCATCCTCATGGACGTACAGATGCCAGTAATGGATGGGCTGGAGGCGACTCGAAGGCTAAAACGCCGGGGAGTCACGGCGTCCGTCATCGCGATTACGGCCTATGCCACGACGCAAGATCGGCAACGCAGTCTCGATGCGGGTTGCATCGAGTTTGTCACCAAGCCGATCATTCCGGATCAGCTCGTCGCCGTAGTCGCGCGACATGTCGAAATGCACGGCGCCTCCACGGCCGAGCCGACACTCGCGGGCGAGTTCAGGTCCACGATGGCCGACAATCCGCGGTTCGCGCCGCTGTTGCAGGCCTATCTGGACGACGTTCCGGCAATGATCGAGCAGATTGAGAACTGCTTTGCCGACGGCAATCAAGAGGGACTCTTGAGAAGCGTTCATCAGATCAAAGGAACGGCGCGGAGCTACGGCTACCCGGACCTCGGCAAACTGGCTGAGCGGTGTCAGGATCTGCTTCGCGCAGGAACGGCCGTCGCAGACATGGCAGATTTGGTGGACGATTTGGTGCGTCATCTGAAAGCGCTTCGAGGTTCCTAATCGTGAGTTCGATTGTACCCAAGAAGGATTCGGAACCGCGCAAGGAAACCCTGCTCGTGGTGGACGACGATCCGAAGATTCACCCACTCATCGACTTTCATCTCGAGGGCGTTGTCGAGAAGATTCTGCACGCGGAATCCCCACTCGTCGGCTTGCGAATGGCCAAGGAGCATTTACCGGACGTTGTCCTCTTGGACATCGACATGCCGCGCATGGACGGCTATGCGTGGTGCCGAGAATTGAAGAGCGACGAAGATACTCGAGACAGTCAGGTTCTCTTCTTGACGGTGGAGAGCGAGGAACACCAAATCGTGCGTGCACTCGACAGCGGCGGAACCGATTTTGTGACCAAACCCTTCAACGCCGTCGTTCTGCAGGCACGCGTCCGAGCGGCGATTCGAACGAAGCGACTCGTTGATCTACTCAAGAGAGAAGCGCGCATCGATGGACTGACGGGCCTGCCGAATCGCCGCGTCTTTGAGGAGACGTTGGAGCGATATCGGTCAGAGCACGAACGGCATGCAGAGAACTTCGCCGTTGTGATGTTCGATCTGGATCACTTCAAATCGATCAATGACGAATTCGGACATGGGATTGGCGATGGGGTGTTGAAGCGGACGGGCAAGGCCATGCAGTGTTCCCGGCGCAGATACGAACTCGCATATCGATTTGGGGGAGACGAGTTCGTGATGCTTCTCCGCGGCGTCGATGAAGAGGGAGCTGTGTCTGCTGTGGAGCGTATTCTCGACGCGATCGGGGAAATGCGTCTGAAGGCCGGAGATCGCGAAATAGGAATCACCGCGAGCGCTGGTATCGCAAACATGTCGGTAGCCAGTCCCGCCTTGGAAACCGCGCGCTTGTTGGAAACCGCGGACGCTGCGTTGTATCGCGCAAAAGCCGAAGGAGGTGCTCGTCTGGTCTCGGTCAAAGTGGAATCAAGCTGAAATGCGATCCCGGCAGCCGACTTGCGGTGCCGGCGGAAGCTCCCGACGGTTGGTAGACTGAGCTTCGAAGCGGCGGCAGTTCGGGAAAGGGGTGCCGAAGCCTTCTTGATCTGCCCCACACACGGAGACTTGTTATGCCTTCCTTCGAACTCTTGATCAATGGAAAGATGGTCCCGGGAGTCGGAACCCTCGATGTCATCAACCCGGCGACCGAATCGCTGGCAGGAAGCTGTTCTCGAGCTTCCGAGTCCCAACTCGACGAGGCGGTCGAGGCAGCGAACGGCGCGCTTGCGAATTGGTCGGCGACCTCCATCGAGGAGCGCCGACGCGCCATCGAGCAGGTGGCCGACATCGTGACCGCCAACGCGGAGGAGTTGGGATCGATTCTGACGAGCGAGCAGGGCAAGCCTCTCGCGGAAGCCATCGGCGAAGCACACGGCTTTGCGATGTTCACCCGTCATTTTGCGGCCATGGACCTGCCGGTCGAGATCCTCGAGGACAGCGATGTGCGTCGCGTGGAAATTCACCGGTCTCCACTCGGCGTCGTTGCCGCCATCGTCCCCTGGAACTTCCCGTTGATTCTTCTTGGTTTCAAGCTCGGTCCTGCTTTGATGGCTGGCAACACGCTGGTGGTGAAACCGGCTCCGACGACGCCGCTGTCGACCCTACGACTCGCGGAGTTGGTCAAGGACGCGTTGCCTCCCGGCGTGCTGAATGTGATTGCCGATGCGAATGATCTCGGTTCGAAGATCTCGGGCCATCCGAAGATCCGAAAGATTTCCTTCACGGGCAGCTCTGCGACCGGCGCCAAGGTGATGGCAGGCGCGGCCGAGACTTTGAAACGAATTACGCTCGAGATGGGTGGCAACGACGCGGGTCTCATTCTGGGTGACGTGGATCCGAAGGAGATCGCTCCGAAGATTTTTGCGGCAGCCTTTCCGAACAATGGACAGGTCTGCATCGCGATGAAGCGTGTGTACGCGCACGAAGATATCTACGACGCCCTGTGTGATGAACTCGCTGCGATCGCGAAGTCGAAAAAGATCGGAGACGGCACCGAGGCAGGCATCGATCTCGGTCCGCTTCAAAACAAGGCGCAGTATGACAAGGTAAAGGCAATCATCGCGGACGCCGCCGACAAGGGCACGATCATCGCGGGCGGGCGCGCACCCGATCGCCCCGGCTACTTCATCGAACCGACCATCGTGAGGGATATCGCGGAGGGCGCGCGCCTGGTCGACGAAGAGCAATTCGGTCCCGCTCTACCGATCATCAAGTTCAGGGATCCGGAAGAAGCGCTCGCACGAATCAATCGTACCGCCGAGGGGCTCGGGGGCAGCGTCTGGTCGTCGGATGCCGAGGCGGCGCGAGATCTGGCCGTTCGCCTAGACGCGGGAACGGTCTGGGTCAACAAACACGGAGAGCTCGACCCTGGCATCCCCTTCAGCGGCGCCAAGCAGTCCGGCGTTGGGACGGAGCTGGGCCGCGCAGGGCTCGAGGAGTTTACCCAGCGCCGGGTGATCAACATCAGCTCTTCATGACGTCCGCGCGCGACGCCCGCGCGCTCGATCAGGTTCCACAGAATGTCTGGTGTACGACTTCGTCGGGCTGTGGCGGCTTTGCATAGTCGGCGAGGTCGGCGAGGTCGGTTGCTTCCTCGAAAGGACGAGCCGTGACCGACAGGAGATCGTCGAAGGGTTGTCGGTCCTGATCATCGACCCAGGCATCGATGGCCTGTTGGATCCGGTGGTTTCTCGGAATGAACTGCGGATTCACGCGCTTCATCTTCGCCATCCGCTCCAGATCCGGAATGTTCTCGTCGACCAACCGGACCCGCCAGCGCTCGGCCCAGGCCTCGAAGGCCTCCGGCGCATCGAACAAGGACCTCGCTGTGCGCTCGGCGTCCTGATCCCCCGGCGAAAGCGATGACAGAGCTCGGAACGTCAGGGTGAAGTCGGCGCGACCCGCGGCCATCACGTCGAGAAAGTCGAAGGCAATCGCGAGATTCGCTTCGTTTCGCTCCGCTAGACCGACTTTCCGGAGCAGACCCTCTTGGTAATGCTGTTGAAAGAGAGCGGTGTATCGCCCGAGGCTTTCCTTGGCGAGGTCGATCGCAGGCTCTTGCTCGTCTGCTAAGAGCGGAACGAGCGTTTCGGCAAAGCGCGTCAGGTTCCAGAGGCCGATGCCCGGCTGTTGATCGTACGCGTAGCGTCCATGGGCATCGATCGAGCTGAACACCTTGTCGGGCTGGTAGTCGTCGAGAAAGGCGCAGGGGCCGTAGTCGATGGTTTCTCCGAAGATCGACATGTTGTCGGTGTTCATCACGCCGTGGATGAAGCCCACGCACATCCAACGGGCGATCAGCTCCGCCTGCACCTCGACAACCCGATCGAGTAGTGCGGCGTAGGGATTCGTGGCATCGGCACACTCGGGATAGCGCTGCGCGATGACGAAATCTGAGAGCGCGCGGATCTCGTCCGCCATCCCGCGCGCCGCGAAATATTCGAAGGTCCCGACCCGAACGAAGCCCCGGGCGACCCGCGTCAGAATCGCGCCGGGCTCGGCGCGCTCGCGGCGGACGGACTCGCCGGTGGCCACGAAGGCGAGCGCTCGCGTCGTGGGAATGCCGAGCGCAATCATCGCCTCGCTCAGGACGTATTCCCGGAGCACGGGCCCGAACGCGGCGCGCCCGTCGCCGCGACGAGAGAACGGCGTCGGTCCGGCCCCTTTCAGTTGAAGCCCCCAACGTGCGCTCGCGGAATCCACCGCTTCACCGATCTGAATGGCCCGTCCGTCGCCGAGACTGGGAACCCAGTTGCCGAACTGGTGGCCGGCATAGGCCATCGCGATCGGATCCACTTCCGCCAGTCCCGCGTTGCCTGCGAGCAGGGACACTCCATCCTCGCTCTCGAGCCAATCCACCGACAGGGACAGCTCGCGAGCAAGGTCGCGATTGAGTTGAATCAAGGATGGGGCGGCCACCGGCGTCGGCGCGACGCGAGCGAAGAAGGTCTCCGGGAGCGTCGCGTATTGACTCTTCTGGATGCCCGAGGTTGCAAAGGCGGCGTTCGACATGGGCGGATCATAAGTTGATGCCGCGTCGGCAGCACCCCCGCCGGGTTTTCGTCTACCGACCCGAAATTGATCGCTGGCAGGATGTGGACGATGGCTAGCGAGCGTCCATCGCGGGTACGAGTTCTGGTGGCAGAGGGCCTGTGTAGCGTGCGCTCGGACGGATGATCTTTCCCTCGGCGGCTTGTTCGAGAATAGGTGCGCACCAACCGATGACTCGGCTCGAGACCGCTGTCGCCGCTGAAATCCGGCAGCCCGTGCGCAAGGACTGAGCGGCACTTCAGTCTGGATTCGAAGACCTGTGTCCGCGTGTGAGCGACGACTCAGCTGGGGCTGTAGGATTCAGATTCGGTCGCGCCTCGCGACCCAGCATCCGGGAGTGCGACATCGTGGTACAGCTCAGACAACGAATTCATTATGGACCTCGTCGACATATCGCGAATCAGCGAGAGCGACTCGACGCGCTCCGCTTCGATCAGTTCGAAGCGACGCTCCTTAGTCCCTGTCTCGGTGCCGAGATTCGTGGCGTGGACCTCGCGAAGCCGATGTCCCCGACCTTGTTGGACGATCTCCGGACGGCACTCGTCGAATTCAAGGTCCTGTTCTTTCGTGACCAGGACATTACGAGCGAGGAGCACGCAGCCTTCGCCGCAAGTTTCGGCGAGCTCGAAATCCATCCGTTCTTGCCAGGGGGCGAAACCCCAAATGTGATCCGCTTCGCGAAAAACGAAGAAACCGTCGGCGTCGAAAACAATTGGCATACGGACGTCAGTTGGCGCCAGGAACCCTCGCTGGGTTCGGTGCTGCGCGCCCACGAAGTCCCGGAAGTCGGTGGGGATACTCTGTGGGCCGACGTCGAGGCCGTCTATGAAGGACTGCCGGCGGAACTCAAAGCAGAGATCGATGACCGCCATGCGATCCATGACTTCGTCCACACGTTCGGGCTCGCACTCAGTGAAGAGGAACGAGAGAAAAAGCGGATCGAATTCCCACCCGGCCGGCATCCGATCGTCCGGACGCATCCGGTGACCAAACGCCGATGCCTCTACGTGAATCGTATCTTCACGTCGCACATCGAGGGCATGGATCGCGACGAAAGCGAAACCCTCCTCGAACTCCTTTACCGCGAGATCGAGGTCGCCGAGTACCAGGTTCGATTCAAATGGGCAGCCAACAGCGTTGCCTTCTGGGACAACCGATCGACACAGCATCTGGCCATCAGCGATTACTGGCCGGCTCCCCGTGTCATGGACCGACTGACCGTCATTGGCGACCGCCCGGTATAGAGTTCGCGCGACGATTCGTCTCGGTATGACTGCGCCGGGTTCGACCGACCATCGCCTACACGTTGGAAGGAATGGCCGCAGGCCTGGGCTTGTCGGAATCCGGGCCCTGGGGCGAGAAATCGTGGGACGGAGCGGGGAACTCGGGAAGATCCACAAATACAGTGAGTTGAACTCAGCTGCGATCTCAGGAGAGGTCACCGGGGCGTCGATTTTCCGGTCGACTGGCCGGCTGGCCCAGAAGACGGCGGCTTGCCGATCTGATCTCGGACAAGGCGCTGATCTCGGGTATCGCTGGATCCCAACTCGCGGTAGCCTACCGCCGGCAGCCCGCAGAGAGCATCAGATGCTTTCGCCGGGCTGCTTCGATTTCTGGAGAGATGGCCGAGCGGTCGAAGGCGCACGCTTGGAAAGCGTGTGTAGGGCAACCTACCGTGGGTTCGAATCCCACTCTCTCCGCCAGGTTCAAGCATCGGAAGGCAGCCGTCAGTCGGCGAATACATGAAGTCGACTGAATTGCCTCTGATGCGAAGGGTCCGAGCCGCTAGTCGGACCCCACGCGCAGATTTCCTGCGCGCCCGTAGCTCAGTTGGATAGAGCATCGGCTTGCGGAGCCGAGGGTCGTACGTTCGAGTCGTACCGGGCGCGCCATGTTTTTCTTTAACAGGGTCAATAACTTACTCAGGCTGCCGCCAGTTCGCAGTCCGGAAGTCTAACCCATCGATTGGTAGCCGTTGTGTCGCCACAGCCTGCGATTCGGGCTGATTTGCCGCTTGAGTGAACGGATTCTGGCGGCATCACGTCCGCGACCTGGACGAAGCGGGGTCGCTATCTACGGCGCGACGCCAACCCAGCAAGACCGAGGCCCATCAGGACGGCGGTGGAGGGTTCGGGGATAACGGAAGGCCTCACCGCAAAGGCCTCCAGTCGCATCGAGCCCGCGACTACCGGGGCGTGCACTCGAAGTGGCCGCTGATCGTTCCCGGCCTGGATCGGCAGACGGAAAATCCACAGCAGTCCGTATCCATCCGACAGGGTGAGAACGGCGGAAAGCACCCCTGGGCTTCGAGCGCGCGTTCGCGCTCCGTGAGCGCGCTCTCTTGTTCGGTCTGTGGGCCAGCGTCCGTCCCTGCGTCGCCGGGCTTCGAGCGCGCAACGGGGCCGTCGCGGTACCGCTCGTAGTCTTCGGCGGCGCCGTCGCTGTCGACCTCCTGTGGAAAGGGCAGCCCGGGTTCGTTCGGGCCGAACGAGTCGTCGCGATCGATCCGCTCCTCTCGGGCTTCGAAGGATGACTCGGCAAAGCGTCGATCCTCTCGCCCCGCCGGGTCGCGCGAGGGGCTCGCGGGAACCGGAGAGTCCGAGCGCCGGGGACTCTCGCGCAGGAGCACACCCTCCGGCCTCGATTCGCCGTTCGTCGCCGTGCCCGACGGCGCTGCGGCCGCTGCCGTCCTCACTCGGTCCGGCTGCGGCGGTGGATCGCCTCGCAGGTAGAGGCCGATGCCGATGCCGACGACGAGCATTACGGCGGCGAGCATCAGCGATCGAAGACTCACAGCGGTTCTCCAGTAGTCGAACGAGATCTGTACTCAATCTCGCACGAGCTGTCACTGAGCAACAGGTGCGAGGGGCCGGAACGCAGAGCGCCGGACGTGGCCTGGGCCTCGCTCCGGCGCCGTGGTCGTGCGACTCAGATCGAGTCTACTCTCAGGTCTTCACTTAGAGCCTCTTGTTAGGAGACCGCGGCGTCCTGAGGGTCTTGAGGAACGCGATCAGCGCGTCGTGATCTGCCGCGCTGAGCGCATCGAATGCATCGGCGTTCGCCTGCGCTTCGCCCCCGTGCCCGCTGATGGCTTCGCCTAGCGTGAGCGCGCGTCCATCGTGCAGGTACGGAGCCGTGTCGGCGATTCCCCAGAGCCGCGCGGTTTGGAAGAGCGAATTGCCGGTCTCCTCGGTCAGGTCCGGGCCCATGTCGTGGAGCTTCAGGTCCGCGAAGAGCGGAACGACGACGCCCGAGCCGGAACGCCTGAAGCCCGGCGCCGAGCGCGTCAGGTTGATCGAGAAGTACACGTTGGCGCTGGGGTCCTCCATCACCTCGGGCAGGCTGAGGGTCAGGTGCTTGCTATTAGTCACGAACTTCCGAACGTGGCAATCGGCACAACCGATGTCATCGAACACATCGGACCCGGCCCGCTCCTGGTACGTCTGCCGGGAGCGTTTCTTCTGGCGAGGTCGCTCCAGCGAAGCCTGGAAGATGTGCATCGCCGACAGCTCGCCTGCGAGGAGCTCGTCCGCGACGCCGTCGCCATCCGCATCGACGCCAGCGCCCACGACCTCGACGGGCTGGATGCCGTGATGGAACTGCATGGCGCCCGTATCGAACTCGCGCACCGTGGCGCAGCAGCCCGTGCGGCCGAAGGGCCGAACGACGAGATCCGGGCCGATGCCCTCGACCTGGGAGAAGTTGAAGCCGACGCCATCATGGGAGATCGAGCCGAAGCTCACACCCTTGGATTCGAGATCCACCGAGGCATTCGGAAAGGCTTCTGCCAGCGCCTTCTGCGCCTGCAGGTCCTGGGTCATCTCCTTGCCGACGAGCTCGACGCCGCCCGAACCAAAGGAGAACGGCGGGTTGATGACGCGACCCTGAACCTCGGCGTAACCATTGTTGTCGGAGTCATCGAGATCGGGATCGATGATGCCCGGGAAGGCGGCCTGACCCATGGCACCGACACCGCCGACGGCGAACTCGAAGGGAATGGTATCCGTCGTTCGGTAGTTATGGCACTCGAGACAGGTCTGACTGTCGATCCCGTTCATCCGGAGCAGACTGCCATGATTTCGGAAGGTCGGGCGACCACCGGGTGAAACCTTGTCGAGCGGGTTGATGGGGCCGTCGCCAAAACCGTCTGCACGGTTGAAGGGAGTCGAAAAGACACGCTGACCTTCTCTTCGGAGCTCGATGAGAGAGAGCGCGTTCTCAACTTGATATTGGGTAATTCGAGGGTCGAGTGCCCGCCCATCGTCGGAGGCGATCGCCACCGAAGGCGTGCCCAATACCAGACCCGTCGTGAGGAGTAGGAGAGAAATTCGCATTGCGAGCCACCTCTTCATATACGCTTAATCGCACACTTACTAAGATCATTAGGCACGAGAATTGTTCCAGGTCAAGACAATTCGAGGGGAATCGGCAATGAGATCGATATGGCACGGTGAACGCAGCGCCTCCGCACATTCGTGTCACCGGAGTCACGGCTCGGAGGGCGCAAACCCCTAGGGCAGCCCCCGGGGATTCGACACGCGCGAGCCTACGGCGGTAAGACGCCATACGAAGCGCTACGGGAGAAGCCATCCGAATCCTTGAAGAACGTCCGACTTGATGCCTAAATGCCTAATATCACACCCCGGGGAGGATTCGCGTCAAAGGTCGATGCGCCCTCGGGGCAAACTGGAATAGGCCGTATTGGAGCAACCCCTACCCGATGGGCGCGATCGGGGAGGGTGCGTTCAGGCTCTTCGATGGGATGAAAGCGATCTGTCGACGCGGATCGCTGTGCTCAGCCGCCGCCCATGGCCGCCAGCACGTTCGCGCGGCTGCCCAGCGTGTGCGCGATGCCCGACAGGAGCGCGAATACACGGGACACGAGAACGAAGTCGCTCGGGACTTCGGCGATCGGATCCTCGCGGATGGCATTGAAGAGTTCGTCGGTCATCTCTTCGGTGAACTCGCCTTCGAAAGTGCCGCTGTCGCTGCGGCTGACCATGCGGCGGGCGATCAACAAAAAGGTCGAGTTGTCTCCGGTCTTCGAGCGGAAGCCCAATTCGTCGAAGGCGCGGAGCATGGATTGCTCATTGAAGGTCATGAGCGAGAACATGAGCTCGAAGAGTCCCAGGCCGAAACCTTCGGGAAGTTCCTTCGAGAGGCCGAAGTCGAGCACGACGATCTTGCCGTCCGGGGTGACGAAGAGGTTGCCCGGGTGGGGATCGGCCTGGAAGAACCCGGCGGCCAGGATCATCCGGACATAGACGTGCATGAGGTCCTGGACGACGTCACGCGGGTCGAGGCCGGCCGCCTTGATGTTCTCGACGTCGGTGATCTTGATGCCGCTGACGAGTTCCATGACCATGACCCTTTGAGTCGTGTACTCGGGGTAGCTCTCGGGGATCAGGACGCGATCGTCGGAGGCGAAGAGGTCGCGAACGCGGGCTCCGAAACTGGCTTCGCGGACGAAGTCGAGTTCAAAGCCGATGTGGCTTGTTAGTTCTGTCAAGAGCGGCAGCAATTCGAGGGGTTGGCGATCGAAGAACTCGTAGATGCGACAAATCCGCTCCATGTTCGCGAGGTCGGTTCGGATGATATCCTCGATGTCGGGGTATTGAACCTTGACAGCAACTTCTCGGCCGTCTTGTAGTCTCGCGCGATGGACCTGGGCGAGAGACGCGGATGCGATCGGTGCTTCATCGAATTCGGAGAAGACGTCGTCCATGCTCTTGCCGAATTCACGTTCGACGACCGTCCGGATGACATCGAAAGACTTGGCCGGGACGGCGTCGTGGCACTGCTCCAGATGGGTGATGAATTCGGGCGGGAAGACATCGGACCGCGTAGCCATCGCCTGACACATCTTGATCATGACGCCGCGCATGTCGAGGGCGAGATCGAGAATGCGGCGAGCGGTCTTCTCGTGGCGCCCGCTCAGCTCGTCGTTCGTTAGTTTCGGCTGACCCGTGAGCTGTCGCGCAACACTGGGAATCTTGTAGGACGCCCAGATGATGCCAGCGGACCAGCTGACCTTTACCGTTCGCCTTGCCCGCGTCGCGAGGTTCATGCGGCGGCGGGGCTGCGCGTGCCGACGAATCCGGTCGAAGCCGGCGGACTCCAATCCTCGTCGAGTGAATCGAATTCTTCGAGCAGCGCCTTGGGGTTCCTGGCGACCTTCATGGCCTCGATCAGGTTTTCTCGCAGATCCGCACGCTGATCGGTCTGACGCTGGCGCGTCATGGAGTGGAGGACGCGATGAAGGAATTCGTCGACGACGATCTGGCCCGAGATCTCCTTGTCGTCGACGGTTCGGATCGTCCGCGCGCGAACTTCGGACAGTGCCGTCCGGAGGTACTCGACATGGGGCGACTCGTCCTGCTGGATATGCCGAACCATGTCGCCGGCAACCTTCGGTTTGGCCGAGATTTCCGGGTCCGACAGCACATCGATTCCCCACGCGAAGGTTCCCTCGGCGAAGATCTCGACGACCATGACCTGGGACATGAAGGCGAGCATGCGTTCGAGTTTGGGATCGATTTCGGGGAAGATCGGTCCGGTCTTCTCCCGCTGGCCGCGTCGACCCATGATGCCCATCAAGACGTCGCCGGGGATCTTTGGATTCTCGAGCGCTTCGTCGCGCGCGGCTTCCCACATCTGTTTGTGGCCACCTTCGTCTCGGTAACCGGACTCGTCGCGAGCATGGGCTTCGAAGAGCCCGTTGCGAAGATGGGCGAGCGCCGTCCCCTCGACACCTCCCTTGAAGAGTTCCTCGAGTTTCGGAACACGTACGTCGCGAATGATGGCGCCAAAACCTTCGACGATCGAAATGATCGTCAGGGCTCGAACGATCGGTTCGCGCACACCGTTTCGAAGCAGGAGTTTCGCCTGAGCGACATTCGGATACTGGGGCGGTGTGAGTTCACTCGCGATTTCGACCAGCGAATGACCTTGCTCCGTTAGTTGGCCCTTCCATGCAGTGATGGCGGGATCGCGATGGAGTGTGCGCGGAGAGCGATACTGTCCGTCTTCGAGGAAGCCACCATGGCAGCGGACTTCGTTGGCGATCAACGGCTCTTGATAGGCGCCGCTCGTGAGCAATTCTTCGGCGGTATAGATCAGTCGATCCGGATCGGATTCCATCGCAACACTCATTTTCTCTTCTCCAGCTTTTGGCTCTAGCGACCGGGTCGTTGGCAGAATCCCGCCAGGTCCCGCGCCGTGTCTCGACTGATTTCGGGACACGCGATCGGGAACGCCTCTGTCCCGTGCATGGTTCCCATGACCTGGCGACAGCGCGCCTCGACCCCTTCGCGCAACAAGAGTCGAAAGAACTCGATCCCTTCGTCACGCAGTGGATCACATTCGTTCACACTGATCACCGTCGGTGGAAGACCGCGAACGTCTTCGCCCTTGGCAAAGCCCGGCCACGCGAGTGGATTGCCCTTCTCGAACTCTTCGATTCCGTAAGACATCGCACCCGTGTTGTTATGCAAGTCGAGGAGAATGCCGTTGTTCTCTTCGGAGGACGGATAGCGTTCTTGAGGCCAGCTTCCCGCGATGTAGGGACAGAGCGCGTAGAGCCCCTTGATCAATCCGACATCCCCTTCACGCTGCAGGCGCATGCCGAGTGCCAGTGTCAGGTTCCCGCCGCCGCTTTCGCCGGCGACGACAATCTTGGCGGGATCGGTGTTGAGATCCGCGGCGTTGGCGATCACCCATTTTAGTCCCGAGATACAGTCGTTCAGGCCCGCCGGGTAGGGGGCGACCTCTTCGGCCGAGCTTGGCGAGATCGAATTGCGAAAGTCGACCATGGCGACGTTCACGCCCTGGGCCGCAATGATCTTGCCGAAGGCGCGGTAGTTTCCGTTGAAACAAGAGAGCGCCTGCATACCGCCGCCGTGGATGTAGTAGACGCAGGGAAGCGGGGTCGGCGAGTCCTTCTGGATCAGCTGGATCTTGATCGTGTTGCCATCCGGATCGGACGTGAACTCTCGCGTGCTGATGGTGAGTCCCGCCGAGGGCGCGAAGGTTTCGTTGTCGCACATCTCCATGAAACCGTTGAGTGCGGCGACCATCGCTTTGGCTTCCGCCGTATTCGCCTGTTCGAGCAGTTCTTCACGGTTGGCAACGTCTTTGACTTCACGATTCGGGAACGTTCCGAGGATCGTCTTCAGGCGTGGGTCGAGTCGGGGATCCTCGTTGATCTTGTCATTGGCCACGGGGGCTCCTGGTTCTGGGCGCGGTTCCAACTCTACCAGAGGCGCGCGGGCAGCGCGGCCCTCTGCAGAGCCAATGCGCAGGGTCAGCTGCCTTTGTGGGACGTCTTGCCTCCTCCCGGGGGCGCGTTCTCGGCGTGACATCGAACCTTCTACCGGTATGCTCGCGCGTCCCATGAGCGAGAAGACCCATCCCGATGCTGTCGCGCCCGAGCGCTCTCGAACGATCGAGTCGAATGGTGCGAAGTTGTGCCTTCATGAATGGGGTGACCCCAAGGCTCCGCCCGTCGTTCTCGCTCACGGAATGTTCGACCACAGTCGCGGTTTCGATCTGTTGGCGCCGCACCTGGCCGAACACTATTGCCTCATCGCGATCGACGCGCGCGGACACGGCGATTCCGACTGGTGCGACAGTTATGTGTGGGGCATGGACGTGCTCGATGTCGTCAACGTCCTGCGCTCGATCGATCGGCCCGCTCATCTCGTTGGACACAGCAAGGGTGGCGGCCAGATCATGGAAGCGGCCGCAATGGCACCAGAGCGAGTTCGTCAGGTCGTCAACATGGATGGGTTCGGGCCCCCTGACGAGGGGTTCTTCCAGAGACCCGGTGGACCAGACCTGAATGCCCTGACGATCGCGGAACGCTGTGCGATCTACCTCGATCGTCGGCGTACGGCTTCTGCGCGCGAGAGTTGGCGTCCGTACGAGAGCCTCGACGATCTTGTTAGGCGACGGCGAGAACAGAACCCGCTGCTCGAAGATCCGTGGCTCAGCTACTTCGTCTTTCATGGTGCGCGCGAGGACGAAGATGGCTGGCGATGGAAGAGTGATCCCCATATCGCTGGCGGTGGATTCGGTCCCTTCAAGCCGGAATGGATTGCCCCCGGCTGGCGACGCTTGCAGGCGCCGCTGCTCGCGATGATCGGTTCGCTTCCCGATACCTGGGGGCCGCTCCCGGAAGAGCTGCTTGACGGCCGGCTCGAGAATGTCGAACACCTCAGCCGAGCCACCGTCGAGGGGGCGGGACATTTCATTCATATGCAACAACCGGTCGCCGCCGCCGGACTGATGCTCGACTTTCTGGATCGCTGATGCAGCTTCTTCATGGACGCGTGCCGATCGAGCTTCATACGCTGCGATCCGCAAAGGGGCCCTCACTCCTGCTTCTACACGAGCTGGGCTCGAACGGCAAAAAATGGCCGGCCGACGTGCTGTCCTGGTCCGGCGGCTCGGTCTACGCGCTTGATTTCACAGGCCATGGCAGATCGGGTCATCCGCGAGGTGGCGCCTATCATCCCGAATACTTTCTGGCGGACGCCGATCTCGCTCTCGAAAGGATTGGCGAACCCTGTGCCGTCGTGGGCGCGGGAATCGGCGCCTATGTGGCTTTGTTGCTCGCGGGTTCTCGGCCCGACTTCATCGGGGCGGCGCTGCTGCTTGCGGGTGAGGGTCTGCGCGGAGTCGGTTCGCGCCCCGATGACGAGATCGCCTTCGAGGGGATCGAGGGATTCGATCGCTTCATCGCCAGGACTTCGATGAATTACGTCGCGGGAACGGACCCCTTGGTGGCGCAATGCGCCTGCGACATGCGACCGGTCGACTACGCGAGTTCCTTTGCCGAGTCGGCACGCCCGATGCTCTTCGATGAGCGGGTCGACGCGGATCCCGATCGCCCACCGCCGGCGTGGTGGCAAGTCGCGCTCGAGAAGAACCGCGGCAGCCGCGCTCCCGAGGCGTTTTCGGCAGCGCTCGAGGCCCTTGGCTCGCTCGCCGCGGAAGCCTGACTAAACACTCCTTGGCCAGGCCCGGTCGGAATTCACCTCGCAGAGAGTCTTCGCTAGATCCCTGGGCGCTGCGCATTTTTTCATCAGGGCTGCCCAGAATAGGGGCAGTGGCTTGATAGAAATGTCGTCGGTCGCGACTACCAACGCGTTCATGGGTGAGTCGGACATGGCACACGCCTTGCTATTTCCGTGTCATGTCTGGGCAGGCCGGTTATCGTGCCGCTCCATCCAAATTCAACGATCGTGTAGCAGGAGGAAGTGCAAGATGTTCAATTCTGGATTGATCGGTCCGATTGTGGCCGCGATCGTTTTCTTCGTGGCCGGGTCGGCCTTCGGGCAGGATGAGCCGACCTTGTCCGCCGGTGATACGGCGTGGATGATGACCAGCACGGCGCTCGTCTTGTTGATGACGCTGCCCGGGTTGGCACTCTTCTACGGGGGTCTCGTTCGTTCGAAGAATGTGCTCTCGATTCTGATGCAATGTTTCATCTCGGCGGGACTGATCGGCGTCCTTTGGATCGTCGTCGGCTATACGCTGGCTTTCGGCGAGGGAAATTCGATCGTCGGAGACTTCAGCAAGCTCGGTTTGGCCGGGATCGGGCCCGACACACTTTCTGGCACCATTCCGGAATATGTCTTCGTGATGTTCCAGGGCATGTTCGCGATCATCACGCCAGCTCTGATGCTAGGCGCGTTCGCCGAACGAATGCGCTTCGGTCCTTATGTCGCCTTCATCGGAATCTGGGTACTCGTCGTCTATTGTCCCCTCGCCCATCAGGTCTGGGGTGGTGGTTGGCTCGCGGAGTTCGGCGCGATGGACTTTGCCGGCGGTTTAGTCGTCCATATGTCGAGTGGCTTCTCGGCGCTGGCCGCAGCGATCTTCCTGGGCAAGCGGCGCAGCTTCGGAAAGGAGTCGATGCCCCCGCATAGCGTCCCTCTCACGGTGATCGGTGCATCACTCTTGTGGGTTGGATGGTTCGGGTTCAATGCCGGCAGCGAGCTCGCTGCGGACGGCGTTGCTGGACTCGCCTTCCTCAATACGAATACAGCGACCGCGACGGCGGTTCTCAGCTGGGTCTTCATCGAGTGGAAGCATCGCGGCAAGCCCACCGTTCTCGGAGCGGCGACCGCAGCGGTCTGCGGTCTGGTTGCGATTACGCCCGCCTGTGCGGCCGTCTCGCCAATGGGTTCGATCGCGGTTGGATTCGGTGCCGCAGTGTTTTGTTATCTCGCCGTGACCTTGTTGAAGCCTGCTCTGGGTTATGACGATTCGCTCGATGTCTTCGGAGTGCATGGCGTCGGTGGGGCCTGGGGCGCGCTGGCGACCGCGATCTTCATCGTGGGCGGCAACCTGCCCGAGGGCGTATCGCGCATGGCGCAGATCGGCATTCAAGCAACGAGCATCGCCTACGTCGCGATCCTCGTGCCGGTGCTGACCATTGTGATTCTCTGGGTTCTCAAGATGATCTTCGGCGATCTGTCCGTCTCCGAAGAAGATGAACATTCCGGACTCGACCTGTCGCAGCATAGTGAGAGTGCGTACGTCGGCTAGTAGAGCCGATGATTGAAAGACGGGGCTTCTTCGAGAAGCCCCGTCAGCGAGGCAGACGATGAAGCTCATCGAAGCGATCATCAAACCCTTCAAACTCGACGATGTTCGAGACGCCCTGAATCGAGACGGGGTCGCGGGCTTGACCGTGACCGAAGTGAAGGGCTTCGGTCGTCAGAAGGGTCATACCGAGCTCTATCGTGGCACCGAATACGTCGTCGACATGCTGCCCAAACTGAAACTCGAGATCATCGTTCGCGATGATGCGGTCGAGAGCGTGATCGAAGCGATCTGCCAAGCCGCGAATACCGGCAAGATCGGCGATGGAAAGATCTTCGTCGCGCCGGTCACGGACGTCGTTCGAATTCGCACGGGCGAGCAGGGCGAGGCTGCGATCTAACGAGCAGCGACGGTGCCGCCCTTCGCGTGAACTCAGCGGGAAGTCGAGTTCAGCTCCTGGTTCGCGGGGAGCGGAATCAGTCGGACCGCGATCGATCGCGACGTGTCGAAGAGCGTCGCGATCCACCAATTCCTGATGCCATACTTCTCGCGTAGCATCCTGCGGATCTCTTCATGGGCCGTTCGACCCGGTATGGGCTCTGCGAGGTAGACCCCCGAAAGATCGCTGGCAGGGTCGCTCTCGAGCGACAGGGTCGGGCGCGCGAGAATGTCCAGGTACCAACCATTTTCCGGCGTGCCGGCCTCGATCCATAGCTGTTGGCGACTGCCGCCCGCTGGTTCAACGAACCAGACATGGGTCGAGCGGGTCGTGCCGTCTGGCCTTTCGGTTTCGACGATTGCAACGCCGCCAGCTTCGAGGGCCCACCCGGTGAAGGCGATCAGGCCGAACGCCGCCACGACGAGAACGGCGACCAGGCGGATCCAGATTCCGACAATGCTCGAGGATTGTGCCACGCGAAGAAGGTCCCCTTGATTGAGAGCGAACGCTATCGGAAGGCGCTCGTATCGCGCTCGCATCGGGCTATTCGTGTGGACGACCGGGCGTGACTCGCGCCGCGGTCGAAGCCCCGCCTGCTAATCTGGCTCGACCGATGACTCCCCAGATTTCGATCAGCCAGGCCCGCAGGATCTCGCTCGCGGCTCAAGGTTTTTCAAAGCCGAGACCGCGCGGACGCGTAGACCGACGTCATTTGCGAGATGTCATGCGGCGCCTTCATCTGCTCCAGCTCGATTCCGTCCCCGTCGTCGTTCGTACACAATACCTGCCCCTTTTTTCACGCCTCGGTCCCTATCGGGCCGCGCTGCTGGATGAGATCGCCTACGACTCGGATGAATGGTTCGAGGCCTGGAGTCATGAGGCGTCGTTGTTGCCGGTCGAGATGGAACCGTGGCTGCGCTGGTCGAAGCAGAGTGCGCGGGAGGGGGAGACCTGGGGACGCCTCTACACATTGGCGCAAAAGGATCCCGACTACATCGAGTCGGTTCTTGGACAGGTGAAGGCGCGCGGTCCGCTCGCGGCCAAAGATCTCGAAGATCCGCGACGTCGATCCGGCGATTGGTGGGGCAGTCGCTCGATCGGCTCCGTCGCGCTCGATTGGCTCTTTCGCATCGGGGTGCTCGGCGTCCGACGGGATCGGAGATTCGTCAAGCAGTTCGATCTACTCGAGCGGATCGTGCCGCCCGAGATACGCGCGCTCCCAACGCCGAGCTTCGAAGCGTCGCTCGATGAATTGCTTCTGCGATCCGCGCGCGCCCATGGAATCGCCACTGCGGATTGTCTCGTTGACTATTTCCGGCTCCCGGTACGGCCAGCGAAGGCGCGGCTCGAAATTCTGGTCGAGGATGGGAAACTCGAGCGGAATTCCGTCGAGGGCTGGGCGAAGCCGGCGTACCGGCACCCCGATTCGAAACTACCGCGGCGAATCGATGCAACGGCCCTGCTCTCGCCCTTCGACCCTGTCGTCTGGAATCGAAAGCGAATCGCCGCTCTTTTCGACTTCGACTATCGCATCGAGATCTATGTCCCGCAGAAAAAGCGGCAATACGGATACTACGTATTGCCGCTTCTCATGGGTGACAGGCTCGTCGCGCGTTTCGATCTCAAGACGGATCGCGAAAAGGGTGTACTGAGAGTCTTCGCGGCCCATGTGGAAGAGGGCGTGAACGTGGCGGACGTGGCGGCGGCGGCGGCCGGTGAACTTCGCTTGCTTGGACGTTTCCTGGGCGCGGAGAGTCTCGTGATCGGTCGGCGCGGAAATCTGGCAACAGCGCTTCGCAGCGAGTCTCGTGGCGGTCGATGACGTCGCGATGAACTGTGTGGACGAAACCAGCGTTTCGGAGCAAGGCACGAGAAATGGCAAGCGGCGAGCGGAGTGAGAGGCCGATCGCGGCTTGCGCCGCGTGCACTGCTCCTATCACAAATGTCTAACGGTCTATTTCGGTCGGGTGCTCAAGCGAATGGCCTCGGCGCCCTTCGGGCTCGCCGGTGGCTATCGGCATTTCGCTAGTCGTCTGGACGATTTCTATCGCGATTGCAGCGGACTCGGCGTCGCTTCGGTCAACAACCATGCGCTCGATCTCGATCGCTTCGACGAGATTCGTGTCACGCGGTTCGTGCCAGATCCCCGCGACCTGCTCGTGTCGGGCTATTTCTTTCACAAGCAATCGAGGGAAGATTGGTCTCGGGTCAGCCATCCAACGGACGCGGATTGGGTCGTTGTGAACGGCGTCGTTCCCGAATCCGTGAAGGCGACCGGCAGCAGCTACCGGGATTACCTGAACGAAGTCTCGCTCGAAGAGGGGCTACTCGCGGAGTTGGCCTTTCGCCGACGTGATTGAATCGCATCGCGAAGATCGGGTCCGCCAGCAGATCGACCGTCAGGTCCTCTGATACATGGGACAGGACCAAGGTCTCCGATCAGCGTCCCCTCATCCAGACTGAGGGTAATGACGAGATCTCCGAGCTGACTCTCGTCGTCGATCGTCACAGTGGCCGTCGTGAATTCGCCTCCCCTAGATAGGACGTCGCCGTCGTGCTGACGATCGTGGCAGACGCCAGAGTCGGTAGCGCGAGCAGCGCGGTCACGATGGCGACCAGCAGCCAGCGTCGCCTTGGCGATTTTGGCCGTCGAATCCAAGATCCGAAACAAGATTTGAGGGGCAGCATCAACATCCTCCGCGATCCGTTCGCCAACGGGCTGCCAGGCGCATAGGCGCGCTTGGGCACAGAGAAATGGTGAGTTCGTGTCAAAAAGCGCAAAGAAAAATCAGCGCTTCGCCACTCGGTCGCCGAGTTCGTTGCCCGACGCCGGGAATCAAAAAAAATAATAATAAACAGATAGTTAGGAGATGCCTGCTGATTCCCCGAGGTGAGCCTGGGGTATTGCCGGCTGTGCGGCGACCCGACTCGATGTCCCGGATTCCGGAAACCACGGCGGGGTCGTTGAGCGCAGCGGTCCGGCTACCCTCGTTCGGTCACGCTGGGAATGGCTGACCTCGAGGAGGAGATAGCGATGAATCGGTTCGACGGAAAAGTGGCGTTCATGACGGGCGCGGCGGCGGGAATCGGGCGAGCGACGGCGATTCGATTCGCGAGCGAAGGGGCTTCGCTCTACCTCGTCGATGTCGCCGCCGAGGGTCTCGAGGAAACGGTGAAGCTGTGTGAAGCCGAAGGGGCAGAGGTCGCCTCTGCCCAATGTGACGTGACGAACGAAGAAGAGATTCGTTCCAATGTCGAGGCTTGCATCGCACGATTCGGCCGTCTCGACACGCTCTGCAATATCGCCGGGATCCTCTTGCTCGATCATTTCGAGAAGATCACGGCCGATCAATTTCGCCGAGTTCTCGAGGTGAACCTCGTCGGAACGTTCATGCTCTCGCAGGCCGCCCTTCCTCATTTGCTCGAGTCGAAGGGAAGCATCGTGAACACGTCATCGACTTCGGCGCTTGCCGGGATGCCCTACGGCGCTGCCTACGGAACGAGCAAGGGCGGAGTGAGTGCACTGACGCGAACGCTGGCCGTCGAGTTCGGGAAGAAGGGAGTGCGCTGTAACGCGGTCAATCCGGGGTCGATCAAGACGGCGATGATGGGCAGCGGCCTACTCCCGGAGGATTCGGATCCGCAGCTGGTGATGCGGGCGATGTCGATCGGGCCACCGCGCGGACCGGAGGTCGTCGCGGCAACGATCGCGATGCTGGCCAGCGAGGACGGGATTCACATCAACGGCGAAGAGATTCGAGTCGATGGTGGGACGCTCGCCTGACGCTTCGTAGAGCCTCTCGCGCATACTTGTTAGTTCGCGTGCAGCGCGCGTGCAGCCTGGAGCTTGGCGCGAGAGCCGGCGGAAGGCCATCCGCAATCAGACCGCAAGATTGATCGAGGATTGTGATATAGCTCAACATTTCGCGTGACGAAGCCGAGTGATCTGGGGTGGATGCTCCATGGGGTGGGGCGACTGCCCGAGGGTCGGCTTCGATGATGCACCGGTTTGCGAAACAGCGATTCAGTCGCGCCCTCTGCGTTGCGGCCCTGGCGGTTTCCTTCTTCCTTGCCCCGAACGCGTTCGGAACCTTGATCACGACTGCGGGCGACCCCGCCCTGTCCGGTGCGCTCATACAGGACAGGACTTCAATAGCGAAGCCGCGGACACCTATTTCACCTCCCAGACCTTCCTGATCGGATCCGATGGCTTTACGGTGACTCCGGTCAGTCGAGAGTTGCATATCGACGACGTCTTTTGCGCCTCGTTCGGAACGACCGGCAATTGTCTCGACACGATGAACAACACCGGTCAGGCGAACGACGATTTCGACGTCATCTTCACAGGGGGTGGCGTCTCGGCGTTCGGGTTCGTGTTGAAAGCCCTCGACAACGACTGGACGGTCGAAACCTACGACGCGAGCGACAATCTTCTCGGGACCTACACCATCCTCAGTCAGAGTCCGGCATTGACCGGGTTCGCGCGCCGCGGCTATTTCGGAGCGACTGAAGCCGCCGTCATTCAATTTTTCACCGTTCGTTCGACGGGCAACGACCGCGCCTTGATCGATGACTTTTCCTACGTGCCCGTCCCGGAGCCCAATGTGGAAATCCTGCTCGGGCTGGGGTTGCTCACATTCGCGGGATCCCGCTTCCGCGAACAGGGCGTCGCGCGAGTCCCGATTCCGAGCGCGAATCGAGATCGCAGGTCGTCTTTCTAGTCTCCGGTCTCTGATTTCCGTCTTCCCTGTAGATCGCGACGGGCGCCGAGCGAATGGCTTCTAGCCACGCCGATTCCTGCTATCCAATCGTGATGACACGAGACCTCGATGTGATCGTGGTTGGCGCTGGATTCGCCGGCCTCTACATGGTTCACAAGATGCGCCAGGCGGGACGCTCCGTACGTGCATTCGAAGCCGGCAGCGGTGTCGGCGGAACATGGTTCTGGAATCAATATCCTGGCGCTCGCTGTGATATCGAGAGCATGGAGTACTCGTACGGATTCTCCGAAGATCTCGAGCAGGACTGGGATTGGAGTCAGCGTTATGCGCCCCAGCCCGAAATCCTGCGCTACATCAATCACGTCGCCGACCGGTTCGAACTGCGCAGAGACGTCCAGCTGAACACGAAGGTTCTATTTGCCCATTACGTGGAGACCGGCGGGCGATGGCGCGTCGAGACCGATGACGGGGAAACCTGGAACGCCGCGTTCTGCGTCATGGCGACCGGATGTTTGTCGTCGACGAATATGCCGGACATACCGGGTCTCGATTCCTTTTCTGGCGAGACCCACCATACGAGTCGCTGGCCGCACGAAGGCGTCGAATTTATCGGCAAGCGTGTCGGCATCATCGGTACGGGCTCCTCCGCCATACAGGCGATCCCGATCATCGCCGAAACAGCCGAACGACTCACGGTCTTTCAGCGAACGGCCAATTTCTCGATCCCCGCTCACAATGGTCCGCTCGCCGAAGAGACGAGTTCCGCCGTCAAGAAGGATTATCAGGCGATTCGCGCTCTGAATCGCGAGCGCGCCGCCGCCTTCGGAATCAATTGGGGAGAGCCGGGCGGACTCACTTTCGATTCGACGAAGGAAGAGCGTCGCCAGGCCTACGAAGACCGATGGAAGATGGGCGGGCTCGGGTTCCTGGCCGTCTTCGAGGACATCTTGATGGATCAGAAGGCGAACGATGAAATTTCGAACTTCGTGCGCGAGAAGATTCGCGGCATCGTCGACGATTCCGACACGGCTGAACTCCTCAGTCCCCATCACGTGATCGGTTGTAAACGACCCTGCGTCGATACGGGGTATTACAAGACCTTCAATCGAGACAACGTCCAGCTCGTCGATCTCAGCCAGGCTCCCATTGAAAAAATCACGAAGTCTGGTCTGGTGACCGGAGGTCGCGAGTACGAATTTGATTGTTTGATTTTGGCGACGGGGTTCGATGCGATGACGGGTGCCCTTCATTCGATCGACATTCGGGGTCGGCGAGGGCAGACGCTGCTCGAAAAATGGAGCGCCGGTCCGCTCACCTACCTCGGGCTCGGAACGAATGGGTTTCCGAACCTGTTCACGATCACGGGGCCCGGTAGTCCGTCGGTATTGACGAATATGGTGACTTCGATCGAGCAGCATGTGAACTGGATCTCGGATTGCTTCGATTACATGGAGAAGCAGGGCCACAGGACGATCGAAGCGTCCACGTCGGCCGAGCAGGCATGGGTGGGTCACGTCAATGAAATCGCGGACGAGACGCTCTACCCGACCTGTAATTCCTGGTATCTGGGCGCGAACGTTCCCGGCAAGCCGCGCGTGTTCATGCCCCACATCGGCTTCCCGCCCTACGTCGAGAAGTGCAACGAAGTTGCCGCGGCGGACTACGAGGGCTTCAACTTTTCAGCCGACTGAATCAGCCGCTCACTCGATGACACGCAGCTCGTCGGCAAATGACTCGCCGGGTTCGCCTTCCCAGAGTGTGTTTATCGTGATTTGCAACGAGCGTGTTCACGCGCACAGCCTGTTTCCCCTAGCGGGTCGATATCTCCCTTGATGGCATGATTGCCAAGCGGCGAGGGAGGCTACGCGTGGGGCGAATCACGAGACGAAGGCGGGCGAGCTGCAGGATGCCCTGCGAGATCTTTCAATCCAAGCGTCGGCGGGCTCGAGCTCGAATCGTGACGATCTCCGAAGGTGGACTGGCTCTCGTGACGGATCTTGCTTTCGAACAGGGCGATCCGATTCGTCTCTTGATCAAATCCAATGAGATCGACAAGCCTGTCGCAGTCTCTGCCATCGTCTGGAACGATCGCTCCGCAGCGAGCGCCGGAGCGTCCTCACGATTCAAGCGACTCGGTTGTGTCGTCTCGGAACCGTCGCGCACCTTTCGAGCGCTGCTCGATCAGCTCGATCCCCAACCCATCGCGAGAGAGCCCGTTCCCATTGCGCAGTCGCAACCCCGCGATCGCGTCGCCGAGTGGGCGGAATCGGATCTTCCGCGCTCCCGCGAAATCCAACCGCCGCCGAAGCCGGAACCCGAAGAAAAGCTGCCCTATTTTCGAGTACGCATGAAGCAGATCGGCGGGCCGCGAACGCGCATCCTGACTCTTCGCGCACGTTCGGCAACCCAGGCCGAAACGCTCGCGCTCGAACAACTCGCCGTGCTCTGCACGGACTCCGAAGGCTGGGGCATCCTTCATATCGCCCGCGTCTCGAGCCGGCGATAGGCGACGCGGTAGATCGTTACCGTCTTTATCGATGCCGTCGAGCATCTGGGCTGATTGTGTTCTTCGCGTCTGTGGCTAGGCGTCGCCATCCAGAATCTTGAGGGCGCGCTTCGGCGCGACGGCTCGGTATCCATCCAGCAGCAGTCCGGTCACGAGATCCCATTCCACGTCCCGATCCACGCGGACGCCCAACCAGCCACTTACGCCCACGTAGGGCGGAACGAAGAAGACGTCTGGATTCGCCTCGACAAGACCTTCCTGGGTATCTGCGTCGGACTTGATCCAAAACGCGACGCGACCGTCACCGTGATGATTGTCGACGAAGGTCACGAAGGTCTTTTCCCCACCCCAGAACGTCGGCGATCCGTGTGAGAGGCGCTCGTCGATTTCCGGCCAAGCTGACACGATCTTGCGAAGTTTTTCGAGTGGCTTGCGCGCTTTCGCCATGGAAAGAGTCTAGGTCGGATTCTGCTCGCAGACCGGTCGAGTCGAATGTCGAAGGAGTCAGTGAGAAAGCGGGTTGACCGATATCGAATCGTTCGGAGTCATTTTAAATGTGATCCCGAGCGGCCAAACGGCTAGCCTTCGACCCATCATGAATGTCTGCCCTTGCACACAAGGGGATCCGCTGCGTCGAAGTGTCATCTTGCTCGGATTCCTCAGAGTGATTTCCGCATTCAGTCTTGCGATCAGCTTGACCGGTTGTCCGGAATCTCCTTCGGCGCCCGATCGCAGTATTCGAAAGATCATCCTCATCTCGCTCGATACCCTGCGCACGGATCATCTCGGCGTCTACGGCTATTCGCGAGACACCAGTCCCAGGATCGACGAATTCGCGCGCCGCGCATTCGTCTTCGAACGCGCGCTGGCTTCGGCGCCGAATACGCCTCCATCGCAGATGTCCATGATGACTTCACGCTATCCCGGGCAACATGGATTTACCGGTGACGGAGACACGATGGCCCCGAGTCTCGAGACGCTGGCGGAGAGGCTTCGAAAAGCCGGTCTGCAGACCGCCGGATTCGTCGACGGCGGCTATCTGAGTTCCGAGTTCGGCTTCGACCGTGGCTTCGAAATTTATGACGATGAGGGTGGAGGGCTCGAAGAGATCTTGCCGCGTGCGCTGGCCTGGCTCGACGCTAACGGAGACGATCCCTTCTTTCTATTTCTACATAGCTATGACATTCACGCTCCCTATCTCTCGCCACCTCCCTATGACGGAATGTTCCACGACGAGCCCTATGCGGGTGACCTGATTCCTACGGCCGAGCGAATGGATGAGATCTTCTTCGCGCAACAGACGGTCGAACCCGAAGACATGCAGCATCTTGTCGACAGTTATGACGAGGGTATTCGATATGCCGACGCGCAAATCGGGCGGCTCCTCGATCACTTGCGTTCAAGTGGACGACTCGAGGACACGCTCGTTGTCTTGACATCGGATCACGGCGAAGAATTTGGAGAACATGGAAGCGTTCTCCATTGGCAACTCTTCTTTCAGCCCAACCTTCGCGTTCCACTGATCATTCGACCTCCACGCGGAATCGACGGACCGTTCCGAGTCGACGATCAAGCAGAGCTCATCGATGTCTTGCCAACACTGCTCGCACTGGTCGGCGCGGAGCCCCTCGCCGAGGCGCAAGGGCGAAGTCTCGTTGAAGTCGCGTCGTATGGCGATTGGTTGGACGCCACCGATTCGCGAGACGACTACGAGCGCGCCGCATTCGCGTGGTGGCCAGATCCGGAGATGATTCCAATGCGTTCAATCGTACTCGACGGTCATCAGCTCTTGTTCAACAGTCGTTCGATCTTGGGAACTCAACTCTTCGACCTCGAGGCGGATCCAATGAGTCGAGAAAACATCGTCAAGGAAAAGCCGCTGCTGGTCGCACGGATGTATCGACTCGGAATTCGCGCGATGCAGGAGAACCAACCAGTTGAAGGAGCCACCGGAAATGGCGGAGAGACGCTCGATCCCAAGATTCGAGACCAGCTCCGAGCGCTCGGCTACCAACGCTAGCTGCATCGTAAATATAATACTGAATAGCTGTTTATTTTCAATGAGTTACAGAATCCATTTTCCCGTCAAAACAAGTGCCACAGAAATGTCGAAAAAAGACGCTGAGAGTCGTCTGATTCGCCGTGACCAGAATTCGTCCTCGCGCTGCGAAAAAGCAGCCTCCGAAACTGCCCTCTCCGCCTACATATAACTGAACCTGAAGTCTGTCTGCGTCTAGTCGCAATGCTCTTAGACGCCGCCTCAGACCGTCTCAACTGTCACGACGAATCAGATGATTTGCCGTGACCAGAATTCGACATCTTTTCTGAATTTGCTTCCAAAAAGTCGAGTCGCCACGTCTAAATAGATATGAGCGTAAATACGAAGGCACCATATTTCAGCCATCAGCAGTATCCGCTGTGCATTCAAGAGCCAAAGCCTGATGAGGGTGATTCCTGAAGAGAGTTCAGGATGCGAGTGCAAAAGGAAGTTTCCAAAGAGGCAAAGAGAATCGGCTTCCGCCTCTCTAAAAACGATTAGCGAGTCCCAGGGTCACAAACGCTTGAGAAGAAACAACGAAGGGGCACACGCACCGATAGGACATGGACGAAAGCGCCATGAGTCAGGATTCGTCGCGGTAGGTAGTGATGCCAAGAATCCTGTAGAAACCCACAGACCTTTGAAGCAGAGGGTAAAGCGTCACGAAGTTCCCACGCTGCCCATTCAGAACGTTGAATGGTTCCTCTTCACTACTTGTTCCCGAAATGACGCGTTAGACGCAGAATTCGCATGCCAGCTGTTCCTTTGACGGGACAGTTGCATCCAAAACTCGACGTTGCCGCAGTCTTATAAATACCTAACGAAATCACATTGAATACAAACATTCATTTAGCGAGTGCGAAGCACGAGCCTGTGAATGCGAAGCATGAACAGAACATCACCGAAAGAGAGAGACAGCCGATGACCCCCGACAAACGAGCCCTCCAAGAACTGAAAAAGAACATCGAAAACTTATCCAAATCAATCGACAACCAAGCCAGATCCTTTTCCACCGTTCTGAAGTCTCTACTCAAAGTTCTAGACCAGTCGATCAAATAATGACCCTTACCAAATCCCCTAATCAATGTGTCTCAATCAATGACACTAGAAGAAAGTGAGATCCTATAAATGCCAGCATCAAAATCAACCAAGAAGAAATCCAAAGCCGCCTTTTCCGAAGCCGAAGAGCATAAAGCGAACCGATTGTTAAAAGAGTTTCACCAGCGATCCCAAATGCTTGCCGATACAGAATTCGAGTTGTCCCAGCAGATGAGCGCAATGTTAGAACCTTTTCGTAGCATTTTTACAGAAACGCTGAAGCACACCCAATTTCGAGCAGCTTGCTATTCGTTGTTTCTAGATCCCAGCAACACCGAAGTTGTCGAACTGTATAAATATGAAAATGAATATGAGAGTCTATAAAATGAAGTCGTTCAAACAATTTATAAATCAAGATTCCGAGACAGACCCATACTTAGACTTACCCATACGCATAAAAGCTAGCTACTTCAATCCAGCTTCCCGCGTCCAAGTCGTAATGTTCCAACACGTTGCCCTCGACAACAACAAAAGAAAAGCAAATGAGACAGATCAAAACAAACCCGATAAAACAAGTCTTCATCGCTAAATATTCACACCAACCCCCAATAACAAAAGAGAGCCAAACCTATGATGATCGAAGTTTCCGACACCTACCTAAAAACACTTCAACCTTTTGCCTGTGATGAACAGATTCGACTAACTGCCCCGTCAGAGATGTTCATCACGCTCAAGACCATTGCCCGCATCAAAAATACATCCCGTCTTGATGTGATCCGATTTGCCTTGAGCAAATACATCGAAGAGCAAAGCATCTAGTACAAACGAAAAGAGTCACGCCAATCCCTAGAGACTAAGAGCGTGACTCCAAAGTCTTGATATACAGATACCTGTATCAATAAAGCCTTGTTTACTGCATTGTCGATTCGATCTCAGTCTGCGCTAGAAGACGACCCCTGCGATTCCGATGACTTCTTCTTGTCCCTTGCATATCGACCAGGAAATTCACCGCGCGAACTGAAGGTGGACATGGATGACGAACTCGACCGGAGACGCGTTTACCAGATTATCTTCAGAGACAGAAGGCGACTCCATCTGATTCTCAAAAACGTCTGCAAGGGCGAGTTCCCGGGAGATCTGGACAAACGAAAATGAATTCAATGCTCTGGGGCTTCATGATCCGCCGAATCGGAACGAGACCTGCCGTCCATTTCTCACAGGTGAGAAACCGACCAGAACGCCAGAAGACCATTTTTCTACCCCAGTAAAGAAGTCCCCCTCCAGAGAGCCATTTGTCCCGAATATCCTCGACATCCTCAAAAAAAGAACATCGCAACTCCTGCTGCCACCCTCCGAAATTGCACCCACAATGAACCCCTAGCCAATCTGCATTCACTTTTTTTTAGACACAAACGCTCTCGTCGTGGCGTGGCGCCCCACCACCCCTTTCTTGCACTTTTGCTGCCACGTAATTGCGCAATTGATCACTTCCCTGTGTGGAGGTGGCTTTGTCATGCGGAAGTTTTTCGTTCGGTTGGTTTTGGGGATGGTGTTCTCTGGATGGAGCTCGGGGGCTTCAGCCGTTCCCATCGAATGGACTGTTGGGTCTGGTGGCAATGGACATTTCTATGAATTGATTGCAGGCGCGGCTGTTGTTCCACCGTCTACATGGGCAGATCAGCAGGCAAGAGCAGTAGCGCGAGGTGGATATCTGGCGACGATCACCTCGGAAGCTGAAAATCGATTTATTTCGATCGACATCGCAGTCGGCTCCGAACCGGGATGCAAATGCGTATGGCTCGGCGGATTTCAGAACCACAGTTCCCCGACTTATTCGGAACCTGGCGGCGGTTGGGAATGGGTGACTGGCGAGCCATGGAGCTATACCCATTGGGCACCAGGAGAGCCACAAAATTCCGGGCACGGGTCACCTGAGGACTTTCTGACAGTATGGTTCTCATCCGATCCAACCAACGTCAGCTGGAATGATCACCCGGACTTTGGGTCCGGCAGCTATCTCATTGAGTGGAATTCGAATCCAATCCCCGAACCCAACACCGCACTCCTCCTCGGATTCGGATTGGTCGGGCTGGGGATGAAGACAAGAAGACGACGAGGAGCCTCTCACTCTGGTGATGGGAGGGTGTCGTGACGATGTTGATGATGATGATGCGGAAGGTCACACTTTTGGTGTTGCTTGTCGTGTTCGGATGGAGTTCGGGGGCTTGGGCAACCACTTTCACTTTAACTTTCGACGCACTGCCGACTGGCGATATCGCACCGTTCACAGAGAACGGCTACATGATCACGACGGATAACTATCCAAACCACACGTACAATTTGGCGATTCAGAATGTGGGAGGAGCGAACCAAAACGTTTTTCTTGATGCCACTCCCGAGAATGTCTTCGGCACGCAAATGATCATCCAGAGGATCGACGGCACCCCTTTTTCATTGGTGTCGCTCGATATCGCAAACCTCGCCGCCGGTTCGTCGCCGGTTGCGGCTGGAACTTCTGCTTGCGCCGGAGGGGGGTACAGGATGGAGATTCAGGGAGCGCCGACCGGGGGCTGCCATCTCTACACGCCTAATTCGAGTACATTCACCACCATCAGCCCAATCGATCTGACCGATATCACGCAGCTCCAGGTGAGACTTGTCAGTAGAGGTTCTCTTATTCACGCCGTCGACAACATCGTCCTTTCGTCGATTCCTGAACCTTCCACCGCACTCCTCCTCGGATTGGGATTGATTGGATTCAGCGCATCCAAGAGAAGACCAGCTTCCCGCATCTAGTTCTCGTTCGAGTGTCTGTTTCTCACACGTGAGAAAGCGACCAGAACTCCAGAACACCATTTTTCTACCCCAGTAGAAAACACCCCTCCAAAGGCTCCTCGCTCCACCTGGTGCAGTTTCGCTTCCCTTCTGTCCCGCTTTGGTCAAGAATGGCAATGTTGCAGGTCGGCTTGTCTGGTGTTGCTAGTCGTGTTCAGTGGAGGTTCGGGGGCTTCAGCGGTTCCCATCGAATGGACTGTTGCTTCGGGGGGAAATGGGCACTTCTACGAAGTCATATCAGCGCCAGGAATGTTTTGGGGCGAGGCACACGCAAACGCCCTACTTCTAGGTTCGGGGTGGGATCTAGCTTCCGTTACTTCTCAGGAGGAACAGGATTTCATCGTCTCACTTCTCCCTACTTCTCCTTTTCAGCGCGAGCACTATTGGTTGGGTGGCTACCAACCAGTCGCCGTTGGATCCTGGGAGTGGACGAACGGTTCTCCATTCGTCTACACCGATTGGTGGGCTGGCGAGCCCAATGACTTGAATGGAGTCGGCTTAGACTGGGTCGCTCTGGACTGGCGGTCTGATGCGTGGCACTGGAACGACTTGAGTAATCATTCCAGCAACGGTCCCTTAATCTCGGGATACGTTGTGAGCACAGTCCCCGAACCCAACACCGCACTCCTCCTCGGGTTCGGATTGATCGGAATCGCTGTTCAAAGGAAGGTGTCATGAGGAAAATCGCTCTTCTCGTGGGATTCATCGCATTCAGTTCGAGTTCGCTTGCCTCAGCGGTTCCAATCCAGTGGACCGTCGCGTCTGGTGGCAATGGACATTTCTATGAATTGATTGCAGACGATACTGACTTTGATCTCGATTGAGCGTAATTCGGCATGCGGTGAAGGAAAACATCGATGCGGAAGGATCGATCTAGCGAAGATCAGCCCGATGTTGGAAGGAGCTTCAAAACATTGAATTAGTGAGGTCCACGGGACAGCGAAGGGATCTCAGTCTGCAGATGTCCCCTCTAGCCTGCGCCACCCGGAACACGGATGTCGTCGATCGACCGTTTTCGGGGTTCAACTCCTAGCCAACACAATACCCAACGCATCGTCAATGAATATCGACTGCTCAGAAGTTGTACCGAAGCCCGAAGAGAACTTCGTGAACCGTGATCTCAGCGTCCAGGGTGCCATTAACGCCTAAAAGAGTGGCGTCGAACTCCGGGTCGGTGGTCCCTAGGTAGCGGTAGCCGAAACTAAGATCGACGTCCTCAGTCACAGCGTAACCCGCTCCCAACATGATGTTCCAGGCGAATTCTGCTGAGTCATCGTCGACCTTGAGCACGTTCGCAGAATCATCACTGTTCACTTCAATAATGCCAACGCCAATGCCGACGCCAAGGTAGGGCTTGACCGGAATTCCCAAATCGAAATCATAATAGGCGTTCGCCATGATTGCAGTGAGATTGGCATCGCCTGCACCGTTCAACTCCACACCACCGGACGTAACCGCATCCACATCGGATTCTCGATAACTAACACTTCCTTCGACGCGAAATCCGTCAGCCAGTCGGTACCCAACCGCGCCGCCAATAACATAGCCGGTATCAAATTCAGCCTCGCCAGAAAGCCCACCACCAGAAATATCCGAGTCCTCAAGAATGGATGGTCCGACGTTTCCCTCTATATAAAAGCCATCGCGTGCAGACGCGGACACAGCAAGAGAACAGCTGGCAAGACAGACGAACGCTAATACGATGCACTTATTCATCATGTTGATATTTCCTTGCTGTTAAGAAGACCGGACACACTAAGGTCATATTGGTAGACCGATCTTATGCAATTTGCAATCTACGTGATTCCCGAAACGGCAGGTCGCTCGTGGCGCTACGCCCCCACTAGAAAGCGCCATCGAGAGATTCAGCCTTCCGAAACCACTTCACAGCTTCAACACCGTCCTCAGGGATTCCTACACCGCTGAAGTACATAGCCCCCAAAATCGTCTGAGCCTCCGCATCTCCTTGCTCAGCCAGCTTGTGAATCGATTCAACATCCTGAGCCGAGGATGAAGTCGCCACCAAAGCCGCGACCAACATCACACCCACAGCAAAAACTCGCTTCATCTTCATCACCCAGTCTCCTGCTCACTCTTCCGAGCCTTCTGGGGGATGGACTTGGGTGACGGGCGAACCGTGGAGCTACACGGCGTGGGAAACAGGTGAACCACAAGATGGAGACGGTCCCCCCGCGCCCGAAGATTACCTCCACTACTACATCGGAGGTACGTTGGAAGGCTGGAACGATAATCAAGCTATCGCTCCTCAAATCGACTCCTACATCATCGAATCAGTCCCCGAACCCAACACCGCACTCCTCCTCGGGTTCGGACTGGTCGGGCTGGGGGTTAAGGGAAGAAGACGAGCCGTCTTTCACTAACACACCGGCTGCTTCTTTGTTGTTGTTTCTGCGTGCATTGCATCATCTACGAGCCGAGATTCAAAAGCGCAGATTTAATAGAGATGCCGTGTGTGATGCGAGTCTGCAATCCATCGGCTGTCGATGTTATTCGCAGCCCAGAGAAGACCTCACGGCGTTCTATCAGCAGCAGAGACAAAGCGAAAAGCCGATGATGAGCATCAACGATGTCTTCATTGCCCGACCCCCTCATGCTTCGCCTGCCACTCACTCGCCAGCCGTTGAGCCTCTGCGATTTGTTCTTTCGTCATCTTCGTGACGAGTGATTCCATATACTTACGCGCACTTTCATTTCCCTGTGCGCGAGCAAGATCCAGCCACATGTGCGCGAGAACATAATTCTGAGCGGCGCCTTGACCGTCCCGACACTTCACCCCCAAGTTGCTCTGAGCCTTCGCATCCCCTTGCTCCGCAGCCTTTCGATACCACTTCACCGCTTTTGCATCGTCTTCTGCGACGCCTTCACCGTTGTCGTACATCACCCCCAAGTTGTTCTGAGCAGCCGCATCCCCTTGCTCCGCAGCCTTCCGATACCACTTCACAGCTTCCGCATCGTCTTCTGCGACGCCTTCACCGTTGTCGTACATCACCCCCAAGTTGTTCTGAGCCCAAGCCTCTCCGCGTTCCGCCGATTCACGAAACATCTTGATTAATTCATTGTTATCTCCCTGAGCCGATGCCATCGACCCCGACGTGACCAGAAGCAGAACCCCGACCGCCATCGCGCCAAGCGCTTTTCGTGTCCTATCCAGAAGTGATGTCTTCATCGTGTGTGTGTTCCCTTCATGCTGCTATTTCTGAACCGCGCCCATAAAAAAAGAGCGACACCCCTAATCTCGAGTATCACCCTCATCTCCCCCCCCCGAGAAGAACTAAGTGTTAGAGCTTAAACCGTCTCTAAGAAATTTTCATGCGCTTTTTCACTACCGTCAAGTGCCGTTTCGTCGTTCCCGCATTTCCAACCTTTTCAAATGCGCTGACCAACGCCTTCTCGTTCGTCTTGTAGTAAGTAGCCTCAATCATCGCGAGTGAAGTTCCAGCGCTCTGAGCGACAAGATAAGCATCCACTCCCTTATTAATTTGATGAGTTATCCACGTCGAGCGAACCGCGAGAAGACTTCGACTTCTTTTGCCGTGAACCTTGTCGTAATACATCTTGTGTTTTCGCAAGAATCGCAAGAACGACTGACCGACAGTTTTCATTCCAGAGTCTGCTGAGTTGACGCTGGGGAAAATTTCCTTGCCCTGAGCCGTATCCAGTTCGCGACCTGCTGTCTTGCACGCTTTGACGTATCGCTTGTATGCATCGCGAACATCCCACAACTCATTGTCCAAATATGCGTGTCGATTTGAAGCTTTTGTCGTCTTGCTCTTGCGAATCCTGAGTGACTTGAATTCCTTGCTGATGTCTCCGACACGAACCTGTCGAAGTTCGTTTACACGACCACCGCTTGCGAACGCCAATGCGACAAAGAATCGCAACCTTTCCAGCTGAAGAATGTGACGATTCGTTGCTCTTTTGTTGAATGCGAAAGCTTGCTCCGTTGCGTTCAGCCGAGCGTCAAGCTCTGCTCTGTCAGCATCGAAAAATTCCTGAATCTTTGCGATTTCGTCGAACTGAAATTCTGACGTCTTCGTTTTCTTCAGCGCCAGCTTTTTCTTGTCGATTCCAGACGTCAAATTACCAACGTCTTTGCCGATTCCGCCTTCTACGCGCGCAACCGTTAGAAGCTGCTTTGCAGACACAAGCTCAAGACGAAGCGTTCCGACTGTCGCCTTCAGTCGCTTTTTCGTCTTCTTGTTGACGACCCGACGTCGATATTCCACATAGCCCGAAGCTCTGTCCCTGAGTTTCTTGTCGATGACAGTGGTAGATTCAATCGGTGAATGCAACATCATCAAATTACTGCCAACTGAAGGAGATGTTGTAAATGGCCCAGATGGGACGACCGGGACTTTCCGTTTCTCAGAAGGAGGACATGTGGAGGCGATGGAAACTGGGAGAATCGCACAGTGACATTGGCCGAGCGCTAGGCAAGCAGGCTGCGTCGATTCACGGTTCGATTCGTATTCACGGAGGCATCGCCCCGCTACCGCGCAAGCGCTCCAGTCGGGCATTGCATTGGCAAGAACGCGAAGAGATCTCTCGTGGCATTGCTGCTGGGTGTTCACTTCGATCGATCGCTCATTCGATCGGACGCGCGGCTTCGACCGTAAGTCGTGAGATCGCTCGCAACGGAGGCCCGCAGAAGTATCGTGCGAATGTCGCCGACGAGGCAGCGTGGAATCGTGCACGCCGTCCGAAGCCTTGTCGGCTGAAGGTCGCATCTCGATTGCGACGTGCCGTTGCAGTCAAGCTGCGAAAAAACTGGTCGCCTGAGCAGATATCGGGATGGTTAAAACGGGAGTATCGTGATGACGACACTATGCAGATCTCTCACGAAACGATTTATCGAACGCTTTACATCCAGGCGCGCGGGGCGCTCAAGAGGGAGCTCATGGCGCATCTTCGGACCAGAAGGATGATGCGACGCTCCAAGAAATCGACGACTCGTGGCCAGCCTCGAGGACAGATCATCGACGCAATATCGATTAGCGAGCGACCAGCAGAAGTGGAAGACCGTGCGATCCCTGGACACTGGGAGGGAGATCTGATCTCGGGTTCAAACAACACGCACATCGCCACGCTGGTCGAGCGCCAGTCTCGATATACCATGTTGGTCAAGCTCAATGGGAAAGATACGAAGACAGTCGTCAACGCTCTCATCAAACAAGTTCGCCGACTCCCTTCGGAGCTTCGGTTGTCGATGACGTGGGACCGAGGAACGGAAATGGCCCGTCATAAGGACTTCTCTATCGCAACGGGCTTCGAAGTGTACTTCTGTGATCCGCAGAGCCCCTGGCAACGTGGAACAAACGAGAATACGAATCGCCTGCTTCGACAGTACTTCCCAAAGAAGACGGACCTATCACCGTTCTCCCAGGCCGACTTGAATAGCGTGGCATTGCAACTAAACCAGCGTCCGCGCAAGACACTCGGCTTTGCGTCACCCGCAGAACGCTTCAACGAATGTGTTGCGTTGACTGGTTGAGCCCAAGACGGTCTTCTTCGCCAAGGAAAATCGATGAGGTTCGCGTTCATCGACGTGGAGAAGACGTCCTATCCGATGCGAATCCTTTGTCGTGTGCTGAAGGTCTCACCAAGCGGGTACTACGCCTGGCGAAATCGAAAGCCTTCACGACGTGACCTTGGCGACGAAAGGCTTCGCCCCAAGGTTGCCGAAGCCTTCAGGACAGGTCGTGGAACTTACGGCAGCCCTCGCGTCTTGCGCGAGCTCGTCGATCAGGGTCTCGAGGTTGGGAGAAGGCGCGTCGCTCGACTCATGCGCGACCTCGGACTCCAGGGCGTCTCTCCACGCAAGTTCCGGGTGACGACGAACTCCGATCATGAGCATCCGATCGCGGAGAACGTGCTTGCTCGAAACTTCGACGCGTCGGGTCCGAACGAGAAATGGACGACGGACATTACGTACGTTTGGACGGCGGAGGGCTGGCTCTACTTGGCGGTCGTGATGGATCTGTACTCGCGAAGAATCGTCGGTTGGGCCATGGCTGATCATCTACAAACGAGTCTTTGTCTCGATGCGCTTTCCATGGCGCTCGGGCACAGGGCAAACGTCAAAGGGTTGATCCACCACTCGGACCGCGGAGTTCAATATGCGAGCAATCACTACCGAGAGGCGCTCGATGCTCGCGGCATCGAGTGCAGCATGAGCAGGCGCGGCAACTGTTGGGACAACGCGGTCGCGGAGAGCTTCTTCGGGACCTTCAAGAATGAGTTGATCTATCGTCGGCCCTGGCTGACACAGCGAGACGCAAAAGATGCGATCGTCGAGTACATCGAGATTTTCTACAATCGCATCCGAAGACATTCAACGATCGGGAACGTGAGTCCCGTAGCGTTCGAGGAAATGGATCAGGCCACGAGGGCCTGCGCCGCATAACTAAGAAGGTGTCCATTTTTCTGGAACAAGGTCAGGTCACCCAACTCAAGGCGTCCCCATCTGTTCGGTCCTGCTGGTTGAAAAGACCGACCGGCTTTATCGAAATCTCAAGGACTGGGTGACGCTGGACGAGCTTGAGGTCGAGATCCACTTTGTTAAGGAAGGGGTGGTGCTCTCGCGCGACTCGAGGTCGTCTGAGAAGTTCATGCATGGCATCAAGGTGCTGATGGCGAAGAACTACATCGACAATCTCCCTAGTATCGGTGGTGCAGAAAACGCTGGTTATTTTGCCTATCCGCTCCGCCCGCCCGGCGGCTCTTGCACTGAAAGTGAGCGGGCTTGGGGACTTGGGTTCAAGTTCCAGTAGCGGGTGTTCTCTTGAATGGAAGCTGGGTTGGGGTTGGGCTAGGCCGTCGGGCGGCCCGCGGAAGCTTTCCCTTCACGAGCTTCATATTGCCTTCACCGAATTGCGTTAAGAAGATTAAGGAATGTCTTCATTTAATTAAGAAACTCTTCACTTAGCGGAGTTCGGCAGATCGTGCGCAGACGTTCCCCTGCGTAGGGAGGACCTCTTTTGCCTATCCGCGATATTCGGATTGACATGTCCATCGGAATACTTCCAAGTAGTCTTGCGCACACAGAAAACCCTGGGAAGGGGGATTGTCATGCTAAAGCGATGCGGCTTTTTAGCTACGAACTGGTTACCCCGGTGGGGAGGTGTGTGCTGGCAGTCTCCACGGGATTCCACGTGGCGACCGCGAGACGCGCCGAGGACAAGGGGAATCGGCGTGCGCAAGGCACGCCGTAGCTTGCTTTTGGCGGTCGGCGCGCTGGCGGCTCTACAAGCCGTCCTGGTTGCGGCAGGCCCTGTGCGGGCGACGATGGTCGCGGCCGGATCGCCTGCCTCCGCGGATTTCACCTACCTGGGTGGATCTCCCACCCATTGGGATCCAGGACCGGACACGGCGAGCTTCAATCCGTTCGCACCACCGGCCGGACCCATGGCGCCCGGCGGTGCGACCTGGAGCGTGATGCCCGTTGGAACGCTCTCCGACGCGTTCGATCCGCACACTGCGGCGGGTACACCGACCGTCGGTGGCCCGGCAGGCACGCTGATCGCCGGCACAGGCGCTGGAACCGAGCTTGCCGTCTACAGCTTGATGCTGGATACGTGGTCGCTCGGGAGCCTTGGGGGCTTCACCAACCTGGGAACGGTGGTCGACCTCGGTGCGGTGTTCAACACACCGGAACCGGGACCCGGGAACACGCTGTTCGGTGACATCCGGATCGGCGCCCTCTCGTTCGGCGGTCCGGGCGGAGTCCTCGCTCACGCCTTCCAGCCAGGAACCGGCATCGTCTTCCCGGGTACGCCGACCATCGGGGGCGATGCGCACTTCGACAGCAGTGAGCTGTGGTGCGACTACGCCCTCGGCGGACCGGGCTGTGGCCCGGGATCGGGTGGGTTCGATTTCGCCAGCGTCGTGCTCCACGAGTTCGGTCATTCGCTGGGTCTGGGGCACTCGACGGATCCGAGCGCGGTGATGTTTCCATCCATCTCGTCAGAGACGGTCAGGCGGACACTGGCTGCCGACGACATCGCCGGGATCAGAGCGCTCTATGTGATCCCGGAGCCTTCGACGTTCGTCCTGTCCGCGCTGGGCCTGCTGGGTCTTGCCCTCCATGGTCGTCGCCGCCCTTAGAGAGCGAGAAGGGCGACGAGAGAGTTCATCAGCGTCTTTCGAGCGATGCACATTCCCAGCCTCCACGTACGCCCAACGGGAGCTGCCCGAGATCGCGTCTCGCCGTATACTCGCGCGCGGACTCGCGGCCGCAACCACGCCGACCGTGCTGAAGCCGAAGGATTGAGGGAACCGATCATCGGAGCCGTTGTCCGTGAGCTGAACGGTGGTGGTGCCGTCGTAGCTCAGAATCTCGAAGTCGTTGCCGTCGAAGCCGGACCACACGATCAGACTGCCGGAATCACGGGGAGCCAGGTCGTCGAAGTCGTTGTCGGTGAGCTGGATGAAGCTGTTGTCGCTCCCGTCGAGGCGGAAGATTTCGAAGTCGTTTCCGTCGAAGATGGCCAACACCGCGTCGGAGCCCTGGGCCCGCAGGCCGCCGGAGGCGGTGATGGCGTTCGCGAGGCCTGCGCCACCGAGGCGAAGCAGGGCGACGGCCGGACCAGTCAGGCTTTTGACGACGCGCGCGACAACTCGTGCCATGCGCCAGCCTCCGGTGGAATCTGGCGCGTTGTCGCGGAGGCGGTGTCTAGGCTTCGCCGCCCGATCAGCGCTCTGTGGCTTTCGTTCTTGGCGGCGGTGCTCGGGTTGCTGCTGATCCCGGGCGATAAGGCGTACGCGAGCTTCGCCTCGGTACCGTTGCAGATGCTCCTCGACGAGGCCGACCTCATCGTCGTGGGGGAGATCA
>Ga0310122_10000190_pt1 | contig 38646 bp, 41 predicted proteins | sample CB6_Bottom_1051__FD_203503 | JGI IMG/M metagenome (GOLD analysis project Ga0310122, IMG submission 203503) | Marine microbial communities from Western Arctic Ocean, Canada - CB6_Bottom_1051 | ecosystem: Environmental > Aquatic > Marine > Oceanic | place: Canada: Western Arctic Ocean | collected...
AATTAGCGCCATCGCTTCCTAACAGGCCGTTAGAGTGTCCCCAGTAGTGAATTGGGCAGTGCATCGGTTATTTCGACTGTGGCAAATTTTCCAATCAGTGCCTGATCGTCGCTGCGGAAATTCACCACTCGATTATTTTCGGTACGGCCCTGCAAGTCAGACGCACTTTTTTTGGATTGGCCGGTAATCAAAATTCGTTGCTCGGTGCCTATCATGGACTCGCTAATCCTGGCGGCTTGACCGGTGAGTTCAGACTGTAACGTGGCCAGACGTTGCTTTTTCTCAATTTCCGGGGTCGCATCAGCCAGTTCGGCCGCGGGGGTGCCGGGTCTGGCGCTATAGATAAAGCTGAAGGACGTATCGAAGCCTATCTCCCGGATCAGCTTCATGGTGTCCTCGAAATCGGTGTTGGTTTCACCCGGAAAACCGACGATGAAATCTGAGGACAGGCTGATATTTGGCCTATTCGCGCGTATCTTGCGGATGATCGATTTGTATTCCAGCACGGTGTAGCCGCGTTTCATGGCCGCCAGGATACGATCAGATCCACTCTGGACCGGTAAATGCAGATGATTGACAAGTTCCGGGACCTGAGCGTAAACATCGATCAGATTTTGCGAGAATTCAAGGGGATGCGAGGTGGTAAATCGAATCCGTTCGATGCCATTGACACAGGCCACGTAATTTATCAGCATGGCAAGATCGATGACGGCCCCCTCGTGATTCAAACCTCTGTAGGCGTTCACCGTTTGACCCAGCAAATTAATTTCCCGAACACCCTGAGCCGCCAAATGTACCGCTTCCGCCAACACACCGTCCAAGTCTCGGCTGACTTCTTCACCGCGGGTATAAGGCACAACACAAAAGCTGCAATATTTACTGCAGCCTTCCATGATCGTCAGATAGGCCTGGCAGGAACTGGCATTTGGTTGTGGCAGGTGGTCAAATTTTTCAATCTCGGGAAAACTGACATCCACAACTGGCTTTCCCGGGCTGGCGCTAGCGAGCATTTCCGGCAGTCTGTGTAGCGTTTGTGGTCCGAAGATCACATCCACGTACGGTGCGCGCTTACCGATAGCAGCACCTTCCTGGCTTGCCACGCAGCCGCCGACGGCGATTTTCAGATTCGGATTGCTCAACTTTAAACTACGCCAGCGACCCAACTGGTGGAACACTTTTTCCTGTGCTTTTTCCCGGATGGAGCAGGTGTTCAACAGCAACAGATCGGCTTCGGCCGGGTCTGTCACTAGTTTTGCACCGTGGCTTGCCTTCAGTAAATCAAGAATACGAGCCGAATCGTACTCGTTCATCTGGCAACCATGGGTCTTGATGAAGACTTTCTTCACGTCGCCCGATTGCGGGGTCACATTTTGCTTGGCATTCACGGCTATTGTCCGCTACGGGCTGGCACAGACCGCAAATGAGCGGCCGGGCTAGCCGGGCTAAGAGGGGCGCGAATTATAACAGCAACGGCAATGGCGCGAGTACTAGATTTGTGGTTCTGGGGCTTGAAAAACATCGTATTAGCCTGATATTACGTTTACTCTTGCCGTTGTGATCAGGTCCCAGGCTGAAAACTAGGCTCGATGCTGACGCAACTGAAACGTGTATGGTTATAAGAGATTGATTTTAATGCGAAATTCCTCAAAAATATATAAGATAACCTTTCTTAACAAGGGCAAGGTCTACGAAGTCTTTGTTAAGCAGGTTTATCAGAGCGATCTCTACGGATTTATTGAAATCGAAGACTATGTCTTCGATGAGCGCTCGAAGGTGGTGGTTGATCCCAGCGAAGAGAAGCTAAAAGCGGAATTCAGTGGTGTTAAACGCAGTTTTATCCCTATTCAGGCCGTAATCCGCATAGACGAAGTGGAGAAGAGTGGTACCAGCAAAATTTCCAGCGGTGACAACATCACCCCATTCCCGGTTTCACTCGTCGGTGGCAAGGCAGATACTAAAGATTCCTGATTTTCAGATCGGGCTCTCAATGTGCTCGAATTTTCGCATACGGACACCATTGCACTAGATGGAAACCTCAGTCCATCCATATTCCAAACTGACACCGGTAAAGGTACTCGAGGCCGTCGAAAGCCTGGGCTATGAAACCGACGCCAGGGTGTTTGCTCTGAATAGTTATGAGAATCGTGTCTATCAGGTGGGTCTGAGAGATGGCTCATATATTATCGCAAAATTCTATCGACCTGCCCGCTGGAGCCGGGATCAGATTCTTGAAGAACACAGTTTTGCCCGGGAGCTTTCCGATCTGGAAATACCCGTAGTAGCGCCCATCGAGTTTGCCCAGCAGCAGACGCTGATACAATTTGAAGCGTTCCAGATTGCAATCTTTCCCCAATGCATCGGTAGAGCGCCGGAACTGGATCAGCTGGACAACTTATTGGTAATGGGCAGATTCATAGGCAGGATTCATGCAGTGGGTGCCATGAATCACTTCTTGCATCGCGTTACCCTGACTGTGGATAGACTGGCAAACGAAAGCAGGTCTTTTCTGTTAGAGAATGATTTCCTGCCTGCAGATCTCATGAATGTCTACGAAGCGTTGTCGGCGGATCTGATAGAAACTATTGAATCGAGATTTGCCGAGCACGGTGAGATACAGACTCTGCGCATACACGGCGATTGCCATCCCGGCAATGTATTGTGGCGAGACGACACGCCTCACTTTGTGGACTTCGATGACACCATGACCGCACCGGCGATTCAGGACCTGTGGATGATGCTATCGGGAGATCGCAATCAAAGACAGGCACAGCTACGAGAGATCGTGGAAGGCTATAATGAATTTCATGATTTTCGGGCCAGTGAATTATTGCTGATAGAGTCTATGCGCTGTCTAAGACAGATGCATTACAGCGCGTGGCTGGCGCGACGCTGGGAGGATCCCGCATTTCCCCTCAACTTCCCCTGGTTTAACACCGAGCGGTATTGGGCGGAGCATATCCTCGAGTTGAGAGAGCAGCGCGCCATACTGGACGAGCCACCATTGCAACTGATTTGATCCGGGGGTTTTAACGCCGGTTTCCAATCGTGGAGCTAAGCACCGTGGCCATGGATCAGGGCGATTGTCTGTAGCCAGCTTCTCTGCTTGGCGCCCTTATTTCAAACCTACGCCTGAAATCTCCTCGTCGCCGTCCATATAGACATGGGACAGACCCGATTCCTGCAACCAGGAAATCGCCTCATGCTCATCCTTCAGCATGGCAATGGTCGCCACGGAGCCGGCAACCGTGCACAGGTTCGCCGCCACGCTCACGGCTCTCAAACCGCTGCTGGGCCAGCCGGTCTTCGGGTTGAGAATATGGCTATAGCGTTTACCCTCATGCATAAAGAATCTCTCATAGTCCCCACTGGAAGCCAGGCCGCCATCGAGTAGATCAATTTTCGCCATGAGGGACCGTTCCTGCTTGGGATTGACGACACCGATGGTCCAGGCCTGTCCATCTGGTTGCGGGCCGATAACGGCGAAGTCGCCGCCCAGGTTAATCAGGCCGTGAGTGACTCCCAGCGATCTGCCTAATTTCGCGGCGGTATCGGCGGTATATTCTTTGACGATGCCGCCAAAATCTATTTCCATATGGGCTGGCAATAACAGGCGCGATTTGCGCCAGGACAATTTACTAAAGCCAACCAGTGGCAATATCTCATCAATCTGCTGCTGGCTGGGAACCCTGGCGCTTTTAAAATCCCAGATTCGATTCAGCACACCGGCGGTGACATCGAATAAACCGTCGCTCTGCTCGTAGCAACTCAGGGCATGTCTGAACAGGGCGACAGTTTCCGAATCGATCTTTATTCCCAGGCGCTGGCCGGCGGAATGATTTATGTCGGCAACGACATTGTCATTTCTATAGCGTGAATATTTTCTTTCCAGTCGCATGACTTCGGCAGTGATTTGACGGACTATCCGTTTCGCATTTACCCGGGAGTCATCGTAAATTTGAATCTCACAATGACTGCCCATGGCTTCGAAAGAAAAGCGTTTTAGCGTGGGATCCATTTTTTGCCTTTCTGAATTGGCTTATTGATCAGAGTTGCCATAGATTAAAAGGAATAATCGATACCGAAAGATACACGCTTATAGGCAACCAGCGCCGTACTCGGTTGTGATACTTCATAGGCGGAGTATTTTTCTCTGGCAACATAGCGCTCGGCGGTGAGCGTGGCAGTCCATTTCCCAAAATCCGCTACCAGGCTAATGCTACCACTGATCGCACCGAAAGCGGACAGACGATAATCGCTGGATTGCGGTGCGGTCAAGGGCTGGGTAAAGTCGTCAATATTAGTGAAAAAATCTGCCGCCGACTGGCTGTAATACCGGACGGCGGGAATCAGCCGATAGCTGCCGCCAATGTTCTGGTGCCACGCCGTATCGAGGGTATGGGAGCTGACACCAAAATCATCGTGATAGAGACGATAGTTGATATGCAGGGCGGCGTCGGCGGTGGTAAAAAACCGCCGATAGGAAGTGGTCCAGGCGAGCTGGGTTTTATCTTCGGGCCGCACATCCCTCAACTTGTAGGGATCGCTCAAAAATCCGGACTGCTCGGTAATGCTGAAACCGGATTGAATACTGGAGACCTGGTTAATCAGCTGGTTTACCGAGAAATAGGCAGACGCGCTGTTTTTGTGTTCATCAGTGACCCGGTTAAAAAGCTTGGCATCGGTGGGGGAGATATCGTCGGATGAGTAGCTAAATCCTGCCGACAGCGTGGTGTTGTCATTATTGAAGTGGCGCTCGCCGCTCAAGCCTGCATAGACTGCCCGATAGTCATCTTCCTCTGAGTAGCCAATATTTCCACTAATGCTGCCGTTTTCCAGATAATAGCTAGCACCCACGGAAATTTCCGAGCGTCGATCGCGGATACCACTGGCACCGCTGAGGCTGACCACAGGTTTGCCGTCGCTGCCGGCGAGTGTGAACCAGGGAGATGCACCGCTCAGAGACTCATAGTTGGCGTCGATACGCAGGGCCATATTTCTGCCTACGGGAGTGATCAATTGGAATTGATGGACATCGATGTCATAGCGATCGAGGTCACCAAAAAGAACTTCGCTGCGGGATAGATCGTCTTCCTTGTAATTGGAAATTTTGTAGGAAAGTGTACTCTCGACAGGTGGGGCGTCAGCCCTGGCGATACCAGGCAGCGCAAGGGCAGTGGTTGACAGTGCCAGCAGAGTGCGGGATCTGTGCTGATTTTCACGGCTGAGGTCGTCTGTGGGCTACCTCAGCGCTCAGTTGCAACCGCAGCCGCCACCGGCGGCGCTATTGCCGCCGGAGGAGGCTTCTTTACTGAAAAAGATGTGATCGTTGAGGGCGCTTTCGAGGGGATCTGTCTGCCATTGCATTTCTACCCTGGCGAAATTGCCCCGCTGCCAGGGCCGCACCTCGGTGCAGGCTGTCAGAAGGCTGGTGGCCAGAAGCAGTAGACAAGTAATTCGAAGAATGCGCATTAATGTGTAGCCAGAGATTTCTGGATTGCCTCCTCGATTATTTCTATATCACCCTTGCGAAAGCCTACATGCACCAGGGATACGGTGCCGTCAGGTTCGATTAGATAGGATGTCGGCATGCCGAACACCTCGAACAGTTCCGCAATATCTCCATCTGGATCGGCAGGAATGAGGAAATCCAACGGCGTATCGAGCAGAAAATCCAGGCCGTCTTCGATGGGGTTATCGACGCTAATGGCAACTATCTCCAGCCCCTGATCCTTGTATTTGTGATACATCTCATTATACAGGGGCATGGAAAGCAGGCATGGCGCACACCAGGAGGCCCAAAAATCGATGTAGACCGTCTTGCCCCGCAGCGCACTCAGTGACACGGCTGGTTGATCCGCGTAAATCGATGGCAAGGAGAAGTCTGGCGCTATTTCACCTTCTTCAACCGCCCACGCTGAACTTGAGAAGTTGGCGGCAACTGCAGCAATTGTCAGAGCAGCCAGAGTTCGTGCTCGTTGCTTGATGATCATGATGTTTCCCTTCCTATTTAAGTGACTGCCTGAGTATCGGCAGCTTGTTGCAATATTGTTACAGGCTTTGCCGCCGTTGTAAAAGCCCCTGACCCGTATTCATGGGACCCGCGGTGATCTCCCTTGCTTTCACATCCCCTTCACTATAACGCCCGAATGGAAAAATCGTCTACAGAGGTGCCCTAGCGCTCAGGCAGGATAAGGCAGCGGTTTGGCAATCTTGCGCATAAGTTGCTGCCAGCGGCGTCGCTGTATCTTGAGCTTATACTGCATTTCCCGGTAGCGATCCCGCAGCTGTAACTGATCCCAGTGTTCGAGGGTCTTCTGAATTTGCTGGCCTCTGGCTTCGTACCAGGCCTGACGATGGTCGCTCCATAGCTGCAATGTCTGCAAAAACTGTTGATATTCCTGTTCTAGTAGCTGGCGCCACTTATCGGAAACCTGCCTGGATTCGAATTTCTCGGTGGCCCTGCGGTATTGCAAATCGAGTTTGGCCTTTTCGACTTGCGCGAAAGAACTACGTTTGAGATCTCGAGCCAAACCAACCATCGAGCAGATTCTGATCATCCACTTGGTGGGGTCGTAGTGCCACCATTTTACGCCGTTTCGATAGTCCCACTGAAAAGCATGGTGATAGTTGTGATAGCCCTCGCCGTACGTAAGCAGGGCGAGGATCGGGTTGTCTCTGGCAGAACTGGCTCTGCTGTAGGGTTGTTGGCCCCATATGTGGGCCAGGGAATTAATCAGGTAGGTGAGGTGCTGGCTTAGCACCAGGCGTAACAGGCCGGCAAGAAGCAGGCAGGCGATGATATCACCATGAATGAATCCCAGGACTGCCGGCAGGGCAATATTGGTGAGTAATATCAGGCCCAGATAGTGCCGGTGCTGCCACATGACGATGGGATCTTTCTTTAGATCCTCAACATTGGAGAAATCTTCGGCGCCGCTCGCGTAGTCACGAAGTAGCCAGCCAATGTGGGAAAACCAGAAGCCGCGCTTGGCGGAGTATGGGTCGAGATCATTATCGTCGGTGTGTTGATGATGACGTCGATGATCCGATGCCCAGTGCAGGACATCGTTTTGTAGGGCGCAGGCACCACCGATCGCAAATATGGTTCTGAGGATTGGATGGGCCTTGTAAGTCTTATGGGACCAGAGCCGGTGATACCCAGCGGTAATAGACATGCCGCAAAAGCCCATGAGCCCGATAAATACCAGCCACTCATACAAGTCATAGCCGTAGAAATAGCCATAAAGTGGTACCAGAATGATGGCGAGGGCTGGGGTCAGACTAAATAGCAACATATTAGTCCAGTTGATCGATGCTTTATTCATAGTCACGGATTCCTGCTGAAGACTATTCACTGAATTTGAGATTCCTGGTGCTGCTCGAGATGGTCCCTGCTAATGGACTCGATGCTTTATAAGGATACTAAATTTATAGCGGCGAAAATATGAATTCTTTATCGCTCCGGCAGAACCGGAAAAGGGTCGAGTTAACCCGGAAAAGGCACTATCATCGCCGCAAACCGATCGCAGGAGATTGCCCCGGGTGAAGGAGAAAATAATTGATCTTGAAACCAAATTCAGTTTTCAGGAAGATTTGTTACAGCAATTGAACAAGGAAATGCTACTGCAACAGCGCCAGATCGACGCGTTGTCTTTGCAGTTGCGGCTAGTCCGGGAACAACTCTCCGAACTGCTGGTCCAGGATGGGGTTCACCACGACCAACCCCTGGAGGATGAAAAACCACCCCATTACTAGCGATTCGCAGGTTTCTCAAACGCCCAGAGGCAACCTGGTACCACCATCGTGTATGTAACGCTTCCCTGATTTTAGTTGGCTACGGCTACGTCCTCAGCCTGTAGTCCTTTTTCACCCTCGCAGACGGCAAATTCTACGCGCTGACCATCCCGCAATACCCGATGCCCCTCGCCTCTGATTGAGCGAAAATGAACGAAGATGTCATCGCCGTTGTCGCGGGTGATAAAGCCAAAGCCCTTGTTGGCATTGAACCATTTGACACTGCCGCTCTCACGGTTCATGTCTGTGTAGGTGGACCCGCCACTTACCGAAGCCGCGCTGGTCCAGAATACAGCGATCAAGATGGTGATGAATAGCGACATCGCCAGCAGCGGGAGATTATCGACGGTTACTTCAAATTGCTGACTACTGAGAAAGTACAGAGGTACGCATGCCAGCACGGTTATCGTGGCAGCGATAAAAATAGGTTTTTTGAACATGGTCAACCTCTTCTTATTGAGATAATTATTGTGATTGCCTAGCCACAGCCTGTATTCGTCTGATCGGAGGTTCCTTAATTCCTCCCCTATGCCGGATCGAAGTTCGCTAGCAATCCAGTGACAAAAATACACCATGCCAACTGGAAATAAAACTGTTGTCAAGATCTGCCTGCAGTCGTCACCAGGGCGGATCTGCTTCAGCTTGGATTCAGCTTGTTTTTGCTAGTTTATGCACATGGGAAAGGACAAATTCGAGCGTGCTCGAATCTTACTTCCTCCATTTACGAGCTATTTTAGTGCATTTTAAAGAGGTATTACCAGATGAAGACTATACAGGGTTCTGCCATTGTTATCGGCCTGGCGTTGGGTTCATTCTCGGTGCAGGCCGAAACTAGCTTCGAGACAGCGCAGGTATTGGAATCGCGGCCCATCTACCAGATAGTTGAGATTTCCGTGCCCCAGGAGCAATGCTGGGAAGAGGAGATTGCGATCGATCGTTACCCTGGCCGGTATCCATCCCGCACGCCGGTGCTACTGAGTACAGTCATCGGCGGTGCCATTGGTAACGCGCTGGGGCATGGCCGCTCCAACAGACAGATTGGGACGGTGGTTGGCGCCGTGTTGGGCCACTCCATTGGACGTGATATTATGCAACGCAAGACGCAGTCGGTGAGTCGCCAGTATGAGACGGTTCAGCGTTGTGAGACGGTGTATCAGCAGACGCAGGAAGAGCGACTGGTGGGGTATCGAGTGACATATCTCTTCAACGGCGAGGAGTTCTCCGTCCGTACCAAGTCTGATCCAGGAGCTGAGATTCGACTGCGGGTGTCGGTACAGCCAGTATTATAACGGTCTTAACTGGCCAGCCAGTGCGGTAGTATGGTGGAGCGCCTGCAGCTTAGGGCAGTTCGATCGTGTGGCGGTTCGTGCACTCTGCTACTATCACCGCAGCATTATTGGGGTGTGATTTGAGGACAATTCTCGTGTCGCTGTTTTTGATCATTTTATTGTCGGGCATGGCAGGGCTGGGCTATGCCCAGGCGCAACCGGCACCGCAGAATGAGCTCAATTTCAACGCCAATGCCGGTGCACGAGACCTCAGATCCAATGCGCCGGACACCAGTAAAATAACCGAGCGTCAGGCGGTAATCCTCGCCAGGCAAAAATTTTCGGGGAAACTATTGCGGATTAGCCTGATTGGCGAAGGAGAAAACCAGCGTTACCAGATACGTATGGAAAATGAAGGCAAGGTATTTACCGTATTCGTGCACGCAACTACCGGCAAGATTGCGGGTGGCAGCTGAATCCCAGCCCATGATTATCTGACCTGGAGGTCCACCCCCGATGCGATTATTAGTAGTCGAAGATGAAAGCCTGTTGTGCCAGCAACTGGAAAAGGGCTTGCAGAAGGAGGGTTACGTGGTGGACGCGGCTGAAGATGGTAAGACCGGTCTCTACTATGCCACCGAATTCGACTACGACGCCGCCATCATCGATCTTGGATTACCAGAGATCGATGGCATTTCCCTCATCAAACAAATTCGTGCCAAGGGCAAGGAGTTTCCCGTGCTCATTCTTACCGCGAGAGGTGACTGGCAGGACAAGGTGGCTGGACTGGATGCGGGCGCAGACGACTATGTGGTAAAACCCTTCCAATTCGAGGAGATAGTCGCCAGGCTCAATGCCCTGCTGCGACGGGCTGCGGGATTCTCCAAGCCGAAACTCGAATTTGGCTCCTTGACTCTGAATATATCCACCAAGCGCCTGACCGTCTCTGAACAGATTGTCGATCTAACGGCATATGAATACAAGATGCTCGAATACCTCATGATGCACCCGGGGCAAGTTATTTCGAAAACTGAACTTACCGAACATCTCTACGCCCAGGACTATGACAGAGACAGTAATGTGCTGGAAGTGTTCGTGCGTCGACTACGGCAAAAACTCGATCCTGAACAGACTCTCAAGCCAATCGAAACCGTACGCGGACAGGGTTATCGTTTCAATCTGCCTGAATCCTGAATTCCCACCCACTGGCGAGTCTTGATCCCGGATGACATCGAAAGTCTCTGCTAGCGATTACTCCCTGCAATCACGTTTACTGATTTCCTTCAGTGTGTTGCTTTTCGTGTTCTTAGGCTTGACTGGCCTGGTGCTCGATAGTGCTTTCAGAAACAGCATCGAAGCGGGGGCTGCGGACAGACTGCAAGTACAGGTCTATCTTCTACTGGCGGCCGCCGATGAAGAAGACGGTGAATTTTATTTTCTTGAGGACTTGCAGGAACCTCGCTTCGGTCAGTTGGATTCGGGACTGTATGGATTTATCAGCCGGCCGAGCCTGGGTGTGCTCTGGCGCAGCGACTCGGCGCTGGCTCTGAGCCTGCCCGATCCGCAGTTGCTGCGGCAACCCGTTGGTGTGGGTGAGACCTTGTTCACCCGAACCCGGAACGATGAAGGGGAAGACTTCTTCGTGCTCAGTTATGGCATTCTCTGGGAGGATGGCATCGGCGAATTTAGCTTCAGCGTCATGGAGAATGCAGGCCCTTATTATTCGGAGATATCCGACTTCAGGACCAGCTTGTGGTCATGGCTCGGTGGCGTCGCGGTGCTATTGTTGCTGATTCAATTTTTCCTGATGCGCTGGGGTTTGTCGCCGTTGCAGCGCATGGCTAGGGATTTGAAATTGATTGAGTCCGGCAGCAAGAATCAGTTATCGGGCGACTATCCGAGGGAACTGCGTGGTGTCACCAATAACCTGAATTTATTGATCGAGACCGAGCGCAAGCAACAGACTCGATATAGAACCACACTGGCAGATCTTGCCCATTCTTTGAAGACGCCCCTGGCTGTCATCACCGGCGTACTGCAGGATATTTCCGATAAACCGCGATCAGCCAGCGACCGCAACATCGACACGCAGCTGGACTCGGTAGGTGAACAGCTTGAGCGTATGAATCAGATTGTTACCTATCAATTGCAGAGGGCAGTGCAGTCGGGTAACGCTAGTTCGCTGGCGCGGCAGGTCAGCGTGGTGGCCACGGTCAACAAGGTATTGGAGGCCTTACGCAAGGTCTACGTCGATAAATCGGTTCAGTTTACGGCCGATCTGGATTCGAAAGTTTATTTTCAGGGCGACGAAAGAGATCTCATGGAAGTGATCGGCAATGTTATGGACAATGCGTTCAAATATTCGGTGCAACGAGTTGCAGTTGCGGTAAGGCATAGCAAAGCAGAGGCAAGCGGCGTCGAAATTACGGTGGAGGACGATGGAGCAGGAATACCCGAGGACCAACAGGAATTCGTTTTACAGCGTGGGGCCAGGGCCGACACGCTAGTACAGGGCCACGGTATCGGGCTGGCGGTGGTTACCGATATCGTCAACAGCTATGGCGGCGAGGTCCTCCTCGAAGCCAGTGAGTTGGGGGGTGCCCGACTCGTTATTGTCTTTCCGGGCCCGGCCCCTGGCCCTTAAAACAGCAGGCTGGCCAGCACCGCGCAGACTGTCATCAGGAATAAAAACCATTTGATACTGCTTGCTGAGGCACGGACCGCTATCTTGACTGCCAGATGTGCGCCAGCCATGGATCCGGCAGCCAGTATCAATCCAGGAACCCACCAGACTTGATCGAAGATGATGAAGATGAGTAGGGCCACGCTGGTAAAGGCCAGCACGCACACGGTCTTCAATGCATTTGCGCGCAACAGGTCATAGCGCAGCCCCCCCGCCAGGGCGGCCAATAATATAAAGCCCACTGCCGCCTGTACGAAGCCACCATAGAGCCCGGCACCGAATAAGCCCCACCATGCTCGCGGGCTTTCACTGGTTGCGATCACGGGAGTGCCTGGCGCCGGTGCAATGACGTCGGGACGTAGCAGTATCAGGACCGATATGGTCAGAATAGTGCCGAGCAGCAGCGGCTTAAGATAGAGGTTTGGGGTTAAAGCGGCGGCGACGGCGCCGATAATACCGCCACCGACTGTCGGGATCAGAACCGGCACGATTGCCGGTCGATCGAGGGTCTGGTGTCGATCATAGCCCGCCGTCGAAACCAGGCTCTGCAGTAGAATGGAGATTCGGTTGGTGCCATTGGCAATATCCGCAGGCAAACCGAGCATCATCAATACCGGCAGGGTGAGGTTTGAGCCGCCGCCGGCAACCGTATTGATACCACCCGCGATGAAGCCGGTCAGGCACAAGATCAGGGCTGCCGACAGGCTTAATTCCATGGTGAAAATCCTTACACATCGATTGCGAGTGCGGCGGCATCTGCGCCGGTGTAGAACAAACAGGGCCGACGGTGGCGTAGTTTATGTCAACTTGAGCGGGCATTACAGCAGATCGGTATGTGAGGGTGCTCGGCAGTCCCGGGCAGAAAGCTGAAAACTATGTGATTTTCGTCACATTCCACTAAAATAAGATACTGAAATTATTAATATTTTTAGCTAAATCACACTCTATTTGCCCACATGCGTTATGGTTTATCTGGGCAATATTCGGCGGCGCTATTGAATTATCGGATATTGAACCGACACAGTACTTATCAGTACGAATGCTGCGAATTGTCGTTTGTGGGTATTGCAGCGCGATCGATTCTTTGTATCATTGTATTTAATTGCCAGGGCAGCATGCTAGTGGACCAGAGATTTCCTAAAAAAGCTAATAAAATCAAAGGCTAAATATTGATTGAGCTGCTAACGTCGATAGGGATACTGGGCGTCCTGTTGGCATTGGCACTGCCCGGCTTTCAGGATGTGATTGAAAGTTCGAATACCAACCGGCAGGCCAAGAACTTTTGGGTTTCATTGAACTTGGCCCGTAGCGAAGCGATCAAGCGCGGTATTGATGTGTCTATTTGCGCCAGCGACGATGCCACCGATTGCGATGCGGGCACCTGGTCTGAAGGATGGATCGTATTCGTCGATAACAATGGTGACGCCGACGGCGATACCGGCTCTATCGATCCAGGGGATATAGTGATTCGTGTTTTCGAGACCCTCGGTGCGGGCAGTACCCATACCTTTACGGTGGATTTGTTTTCCTATGATAATCTGGGATTTAGCGCCACCGGTGGTGTGCAAACGTTTTTGATCTGCCCGGCGACCAATAATGCCCGCTCTATCGAGACTGGTGCTTCCGGCAGGGGACGAAGACTTGATACCGGACTGGTGTGTTCATGATGGGTGCAGGCCTGAATCAGCAAGGTCCAATTGCCATGGCTAAAAAACAACATGGCTCTACACTGATAGAGGTATTGATTGCACTGCTGGTACTTTCCTTCGGCATGATGGGCATGGCCGGTGTGCAGTCCGTGAGCCTGCGGGGGAACCAGGCCGCCTATTTCCGCACCCAGGCCACCAGTTTATCCATGGATATCGTCGAACGCATGCGTGCCAACCTCACCGCAGTGGGGGCAGGCGATTATAATAACGTGTCCGGGGGAGAGACCACGTCGTGTTTTACCGCAGCCGGTTGTACCAGCGCACAGATGGCGGCCCAGGATATCAATGACTGGTTGGCGCAGGTAACTGCATTGCTACCCGGGGGTACTACAGTCGTATGCCTCGATTCCGGTGGAGATGACGGCACTGCCGCAGCTTTCGCCTGTGATAATACCGGTGCCATCTACGCCATCAAGATCTGGTGGGATGACAATCGGGATGGCACGGCAAACGAACGCTATGTGACGACGTTTCAGCCGCTTTAACTCAATGCTTACGATATTAAGGCCGATGAAACCAAATTTTAACATGCAGCATAGCCGGGGTCTGAGCCTGATCGAACTGATGATTGCCATGGTGCTGGGACTCACTCTCTCGGCCGGTGTGGCACAGGTTTATGTCAGCACTATGATTACCGAGCGATCACAGGACGCGCGACTGCGACTGCAGGAGAATGGTCGCTTTGCCCTGAATTTTCTGTCCCAGGAAATTCGAATGGGGGGCTACCTTGGTTGTCTGGGCGCGTTAGGGGACTGACCGTCAATAATACGCTGGATTCGCCACCGAACTCGTTTCAACCGGAATTCGGTGTGCAGGGCTGGGAGGCAGACGGCACCGATCCCGGCACAGTCAACAATAGTGCGAGCGATGTGGCGGTCGTTGCCTCCAACACATCGGAATGGACCTCGGACCCCGGCGGCGTCAATATCATCCCGGTCGTTAACGCGGTGCCAAACTCCGATATTATCAGGATATGGAGCGCCACCGGCAGTGCCGGCGGCGTGACTGCCATCACCCAGGGCACTCCTCCCACGATCACCGCAGAATCGGCTGTGGGCATTCAGGTTAACGATTTTCTTATCATCAGTGACTGCGAACAGGCAGATTTCGTGCAAGCCTGTGCTGTGGTCGCCGACGGGGGAGGGGCCACTACCAGCACCATTACGCTGTCCACTACCTGCGATCCGGGAAACCAAGCCGGCGTGACCATATCTTCGTTCGCGTCTGGCGCCAATCCTGCGGAAGTCATGTTATTACAGGGGACACTGTTCTACGTAGGCAAGCGTGGTGACACCGCGACGAATTCACCGGCCCTGTTTCAGAGACAGCTCAGTGCGACTGGAACTGCCGGCACCGCGGAAGAATTAATCGAAGGCGTGGAGTCCATGCAGGTATTATACGGTGTAAATCTCGACCAGGATGTTCGCAATACCGTCGACGCCTATCTGCCAGCCGACCAGGTGCCGGATTGGAACGATGTCATCAGCATCAGGATCAGCCTGCTGATGCAATCGATAGAGGATAGCATCGTGCCTTCGTCTCAGGAGTACACCTTCGATGGCGTGACCTACGGACCGGCTGGCGCTGGCTCCCTGCCGACGGATACCAGGGTGAGGCGGGTTTTCACCAATACCATCAGTCTCAGAAACAGGATATTGGGGGTCTAATGCGCTCGCCGACACCAGATTTAGATGGAGATCACGGAATTGGGCAAACGTTTCGGTACAGTAATAATATGCAGAAGATGAGACGGACTCCGAAGCTAGCCAGTCGCTGCAGGCAGAAGGGGGCGGTGCTGATATTCTGCCTGGTGTTTTTGGCAATCCTGACGATGCTGGGAGTTTCCGGTATGGAATCCACCATCTTAGAGGAGCGCATGTCCGGAAATATGCGAGATTACACCCTGGCCTTCCAGGCCGCAGAATCGGCCCTGAAAAATGCCGAAGCCTGGTTGGTAGGACAGGGCACACTGCCTACCACCAGTACCGACGGCAGCACCACGGTGAGGGAAGAAAACTCCATGAATCCAGCTGCTAACGACGGCGCTTATTGGTGGGACCATATAGATATAGATGCCAGCTGCTGGACCACGAACGGTGATGCCTTATCCGATGTTGCCTCGGTGAACACGCAACCGGTGTATGTTATTGAGGAATATCGTGTTGTCGGCACCGGACAATCCATCGCCATCGGAGGCGGTGAAGTCACGTTACCGCGCACCTTTCATCGCATCACCGCACGGGCGGTAGGGGTGAATGCCACCACAGAGGTGAAATTACAATCGACCTTCGTGCAGACCTACGACTAGATTCCCTCGCGACCCACACCCTGCACGCTTCAGATTACCCAGAGACCGTATGCCATTATTCAGAGGTAACTTAGGTATCAGTTGGTCAGAAATGACTAGGATGTACTATAATAAAGTGGTGATTTACAAGTCCTGGTTGGATCACGATCGCTATGATCAGGATAAACTGTCGAGCTCAAATTGCCGGCACTCCGTGGCGCTGGATTCCTTCATGTTTTCTACACATCGAACCGGTTTTACCCTGATTGAAATTCTCATCGTCGTCGCTATTATTGGCGTGTTATCGGCTATCGCTATACCTGCCTATCAAAATAGTGTGATGCGCTCGGGTAGAGCCGAGGCCAAGTCTGAGCTACTACAGGTCGCATCCGATGAGGAAAGATTCTTCTCTTCCAATAATACTTACAGCACAGATGCAACTCCACTCATCACCACCGATGGCACCGTGCGCACCACCCAGAACGCGTTATTTACAATTGCTGTCGCCGCTTGTGGCGGTGGCAGCATAGCGACGTGTTTTATTGCCACTGCGACGGCCCAGAACCAACAGTTGGCCGACGACTGTGACACTCTCACCATCACCAGCACCGGTGTGCGCGGTGCTACGGGCACCGGGATCGCGAGTACCGAAGAATGCTGGCAGCGTTAGGGCATTTCTGAATAATACAATGCTGCCCTAGCTACAGCTAATTGGCCGCCCCCGACTATCCTCCTTGATTCCATCTCCATCGCTATCTTTTGCGAAGCGAATTCTGGCGGTTCGATTGATTATGAGCTGATGGGCGAGGCTGGCATCGCCATTGTTGGGACAGTAGGTGAAATTTCCATTCTGATAGCGGGTGAAACCCTGATTGGTAATTTGTAAATATTGTCGATTTTGAAACGCGCGCCATTTGAGCGAGCCGTTGATACCGGGGAAGGTGATGAACTGTTGCAAGACATCATCCTGGTTTATTTTTCGATCTCCGTTGCGATCACTGAACACCATAATCCCATCCTGCCACTGACCGCCCCATTCGACGCCGCTGTCCGAGCGGCACAAGGTAACGAGCTTGCCGGTTCTAATGGCTGACATTCTTGCCAGTTGAATGGCTTCTGACACCTTTCTGATGACGGTATCGGCGTGCCTCTGCGCGTACATAGCTTGGAAATTTGGCAATGACAGGCCGAGGAGGATGGACAGTATGGATAATACGAGCAAGAGTTCCACCAGGGTAAACCCGTCGCCGTTATGCCGGGTCTTGCCCAAGCCCTCGCTGGGTTCGAAGCGAGTGGCTATACCCGAACCCATGGTTGAATTCGAGCTCCCGGCTGTCTTCAAGTTCATGACTGTACACCTCCGTGTGATAATGGTCATTCACTGCTCTCAGTGTAGATCAAATTATTGGATCTGCAGCAGAAAAGGCATTCATGAGTGACTATCTAATAATCGGAGGCGGAATTAATGGGCTCTTGTTGACCCGGGAGCTCGCCACCGCAGGCGCGGATGTCATCCTGATCGATAAGGGCGAGTTTGGCCGGGAGGCCTCCTGGGCGGGTGGTGGCATCGTATCGCCACTCTATCCCTGGCGTTATAAGCCTGCGATTACCGCGTTGGCCAGCTGGGCCCAGACTTTTTACCCTCAATTGGCAGCAGAGCTCATCGAAGAAAGCGGCATCGATCCTGAACTACAGGTCTCGGGCTTGTTAATGCTGGCAGCGGAAGAAGCCAAAGTCGCGTTACGATGGGCTTTTCATAATAAACGTAATATGGAGAAAGTCGATGCGAGCTATCTCTATAGAAAGGAAAGCGAGTTGGCGCCCCGGTTCGAGTCGGCGCTGTGGATGCCGGATGTGGCTAATGTCAGGAATCCAAAACTGATCAAAGCCCTGGTTCACAGTTTGGATAAGCAGGCCAACGTTGGCCTGAAATCACACACCGAGCTTGTGGGTTTATGTTGTCGGGAGAATCGGATCATTGGGTCGAAGCTTCGATCCGGACCACAGGAAACACAGTTGAGGGCTGATAAGGTGGTGATCTGTGCTGGCGCATGGAGCGCTGGAGTACTGCGGGAACTCAGTGTCTCTCTCAAGATTGAGCCGGTAAAAGGTCAAATGCTGTTATTTAAATTCGCAAAGCAGCCAATTTCGTCAATCCTGCTGCATGCAGGACGCTACCTGATTCCTCGAAAGGATGGCCATATGTTAGTCGGTAGCACCCTGGAGTACTGCGGTTTCGATAAATCGCCCACGGCTGCGGCGAAACAAAGTCTATTGGAATCAGCCTACGAAATTTTGCCGATGTTGAGACGGCACGAACCAGTGGCGCAATGGAGCGGCTTACGACCGGCCGCGCCGGAGGGGATTCCCTTTATCGGAAAGCTGGAGGATTTCGAGAACTTGTATGTCAACGCCGGCCAGTTCAGGAACGGCCTGGTGCTGGCGCCGGCATCGGCCAGACTGCTCGCCGATGAACTGCTGGGCCGTACGCCAATCCTCGACCCTCGCCCCTATCAACCAGGTGCGCTATCTAGGGAGGTCTTATCGGTCTAGTCCAGACCCAGGTTTTTCAGTCGATAACGCAGGGAGCGAAATGAATTGCCGAGTTTTTTTGCCGCAGCAGTCTTGTTCCACCTGGTTTCTTCGAGTGCTTTTTCGATCGCTCCAATCTCAATCGATTCCAGGTGTTTTTCCAGTGAAAAGTCACTCGGGATATCGTTGCTGCTGGATTCAGGCACAATATTATTTATCTGAGCAGCGTTGTCACTAATCGCCTGTGGATGAATTTCTTCGACTGTTTCGGCGGCCTGTGGGATATTCATAAATTCGAGATTGGCAGCACGAATTATCCTGTCCTCGCAGAGTGTCGCCGCTCTCTGCAGGATATTTTCCAACTCCCGAACGTTGCCCGGAAAACTATATTGGCGCAAAGAAGCCAGGGCTTCATCGTCAATTTCGCAAACCGTCGTTGCATCTTCTTTTGCTATCTTGTTTAGAATAGTCAGGGTTAATTCCTGCAGATCTTCCTGCCTTTCGCGAAGGCTGGGCACTGCCAATTCGATAACGTTGATTCTGAAAAACAGATCTTGTCGCATATTGCCAAGCTCTACTTCTCTGGCAAGATTTTTATGGGTAGCACTCAAGAGTCTGACATCGACCGCTTCCTCTTTTTGAGAGCCAACCGGTCGCACGGCTTTTTCCTGAATCACTCGCAGTAATTTGACCTGTATTTGCAGGGGCAAGTCAGCTATTTCATCCAGAAATAGAGTGCCTCCCTTGGCGGCCTGAAACAGGCCTTGCTTATCCTTGTCGGCACCGGTAAAGCTTCCTTTCAAGTGGCCGAACAGTTCGCTCTCCACCAGATTTTGTGGAATGGCGCATCGCTCCTGGCGCTTTGCTGGTGAATGGCTCTCGCCGCCAGCTCTTTTCCACAACCGGATTCGCCACTGATATAGATGGGAGCCTGACTGCGGGCAAGTTTGTAAATCTGTTCTCGCAACTGTTTTATTGCTGCCGATTGGCCGGTAATCGAAGTGCCTGATGGGGCGGTGCTCGCTGCATCTGACGATCCCTGAAGTGGTTTCTTATGGGTCAGGCGTAACGCCGCATTGATTAGATCTCTCAGCTTCTGCAGGTCTACCGGCTTTGACACGAAGTCGAAGGCACCGGCTTTAAGTGCCTTGATTGCAGTTTCGGTGCTGCCGTGAGCGGTGATCATGGCCACCGGCATCTGTTTACATTCGGTCTGAATGTATTTCACAAGCTCGATACCATCGCCATCAGGTAAGCGCATGTCGGTGAGACACAAACTGAATTTCTCGGTCGATAGCAGGCGTCGAGCAGATGTTAGATCCGCTGCGCTCTCTGTTGCCAGTGACATTCGGCCGAGGGTAATTTCCAATAGTTCCCGAATATCGGGTTCATCATCTACGATCAGGACTTTTTCGGTCATCATGATTTCACAAAAGATAGAAATAAGCTGATACGGAGATCAGGCCACAATTCGTTCAGGATTGCTGAAGTAGATGCTGAAGCAGCTCTTGTCTTCGTCAATCCTGTTATAAACCAATTGCGATTGATTAGCTTCGCACAGTTCTTTGGAGATATAAAGTCCCAGACCGGTGCCTGTTGACTCGGTGGTGTGAAATGGCTCAAACAGAGTCGCTTCCGCGTCTTCGTTTATGCCTGGACCGTCATCGATTATATGGAGAAAAGGCTGTATGTCGCCGTCCTTATCTTCGATCCCAGCTCTTAATGTCAGGGTTGATTTACCGGTCGCTTTTTCGCTATATCTAAGTCCGTTGTCAAAGAGGTTGTTAAGCACCTGCTCCAGCTGACCGGTAATAACATTAATTTCAGTATCGGGGGGAAACACTTCCAGAGTGATCTCGTCACAATCCTCATGGATCTCTCTGTAATGATCAATAAATTTTACCAGCCAGTCCTTGAGAACGACTTTTTGGGCAGATGTATCATCATGTCGTGAAGCATCCAGCACGTCTTCGATTATCATATTCACGCGATTGCAGTGGCCGAGAATAATTTCAATCATTCTCTGGTCATCCTCGGCGATGGTATTGGATTCCTGCAACAGTTGACTGGCATGACTGATGGCGCCCAGTGGATTGCGAATTTCATGGGCAATACTGGCTGTTAGCCGACCCAGGGAAGCCAGTTTCATTTGCCTTACGCGCTGAACTATTTGTCGATTATCCTCAAGGAAGATAAGCACGTCGGACTCGGCATCCGGTCTTAGAAAGGCAAAATTCAGTTGCAGCTGCTTGTTGGTTTCCGGGATAGTAATGGGCTGGGGTTGACGCTTGGGATTAATCTTCCACAGCTTGAGTTGCTGTTGCAGCACCTCGGGTAAGCTGTATTCATATTTCTCGCCAGCGTCGGCCAGGGCCAATAGGGGTGCCAGGTTTGATTTGGCGGCGCTGTTCATACTGATAATTTCCCTCGCCGGGTTCACCACGACTATGCTAGTACGCATTCTTTGAATGATCTCGCTGTTTAGCTTTTCGAGATCTACAATGTCCATGGCCTGCTGGTCTGTCAGCAAGGCAGCTTTGTATATTCGGTCGGTCAGGGTTTGAATGTACAGGGCGGAGGCAAACAGAATAACCCCCAGTATTCCGGTTTGAATAAACTGATTGGGGGGATCTTCCAGAATAAGCGCAAGATACAATTCGCTATAAATAATGGACAGTGCCGCGACCGCTGCGAGAAAAATACTGATACGACCGCGAATCAGTATGCTGCCAGCGGCAATGGTGACAATCAACAATAATCCCAGGCCACTGTTGATGCCGCCGCAACTATAAATAATCAGGGATACCAGTAGAATATCGATAATCAGCGTGCCGCTTAGCCAGTGTTCGTTCTGCAGGAGTTTGCGACCGGTGGTTGCCAGGAAAGTGACGACTACACCAAAAATAGCCCAGGCGGCGCATACCTGCACAAACAGGGTGGGATCGAGCGCGCCTAACAGGGTCGTGTTGGGACTACTGATGAAGGTGATCAGCAGGATCAGGGGCAACAGGATGCGGTAGATATTGTAGACTACCGCTACATTATAGATCTGACTTGTATATCGCGCGGTTGTTTCAGCCATGGTTCTCGATAGAATATTTTAAATCACATATTGTGTTTGAGAGGCCGGCCTGAGCCAGGTCCGCTTCGTAGTGGCAATGTTGCCACCACCCGACCAGAGGCCTCTCAGTACAATATATCGTACAATACCCGGCGGGATACAGGATTGGGATTTTTCGGGCGGAATTACCCATCAGGGGGCCCGTGTTCGAGCTTGGGCTTCACCACTCCTGATTCAGGGCCAAGAATAGCAGCAAAGAGGAGAATATGGCGCGGCAATTAAGAGTAGTCATGGCGCAGCTTAACTTGATGGTTGGAGACATCGAGGGCAATACTTCGCTGGTACTGAAGAACGCAGAGCGCGCTATTTCTGAGTTTGCTGCGGACCTGATCGTTTTTCCGGAATTGACACTCACCGCATACCCTCCCGAAGATCTGCTGTTGCGTCCCAGTCTGAAACTCCGCATCGATCGCGCTATCGACGCCATCCTGCAGGCAGATCTCCCTATTCACATTGTGCTTGGGTTTCCCGAATCGATCGATGGGAAGTTATTCAATGCCTTGACCGTACTCGAAGGGGGTAGCCGACTGGCTACCTATCACAAGCAATGCTTGCCGAATTACCAGGTTTTTGATGAGCGTCGTTATTTTCACGCCGGTGATAAACCATGCGTATTACAAATTGCCGGCATCAGGCTGGGTTTTACTATCTGTGAAGATATGTGGGAACAGGACCCATTTAAACAGGCGGGTGATGCGGGTGCAGATCTAATGATCAATATCAATGCATCCCCTTACCACATTCACAAGCTCGAACAGCGCCAGGCATTATTAAAACAGAGAAGTATCGAAGGAGGATTCCCGATTATCTATGTCAACCTCGTAGGGGGGCAGGACGAACTTGTATTCGATGGTGCTTCGATGGCGATGAGTGCGAGTGGGGAATGCCATTACCTGGCGCCGAATTTCGAAGCAGACCTCCATCTTGTAAACGTCGATATATTAAATTCGGATTCGCAGGAATTTGCAGCTAAACGCTGTGAAATTCCTCGGCAAAGCCTGGCCGCCGAACAATCGTCGATAGCGAGTGTTTATCACGCCCTGGTGTTGGGTGTTAGGGACTATGTAAACAAAAACAAATTTGTCGGTACGGTACTGGGTTTATCCGGGGGCATCGATTCCGCCCTGACTTTGGCGATTGCCGTAGATGCTTTGGGCAAGGACCGGGTACAGGCGGTCATGATGCCCTTCGAGTACACCTCCAAATTGAGTCTCGATTCGGCGGCAGAGCAAGCGCAAAGCCTAGCTGTCGAATATCAAGTTATACCCATCCGCCACATCTATGCAGCATTCATCGAGGCGCTTGAGTATGAGTTTGTAGGAATGCCGGTCGGCGTCAGTGAACAGAATATTCAGGCGAGATGCCGGGGTGTGATCCTGATGGCTATCTCAAATAAAAAGCAGCTCATGGTGCTCACAACCGGTAATAAGAGTGAGTGTGCCGTGGGTTATTCCACATTATATGGGGATATGGCGGGAGGTTTCGACGTTCTAAAAGATGTTTCCAAGACCCTGGTATATCAATTGGCGGCCTACCGAAATACAGAATATGGCAGCCAGGGCGAAGCAGTGATCCCCCAGCAGGTCATCGATCGCCCACCATCCGCCGAATTGGCGCCGAATCAGCTGGATCAGGATAGTTTGCCGCCCTATGACGATTTGGACCGCATCCTGGAGCTCTATATTGAGAACGACTACAGTGCCGATGCCATCGTCGCAGAAGGGTACGCAGAAGAAGTCGTCAAGAAGGTTTTGCGCCTGGTTGACCTGAATGAATACAAGCGGCGCCAGAGTCCTGTCGGCGTCAGGTTAACGCCCCGCGGCTTCGGTCGTGATCGGCGCTACCCAATCACCAATGCCTGGCCACTGGGCGAGTAAATCTCGCAGGAATATTTAGGCAGAGGCGCCTTAGTTGTTGCGCCGAATGGTACGCCGCGACGGCGAGGGTGGGGCCGGCCGCACCAGGGGATTACTGTCGCGCCTCTGGCCGGCAGAGCGCCGCTCAAATTGTTCGCGAAGTCGCCGGCGTTGATCTGCAGGCAGGCTTCGATAACGACGCTGCGTCGACCGTAATTGACGCTGCTGATCCTGGCTCAGATTGTTAAAGCGTTGAAAGCGACGGGATACTGTTTGCCGTTGTTGCGGCGACAGATTTTGAAATCTTCTCTGCTGATCCTGAGCTTGGCTTCTCTGTTGTGGGTTCATCTGTTGCCATCGCGTCGCCTCTCGACGCAGTCGTTGCTGTCGCTCGAGCGAGATGGAATCCCACTGTGATTCCAGCTGCTGTAAAAATTGTCTTTCTTCATAAGACAAATCGGTCCAGGAAAGTTTGTCCTGCCCATATGCGAGGGTGCCGAACAAGAGCAGTAAAAACATCAAATTACTTGTAATAATTCGCCTAGTCATCGATTGTTTCGCTGTTGTAGATTGGCACTATCATTGCGATTTCCATTCGAATTCTCATCTTGTTCCGCCCGTATAGCGGCTTCGAGTAATATTTCAAATTCTTCTGCCATCAAGATGCCTGGGGCGACCCATTCACCATTATCGGTTTCAAACTGGCCGAGAAATTCAAGAAATTCAAGATCGGGCAAGTTTGCTTCCGTCGAGGTGTTGGTCTCATTATCCGCACCCTGTACTGTTGAAATTAATCCCAGCAGGCATATTGTAGCCAGCTTTTCTGCCACCTTGTAGCGAACGATCCTGGTACCAGCTTGAGCGGCGGCCACGTTAATTGGGCAATTCAGTTTCAGCCAGCCACAAATAAAACTCCAGATTCTCATACAACTCTATATCGTCAGCTGATGCGATCAAACTAATCTCTTCTTCAAATGAAAGTGAGCCAGGCGGTTTCAATGCAACATAAAACAGGGACACCGCCGTCACCATAACGCAAGCTGTCGCCATCAATCTGGCAGGCATTGGCATTTTGAAGGAATCAAGGAGAACGCGAAATTGTTGCCGCAGGGCTGCCACCGGTGAATGTAGTGATTTTTCACGGGACAGTTCGAGTTTCGCTATCGCCCGTCGTCGTATGTCATCGAGACGAGCCTCAATTTCTGCAGGCACACTCGCGCTATGCTCGAGGTTTGTCCGAATCGTTTGAACCAGTTTGTCAGTGGCGCGCAGTTCACCGAGATCCACGACCACTTTTTCCGAGGGATTTAGCGCCTGCTCACGCATTGAGTCCAGCCGCAGCCCGATATCTGCATCGAGCCGGGCAATACTCTTATCCAGATGCAGGCGGATGGCACTCAAAAACTCATTTTCAGTCATTCTGTTCATGGCCAGTGTTCGCCCAGTTGCTCTCGCAATGAATGAATTGCACGAGAGTAGTGTGTCTTGACGCTGCCTTCGGCGCATTCCATGGCAGCCGCTGTCTGTCTAACGTCCAGGCCTTCCCAGGCCCTCAGTAAGAATACCTGTTGTTGCCGTGGAGGCAAGATATTCAATGCTTCCTGCAACTTGTCCATGCTCTCGCCGATTTCGGTTTCCGACTCGGGAGTCTGGTTCCTCGGGTCTGGGGCAGTCTGTATTCGATCTTCGAACTCATCATCGAGTGGCGATAACCAGCTCCGGTAGCGATTCCTGACCTTGTTGCGACGATGCACGTCATTGATGCGACTATTCAAAATTCGATAGAACAGGGGCGTCCATTCGTTTTCCGGGCGATCTGCATACTTTTCTACCAGTTTGAACATGGCATCCTGCACCAGATCCAGCGCATCTGCCGTATTTCCCATCGCTATCTGCGCGATGCGGAAAGCACGGGACTGCACAGCCCGGAGAAATTTGTCCATGGGTGCCGAGTCGTTCACAGTAGAGTCCCCGATAGCACCGCCACCTTCGAGAAAATGACCGTGATCAGTTGGTTTTTTTAGCGCTTGCAACATATATCGGCTACCGGGACCGCGAAATTACTCCTCCACTGGATGTTTAAACGCACAAGCGGGATTATGGTTGACAGCCTGCCAGACGTGAGGAAGTACGGCGAGTCCACCGGCGCCACAGCGGATTTAGTCGGACATCTATTCTAGTCGAAAATACCCAGGGTCAGTATGCTGAGCCAGGATCGCCCTTGCGGGGCCTGGACTTGGGCGTCGATTATTTGCTGGCTGCCTGAGGAGGCCGGTCGGGTAGTGGGGGCCAGTGGAGGATCGAACCTATTGTCGCCTATGAGGCCAAAGGTCACGGTATAGAGCAGTGAAGGGTCGGTTATCTCGGTTTGAATAATGAAATTGCCGCTATCATCCAGGGCTTCGTGTTGCGGGTAATTCTCTCGCAGCAGCGCCAGAGATGTGTCGGCCAGATCGTCCAGACCCAATCGCAAATACCCTTCAATCATAATGGCGACTCCGTCGGCAACCGCTGGTGTGCCCTGGAAATTTTCTACCACATACTGCCCTCGTCGTAGGGCCGCGATATAGGCACTGCGCTCCAGGTAATAATTCGCTACATGGATCTCATAGGCAGCAAGATTGTTCCGCAGGAATATCATTCTTGCCCTGGCATCGGCGGCGTAGGGGCTGTCGGGATAGAGCGCGAGTAATTGGGAAAAATCACTGAAAGACTCTCGAGAACGCCCCGGATCGCGTTTGGTGGGATCGATTGGGAGAAAGCGATTGAGCAACCCCCTGTTATCTGAAAACGAGGAAAGGCCTTTCATATAATAGGCGTAGTCAACATTCTCATTTTCGGGATGTAGGCGGATAAAGCGATCGGCGGCAGCCCTTGCAGCCTCGAGATCGTTGTTTCGGTAGTAGGCGTAAACAATTTCGATTTGCGCCTGGGCGGCAAAGCGACCAAATGGAAAGCGGGATTCCAGCGCCTGGTAGGTACTTATTGCGGCATTGAAGCTCTGGCCATTCAATTGATCCAGGGCGCGGCGATAGAACTGCTCCTCGGTACTCAATCCGGAGAACTCGTCTGCGTCCTCGTCATCACCAAACCAGCCGCACGCGCTTATAAGCAGGCTTGCGACCAGGACCAGGGATAATTTTAGTGGCCTATTTGTCAATGTATGTCCCGTCTATGTATCTGTTGTAGGCGCAGTGATTGGCTGCAAAAAATCGCTATTTAACCACAGCCGGAGACCTAATCTCAAACTCTTGCCTCAAGCCCTTGAGCTCCAGGCCTCATCCGCAAACTAAGGCGAATGATCATGAGTGCTGCCGGCCGGGTTAATCAAGTATCATTGTGGCATGTCCAGCAAAATCTCATTAACAGCAGAAGTTCCCCAGGATCTGTCCGGTTATCGATTAGACCAGATTGCTGCCAAATTGTTTCCCGACTATTCACGCGCCCGCCTGCAGATTTGGATTAAGGACGGTTCTCTGCTGGTAAACGCCCGTCGATTGCGACCCAGGGATCGATTGCATGCGGGTGACAAGCTCGAAGTCAATGCGGAATTGCCTGTTCAGGAGAACTGGTTAGCCGAGCCCATGGCATTGGATATCGTATTTGAAGATGACTGTTTAATCATAGTCAACAAGCCAGCCAATATGGTGGTGCATCCCGCCTCGGGTCATGGTGATGGCACCCTGCTTAATGGTTTGTTACATCACCACAATGCGCTGCAGCAATTACCCAGGGCCGGCATAGTTCATCGCCTGGATAAAGACACGACGGGTTTGATGGTGGTGGCGAAGACACTAGCGTCTCATGCTGCCCTGGTTAATCAGATGCAGGCACGGGACATAGCCCGGGAGTACGAAGCGGTTGTGCAAGGCGTATTAACCGGAGGCGGGACCGTCGATGCGGCGCTGGGTAGACACCCGGTGAATCGCAAGAAGCGAGCAGTGCTTGAGATAGGTCAGCGCGCGGTAACCCATTATCGAGTCATCAAGCGCTATCGCTCCCACACTCACCTCGAGGTGAAACTCGACACCGGCAGAACCCATCAAATCAGGGTACACATGGCGCACCTGAATCATCCCATCGTCGGCGATCCTATGTATGGGGGCAGACAAAGAATTCCGGCAGCCTGCTCCGAGGAGCTCATTCATTGCCTAAAAGCTTTTAAGCGCCAGGCCTTGCATGCTCGTCGTCTTGCGCTTCACCATCCAGGCAATGGCAAGTTAATGAGCTGGGAAAGCGCGACGCCTCCGGACATGGTGTCGTTGATCTACGAATTGTCGAAAGATGTGCAGATCGGTGCACATGCCTGAGTCTCAAACTACCGGTTTTAAATCGCCGAATGAGTGAAATTGAGATCATTATCCCCGACTGGGATGTGCCTGCAGAAATCATAGCGGGTGTCAGTACCAGGGCGGGTGGTGCAAGCCGGCATCCCTATGACAGCCTTAATCTAGCCCATCATGTGGGTGACTCCGCTGCCAGGGTCAATAAAAATCTGCGGCTGCTCAGCAATCGATATCCGCAACATCTGCGATGGCAGTGGCTGCGACAGACTCATGGTAGCAATGTGCACAGAGCCGACGCCTGCTGTGGCCCCGTCACTGCCGATGGTATCTGTACCTCGGTGCCAGAGCTCGCGTGTTGTGTATTAACGGCAGACTGTATGCCGGTATTGTTTGCCGCCAGAGACGGTGGCGAAATTGCTCTGGCCCACGCCGGTTGGCGTGGTCTGGTGGCGGGTATACTGGAGTGTACAATCGCCAAGTGCAGCACGTCTGCCCAGGAGTTGGTGGCATGGCTGGGGCCTGCGATCGGCCCCTGCCATTTCAAAGTAGGCGCGGAGGTGAAGGCTGCATTCCTGGAAATCGCAGGGGATCTTGAAGAGCGAGAAGCACTGCAGAAATATTTTAAGGCAACGGCGGAACCGGGCAAATATCTGTGTGATCTCTATGGCATTGCCAGATTCAAATTAACGCAGTCGGGAATCGCTAGAATCTATGGCGGACAATACTGCACATTCTGCGAGCCCGAATTGTTCTATTCATATCGTCGAGACGATGTCACCGGCCGCATGGCGAGCTTTATTTATATTAGGAAGCCTCATCAAAAATAGACTTTCCGCGTATTGAAAAATGGCCTAACAGACCCAATTTACTTATCAGTGTGAAAATTTACTGAGCTCATGACTCCTAGAGGGAAGAATGAGCTGCCATTTTTTGTGAGCGCCTATATGCGAATAGACAAATTGACCAGCAGACTACAATCGGCACTGGCGGATGCCCAGTCGCTCGCCCTGGGAAAAGAGAATAATTTCATCGAGCCGGCACATCTGTTGCTGTCACTAATTGATCAAAAAGGTGGGTCGGTCAAACCATTGCTGGCGCAGGTCGGTTTTAAGCTCAATGATTTAAGACTACAGGTTCAGGAACTCGTTGATCAGTTGCCCCAGGTGCCGGACAACGGCGGTGAGATTGCCGTATCCCAGGATCTGTCCAGGCTGTTAAATCAAGCGGATAAGTTAGCGCAGCAAAAAGGCGATAGCTTTATTTCCAGCGAGACAGTTCTACTGGTCACCATGAAAGACAGGGGTGCAGTTGGAAAATTGCTGAACTCATCCGGTGTTTCGCCACAGGCTCTGGAAAATGCCATCGCTAATTTACGGGGCGGCGAATCCGTGGATGATGCCGGTGCTGAAGATGCCTGGCAGGCCCTCTCGAAATACTGTGTCGATGTCACCGAGCGTGCAGAAAACGGCGAGCTCGATCCTGTCATCGGTCGTGATGCGGAAATAAGACGCACCATCCAGGTATTGCAACGCCGTACCAAGAATAATCCCGTTCTTATCGGTGAGTCCGGTGTCGGTAAAACCGCCATCGTAGAAGGCCTCGCCCAGAGAATCGTCAATGGAGAAGTGCCTGAGGGCCTGAAGGGAAAGAAGATTCTGTCATTGGATATGGGTTCCCTGATCGCCGGTGCAAAATTCAGGGGTGAGTTTGAAGAGCGCCTGAAAGGGGTACTCAATGAACTCTCGAAGCAGGAAGGCTCGATTATTCTATTCATCGATGAGCTGCATACTATGGTTGGAGCCGGTAAAGCCGAAGGCGCCATGGATGCGGGCAATATGTTGAAGCCGGCGCTGGCGCGGGGGGATCTTCACTGTGTGGGTGCAACCACACTTGACGAGTATCGACAGTTCATTGAGAAAGACGCGGCGCTGGAACGTCGCTTCCAGAAGGTGCTGGTGGAAGAGCCAAACGAAGAGGATACGATTGCTATACTGCGCGGTCTCAAGGAACGTTATGAGGTGCATCACGGAGTGGATATTTCCGATTCCGCCATCATCGCGGCCGCTAAATTGTCTCAACGCTACATCACAGACCGTCAACTACCGGACAAGGCCATCGATTTGATCGACGAAGCTGCGAGTATGATTCGCATGGAAATTGATTCCAAGCCAGAGGAAATGGATATGCTGGAGCGTCGATTGATCCAGCTTAAAATTGAACAGGAGGCACTCAAGAAAGATGAGGATCCCCCCGCACTAAAGCGCAAAGCCAAACTAGCAGAAGACATTCAAGAACTGGAAAAAGAGTACGCCGATCTGGAAGAAATCTGGAAGGCGGAAAAAGCGTCGTTACAAGGGACCCAGATCATCAGAAGCAGTCTCGAAAAGGCCCGTAGCGATATGGAGCTTGCTCGCCGTGCTGGAGATTTGGCTCGCATGTCCGAGATTCAATACGGAATCATTCCCGGTCTCGAAGAAAAGTTGACTACGGCCGCCGCAGCAGAAGCGGCGGAGAAACAATTACTCCGTAATCGAGTCACCGAGGAAGAAATCGCCGATGTAGTCTCCCGGGCTACAGGCATTCCGGTGAGTAAGATGCTGGAGGAAGACAAACTCAAGCTGCTCGATATGGAAGCGGCTCTGCACCGGCGGGTTATCGGTCAGCACGAAGCGGTTGTGGCGGTGGCGAACGCCGTGCGTCGGTCCCGTTCTGGCCTGTCTGACCCGAATCGGCCCAATGGCTCCTTCATGTTTCTGGGGCCGACTGGTGTAGGTAAGACTGAATTATGCAAAGCCCTGGCGGAGTTTCTCTTCGACACCGAAGATGCCATGGTCCGAATCGATATGTCTGAGTTTATGGAGCGACACTCGGTGGCGCGATTGATCGGTGCGCCCCCCGGCTATGTCGGCTACGAAGAGGGTGGTTACCTCACCGAAGCGGTCAGGCGACGACCCTACTCGGTATTGCTGTTGGACGAAGTGGAAAAGGCCCACCCGGACGTTTTCAATATCTTGCTACAAGTGCTGGATGACGGCAGGCTGACGGATGGTCACGGGCGCACTGTAGACTTTCGAAACACCGTTATCGTGATGACTTCTAATCTCGGTTCCGATCGAATTCAGGAGCTAATGGAGACTGGATCTGACGACGAGGAGTCATATGAGGCTGTGAAAAAAATTGTTCTGGATGTGGTGGCTAAACATTTCTCGCCTGAGTTTGTCAACAGAATTGATGAAACTGTGGTGTTCCACCCCTTAGGGAAGGAGCAGATACGTGCTATTGCCGAGATCCAATTGGAGTTGCTGAATCAACGCCTGGTCAACAACGAACTCGCTCTCAAGGTCTCCGATGCGGTTCTGGATCATATCGCCAGCACTGGCTACGATCCTGTTTATGGCGCCCGTCCGCTGAAACGGGCTATTCAGAACCTGGTTGAGAACCCGCTGGCACAGGAGGTATTGAAGGGAAGCTATGTGGCTGGCGATACGATTTTCGTCGACATGGATTTCAAGGGTGAGTATCGCTTCAGCAAAACTGTTAAAGCGCTGGATTCCGCGGTTGCCTAGCGGGTTGTTGAAAAACTCTCAGCCGGCACAATACTGCGTTAAGATATGGCTCAGAATGCGCATTTACACCGTGTAAACTCCGCTTTTTCGCCAGATTTTGCCTTGTCTTGTACTCGACTGAGAGCTTTTCAACAGCCTGCGACGCGATTGATTTATTCCGCATAACTGCTTGACTTTCCTTGCATAAATGGCAGAATCTCTGTGCTTGAGCAGAGCGTTTGAAAAACCCTCATTCAATCTGCAGTAGTGTGTAATCGCCGCAACCGGCAACCGAACCCACTACCGTCTAGGTGCCAGACAACATCCACCTAAGGCCTCTATCACGTTATCGCGTACGAGGCCGACATTGAAGCAAGCCGTGCATGGTTTTAATGCGGCTTGTGGAATGTCAAAAATTAATTAAAAACTATCGATTATTCGGCAAGCTGTTACAGCCAGTCGATGGGTTTGGCTATCTGCATGCAGAGGCAATAGTAGCAAGGCTTAGAGGCATATAAAGTGGAACAACTATCTGGTGGTGAAATGCTGATTCGTGCGCTGCACGATGAGGGTGTTGAAATCATATTCGGCTATCCCGGCGGTGCCGTATTGCATATTTATGATGCCATATTCAACCAGGACAAAGTAGAGCATATCCTCGTGCGTCATGAGCAGGCTGCGACCCATGCCGCCGATGGCTATGCCCGTTCCTCCGGTAAACCCGGCGTAGTGCTGGTGACCTCGGGTCCAGGTGCGACCAATGCCATTACCGGCATCGCCACAGCTTACATGGATTCAATTCCCCTGGTGGTGATATCTGGCCAGGTAGAAAAGAGAATGATTGGTACCGATGGGTTTCAGGAGACCGACATGGTCGGTATTTCGCGCCCCATTGTGAAACACAGTTTTATGGTGCGGGATCCATCTGAAATTCCGATGATCGTCAAGAAGGCTTTTCATATTGCTACTACTGGGCGACCTGGCCCGGTTGTCATAGATATTCCTAAAGATGTAACCGATCCGAAGGTAAAATTGCCCTATGAATACCCGGCAGATATTAAGCTGAGGTCTTACACCGTCCCGGCCAAGGGCCATTCGGGGCAGATAAAGAAGGCGGTGGACGCGCTGCTGTCTGCCAAGCGTCCGATGATCTATAGCGGTGGCGGAGTCGTACAGGGAAACGGTTCAGAATTCCTCGTTAAGCTGACACGCAAACTTGGTTATCCAATCACCAATACTCTCATGGGTTTGGGGGCTTTCCCCGCTTCAGACCAGCAATTTCTTGGCATGCTGGGCATGCATGGCACCTATGAAGCGAATATGGCCATGCATTACTGCGACGTGTTGCTTGGAATTGGGGTGCGTTTCGATGATCGGGTAACGAATTCCGATATCAGCAAATTTTGCCCCGACGCCACGGTTTTGCATGTCGATATCGATCCCGCATCAATTTCTAAAACTGTTAATGCGGATGTACCTATCGTTGGTTCGGTGACATCGGTTCTAGAAGAGATGTTGGCGGAGATCGGGAATTCCAAATCCGGCGTGGACAAGCAGGTGTTGGAAGTCTGGTGGAAGCAGATTGATCAATGGCGGCAGAAGGATAGCCTGGCCATTAGCTCGGCTGAAGACGGGTCTATTAAGCCCCAACAAGTGGTGCAGGCGGTTTACGAAATCACCAAAGGCGATGCTTTCGTTAGTTCCGATGTTGGTCAGCACCAGATGTTTGCTGCCCAGTATTACAGATTCGATAAACCACGTCGTTGGATAAACTCCGGTGGTCTTGGCACCATGGGGTTTGGGTTTCCGGCGGCAATGGGTGTGCAGTTTGCACACCCCGATGCAGTCTCGGTCTGTATTACGGGAGAAGGGAGTTTCCAGATGAACCTGCAGGAATTCGCCACCTGCATGCAGTATCAACTGCCTATCAAAATAATCTGTCTGAATAATCAGGCGCTGGGAATGGTAAAGCAGTGGCAGGATATGCAATACGGCGGCCGCCATTCTCACAGCACCTATGCGGAGTCTCTGCCAGATTTTACGAAATTGGCGGAAGCCTACGGCCATGTTGGCATCAAGATTGAAAAATTATCTGAACTTAACTCTAAACTCGAAGAGGCGTTCGCTCTTAAGGACAAGTTGGTGTTCGTGGATGTAATGGTCGATCCAAATGAACATGTTTACCCGATGGCGATCAAGGGTGGCGCTATGAAAGACATGATATTGAGCAAATCGGAGCGAACTTGATATGCGACATATAATTTCGGTACTACTGGAGAACGAGCCGGGCGCACTGTCCCGGGTGGTCGGTTTATTTTCCCAGCGAAACTATAATATTGACTCTCTGACGGTAGCGCCCACAGAGGATAAATCCTTGTCCCGTCTCACCCTGACAACAAGCGGTGACGAAGCGCGTATCGAACAAATCACCAAGCATCTGAACAAGATTGTGGATGTGGTGAAGCTGGTTGATCTTACCGAGGGTGCTCACATAGAGCGTGAATTGATGTTAATCAAGGTAAAGGCGGTTGGTGCCCAGAGAGTCGAAGTGAATAGAACTGTGGATATATTCCGCGGCCAGATCGTGGATCTGACCGGTAGCGTGTTTAGCATTCAACTCACCGGCAACAGCGGCAAGCTGGATGCTTTTATTGCGGCATTAGGAGATAGCATCGTGATGGAAGTCGCCAGGACCGGCGTGTCGGGAATATCTCGTGGAGAGAAGGTCCTCAGCTTATGAATTACTAGTTGATGTTTCGTGATGAGACTTTCCACAAGAGTAAATTGATAGATCAGAGAAGATCCTCAGTCTTGACATATTATATTGAAGTTTCGTACCAACGGGACGCTTATGGTGCCAGTGGATAGATAAAAGAAGGTCCTCAGTATTTGAACTTCTATTTATGAAGAATCCGGATCGGGTTAAACTTTCCGGTGCCGACCATCTAGCCCTTCTTACTTGCCACTGCACGCGCTTCTATAAGCGAAGCCCAAAGAATAACTTAAAGTACTTTCTTCATAGCGGTCATATATTTTCTCAGACGTTTACCCACTACTTCAATCGGGTGGGAGCGAATGCTCTCGTTCACAATGATCAGGTCTGCATTATCGACGCCCAGGTCGTTAAGTTGCAGACCCTTACCGATAACATCGGTATCGATCATGGTCATGAAATCGGCCAGCAGTGGTTCGCACTCGTGGGAAAACAGATAGCAGCCATACTCGGCGGTATCGGAAATCACCTTGTTCATTTCGTAGAGTTTCTTGCGACCAATCAGATTCGCAATCAGCGGCACCTCGTGCAATGACTCATAGTAGGCGGACTCTTCGACAATGCCACTATCGGTCATGGTCTCGAAGGCGAGTTCCACTCCTGCTTTTATCATCGCTACCATCAGGATGCCGTTGTCATAATATTCCTGCTCCGGAATTTCCAACTCACCGGCGGTGGATTTTTCAAAGCTGGTTTCTGCCGTGGCTTCTCGCCACTCCAGCAGTTTCTGATCATCGCGGGCCCAATCTTCCATCATGCCACCGGAAAAATTACCAGTGATGATGTTGTCCATGTGCTTCTGGTATAAGGGGGCCATAATCTGCTTTAGCTCTTCCGTCAGCTCGTTGGCAATAAGCTTGGCGGGATTGGATAATCTATCCATCATGTTGGAGATGCCACCGTGCTTCAGACCTTCGGAGATGACTTCCCATCCGTGTTGTACCAGTTTTGATGCATAAGCTGTATCTATGTTCTTCTCAATCATTTTGTTGAAGCACAAGATCGAACCGGTCTGCAACATTCCGCACAAAATCGTCTGTTCACCCATCAGGTCTGATTTTACTTCGGCGATGAATGAAGATTCCAGAACGCCGGCTCGATGACCGCCTGTGGCAGCCGCATAAGCCTTGGCAATGTCCATGCCATCACCATTTGGGTCATTTTCCGCGTGCACAGCGATGAGAGTTGGTACGCCAAAGCCGCGCTTATATTCCTCACGGACTTCGGTGCCCGGACATTTTGGCGCCACCATGACCACGGTGATATCGTCCCGTATCTGCATGCCTTCCTCGACAATGTTGAAACCATGAGAGTACGCCAGACTGGCGCCCTGTTTCATTAGCGGCATGATTTGCTCCACAACCGAGCTGTGTTGTTTGTCGGGTGTTAGGTTCAAAACCAGATCCGCGTCGGGGATGAGTTCGTCGTAGGTGCCGACGACGAAGCCATTTTCGGTGGCGTTCTTCCAGGAAGCGCGTTGCTCACTGATGGCAGATTCACGCAGTGCATAGGAAACATCCAGCCCACTGTCACGCATATTAAGGCCCTGGTTCAAGCCCTGTGCGCCAGCCCCAACGATGACTACTTTCTTTGTCTTGAGTTTGTTTACACCATCGCTAAATTCGCTTCTATCCATGAAGCGGCACTTGCCCAGTTGTTCTAACTGCAAGCGCAGTGGTAACGTATTGAAATAATTCATGGATAAGCTCCGAAAACTCTATTCTTTATAGTGATAATTGATGCCCAGACGATATGCGTTTCATGCTTTTTAGTGAGGCGCGATCATATAGCATCTGGAATCTTGGGTAAAATGTTTAGTTACGACAGAAATAGTCCCGCAAGCCCGCGCAAGGGGCTGTATAATCTATTTTCCCGTTAATTATCAGCCATAAGCAGGATATCAATGAGTACCGAAGATCAGGAACTCAATTCTGATAACGTTCTGCCCATCGATGAACACGAGGAAATCGTATCGGAAGGTGGCAAGAAGGTGCGGATTCGCGGCATCTACCTATTGCCTAACTTACTGACGCTGGGTGCCTTATTTTCGGGGTTTTATGCGGTAATTGCGGGCATGTCCGGCGATTTCAATGAAGCGGGATGGGCTATTCTGATCGCCGGCGTGCTCGATTTACTGGATGGTCGCATCGCCAGACTAACGAATACACAGAGCGCTTTTGGCGCACAATTCGATAGTCTCTCCGATATGGTGTCCTTCGGCGTGGCGCCGTCGCTGATCATGTTCAGCTGGGCATTCGGGCCATTGGGGAATGTGGGCTGGGCTGCCAGTTTCATCTATATGTCTTGCGCTGCGCTGCGCCTGGCGCGATTTAATGTGCAATTGGGTACGACTGATAAGCGCTTCTTCCTGGGGCTTCAGAGCCCCATGGCCGCAGGCCTGGTCACGTTCGTGCCCTGGGTGTGTTACAAGTACGGTGTCGAAGTCACGCCGTTGATCGCTTACCTCGCGGCTATGCTGACGGTTTTTACCGGCCTGCTGATGATATCCAATTACAAGTATTTCAGTTTTAAGGAGCTGCACTTTGCGGGCACTGTGCCTTATATGGTGTTTGTCTTTGCGGTAATATTGCTGGTGGTGGTTGCTCAAAATCCCCACGAAATGCTGCTCGGTATGAATATCATCTACGTTGCGTCGGGGCCGTGCGTGTGGCTGTTCAGGAAACGAACTGGGGTAAAAGCATTGGTTGCAGAAGAAAACCAGGCGAAATCCAGCAAGAGGAAGAAGAAGCAGCCAGTAAAGAACGAATAGACTCAGTACTACTGCTTAGCAGACTATTGGGAAGAACGTTTCCAATAAATTGTCTTAAGGAACCTCTGATTAAGTATTATGAATACGGCAAAAACTTAATCCTGAAAGAAAGTCAAACTCTATAGGTGATAGCCCATGTTGATTAAAAAACCAGCAGACATCAAGCCCTCGGAAATTACCCCGGAATCTGTCTATCGAAACCGCCGTGAGTTTATGGCCGCTGGGACCAGGCTAATGCTGGGCGCGGCGGTTGCCGGCGCGCTGCCATCGATTGCGAATGCACAAGATGGAGATCGACTAAAAGCACGAGCACCCACAACTATGTCGAGGTCAGCACCCGCGCCCTGGTGGCAGGAAAAGTTTGCCGATATCAAACCTGCCCCCGATTCCGCCCCATTTTATACGGGGGAGACGCTGACCCCGTATCGGGACGTGACACGTTACAATAATTTTTACGAATTTGGCATGGACAAATCAGATCCTTCTTCGAACTCCGGCGAATTTAAAGCCGATCCATGGTCTGTTGAAATTAGCGGTGAAGTTGCAAAACCGGGGACTTATCACCTGGAAGATATACTCAAGCCCCACGCGCTGGAAGAAAGAATTTATCGGCTGCGTTGTGTCGAAGCCTGGTCCATGGTGATTCCCTGGATAGGATTTCCCCTGGCGGACCTGATCAAGCGATTTGAGCCGACTTCCAAGGCGAAATATGTAGAGTTTGAGACAATAATAGACCGGGATGCTATGCCGGGTATTCGTTCTCGCTTTGCCATCGTCGATTGGCCTTACCGGGAAGGTCTGCGCATGGATGAAGCCATGAACCCACTTACGCTAATGGTGGTGGGGCTCTATGGTAATTACCTGCCACCACAAAACGGTGCACCCATGCGATTGATAGTACCGTGGAAGTACGGTTTCAAGAGCATCAAGTCCATTGTCAGGATTAATTTTAGGGAAACCAAACCCCATACAACCTGGAACGATTTACAGGCGAACGAATATGGATTTTATGCCAATGTAAATCCTGCCGTACACCACCCGCGCTGGCGTCAAGATAAAGAAAGAAGGCTGCCACAGACCTTGTTTAGTCGACAGTATATGGATACCCGATTGTTCAATGGCTATGGCGAGCAGGTAGCATCGATGTATGAAGGCCTGGACCTGATGCGTAACTTCTAGCCTAGATGGGATTGCAGTTAAGGATTCGCTACGATAATTCCAACTCATGGCTAAACTGATTAAACCGCTGGTTTTTGTTACCGCGTTGATTCCCTTTGCTTTCCTGGTCTTGAGAATTCTGCGCAATGATCTCGGACCAGATCCTGCAGAAGAACTCGCCATCGAGACCGGAGAGTGGACGCTGCGCTTCCTCATTTTGACACTGACGCTATCGCCACTCAGACGCATTAGCAATAACATAGAATTTGTACGCATCAGGCGCATGCTTGGCTTGTATACTTTTTTCTATGCAACGCTGCATTTTACGGTGTGGTTGACCTTCCTGCTTGGGTTCCGGTGGTCAGATGTGCTTGTAGAAATCATCGAGCGGCCCTACATTACGGTGGGCTTTAGCGCCTATCTGATTTTGCTGGCATTGGCCCTTACCTCACCGAAACTAATGGTGCGTAAGCTGGGCAAGAACTGGAAACGTCTGCATCGACTGGTCTATGTGGCCAGCATCCTGGGAGTCGTCCACCTGCTATGGATTCTACGACTCGATATCGGTCCGGCGGTGTTTTATGGCACCCTCGTATTCCTGTTGCTGGGATATCGGCTTTTTTACTATATAAAGGCCCGAAAGAGGCTATTTTCCTAGGCCTGGATGTGCCTCAATGACGGTGTTAAAATGAGGTCGATATTAGCGGTTTGGCCCTTGTAAGTTGGGCTCGTACGCGTATAATACGCCGGCTCTGTGTCTTCAGGCACGGGCCTGTTCTTTAAAAATACGGATCAAGTAATAGAGGTGGGTGCTTGCCGGGTTGGTTGCTGTGAATCTTCATAGTAAACGATCGAAGGTAAGCA